>Ga0209483_1000028_pt1 | contig 172749 bp, 177 predicted proteins | sample NGEPerA_FD_184508 | JGI IMG/M metagenome (GOLD analysis project Ga0209483, IMG submission 184508) | Arctic peat soil microbial communities from the Barrow Environmental Observatory site, Barrow, Alaska, USA - NGEE PermafrostL2-A... | ecosystem: Environmental > Terrestrial > Soil > Wetlands >... | reverse complement strand
CGACCGCGCGGCCGCGAGCAATTTCGCTGCTCTCCATGCCGCCGTATTTGGACTTCCAGGCCGAGATCGTGTTGGGGTGCACGCCGTGTCGTCGGCCAAGCTCGACGAACGACGCGCCGGCGTCGTGTTCTCTGAGAATCGAGACGATCTGCGTCTCGGTGAAGCGGGACTTCCGCATGCGGGCTTCCTTTCGGCCCTTCGGCCTGGAAACCCACGGTATCAACCGGCCCGGATTACCGGGGCAACGTCAACCGCCATGGGGCGTCGATGACTCGGACGGGCCAAGACGCGCGCCACAACCAGGACGCAGCCGTGCCCGGCGCGACGAGCTCTCGACGTCAGGGCGTCTCCGTCCTGTTTGGCGACCGCTTTCGTGCGCCTAAGGGAAAGTCCATAAGTAAACCCAAAACGCTCGATTGACTTAGCCGCGGCCTCTCGGCCAAAGCAAGATCGGGTTAGATGTAACATGCCAGGCCCGCCGGCCCGAATCCGAATCGGTATTCCTACTGTGCACGAGACAGCGCGATCGCAATGTTCGCACTCCACCGGGTAGGAACCGTCTTGCTACACGTCAATCTGTTCGAAACGCCACGCGCAGCTGGCCCGCGCGAATCGAACATCAATAGCTGAAGGACACAGTGATACCTGTCGGAATCCAGCGGAACGCTCAAGACGAGCTGATCCTCGTCAGAAGATACTGATGCTCGAGCGCTAGCGACAAGGTTTGCCAACTCCGTGCTTTCCGAGGAACAGCCGGTCGCCGAGTCGTTTGCGGTAATGATGAACTCAGCCGACGTTGCGACCCCGCCGGAAATCGTGATCGTCCCACGCCTGACACTAGCAAGTACGTGATGCGTGCAGTTACCTGTATCGTCGCGATAGCTCGCTGCACCATGTCCCGTCCCTGTAGTCGTCCACGTGCCATCGAAGCTCCTCGAGAAATCTCTAAGATGAACATCTGCGACAGCCGTCGCCGCCGCGGGTATCAGACCCGAGATACGAACTGCGGCCGGCCGCCTATAGACCGAGACTCTGCCGACCAGAGTGCCATCATTATTGATCGTCCCATGAAAACTGGCATTCGTTGTCAAGCCCTCGTTTACAGCAAATGCGTTAGCAAATGTCAAGTCGATGGTGCTTCCAGTAATGTTAGAATTTACGACGACGTATTTGGTCCACTGCGGATCGCTCAGCGCCAAGTCAAAATCCGAATACTGCTCGCATTTTGGTGGTCCGCCTCCGCTGATTTGATCGTATAGATTTCCTTCCAACGTGGCACCCCGCACAATACCGTTGACCACCTGGATGCTCAGATTCTCAACTGCGGCGTAGAAGGTTCCGGTGCACTCGGCAGCCGGAGGCGCTAGATGATAGACACCCTTGCCCATCGACGACTCCGCAAACAGATGCGGAGGCAGACTCCAAAAGGCAGTCGCTCTCGAAGGGCCGTTTGCACCCCTTTGCAATGCGAACGCAACTCGACTTCGTGAAAGGAACGGCACCACGATGAGATTCGACGACATAACATAGCCTTTGACGATACTATCGCTCACGCGTCGAGTCGCGATCACGCCGATGACACCCTTCGCGCTTCCGTCGATCACGACACCACCGCTGCTTCCAAAGTCGACATCCGATTTCAATTCGTAGATTCGACCTACGTCGAACACTCCGGTTATTCCGGCGCCTGAGTCGATCTCCGGAGATAGGCCGTAGTTGGCGAGATACAAGTCGACGTGGCTCTTGGGATAGCTTGCTGCGATTACGCGATCTCCGTCATGACTCGCTCTAAGCGAGAACACGATTGATGGCGAATACGGCCGCGCAACTTGCACGATCGCCAAGTCATCGACGGAGCCGAGGACGGGCGTTCCGACGACGGGCCGCTCGTCTATCTGAGAACCTTGCCAGGTTACCGTAAGCCGTCCCGGAGCCTGAACGACATGCTTCGCCGTTAGAACATACGACGACCTCGCATCGGACGATACGACGAATCCAGACCCGGAACTGAGAAATCTATCTTTCGAGTCATAGTGGCGCAGCAGTACTAAGGACGCTGCGATGTCCGATGTCGAACTCGTCTGCGCCTTAACCAGAGTCGTGTCGGTCAAAATGAGACACGCAAACAGTACGGCCGCCTGACTCCGCACGTTCGCCTTGTAAAAGTGCCGAATCACTGGCTTAGCAGCCCACGCCGCAGATCTATTCCGACCGCATCGCACACGCCAGGATCGCGCCCCTTGAGAATGGCGGTTGCTGGCCAGTCCTGGACGGTTGATAGGCCGCTCCAAGTTTCACGATCCGTCCATCTACGAAATAGCGGGGCGCCGTCGACGGACACCTTGCCGATCTCGCAGGATGTCCATCGAAGTCGAGGATTGTTATCAGTTGCAGTGACGCCGAAAAAGCTGCCATCTCGGTAGAATACATCGTTCTGCGGGCTCGACTTGTGCCATTCGCGTGGCTGCGCAATAGATACAATGCGCTTGAGAATTATTCCAGTGCCGGATCCGCCCCCGTCTGGTAGCCAGCCATCTGAACGCCGCGTCAGCTGCACAAATGTATATGTGACGCGCCGATGTTCCGTACTCATCCCCGAAGCTGAAAAGTATAGAACCTCGGCAGTTAACGGATAGAACTCGAGCGTTACGTCCGGTCCGCCGCACGGGAAGCGATGCGCATGTGGAAAACTTACCGGATTGTCTGTGCCATACTTCCAGTACGGAGCGTAGTCTTCCCGAGCCGCCTGCTGTGAGCTCTTCTGTAGTCCCGCGTCGACTGCGATACCTGAGGAGCCCGCACCCCAACCGCCGACGTAGATATAGCCCGTTTCAAGATCGGCAGGTGCCGCTCTCGCGTTACCGCGACGTCCAACGTAGAAATGCGCTGCGTTGCATGGAATCGCCACCCTCGCGCGCAGGGCACTCAGACCGTTGATCGAGCGGATTCCATGTAGCGGACCGGATTTTAGGTCGAAGGGCGCCTCACTCTACGATAAGACTTGGTCACCGGGTAGAGGCATCCCGCCTGCCGGTTGGTGCGCCGGCGAAGGGTTAGCTTCTGCGACTGACGTAGGCTTGACGCTTATTACGGGCGCAGTATAGTCGGAACCCGATGAATCGCGAAAGGCGTTATCAGCGATTCGTTTAACGGTCGACGTACCGGCTAACGAGTCAGGCACTGTTCGCACTACGTCTCCTTGCCGATTCAACACTATGAGGTACTCTCGCTTATTGGGTGGCAAGCGCAGCGCTACCACATCGTTCCAACCCGCAGCATTTGAACGGGGGGCGGCCGCGGCTGGCCCGAGCGTGACGCCACGACCAATTGTCAGAAAGCCGTACGCGAGGAACAGCAAATACATGATTCGAGAGACACGCACGAGCCGCGAGGGTGACTTTTCACCGTGGTCCTTGAATCGAGCCATTACGAGCTCCCTGTGTTAGCGCCGGAGTAAAAGTGACCCACCCCGCCGGTTGAAAATTGACCCACCTCCTCCCTCGCGAACGTATGTTCGCGATGCTCAAGATGGAGATACAGGTGGAAATCCAGGTCCTACACCGCCAGGGGAAGAGCATCCGCGCGATCGCGCGGGCGACCGGCCTGGCTCGGAACAGCGTGCGCGCCGTCCTACGCGGCGAGCACGACGGCCGTTACGGCCCGCGCGTGCCACGGTCAACCAAACTCGACGATTTCAAGGCGATCCTGCGAGCGCGGATCGAGGCCGCCGGTCCGATCCGCTTGCCGGCGACGGTATTGCTGCGCGAGATCCGTGCCGAAGGCTACGCCGGCGGCATCACGCAGCTCAAAGAGTTCGTCCGATCAATCCAGCCGGTCGGCCCCGTGGCGCCGATCGTGCGCTTCGAGACGGCGCCGGGCGAGCAGCTGCAGATCGACTTCGTGGTCTTCCGACGTGGGGTCTCGCCGCTGCGCGCGTTCACCGCCGAGTTGGGATACTCGCGCTACGCTTATGTTGAGTTCACCGACCACGAGGGCAGCGAGACGCTCGTCGCGTGTCTAGAACGCGCACTGCAGTTCTTCGGCGGCGTTCCGGCGCATGTCTTATCCGACAATCCCAAGACGATCGTCATCGAGCGGGATGCGTACGGCGAAGGCTTGCACCGCACAACGCCGCGCTGCTAGACTTCGCCAAGCACTACGGCGTTCAGATCAAGCTGTGCGCGCCATATCGCGCTCAGACCAAAGGGAAGGTCGAGCGGTTTCACCGCTATTTGCGCGAATCGTTCTTCAACCCGCTGCAGGCCGGACGTCCTGAGCTCGTCGACGTCGCGCTGGCGAACCGCGAAGTTCGCGGTTGGCTCAGTGAGGTCGCCAACTGCCGATTGCACGCGACGCTCAAGGAACACCCCGACGTCCGTTTCGCGCTTGAACGTTCGAGTTTTCGTGCGCTGCCGCTGCCGTATGCCGGCCGGCCGCTGACGCAGCGCGATCCGACCGTCGCAACGACGCCGATTCCGGTCGAGTCATTCCAGCATCCGCTGGCAGTGTACGATCGCCTGGCCAAGGAGATCGCAGCATGATCGGTATTGATCGGGTCGACGATCTATGCCAACGCCTGGGCTTGGGGACGATGGCAACCCACCTTGCGCACGTTGCACAAGACGCCGCGCGCGAAGAACTCAGTTACACGGACTTCTTCGAACGACTGTTGCAGGCCGAGCATCGCGAGCGACAAGAGCGAAGTCGGACGCTGCTCACGCGCACCGCCGGCTTTCCGGCGATCAAGACTCTCGAGCAGTACGACTTCGGTTTCGCCACCGGTGCGCCGAAGGTGCTGCTCACCGAGTTGTCCGCGCTCACCTTCGTCGAGCGTGCGGAAAACCTCGTGCTGCTCGGCCCATCGGGCGTCGGCAAGACGCATCTCGCCGTCGCGATCGGATACCGTGCGACGCAGTCCGGCATCAAGACGCGCTTTGTCTCGGCCGCCGACCTGATGTTGCAGCTGACGTCCGCTCATCGGCAAGGTCGACTCAAAGAGTTCCTGCGCCGCGGGATTCAAATGCCAAAGCTCCTCATCATCGATGAAGTCGGCTATCTGCCGTTCTCGCGCGAGGAGGCGAGCCACTTCTTCCAAGTGATCGCGCAGCGGTATGAACGAGGCTCGGTCGTCATCACCAGCAACTTGCCGTTCGCGCAGTGGGACGTCACCTTCGCCGGCGATGCCACGATGACGGCGGCCATGCTCGACCGGCTGCTGCATCACGCGCACGTCGCGATGATCAGCGGCGAGAGCTACCGCCTGCGCGAGCGCAAGCGGGCAGGGATCAAGCTCCCCGCCGCCAAACTCCAGCCCGAGGTGGGTTAAATTTAAACCGGCGATTCTGCCCAAAGGTGGGTCACTTTTCGGCCGGCGTTAACACCCTGTAACCTGACGTGCCGCATCACCTTAAGCGGGGGCCAGTGCCGAGCCTCTAACGGGTGCCCGAGGCGCGTACTTCGCGGCGGGTCTCTCAGTCAGTGGGCGGCGTCGCGGCGCAAACAAAATGCAGGCACATTGCCTCGGAAGGCGCCGGTCCACAGTTCGGAAGGACTAGGTCCACGACTGCGCGACTGCCCGCGCGTGCGACAGCCGTGCGCCACCGAGGCTACGGCGTCCTTTTTGCGCGCCTGCATGCCGAAACCAAGTCGGGCACTGCGCCGGCGGTCATGGTCCCATTGGTCTTTCCATACGAACACATCGGCCGTCGGCCGGGACACTAGCAGCTCGACGAACGAGTCTTGCGAATGTGCCGGCCGGCCGCGATATCGCATCACTCAATGCCGGGGAGCCCGAACCCCGATCCACACGCACCGAGCGGAGCTCGAACGTGGGATATCAGCGGCGGCATACCCCAGGCTTCGTACGACCTGTCATCAATGTCGACGAAAGCGAGTCCGTCGCCATGTTCGATACCGGAAAACGTTCCGATCTGCCAGTCCCGCGTCAATTCCTGAGCAGCGATGATCGGCCCGTCGAAACCGTGACGTGTAGCAGCAGAAAAACCGCCCAAAGTCCCCACCCGACTTCGAGACCGATGACGAAGCGTCGGGTGCGCAAGGTGCGGCTCGTCCACCATGCAATCGTTGCAACCCTAACGCCGACAATCCAAGCGCGAATTGCGCGCGCGAGAGAGCTGACCGCCCGCCAGACCAGACGCAACCACAACCTAACCGTGACGGCACAGCGATGTTTGGGCAGTGTGAAGCCTCGGCACCCTTAGGACAAACCCCGTCTCGCGCGACGCGAATCCGCTTACGGACCGTCGCCGGCTAGGTTTATCTACTTCGACGACGCAGCCCCTCTGCCTGGGCCTGGCAGGACTCGTCGCCCGCGAGTTCCATGAACCCTTGACCGTCAAGGCGCACGGCGGCTGAGAGGAGCCACTTTGCTCAGCCCCGACGACTAACAGTAACGAGCGTCTGGAGTTGAAGTCTGTGAGCACTGCCGACATCGCAAAGCGGCTGACCCCGACCAAAGAGACGCTCAAACGCCTGTTCGCAGTCTCGGGCAACCTTTGTGCATTTCCGCATTGCCTTCGGATTATGATGGACGAAGACGGTGACTTCGTGGGACAGGTCTGCCATATCGAGGCCGCAGAGCCTGGTGGAGAGCGCTTCAACGTCGCAAGTTCGAACGAGGCCCGACGCTCTTTCGACAACTTGATCCTCATGTGCGGACAGCACCACGTTAAGACGGACAACGCAGCAAAGTATCCCGTCGAGGCGCTCCGACAGATGAAGCGCGACCACGAGGCGAAGTTCACGAATCCGGAGGACGTGATTAGTCGCTCGTTCTCGGACATCACGGAGAGTGACGAAGCGACCGTTCCGATGTCGCTAAATCGTCTAAACGCCGTGCTGGGTTGGGACGAAGGTGAATCGTCCCTAGCGGAGTTTCAGAACTTCGCTCGCGAACTTCAGGCGGTTCCCCGTCCCGAGCGTGAACTTCTCGCGATCATCGCGAACCGTGCGAAGGGACGGATCATCCGTTTTGGCGCGCTCCGCTCCTACACAGGCAAATCGGAACGGGAGCTGATAGATGCTCTGAAGTTGCTGGAGGAGCACAATCTCGTCCACGTCGGCGAGGAGGACCACCTCCCTCTGAGCGACTATGAGATACAGTTAAACGTCGGCGGCATGCACATTTGGCGCGAAAATGTGTACTTGCGCGCCACCTTGCTATTCTGCGAGAAGGCACCGTGCGCCGTCAAAGATGTGATCGGCGATCTGAGATTCGACCGGCTCGACGAGTGAGCGGTTCCGCCTTACCGAACACGATCTGGACGTCGTGCGCCGCCATGATTTGCCGCGCGGGCGTCGGGGGCGGCGTTTTGCGGCGCCGGCGAGCGAATATGACGCACGATTCGGCAGCATTGCGCGCAAAGTCCAAAAGGCAATACCACCACGGAAAGCGACGTCTGCCAAATGCTCTATGCATACCGCGGTACGCCTTTGGTGAGAAGCTTCACCCGCGCTCACGCCGTCGGCTTTCCCGGCTGCCGTGGTCGATCAGCAATCGCTTTGGGCTGCTGAACCGGGTCTGGATCGTCGACAGCCGATACGGCCCGCCGTCGGCCAGCCGATTAAATGAAGTCCATGCTCCAGACCTCGTTGACGCCCCGGGTACGAAGCTGCGCGCGAGAGGGACCGCCGCACGCCGGCGATGCGGCAATTTAGCGCGGAGGCTTGAGCCTTCGCCGCATTAGAGCCGATCAACGCGCTTGTCGTTGATTGAAGCCCGTTGACTTGGATGATGCAGGCGCATTCAAGGCAACTCTCCTCTCGTCAGGTGTAGCGGTTTTGCAGGATTACGGCCTCTTCCAACGTGCCCATGATGACCAGATCGAATTGACCAATCGTCGATGGCAACCGTCGCCGAATGGCTTCCATTGACAGCGAGGAGACGTGCATGTGGTCATTCAGGGCTAGCGCGAGCCAGATGGGACGGCCCGCCTCGTAGGATTTACTCATCTTGTCAGCGAGTCGCGCATCTAGGTCATCGGCCGCGTCGTCCGGATCGAACGTGTTGGCATCGAGTTGCGCCGATAGCGCCGTCGATGTTCCAGCGCCAATATAGTAGCTGACGCCGAGTCGGTGCAGAACGGGCGTGATCGTAGCCGATGGCCTGAGAAGCGTGCGCCGCTCGACGGTTGCGAAGTCGGTCGTATAAAGAACGGTGACCATTTCGTCCGCGACTGCCTTCGTCTCGCGGCTCGTAGGGATAGCCGGGAAGCGGAAGTCAATGTGGCGGCCCTGCCGCGCCGCCGCGAAGGCCGGGTCCGCGGCGTCCCTGTTGTGGATATGCTTGTTGATGGCGCTCATCGTGCTCGAGGCGCGCGCCGAGTGCTCCTCGGTGACTTGCGCGACCTCAACGTAGACCTCCGAACCGTCGACCAGCGCGACGAGGAGATCCGGCTCGGGCGGCAGCCTGCTAACCACGTCGACGATCTGACCATCGATATCGGCGCCGACGGCGAGGTGCGCGAACGAGACGGCTTCCCCAAACTCCTTCGCGTAGTAGGTTTCCCCAGGTGCAGCAGAGCGCATCCGCAACGAGTGGTCACCAAGCGGCTTACCCTCGTAGCATATGTCGAGCATGCGCCGGCGGGATATCTCGGCGGCAGGCGTGGACCTGCTCAGAGCGTCCAGGAGACCGTAAGCTTCCCGCAGGCTGGCTGGCCGCGTCGCCCGCATCGGTGCCATGCGAACTTACGTTTGTGACGGTAGGAAGGACACTCCTGTCTGGCTCGAAGCATCGTACGAGGTGTTTACGCCCCAGACAAAACGTGTCCACGTGGTCACCGGTAAACCGTGGGTCGTTCTCAGGCGCGCGGTACCATCAAGACGAACCGCGCCCCGCCGAGAGCTGAGCTCTCGAGGTCGACGCGGCCGCCGGCTCGTTCGCTCTCAGCGGCCCGGGGACGCTGGCCCTGCGTGAGCAGCCGCTCGAGGCAACTTGCGCGCGCCCGTACCGCCTGGCGTGCTCGCCGTTATGGGCCAAACCCGAGGACGTCAACTAAGTCGCGGAACGCTCCAACACGTTGCGGCGAATTGCATCGCACGCAAGATGACGTATTGCTCGGGAACGGCCTTCTTCCCATATCGTTCCATGATGTCGGACCTCCGAATGTCCGCCATCAGCTCGTTGAGCGTCTGAACTCGACCGAGGCCAATCGTCTGTACCTTCGTGTTCGACCCGAAACCCAAGAGCGCAATATGTTCGGGCTCCGGTAACTCGCTAAAACCGGGAAACAGGCTGGGAATGTAGCGACGCGCGGCGACGAATGTGCGCTCCATTTTCTCGCGGCGCCGATCCCATGTATTGGTGTCCATCGTTGCTTCGACGTGGACCAAGTGCCGGTCATGTGCGTGTAGTGCCACAATGTCGAGCTCGAAGTCGTGGCCGCCGTTTTGCCGCTTCACAACACGGATATTTCGCCGCACAAAGTACCCCTGATACTCGTACCATTCCGCGACGAGTTGCTCGAGAAAGTTCGGCATCCCGCCTGCTTCCGCGGGGCCTACTCATTCCTCCCGCCTCCTGGCACCGCCGTCGAAGCCGGGGACCTTACCGCCGCGGCAAGCCCCGGCAACGTGGGTGCGTGTGGAGGGCAGGGACCCGCTTTGGACGTGAGACTACTCGCGGGCGATCGATCCCCCTACGGTCCGTTCTTCGAAAAGAGCCGACGCAGCCACTGTGTGAAGCGCGCCCATAGTCCGAGCCGCGCTGGAACAGCTGCGACCGGATGCGCACGCGGATTGTCTCGGCGTCGTGCGTAGGCGATCATCTCCGACGTATATGTACCAGCCCATTCGATGCGTCCATTCCGGATAAAATAGTGCGACTTGCATCCGTGCGAGCCATTACCGATCGAAGGGAACATTGTAACGCGGCCGTTGTCGAACCGCACGCTCCACTTTCCGGGGCCGATTTCGACGGGCACCTCGACGCCACAACCGCACGCGCAGAGATGGGTCGCCATGGCGAACCTTTCAGAGATATAGACCACCGATGGTTCCAGTGTCTCAGGAATCACGTCGACGAGCACATACGTCATCTCGTCATCGGCCATCCTCAAAGTCTCCATTGTCGATCCGGTTCCAGTCGGTTGTGTATAGGCACGAATACTCAGGGTTCCTGCCGCAATAGAAACCGAGATGCTTCTTCCACCGTACGACCGCGAGCGCTGCGTTAATCGCGTTCAACTCCGCGATTTGGATGTTGAGCGCGTAGTCGTCGTCGGCAACATCGCCGAAGGGTATGCCGTTGCGGACGTGCTCGCGCTTCGAGTTTGTGCTGAACGTTGTCCGCAATGTTCCGCCGAGCATCCCATCCTCGATTTGGACGCCCATGCCGACATCAACAAACGCCTTGCCCAAGGCCCGGAGGCCCTCCACAATCAGGCGCTTCGGCGCAGCCTTGTCGATGCAGATGAAGGTAAAATCGACGTCGCCGAAGTCCTCGCCGACCCGTTCGACGAACTCGGGATGAGCAGTGATGTTCAAATGTAGCGCCGAGTACATTCGCTTAAGATAGTCGACCTTGTACAGCGGCGGAAGTTGTTCGACGTCTTCTTTTGAAGCCGCGCCGGGAGCGCGAAATGCATTGTGCTGGGAGAACCGGTCACGGTCGTATAGTCTAATCTCTTTGGCTGGCGTCTTCGCGACGAGGTCGAGGACGTACGACCCTGTGCCGCCCAGCCCGATAATCGCAATCGTCTGGTTTCGGAGCTTGTCCGTCGCCGCTCCGATACCGGCCCGGGACGACGCCGAATCGCGGTACGCGAAGACATCGGGCTCCTCATCTAGGTCAGCGACGCGCCCAGTCTGCGCCGTTGCCCGGTCGTCGATGCGTCGGGAATACTTCGAGATTGTGTCGACGTAGCTGGTTACGAGCTCGTGCAGGTCGTCGTAGTTCGTCCGCGGCGGCGGTGGCTTGGCGGAAAACATGTGGTCGGCGACCAGGCCATCGCCTAGAGGATACGCCTGGGTCGAGTGTCTGATGGTCCCGAGGAACTTACCTTCATTGTCATGCGGGTGGCCGCCGCGGAAGTACGCGCGATGATCGGGGCCGACCGCGGCCGCGCCCCCCTCGATCGTTAGTGGAACAATGAGCGTCCCGTAGGCGAGCCTGCGCTCCGCGGTCACGTACGGGACGTTGTTCACTAGCAGATGGTTCGACGGATGGACCTGAATGTCATATCCGGCGGTCCGCAGCTTCGTTAGGGCGGAGCTACGATCGATTAGTTGGCGAGACACGAAACTCGGTACCGTCCTTGACTTCTACCGTCTCCTTCGCAATAAGATCGCCGTCTTTCGGACGCACCGCGCCGCTGAATGTGACGCGGTATTCCGTATCCTCGGTCAGAGGCGGAAGATTCGGAGCCAGCTGCACGACTTCGTCGAACGTAAGCACCTTATGGTCTACGGTGCGCTCGCGGCCATTCACGTAGATGTGAATCTTGCGGCGAGTCCGTAAGCGAAGGCCATCCCGGAGCGGAACGCCATCGTCGGGATTGGAATAGCGGACTTCCTCCGCGCCGCGCTCTTCGAAAAGCAGATGCTCTGCGGAGTCGAGACCCGCGTCATCGAGGATCTCGCGAACCGTGAGCGAGTTCGTGTGGACAACGATTCTTTCGTCGTCGACGAAGAACGTCACCTCGGGATGGTTGTGCATGATGCTCTCCTCGCGCGGCCGCACAGCGCAAATGATTCTGCAGCCCAATTGTAGCGGGCCGAGTGCCAGGTGCCTGGCACAGTGACTTCACTTCGGCCGGAGATGATTCGTAACACCCGCAGCACGAGGCTCGAACCGGCGGCCCGCCGCCCCGCTGAGCGCGACCGCAGGCTTTGGCCCTCCCGGCACAGCGCCGCCGAGTTGCGGTCGGTCACATCGGCCACGTGCCGCGATCGGCGCGGGGAGGTGCGTGATCGCTAGCCGCTCGAGGAGTCGCGAACCTGATCGACTGGCCGGAGGCCACGAGCGGTGTAATGGTGCGGAGTATAATACCCGTCGGGACGCCGCTCCCCGTCCTCCAGCGGTCGAATTCCGTAGTATCGTTCGAGCTCAAGCGCCATGTCCTTCACCGCCTGGGACAGTCCTCGCCGAAATCTTATCCGCACCCTATTCATACCGACGATTATACCACCGACTTTGAAAGACGGGCGACGACGGCCGTCGGCGCTGCGGACCACGATTCGGAGGCGTCTTCGGCGAACTCTACATCATGGAAGACGAATCGACCTACGACGGCCCTCTTGTTCGGGTCGTGAAATGCCGACGGCCGAGCGAGGCAGAGCGGCGCTCGGCGGGGCGCCGCGCGATTCGAGCAATGGAGAAAGGACGCGGCGCACCGATCACGCGATTCAAGCGAATCATGGAGTTCGCTCGGGACCTCGCGGAATCCGACGACAAGGCATTGCCGTTACTCATCGCTGCGCTTGGCCGGGTTGTCCAGTCCCAAGCCATCACGGAGCCGATGCTACATTATCCGCGGGACGTCGCCGGCGCTTTCGCGTCGGACGCGATGTTCTTTCCCGAGTACGCAAAGGTCGATGCTCGCGGACGCACATTTCGAGAAGTCGCTTCAAAATGCAAGAATATGCGGAAGCTGCGGCTCGATCGCGACATTGTCATCCCGAATCCGTGGGAGCCCATCCGGCTTCAAAATGCCTTCTCGATGTTGCGTCCAGGAGGCGCATGGGGACGATGGCGTGAGGACAAAAACCACCAGATCGAGTTGTGGGAACCAATCGGTATCGGCTGGGTGCACGGTGGCAACCATTCTATCTGCGCCGGGATACTAACCGCTGCGGGCACGGTCACGCCCGACTTTGGTTATGACATCACCCCGATCTACAAACACGTCGTCTGCGACGGCCGCACGTTTCGGCGCGTCCACGATCGCGCCGTCATCTCGGACGTTGCCTCGATCGAGATGGCAGCGATATTCGAGATTGGGCGCCTGATGATTGATCGTCCGGCACGGTCTTCAGGCCGTGCGACGACAAAGAGATCGTAGCAGCCGCGGCGACCACGTAAGAGGCTCTTCCATGACCTTCGTTGCCCATGCTGCCGGTCGACGCAAGAGAAAAGCTATCGTGCGACCTTGGGCGTCATCCAATACGCGTTCTTGCATTTCGGACAAACACGCGGCTCGGTCAATCCTCCGCGAGGGTACCATTTATGTCCGCAGCGCGTACATTGAAATCCAGTGAGCCAGACCTTATGGGGCTCGTCGAGCGCTGGGGGTTCAGGGTTGCGGCCCGTATGTGCTCCCCGGGGTGAGAGGGTTCTTACCTATTAGTATGCTATTATACCGTGGCTGGTCGACTACCCCACAGGCGCAGGCATCCCTCCAAGGGCGACCGGAGGCCCTCGACCGCTGGCAAAGAACGCCCACCAGCCCCACCCTCGCGCCGTCGAGACGATTGCTGCTGTGCGTCCTTCCATGGTTACTGCAAACCGCGTCAGCGATCGCGACATCCGCGCGGTCCTTCTCTCCGCTCTCGACGATCGAAATCCCGGACCAGACGCGCTTGTAGTTAGTGAGCTGCCGATCGGTCTAGGATACGTAAAGCTCGACGTCGCTGTCCTCAACGGACGCCTAGATGGGTACGAGATTAAGAGTGATCTCGATACTCTTGCCCGCCTTGGGCGCCAGATGGAATGGTACGCGCGCGTCTGTGACCGGTTGACCATTGTAACTACAAAGAAGTACCTGGCAGAAGTTCAGCAAGCCGTCCCCTCGTGGTGCGGCATCGTCGTCGCCGACGTACACCACGGGGCGATTGCCCTTGACACGACGCGCGAAGCCGCCGACAACCCCGATTGGGACATTCGAGCGCTGCTCCTAATGCTGTGGCAAAGCGAAACGCAGCAACTGGCTCGTTCCTATGGCCTCCGAGTGCCGCGCCAACTATCAAAGGGCTTGACCCACCAAGCATTGGCGCACCGTCTCCCGCACGACATGCTCCGAGCCGAAACACTATCTCGACTCAGGGCACGCAAGACGTGGACCCCAAAACAACTTTGGAGAGCTGAGCGCTAGTCCCAGAACTCCTCGTCACTCGAATCCGCCGCCGGCATCGTCGGAACGACAAGATCGTTCACAGAAACCGGCTCGGGATCCAGAGGCGCCGACGTTCGTTGTGCGGCGACAAATGCGATGTGATGGTTCGCGTCCGCAGACACATACGTCGTCGAGTTCCCGGGACCAAGTCCCTGCATTGTCGCTCGCTCGGCGATGTACGAATCTCCATGACTAAACCGCTCGCCCATAAAGGTCGCGGCACTCGCACATTTTCTAGCAAGTTCAAAATACGTCGAAACGCCAGCGCTATTTACGGGCGTCTTCGGCTTGTAAACCATCCAGTCGGTAGTGGTGCAATATCGGATAATGGGCCACCCGCCCCCGCCCGACTGCGAGCCGCTCGTCGGTTCAGCCTCAGGATGCATAATCCCGAAGTCCCCAAACGCTAGCTCTAGCTCTTCTTGCAACAACAGTTCGGACACGGCGCAGTAGAGTTTGTAATCATAACGCACGAACTGCAAGACATCGTCCGGCTTAGCGCGCACTTTCTTAGGATACGAACCGGCCAGAAGCGTTACCGAGCGCCAGGCCTTGTTGCGACGCCCGAGGCGCTTCACCCAGTCCGCAATCGACGAAGCGTCGTGCCGCTCTTCCTCAACCGGCCCGAGGTCGAGTATCAGATCCGCGACACTCGCATCAATGGCAAGATCTTGGAGCAGCTTCTCCAACTGCTTGCTCTTCGCAAACTGGCTCTCCCGTAGACGTACCGCAACGCCAACTTGAGCCGCCCGTTCTCGAATGACCATTCGGCGTGATGCTTTGTCGCTAATTCTGACAACAGGCACCAAGGCGCTCAGCTTAGCCGTCATGTTTTCGAAGAGCAAGCGTAACCCATCAGCATCACCTTGCATCGCGTCAAACCATTGAGTGTCGACGAATGCGCGCTTCCGCTGAATAAGGTTTAGCATTTCGTTGGCGATAAAATCGATGTACCCCGCCGGCGTTATTGGGACTTTTCCTTTTTTCTCGTGTTGTTGTCGCTCCCGAACGTTGTCTATCAGTAACAGGGGCACGACTGCATCGGGGAGGCCATCCGCGAACTGATGCCGCAACGCACCGATTTCGCCTCGTTTCCATCGAATAGCGGGAACGTAGTTTAGTGGGCCTGCTGTTTCCAATTCACCACCCTCTGTGACTCGCGATTGATTATGGATCATCGCGCAGTGCACTCTCTTGTTGAACTGCTCTTAGTCGCGGCGCGGCATTTGATAAAGAAAGCGCAGCTACTTCGACTGATGCGAACGCGGCAATATCGCGGGGGGAAAGGCACACCGCCTCCATCCACGCGCCCAAATGTCCGCCGCTTCGGATAACTGCCACGCCCTCCGCGAGCATCTGCGGCATTTCACAAGGCGTAACATTATCCAGCGGCTCTATCCGGTTCCAGCCACGCTTGGTCCGCTGCTTCCACAATCGCGTCACTGCGTCGTGATCTAGCATCGCAAGGTCCTTGCATCTATAGATGATTGCACCGATGGAGACAATCCATTGCATCTTAAGAAGATAGAACGCGTCGAGCGAGGTCGCTCTAACACTTCGCCGAAACGCCGCCTCCGGAAGCAATAGAGCGGTTGCGAAACGCTGTGCTTGGCGCTCAATAAGTTCATGTTCTACACCACGTCGTGTGGTGAAGCGCTTGTCGATACCGCGATGCAACAACAGGTGACCGAGTTCATGGGCAGCGCTGACCTGCTCTCGAAAGAAAACGCCTTCATCGTCTCTGCTTAGCGCTACGATAGGTCGGTGCTTGCTATATTGCCACTGCGAAAAGGCATCAATCTGAGGTACGCCAAGTGCGTCACGAACAACAATACAGCCATTATTCTCCAACAACCGAATGACACTCGTTATAGCGCCATCTCCAAGGTTCCAGAATCGACGCGCCTCCGCAGCGGCGGCCTCAATCTCGCCGGCGGTGATGTCGTTAGGGTCACTTCGTAATTCCACAGATGGCAGCCTGACGTCAGGAAACTCGACGTAAAGTTCCATACAGTCGATGGTGTGCTGCAACCATGCCAGGCGCCGCTGCGCCATCGCGAGGTCTCGTTCGCGCGCCGACTTTAGGCTTCGGTAGAATATCGGATTCAGATCCTGAGCTGTTGGCGGTCGATCAAAGAATTGAGGCGGAACGTCTAAGCCCTGCTGTAGTGCTGCAAAAACGTCTGCTGACGGACTCGCGTCTCCGTTTTCGTACTGCGATACTGCCTGCCGGGTCTTCCCCACAAGCGCGCCCAGTTGCGCAAGAGACAGGGCGCGGGCCTCGCGTGCTTCGCGCAGGCGGTCGGGGAACCACTCTGCATACACTAGCCGAGCTTCTTTTCGACGTGCCGACGGGCTTTCACGAGCGGCCCGCGTGAGATCTCCGCGCGCTCGACGCTCGGCGCCGTAAGGTATCGTTGGTAGAGATCGATAAAGCGTGGCAGGTAGCCGTCATTGCCGTCCATGAATTTGATCTGTACGAACGCGGGCTCACTGGGATCGGCACAATTTGGCCCATGTATCAGCAACGCGTAAATACCGTCGCGAGGCAGGACCGACCAGTCTTCAAGCCACGACAGCTGCACCGGAGATTGCAGGAGGCGACGAAACTCGGCGGCTGCGGGTTTCGAGTCGGGTCGTTCGACTTTTGACAACGTGAAGTATATTTCGGCCGCATGCGCCAGGCCGAACACATGGGTGCCGGCCTGGTTTCGCATCGTGATCGTTTCCAGGGCCGGATAACGATCGCGGAGTTCCAACAACTTCTCTTGCAGAAAAAACCAGCGAACGGTGCCCAGCGCTTCCCTCCAGCCAAACGCTCTTAGTTCCGTCTGCGCCCAGAGCGCAGCCGCCCGATAGGCCGCCAGGATTGCCAGCGCGATGGCCGCCTGTAGATCGGCTGGGACCGCTTTTTCAAACCGCTCTAAGTAGTCGCTCGGCATCTAGGCATGCCTCCAGGTGATCTTGATTCGTCCATTTCGCGCGACGATCTGACCTATTTTGTCTAGTGGCGGAGCAATATCCTCCATAACTGTCGGCCCTAGGGAAAACCTCGGAGCAAAGGCAGCGAGCCTCGATCCTCGGCGGGTCGGAGAGCCTTCTGCGGGTCCAGCGGGCGTTCCAGAACTGATTCCCCGGTGCCGGGACCGCATCCTGAGGAGACCCGGCTCCGTACCAATATCCCGCGCCACGGCATCAGCCAGAGCTTGTCCGAACCGAACGGCAAAGTTTTGGAGCCATGGAGTTCAGCGAAAGGCAAGATGGGGCTTCAGGACGTGCCGGCAGCCAGAAACGTCGCTAGGCTTGGTCCGGCTCCCAGCCGTCGGGTACGTCGTACCGTACGCGGTTCTCATGTGCTATCTCGTCGTAGCCCCGAATCTCCATGTCGCCGTATCGAGAGCGTTCCTCCGCCAGTCGTCCTCGATCAGCGTTTCCAACCCGGCCTACGATTGCCGTCATGCCCGGTGCGCTGAGCGTCTCACCGAAAATCGCGTGGCACTGCTCTGGATGGCTACGGATGTGCCGACTGTAGTCGAGCAGCTGCGCCGCCGTCGCGTGCACCCCGGGCCTGAAGTGCGAACGAGGCCCCGGAGGATACATCTGCGGTACGCCAGCCTTCTTGAGCTCAAAGATGCGGTTGTCCGGGCGGCTTCGTCCCGGCTGGAACGCGTGTCGGATAATATCTGGACGGATTTCCGAACCATCGTCCCTAGTGAACACTGGCTGCGCGACCATTTCGAACGGAGCGATGTCAAATAGGTACGGGTTACGCTCAATGAGCAGTTGGGCGAGTTGCTCCCGTTCCTTCGGATCCCGCACCAGCGCCTCGAGATCGCGGAGAGCGCCGGCAACTCCAGATTCGTCGACGGCGACGGTTTCGCGAGCGCGACGTTCAAGTGCACCTTGCGCCTTCAACCAATAATCGCTGTTCGGGTCATATAGCGCCGACTCAAACTTGTTGAAGCGCGAGGCTCGCCGCATCGGCGGACGGAGCCCTCGGCGCACGAGTCTGCCAGACTCGTACCGGAGCATGAGCCCCGCCCATTCCATCGCATCTCGAAGGGTTGCGACGAATGGCCTATGGGTGCGCACGAGCGCATCGTACACGCACTCCCAGCCGCGCGTCATCGGGCCGACGGGGACGCCTGACAGAAGCGAAACGGTCTCGATCTTCCAGAGGTCAGGATCGTTGCGGAGCAGTGAACCGATCACGTCGTCGAACGCGACGAGCACAATAGGAATGGCATTCCAACGCACGCCGTTCCGCATCACGTACATATCGGAAAGCGCGACCAATGCCCTGGCGAGGTTGATGCCAGAAAGTATCTCGCCTGCGCCTCCGAGAGCGCGAAACGAGCAGTCTATGACGATCGCGTCGGCCGTGAGCCTAGAAGTCGTGCCGCGGCGCAGCGTGCCAATGATAGTTTCCATTGGCTCGAAGACGACAGTCGCGCCGAGAGATCGTAATTCTACTCGAGCCCGCGATCGCGGATGACCGGTAACCAAGACCGTGAGGTGTGGGCGCAAGTAGTGGTTCCTCCCCGGGGGCTACGACCCACCAAGTGGCCGTTTCCGTTGCGGACTCCCGAACTCGGCGAAGGCCTCAAGCTTGGCGCAGCATTATGGGAACCGACAGCCTCCAGTATCGGGAGCCAGCCCGTCTACACTGCGCTGCTCCGGCACGAAATCCACCCTTGCATCATATTGGTAGCTACGGAGCGCGATCCGCGCCTGCCGCGTAGTCAGGAGCTTTCGGAAAGGGCTTCTTACGAGTTTCCGAGCTTGACCCACTCGCGTCGAGCCTGGTTGCGGTCAGACATCTTCTTCGCGATACGGTTCGAAGGCAATGGAATATTTGTCAATCGTCATGTCCATCGCGCCGATATTGAGCTCATCCAACGCGTCCTTGAGTTGGTTCCGTTTATCGCGGTCAATCCTAGAACCCAGGTAAACGCGCGTTATACACGATGCGTCGTTATAGTAAGCATTACCAAGCGGCGCGAACATCCGCCATTCGCGCTCGTATAGCCATTTGTAGTTCTTATAGGAGAGAATCTTCTTCGCTGCTTGACCGGCGCTCTTGTCGGTGTGGCGCACCATTGGTTCCGTCTCGCTATAATACATCCGGACAAAGCTGACATTCTTGTCGAGATTCGCGAGAAGCCGCGAGAGGCTATAGGCAATGCAAATGCCCTGGAACTGATCTGCGTAGTGAGCCCACATTAGCTCATGGTTGTAAACCTCGCTGAAAGAGCATATCCCACTTTGAGCCTTCCTGTCTCTTATCGCGCGCCGAAACTCACGGTACTCTTCACGCTCCCTCAGAAGGCGACTGGAGCTGAAAAACCCTTCCATCGGATCGTTGAGGTCTTCGAAAGGAGCGCAATGCACGTAGCCTTGCCTTATGGCGGACAGCTCGCGACCCATCGCTCGCAAAGAGCGATACCGATATAGCCTCTGCGGCTTGACGTATTGTTTGACCGTCGCCATATTCGCGCTCCAAGACGCCTCGGATTGTACCTCTTGACGCTAGAGATGCAGTTACGCTTTCTATTCCCCAACTTGGCTGGCTCTTAGCCTCAATGCGGCCACCCCGGCGATAACCTAGGCATACTTCTAGGAGCTTGTAAGTGCTTTGCTGAGGCCCTGCAACCCACGTTGCTCCCGCGATAACCGGAGCGAACGTAAGAAAGAACGGATCTGACTCAAGGTCCTGAGCGATGTTGTCTAGATCAGACTCGTTGAGCCGCAGCGCGACTTCAACGACGATATCCCAGGTCCCGAAGTGCCGCCTTCATTGAAGCGCCGACTCGCGTCTTGCTTCTCGACGCGGGGTCGAGGGTGGTCCCAGCAGCGTCGGCCGCGTTGATGCCCTTCAGGCACCCTATGCGCGTGGGATTGCCAGCACGAATCGCGCTCCGCCGAACGGTGAGGGTTCCAGGTCGACCCGGCCGCCGGCGCGTTCGAGCATGAGCCGTACCAGCGCGAGCCCGATACCGGTGCCGGGCGCCTCGGTGTCGCCGCGGTCGCCGAACGCGAAGATGCGCTCGCGATCGTTCGAGGCGATCCCGGGTCCGTCGTCGTCAACCGTGATCTGCACGAAACGCGAGTCGTCCACGTGAATCCCGACGAACACGCCGCCTCCCGGCTTGCCGTGCTTCACGGCGTTGTCGATCAGGTTCACGAGCACGAGCGTCAGCCGGTCGGCGTCGATCGCGACCCGGAGCGCCGGCACGTCGTCGCGGACGATCGAGACGCCGCGCGCCGTCGCTGTTGCCGCGCAGGCGTCGAGCGCGGCGTCGACGGCGTGCACGAGCGACCCGCTCGCCGGCGCGGGCAGTGCGGCGCGCATGTCCAGTAGCGAGATTTCGAACATCCCTTCGACCAATCGGCTCAGGCGGAGCGACTCGTTGTACGCGATCCGCACGAACCGCTCGCGCGTTCCCGCGTCGACGCCGTCGTCGAGCAGCGTTTCGAGATAGCCGCGAATCGAGGAGAGCGGCGTGCGCAGCTCGTGGCCGAGCGAGCTGAAGAACGCGTAGCGTTCGCGTTCCTGGGCGCCACGCACGAGCGCGCGCTCGACCAAGGCCGCGATCGAGTTCCCGTCCGCGCGCTCGTAGGTCGTCCAGCCGGTACGGACCTCGAGTCGTGTTACCGCTTCCATCGTCGCCGCGATCCGCGCTAGCGCCGAGCGCGCGTCGACCGGCGCCGGGACGCTGCCGTCGCGGGTCGGCGCAACGAGTGCCGCGACGAACACGTCGCTGCCGCCGTCATGCGCGACCAGATCGCCCGCGCGCAGCACGCGCGAGACCGCGGTCGAGAACGCGGCGGTCGCGGAGCGCTCGACGGCCCTAGCGGCGCGCAGCCCGCGGCGCCAAGCGACGCGTTCGAGCTCCGGCAGCCGCACGACCAGCACCGGGCGCGGCTGATCGGCGAGCTGCGCGAGGTGCCTGGCGAACGCGTCGAGCCGCGGCAACAGCCCGCGAACTTCAGCCGCGTGCAAACTTGTACCCGAACCCATGGATCGTCTGCACGAGCGGCGCGGGCGCCGAGCGGTCATCGAGCTTCGCGCGCACGCGCCGCACGTGAACGTCGACCGTCCGCGCGTCGCCCTCGAAGTCGAACCCCCAGACGCGCTCCAGCAGCGCGGCGCGGGAGAGCGCGACGCCGGCGTTCGACGCCAGCTCGAGCAGCAACGCGAACTCGCGCGGTTTCAACCCGACGTCGACACCGTCGATGCGCGCCTCGCGCGCGGCTTCGTCGATCTCGAGCCGGTCGAACCGCAGCACGACCGGCGCCTGCGTCGAGTTGCGTCCCGCACGCCGCCCGAGCGCCTTGACGCGCGCCACGATCTCGCGCGGTGAGAACGGCTTGACCACGTAGTCGTCCGCGCCGATCTCCAGCCCGACGACGCGGTCGATCTCCTCGGAGCGCGCGGTCAGCACCAGGATCGGCATGTCATAGCCTTCGCGCCGCAGCGCGCGCACGACGTCGAACCCGTCGACCACCGGCAGCCCGAGGTCGAGGATCAGCAGATCGGCCCCGCCGCGCGCCAGGCGTAGCGCGGCGGGGCCGTCGGCCGCCTCCTCACACCGGAAGCCCTCGTGCTCGAGGTGATGGACGAGCAACTCGCGGATCGACACGTCGTCCTCCGCAACCACGATCCGCGTGACCGCCATGCGGTGAACGGTGCCCGCATCCCGCTCGGCGAATCGCTGCCTGATGTGTGCGCGGTTCTCGCTGGCAAGCCCCGAACGGGTCGTCGACCGGTATCCGCAGTTCAAGCTGCGACGGAGCTGGCCGCCGCGCTACAACGTCGCGCCGACTGACGACGTGCTTGCCGTGCGCAACGATGCGGAGGGTGAGATCGCGCCGCTGCGGTGGGGGCTCGTGCCGCCCTGGGCGCGCAACCTGTCCGTCGGCGCGACGATGATCAACGCGCGAGCCGAGACGCTCGCCGAGAAGCCGGCGTTTCGAGACGCGCTCGTGCATCGGCGCTGTCTGATCTTCGCCGACGGCTTCTACGAATGGGCCGGGCCGAAGCAACGGCGGCTGCCGTACCGGTTCACGCGCGACGGCGGCGCACCGTTCGCGTTCGCCGGGCTCTGGGAGCGCTGGGGACCGCAGGACGCGCGCGTCGAGTCGTGCACGATCGTCACCTGCCCGCCCAACGCGCTGCTCGAGCCGTTCCACGACCGGATGCCGGTCATCCTCGACGACGACGCGTTCGAAACGTGGCTGCACGGCGAGCTCGCCGAGGCGGTCTCGACGCTCGTGCCCTACGACACCGCGCGGATGCAGTCGGCCGCGGTCACGCCGGCGATGAACCGGGTCACGTTCGACGACCCGCGCGCGATCGAACCGCTCGGCGAGGACCTCAGCGTTCGTCTTTTTGAATGAGCCCCACGCCCTCGACGACGGCCTCGCCGCGCTGGTTCACCACCCGCGTCGCGATCCGCATCCGGCGGCGCTCGGGAAGCAGCTCCGTCACCTCGGCGGTCGCGGTCAGCGTGTCGCCGATGAACACCGGGCGCTTGAAGCGGATCGACTGCTCGACGTAGATCCCGCCCGGTCGCTGCAGCAGCATCCCGACCACCGTCGAGAGCAGGCTCGCCGTCAGCATCCCGTGCGCTGCGCGCTGACCGAAGCGCGTCGTCTTCGCGTACTCGGCGTCGACGTGGAGCGGATAGTTGTCGCCGCTCACCGCCGCGAACAGCAAGATCTCGGCCTCGCCGATCGTCTTGGAGAACATGGTCGCATCGCCGACACGAAACGCCTCGAACGGTTTCTCTCCGTAGCTCATCGGCCGACGCGTTCAGCATCGACGATCAGGAACCCCGGGCCGGTGCGGAACCGAGCCGCGAGCGCGGGATCGCGCGCGTCGGCCTCAGCGGTCGGCTGCGGCTCGTGCATCCCGCGCAACGCGAAGCCGGCGGCGAGCACATCGGCGACGATCCGGCCGAGCGGCCGGTGATAGAACGTCACCTCGACCGGCGCCTCGAACCCGCGCCACGTCTCTTTGACGACGCGCACTGCATGGTAGTCGTCGACGTCCGGCGCCGTCATGAACGGATGGTGCGTCGAGAATACGAGCCGCCCGCCGGGCCGCAGCACGCGCGCGAACTCGCGCAACGGATCGGACCAGTCGGCGAGGTAATGCAACGTGAGCGACGAGAGCACGACATCGAACGACCGATCGGCGAACGGCAGCGGCTGCGCGAGATCGGCCTGCAGCACGCGCGCCCGTTCTCCGAGCCGCTCACGCGCCAGCGCGACCATCGCTTCGCTCGCGTCGAGCGCGACGACGCGCGCGCCGTGTTCCACCAGCCAGGCGCTGTGCTCGCCCGCGGCGCAGCCCGCGTCGAGCACGTCGAGCCCCTGCACGTCGCCGAGCAACGCGCGTACCGCCGGCCGCTCGTAGGCGGCGTTCGCGGCATTGGCCGCGCTGATGCGAGCGTACGCGGCGGCGCGTTCGGGGTCGTCGTAGAGCGGGTTCACCCCGCCGGTTCCGGCTCCACGCCGATCCGCACGACGTCGATCGGGTCGGCGATCCCGCGCAGCGTCAGCGTCCCGCGTTCCCCCGCCGGAAGAATTTCGGCGACTCGCGCGTCGTCGGCAATCGCCGTGGTCAGCAGAACCTCACCCGGCCGGGCGGCGTGCCCGACGCGCGACGCGATGTTGACGCTCGCCCCGAAATAGTCGAGCCGGTCGTTCGCCCGCACCGCGATGCACGGCCCGCGGTGCAGCCCGACACGCAGGCGGAGCGGCGCGACGGCGGCGCCGAACCGCAGCGCCGCGAGCGCCGCGTCGCGCGGATCGACGAACGCCGCCATCACGGCATCCCCGACCGTCTTCACGATCGCACCGCGCTGCAGCGCGATCACCTCGCGCAGCGCCTCGAAGTGATCGTGCACGGCCCGGAACGCACGCGCGTCGCCGCTCTCACCGTACATCTTGGTCGAATCGACGACGTCGCTGAATACGATCGTCATCGAGCGAATCGCGAGCTCGATCCCATCCGCCAGCACCTCGCTGGAGAACAGGTCGCGGAACGCCTGCAGCGCGGTCACGTCGGCGGCGGTCGCGATCTGGTCGGAGAGCTCCGCTTGGGTGACGCGCACGATCGCTTCGCGCGCCGAGAGGTTGATGAGCTGGATGCGCACCGCGCCCGCGCGGACGGCCGAGGTTCCGGCGCGCACCCGCTCCCCGTCGATCCGCGCCTCCAGCATCCCGGGGCCGGCGTCGTCTTCCACCGTGAAACGCGCGACGCGATTAGGGAGTGCCTGAACCACGTACGCGCCCGGGGCGAGCACGACGTCGAGCGAGGCCGCGCCGAGCCCGCCGACGGTGGTCTGCGCCAACGTCTGCCGTGCGCTCTGCGGGCCCGCGATGCAGTACACGGGCCCTTCGGTACGGCGCCCCGAGGGCGAGGCGTCGAACGTGACCTCGACGTTGCGGTCGAAGTCCGCCGCGTACTCGATCCCGCACTGATCGCAATGGACCGCCGGGCCGAGGCCCGCGAGCGCCGCGACGCGGTTCTTCTGGCCGCGGCAGCTCGGACAGATCAGAGTCCACGAGAGGTCGAGCAGGCCGGCCCGCGTAGCCGCCAGCATCGCCGCCAGCACCCGGTCGCGGGGCAAAGACCAGCCGTCGGCGAGCGCGTACGGCCGCATCCGGGCCACGAAGGCGTCGTCGGCGTGCTCGACGAGCGCGGCCAGGCGCGCGGCGATCTCCGGTTCGTGCTCGGTGTGCGGGCGGAGCGCCTCGAGCGCATCGACGAACCGGGCCACGCGCGTGATCCCGGCCGCCGGAACGTCGGGAACATCGGCGCGGCCCGCGGCCGGCCCCGGACCCGCGGCGCGTGCGCGCTCGGCGGCGCGGTCGTACGCACGCCGCGCCCCGGCCTTCCCGCGCGCGATCACCGCCGGTGCGAGCAGCGCGCCCAGGCCGTTGCGCGCATCGAGCTCGACCGTGTGCTCGATGCGGGCGCCGTCACCGTCGTCGACGACGTTCACCTCGCTCGCGAAGCGCACGAACGGTCCGCCGCGGAAGATCCGCTCGATCGCGACGCGGTAGGGCGCCTCCCAGGTGAACGGCGGCTCTTCCCACTCGACATCGAGCGGGCCGACCCGCACGTGCGCGATCGTCGCCGGACTGCCGTCGAGCCGCGGCTCGAACGTGTAGCGCACCGGCGGCAGCCCGGCGTCGCGGTTCACCGCGTCGGTATCCGAGACCGCGCGCCAGAGCGCCGCCGGCGCGACGTCGAACCGGTACGTCGAGTGGTCGGCGAAGCGCTTCACGCGATCGCGGCGAGCCCCGCCCGCGCGACGAGGATATCCTCGTCCACCGTTCCGCTGCTGACGCCGATCGCGCCCGCGACCTGCCCGTCGGCAAGGATCGGGAAGCCGCCGCCGACGCCGGTCACCCGATCGGCGGCCAGGGCGAGCCGGACGGTCGTCATCGGATCCCCGCCGCCCTCTTCCCCCGTCGGCCGCTTGCGGGTCGCGGCGGAGACGGCTTTGGTCAAGGCGATCGAGATCGAGCCGGTCCGGGCCCCGTCGCTGCGCCCGAAGGCCAGCAGGTGGCCGCCGGCGTCGACGACCGCGACGCACTCCGGCACGCCGATCCGGTCCGCCTCGGCGAGCGCCGCGTCGAGCACGGCGCGGGCGCCGTCGGCGGTCAGGAACGGAGCGGAAGCGAGGTACGTTGTACGCGAAGAGTCTGACACGATGACGCCGCTTTTGATCGTTCTCCCTTCCCTCCTGTCCGAGCTCGCGTGATCGCCGCAGACGTCCAGTTCCGGACGACGGCCAACGCGGCGGCGGCCGCCTTCGCCGCGGCGCCCCCGTACCTCGCCTACAAGACCGACGTCGTGGTCGACGTCCCCTCGCTGCGACGCCACAAGGTCATCTCGCGGGCGGTCGAGACGCGCACCCGGGACGACTATGCCCTGCTCCAGGACCTGCCCAACGGCCAGCGCCAGTACGCGCACAGCTTCCCGCTGATCCCGACGTTCGATGCAATCTCGTACTTCCGCGTCACCTTCAACGGGAGCCAGCGCGATACGCTGAGCTATGTCGAGCCCGGACCGCCGATCACGTTCGCCGACCCCCGCACGACCTCACACGCGGATGTCGTCGTTGTCTCGCTGCGGTACTACCACGCCACCTACGCCGACGACTCGAACGATCGTGTCGCGCACATCCTGATGGACGCATTGCCTTCACTCACGCACGGGAACAACTCCGACTTCTACATCCACGACGTCTACGTCGACACGGAATCGAACCTGCCGACGAAGGTCGTGTACGTCGGCCCGACCACGACCTTCACCTGCGACTATCAGGTCGTCGAAGGACACTGGCTGGTCAGCCATGCGACGTACGTCCACACCTTCTACGCGCCGCTGCGCGTCGGCCGAATCACCGCGAGCGCCGAAGCGACGAACCACGACTTCGCCTTCCCGGCGGCGCCGAGCGATCCCAAGCTCGCGCAGTGAACTGCGGGTGCTGAAACGGCGACGGGCGAGCCTTGCGGCTCGCCCGTTCGCGTTCGTGGCGGAGAGGGTGAGATTCGAACTCACGGAACGCTATGAACGTTCGCCCGCTTTCGAGGCGGGTGCCTTCAACCACTCGACCACCTCTCCGTACGGCGCTTCTCGGCGAAGAATTCCCGAAGCTGCGCGGCGGTTTCGTCCGCGAGCACCCCGTCGACGACGTCGACGCGATGGTTCACGGCGGCCGATCCGAGTATATCGATGACCGACCCCGCTGCCCCTCCCTTCGGATCGCGGCATCCGAACACCAGCCGCTCGATGCGCGCCGCCGCCAGCGCGCCGGCGCACATCGCACACGGCTCCTTGGTGACGTAGAGCGAACCGCCGATGCGCCAGCGGCCGAGCGCAGCGGCGGCCGCGCGGACGGCGAGCATCTCGGCGTGCGCGGTCGGATCCGGGCGCCGCTCCTTCTCGTTGCGCGCTTCGAACGTGCGTCCGTCCACGACCAGAACGGCGCCGATCGGAACGTCACCGGCGGCGGCGGCCTCGGCCGCCAGCGCGATCGCGCGGCGCATGTGTTCCCGGTCCTCGGCGAGCACCGCAGGATCGGCGGAGGGAACGTGCTCCCGGCCCGGCTCGAACGGGCAACCTTCGCCTTCGGAGGGCGACACTCTATCCAATTGAGCTACAGGAGCGCCTACATCTCGCCTTTGGCTCGCTGTAGGCCAGGCATGACCCGCGTACCACGCGGGTCAGCCATATGGCCGGGGCTTGCGAGGCCGAGATGGTCTCTCGTCTTTCTACCGGCCGCGGTCTTCGGTGGCGGCGGGACCGGCGGGGCCGGCGGGGCCGGTGGTCGGCAGGTGCTTGAAGAGGTCGAGCTTGTGCTCGACCAGGCCGCGGTAGAACTTGCGGACGCAGTCGGGGTGACCGAAGAAATAGGTCCGCGCGTACGCCAAATCGTCCCCCGAGCTGTCCGGCACGTAGTGGCTGATTTCGATCTCTTCCATCTGCGCCCGGTCGACCGGGTGCGGGCAGAAATCGCAGGGGATCGTCGACATGAGGTACCTCGAGAGAAACGTGACTCGGGTAGGATTTGAACCTACGACCTAGGGCTTATGAGTCCCCCGCTCTACCGCTGAGCTACCGAGCCCCTAACCGCGTCATCCGTGCGCACGTCGAAGGGGGCTTCGAACGAACCGGACGTCGATTATCCAGAACCCGTCAAGAACCTCCAGGGGTGCAGCTTCCAGAACGCCCAGGCGATCGTCTCCGCCGAGGTCGGTTGCGCCATTCTCGGGGAGACGATCCGTGGGCTGTCAGTTCACGCGCGCGTTCAGATGCGCCAGGCGTAGGCGACGTAGCATTGATGCCAGGCCGAAATCGGCATCCCCGCAAACTCATCCCCGCACTGCGGCTGCGGATAGACAGGCGGCTGCTGCATCGGCGGCGGGTTCGGTGGTGGGATGCCGACGGGCGGGCCGCTGATTATGATGGAGCAGTCGGGGTTTGCTGGACCACAATATGGACCGCATGTCCCCGGATCAATACACCCAGGAGCGCTCGTGAGGTCCTGAGCGGCACGTTGTGTCGCATGAGTAATCGAGCCCGCAGGCGACGGGATTACCTTGCCGCTTCCGGCGCAACCTACCAACGCAATGGCAAAAAAGAAGCAAAGGCCACGCATGGCCCTGGTGTAGCTACCATTCATTCCGAGAACACCCTTTCTTTCCGAAACGTGAGGAACGACGTCAGGGTTTTCGCGACGGTCGCCTCGCGGCACCTTTCGCGCACTACCGCCGTCGCAGCCACGCATGGCGGCACGTTATGAAAGTATCCGCGCAAAGCACTTCGTGTTACCGCGGAACATGCGGCGACGGGTGTCGTCGATTCTTAGCATGGCGGCATCCGGCTGCGACGGCCCCATTCGTGCACTGCGGCAGGCTCAAGTCGCTCACTCTCGGGCCGGTCCGCTACACGACGCCGATTGCGTGCGATTCGCAGTCGTTCGCGCGCAACGAGATCCTCGTCGGTCTCGACTTCATGCGCCCCTTCAACTTCGTGTTCGACTACCCCGACGGGATCATCGTCATGATCCCACGCAAACACTACTGAGGGAGAAGTGCGGTCGGAGGGACTCGAACCCCCAACCTACAAGTTCGTAGCCTGTTGCTCTATCCAATTGAGCTACGACCGCACGCGCCGCTCGCTGTTGCAGCGGCGACCTCGTGGGATACGGCGCCTCGCGCGCGATCCCTCCCCCGTGATGCGGGGCGATGGCGGAGAGGGAGGGATTCGAACCCTCGATACGATGTAACTCGTATAACGGTTTAGCAAACCGCCGCCTTCAGCCGCTCGGCCACCTCTCCACGGCGCGCTGCGAGCGTTCGAACGGGCGAGCGCCGCTCCCTGCGTCAGGCGCTCAGCGCAGGTGCGGCGAGCGCTGCGAGCCGTGCGGCGATGCGCTCGGCGGCGTCGGGGTGTGCAAGCGCCGCAGCGCTCTCGCGCAGCCGATCGGTGACGCGGCCGCCGGCGAGCACCGCGTCGACGGCGCGTACGAGCTCGTCCGGTCCCCGCGCGCGCAGTGCCGCGCCGCGCGAGACGAGATACCGGGCGTTGCGCTCTTCCTGACCGGGAAGCGGCCGCAGCAGCACGAGCGGGACGCGCGCTGCAAGTGCCTCGGAGGTCGTCAAACCGCCGGGCTTGGTCACCAGCACGTCGGCGGCGTGCATCCAGTCGAAGACGTTCTCCACGAAACCCAGCACGCGCACGTCGGCACCGTCGCGACGCGCTTGCTCGACGACGCGGTGTTCGAGCCGGCGGTTCTTGCCGACGATCACGACCGGGATCACCGGCGAGACGCTCCCGGCGCGCACGCCGGAGGTCGCTGCCAGCGAACGAACCGTCGCCGCGACCGGTCCGAGCCCGAGCCCCCCGCCCATGACCAGCACCACGGCGGCGTCGCGCGGGAGCCCGAGCGCGTCGCGCAGCGCGGCACGATCGGTCGGCAGCGTACCGAAGCGCGGGTCGACCGGTATTCCGTCGACGCCGATGCGCGCGGCGTCGATTCCGCGGCCGATCAGCGCGGCCTGGATCTCCGGCGTCGCGACCGCATAGGCGTCGATGTTGCGATAGATCCAGAACGGGTGCACGACGAAGTCGGTCACGATTCCCATCACCGGCACCGACGGATCGTACAGCCGCTTGTAGGCCGACATCACGCCGCACGGAAACGCATGCGTGCACACGACGGCGCTCGGCTTGAGGCGCTCCATCAGACCGCGGATGTTGCGCGCCGTGAACTCGCTCGCCCAGACGCGGAAACCGCCGGCGGCCGTCGCCCGCTCCGCGCGGTCGTAGATGAACCCGTACACCTGCGGGATCGTCCGGACCATCCCGATGTAGCCGTCGCTGACGACCTTCGAGAACAGCGAGGCCGCGTACCGGTAGCTGTCGACAACCTCACCGCGCATGCCCCGCGCGCCCAGGCGCTGACGCACCGCATCCGCCGCGACACGGTGCCCTTCGCCGACGCGGGCGGAGAGGAAGAGAACCGGGCCTACGCCTGTTCCTCCGGCGGTCCGGATTCTTCCGCCAGCACGAAGAAGTCGTCGAGGATCTCTTGGGCGAGATCCTCGTCGTCGAGCAGGTCGCCGAATTGGTCGGTGACGACGAACTCGTCGGACGTCTCGTTGTAGCACACCGCGAAGGCGTTACCTTCATCGTCTTCGACCAGTCCGACCACCTCGAAGCGCAGCTCGGTGCCGTCCTGCATGTGCAGCTCGAGCACGTCTTTCAGGTCGAGCGGCTGCTTCGCACCACCGCTGCCGTTGGTTCCGGCGCTGCCGTTGGTATCGATGTCGATCTCCTTATTTCAGGTACCGTGCGACGTTCGCTTCGTGCTCTTGCAGCGTCTTCGCGAAGGCCGAGTGCCCGTCCGGTTTCGCTACGTAGTACAGGTAGTCGCTCTTGGCGGGCTCGAAGGCGGCGGTCAACGAGGCCTTGCCGGGGTTCGCGATCGGGGTCGGCGGCAACCCGGTGTGCCGGTAGGTATTGTACGGTGAGTCGACCTCGAGATCGCGTTTCGTGATGATGTCGTGATGTTCCGGGAACGTGTACTCGATCGAAGCGTCGACCTCGAGCGGCATCCCGAGCCGCAGCCGGTTGTAGATGACCGACGCGATCAGCGGCCGGTCCTCGTCGGCTTTCCCCTCGCGTTCGACCAGGGATGCGATCGTGACCACCTCGGGGACCGTCCGGCCGAGCGCCTTGGCGCGGGCCGAGGCGTCGTCCGGCAGCTCGCGGCGGAACTGCGCGACGAGCAGTTTCGCGACCCGGTCGGGCTGGTCGTCGGTCGGGATCAGGTAGGTGCTCGGGAACAAGTAGCCCTCGAGATTTGCCGTGCGCGTGCCGTCCAGCTCGATCCCCGCGTCGTGCAGAAAAAGGTGCTCGTAGGCGCTCGCCTCGCCGAGCGCGCGACCGGCGAGCGTCGCCGCGATCTCGTGCGCGGTATACCCTTCCGGGATCGTGACCCACACGGCGAACTGCTCGCCGCGCACGAGCCGTTTGAGGATCTCGTCGCTCGTCTGGTGCGCGGGGAAGCGATACTCGCCCGCCTTCACGTCGGCGTCGACGTGGCGCAGGCGTGCCAGCAGCCGGAACGCGAGCGGGCTCTGCAGCACGTGGTGTTCGTCGAGCAGCGAGACGACCTGCGCGAACGTCGAGCCGCGCGGTACGATCACGTCGGTCTGTTGGCGCGGGAAACCGCGATCTTCGTAGACCGCGTTGCGGAACCACAGCGACGCCGCGCCGACGATGACCCCAACCGACAGAATCGTCGCGACCGCGAGCCCCAGCAGGGCGCGGCCGGCTCGGTTCACCGCGGCCTGCGGGCTAGCCACGTTTCGAGAATCCCGACGGCCGCGACCTGATCGATGACCTTGCGGCGTTTAGCGCGTGAGACGTCGGCCGCGATGAGCACCTTCTCGGCGGCTGCGGTCGTGAGGCGCTCGTCGACGCGCTCGATCTCGCCGTCGAACGCGCGCGCCAGGTGCGCGACGAAGGCGTCGATCTGCTCGCTCGCCAGCGCGCGTTCGCCGTTCATCGTCAAGGGATCGCCGACCACGATCGTGCGCACGCCGCGCTCGCGAGCCAGCGCGACGATCGTCACGACGTCGTCGCGAACGTTCGTCCGTTCGAGCGTCGAGTGCGGAAACGCGAACGTACCCTCGCCGACCGCCACGCCGATGCGCTTCGTGCCGACGTCCAGCCCGATGACGGCGCTCACGATTGCAGCTCGTACACGAGCGCGCGGGCCTTCGGGCGGCGGCCGAGGTGCCAGGTGACGATGTCGTCGACCGCGCGGGCGACCTGCGGGGTCGCGTGCAGCGCGGCGCCGGCACCGCGCTCGGCGCCCAGCGCGCGGAAATTGGCGACGTCTTCGGGATCGAGCGCGTGGGCGTCACCGCGGGCGCCGTAGCAGCGCTCGCAGCCGAGTCCGCCGGCCTCGAGGTCGAGCCAGGCCCCGTGCTGGTCGAATCCTTCGCCGCAGCGGACGCACGCATCGTCGGCCGGCGCCAGCCCGAGCGCGTGCAGCAGCCGCAGTTGGAACCGCGGGACGAGCGTCGCCGGGGCGTCGCTCGCGGCGACCGCCGCCAGCGCGCCGGCGAGCAGCGCGTAGATTTCCGGCAGCGGGAGCTCGGGTTCGCAGAACAGGTCGATCGTTTCGGCGAACAGCGACGCGGTCGCCAGCGCATCGGGCCGGGCCAGGCCGGTCCAATGCGAGACCAGCGTGCGCACTTCGGTGATCACGTCGAACGAGCGCCCGCGATGCAGCGCGACGTGGACCTCGGCGAGCGGCTCGAGCCGTCCGCTCATCGAGCTGCGCGGCCGGCGGATCCCCTTCGCGACGGCGTCGACCTTGCCGCGCGCGCGGGTCAACAGCGTGTACGCGCGGTCGGCTTCGCCGAGCGGGCGCGCGCGGAGCACGATCGCGTCGGTCGTCGAGCTGCGCTCGGTCAGCGGAGAGCTCGGCAACGGTCACTCACGGGCAGCGGCGGCCTCTTCCTCGTGCGCGCGCGCGGCTTCGCGGTCGGTCAGGACGCGCACCGCCAGGATGCGCGGCCCGCGCGTGCGGTCGACGCGCAGGCGCACGCCGCCGCCGGCGGGGACTTCCTCGCCCTCGCGCGGCAGGCGCCCGAACAGGCCGACGACGTACCCGCCGATCGTCTCGAACTCTTCGTGCGGCAGATCGATGTGCAGCGCGTTGTTGACGTCCTCGATGTTCGTGCCGGCTTCGACCACGGCTTCGGCGTCGCTGATGTGCCTGATCGACTCTTCTTCACCCTCGTCGTGCTCGTCGCGAATCTCGCCGACGATCTCCTCGAGCAAGTCTTCCATCGTCACCAGGCCCGCGGTCCCGCCGTACTCGTCGAGGACGATCGCCAGCGAGAACTTTCCGCGCTGCATCTCGCGCAGCAGTTCGGAGATGCGTTTGTTCTCGGGGACGTGCGTCACCGGGCGCATCAGCGAGCGCAGGCTCGTCGAGGCGATCGTTCCGTTCGCGAGCGAGATCAGCAGCTCGCGGTCGTGCACGACCCCGATCACTGTGTCGATCGACTCTTCCCAAACCGGCAGCTTCGAATAGCCTTCAGCGATCACCAGGTCGAGCGCGCGCCGCGGCGAGGAGGTGACGCTGACCGTGACCATCTTCGTTCGCGGCGTCATCACCTCGCGCACGATCGTGTCGCCGAACTCGATGATCGAGTGGATGAGCTCGCGCTCTTCTTCCTCGAGGACGTTCTGCTCGACGCCGACGTTCACCAGCGTCTTGATGTCGTCTTCGGTGACGTACGGCCCGACGTGCGGTTTGCCGCCGAACACGCGCACGAGGCCGTCGGTGATCCACAGAAAACCGGTCGTCAGCGGTGAGACCACCCGCGTGATGAAGGCCAGGAACGGCGCCAACCGCAGCGCGGTGCGCTCGCCGGACCCGACCGCGATCGTTTTCGGCAAGATCTCGCCGAACAGCAGCAGCACGACGGTCATCACGATCGTCGACCAGATCGCGGCGTTCGGTACACCCCAGTGGATGAAGATCTCGGTCGCCAGCGAGTCGGCGGCCAGCAGCACGAAGGTCGAGCCGATCAGGACCGAGGTCAGCGTCCGGTTGCGGTTGTCGAGCAGCCGCTGCAGCAGGCGGGAGCCGCGGATGTTCTTCTCGGCGAGCGCCCGGGCCCGAATCCGGTTGATCGAGACGATCGCCGCCTCCGACGCCGCGAAGAAGGCGGCTGCGCCCACCAGCAGCAGGAGCACGATGATCTCGGGCCACTGCGGCCAGTGCGACTCCGTCGTCATCGCGACGGGGTCGCCGGGCGTCTGCCCGGAGGTAGCGGGTCGGTACTCAAGCGGGGGTCATTATAACACACGGCCCGGACCGCCCTACCGGCCGCCGAGCGTCGCCGCGAGGACCAGGGCACCGGCCGCGGACGCGCCGAGCGCGGCGACGAGCACCCCGGCGGCGGCGACGTCCTTGGCGCGCTTCGCGAGCGGGTGCTCGCCCGGCGAGACCAGGTCGACCAGGGCCTCGATCGCCGTGTTCGCGAGCTCGGCGGCGAGCACGAGCGCGATCGCCAGCGCAACGATCGCCCAGCTCGCGAGCGAAAAACGCAGGGCGGCGCCGACGATCAGGACGGCGACGGCGATCCCCACGTGGATCCGCAGGTTCCGCTGCGAATGCCACGCGGCACCGAATCCGGCGAACGCGTCGCGGAATGCCGCTGCGGGCGAACGCGGTCCGAGTGGCGGCTCAGCCGAGCGCGGCGAGGGTGAGATCGCGACTGCCCTTCCAGTGCGCTTTGTACGCGGTGCGCGCGGCGGTATCGTCTTTGCCCTGCGCGCGCAACGCCTCGGCGAGACCCCATTCGAGGTGCGGATCGTTCGGAAAGCGCTTGAGCTCGGCGCGGAAGATCGCCTCCGCTTCGCCGGCCTGGTTCGCGGCCAGGAGCGCGGCGGCGTACCCCTCGCCGATCGGCGTCGGGTAGTAGTTCTTCGGATCGCCCGGGAGCTCGTTCTTCGTCCGGTCGTACGCGCGGGCGTAGGCGACGACCCGCGCCGCGACGTCGTGCATACCCAGTGCGATCGCGCCGTCGATCAGCGCGACGCGCGGGCCCAAGGGATCCTCGGCGGCGATCCGCGCCCGCGCGGCCCGCGCGGTTTCGGCCGCGCCGCGGCGCCCGGCGGCGATCGCCGCGGCGAACCCGGTGTAGCCGGTGGTCGCGCCCTTGGCGAGCTCGGCGACGCGTTCGTCCTCGTGCAGCCGCAGCGCGGTCTTGACCTGCGAGACCGGATCCTCACCCTTCGCCACGGCGTGCGCTTCATCGTCGCGGCCGACCGTCGTCAATCCGTAGATGACGAAGTCGACGTCGTGATCGTGGTAGTTGCGCATGTACTGCTGGCCGGGTCCGTCGCCGAGCGCGAACCAGCCGGCATCGTTGGAGAGCGCGTGCTCGTTGTCGTCGACCATGCGCCCGTACTCGCCGACGCGCGCCCAGATGTGTCCGGCCATGTGCGGCAGGTGCGAGGTGCCGAGCGGGTAGACGTACGAACCGAGCGCATCCGCGTTCGGGATCGCCTCGTGCGAGCGGCGCAGCTCCTCGAGCAGATGGATGCGCAGGTGGTGCGCGCCGAGGTTCGTCGGTTCGAGCTGCAGCGCGTCGTCGAGGTCGGCGAGCATCTCCTTCGTCTTCGGCAAGAGCGCGTCGTGGCCGTCGAAGAACGTATCTTCCGTGTTCCAGATCGCGAACGCCGCGACGGTGAGCACGTTGGCATCGTCGCGGTGCGCCGCCGTCCACGCGCTGAGCGCCGCGGCGTAACGCGTAAAACGGTCCTTCTTCGATCCCGCACCGTACCGTTTGGCGATCGCGTCGACGAGCATCCGCTCGACCTCGCTCGCGTGCGCAAGGTGCGCGCGCCCGTCGGCAACGGCAACCGCTCCGCGCCGGTCGCCGGCGTCGCTCTGCGGCTGGTTGATGTCGATCGTGTCGGCCTCGGCCAGGCCCCAGTACGCCAGTGCCGCGTCGGCGTTCTTCTTGAGCGCCTCGCCGAACGCGACGCGCGCCTCGCCGGTGTCGAAGGCGTAGAGCATCATCACGCCGCGGTCGATCGCGCGCTGCGTCTCCTCGTCGGCGCCTTGCACCGCCCAGTGCGCCCGTGCCGCAAGGCCGGCGGGCGCCGCCGGCGGCGTCGCGAGCGGCGCGGCGCCGATCGTCGCTAGCGCGAGCAGGGCGGCGGCGATGGAATGGATCATCGCGCCGCCGATTCGAGATAGGGCCACGGCATGCCGACCGAGTCCGCCAAACGCCGTTCCTCCGCCTCCATGCGGGCGCGCTCGGCGGGTGCCATGTGGTCGTGGCCGGCCAGGTGGAGCAGCGCGTGGATCAGCAGCCGCTGCACTTCGCGCTCGAGCGACGCGCCGTACTCGGCGGCCTGGCGCTGCGCCGTGTCGACGCTGACGACGATGTCGCCGAGCATGCGCTCGTGATCCCCGGCGATGCGCCGGAGCGGTCGCGTGCAGCCGCTGCGGTCGAACGCGTCCGGCGCGAAGATCGGAAAGCTGAGCACGTCGGTCGGCGCGTCCTTGCCGCGATGTTTGCGGTTCAGCTCGCGCATCGCCGCATCGCGGACGAAGCTCAGCGAGACGCTCGTTCCGCGCTCCCCGATCTCCGCCAGCAGCCGCTCCAGCGTGCGCACGTGCGCGCGCGTCTCGAGCCCCGTCCCCCGCGTGTGGTTCTGAACGTAGATCAGGCGTCGCGCTCGCGGGAGAGGCGGTCGTAGGCGGCGACGAGCCGCCCGACCAGCGGATGGCGCACGACGTCGCTCTCGTCGAGCCGCACGATCCCGACATCGTCGATCTCCGCGAACAGCCGCTCGACATCGTGGATCCCGCTGCGCATCCCGCGCGGCAGATCGATCTGCGTGTCGTCGCCGGTCACGACCATCTTCGCATTCGCGCCGAGCCGGGTGAGGAACATCTTGAGCTGCTCGGGGGTGGCGTTCTGCGCTTCGTCGAGGATCACGAACGCATCGCCCAGCGTGCGGCCGCGCATGTACGCGAGCGGCGCGACCTCGATCGTGCCGCGCTCGAGGTACTTCTCGGTCGTCCCGTTGTCCAGCAGCTCTTGCAGCGCGTCGTAGAGCGGCCGCAGATACGGATCGACCTTCTCCTTCAGGTCGCCGGGCAGGAAGCCGAGCTTTTCACCGGCCTCGACCGCCGGGCGCGAGAGCACGATCCGCGATACCTCGCGGTTCTTGAGCGCTCGCACCGCCATGACGATCGCGAGAAACGTCTTTCCGGTCCCCGCCGGCCCGATCGCGAACGTCAGCGTGTTCGCCGCGATCGCTCCCACCAGCGCGCGCTGTCCGTCGGTCTTCGGCCGCACTTCGCGACCGCGTGCGGTGACGGCGAGCGTCGGCGGAATTCCGCGCTCGCCGGTCGCCCGTGCGGCGAGCGCGACATCGTCCGGCGTCACCTGCGTGCCGGCGCGCGCGGCCGCCAGCATCGCGCTCAGCACCGCTTCCGCGCGGCGGACGGCTCGCTGGTCGCCGCTGAGATGCACGCGATCGCCCTCGAGCCGCAGCACGACAGGGACGAGCGCTTCGAGCGCGTTGAGGTTCTGGTCGCGGTATCCGCAGAAGCGGATCGGGTCGGAGAGCCCGCCGAGGTCGAAGGTCGCCTCGCTGGTGATCGACGGCATCTCCTCGCTACAACGCAGCCCACGGGCGCGAAGTTGTCGCCCGCAGCGCCACGGGCGCCGCCAAGATTTCGGCCAGGATGATCGCGTCGGCGGCACGCCCGGGCTCGGAGAAGACGCGCGCGAGCATGCGCCCCGTCGCCGACGACGGCGCCCGTGCGGACGCCGGCACCAACGGCATCGGCACGGCCGCCACGAACGGTCGCTGCTGGGGCGCGAGCTGGCGCGGCTGCGGCGGGGCTTGGCGCTGCGGCGGTGCTGCGTACTGCGGCGAGGCGGCGTACTGCGGCGGGGCGGCGTACTGCGCGGGCGCCGGCCGCGCAGCCGGCGGTGGCGGCGTCGGGACACCTTCCGCGGCGGCGATCGCTTGCAGCGCGGGCGGCGGCGTGATCCCGCGGCGCCGCATCTCGGCCAGCAGCGCGGTGACGCGCTGCTGCGAGCTCGCGACCGTCGGAACGGCCTGCGGCACGGCCGGCGCCGCGGCGGGCGGCGCCGCGGTTCGACCGCTGCTCCGCGCGCCGCGCGTCAGCCGCGAGATCACGGCGATCGCCACGACGATCAGCGGAATGACGTAGCCGGGGAAGTGCTCCATTTACGGCGTTGTCGGGGACGTCGCCGGCGGCGGGTTGTTTCCGTCGGGTTCGACGCTCGAGCCGATCGCGCCGCGCATCTCGGTGTCCGCCTTGATGTTGTTGAGCTTGTAGTAGTCCATCACGCCCAGGTTGCCGGCACGGAACGCGTCCGCGATCGCTTCCGGGATCTTCGCCTCGGCCTCGACGACCTTCGCGCGCATCCGCTGCGTCTCGGCCTTCATCTCTTGTTCCGCGGCCTGCGCCGCGTACTGCCGCTCTGCCGCTTTGGCCTGCGCGATCTTGCGATCGGCCTCGGCCTGCGAGGTCTGCAGATCGGCGCCGATGTTCTTGCCGACGTCGACGTCGGCGATGTCGATCGAGACGATCTCGAAGGCGGTTCCGGCGTCGAGCCCTTTCGCGAGCACGGCCTTGGAGATGCGATCCGGGTACTCGAGCACTTGTTTGTGATCGATCGCCGCGCCGACCGCGCTGACGACGCCTTCGCCGACGCGCGCGACGATCGTCGGTTCGCCGGCGCCGCCGACGTAGCGGTCGAGGTTGGAGCGGACCGTGATCCGCGCCTTGACGTTCAACTGGATGCCGTTCTGCGCGACGCCTTGGAACAGCGGCGTCTCGATCACCTTCGGGTTCACCGAGGTCTGGAGCGCTTCGAGCACGTCGCGTCCGGCGAGGTCGATCGCCGCCGCGCGCTGCCATTCGAGCGGGATCTGCGCGCGCTGCGCGGCGATCATCGCGAGCACGACCTTATCGACGTTACCACCGGCCAGAATGTGCGACTGCAGCTGGTCGACCGTCAGCGGGACACCGGCCTTCCGCGCGCGGACGAGGTTCGACACCAGCAGCCCGGCGGGAACACCGATGATCCGCATCCGGATCAGCGAGCCGATCGAAAGCGGCACCCCGGCCGCGACCGTCCGGATCCAGAGCCCGATCGGGAAATAGTAGAAGAATAGCGACACGCCGACCAGCAGCGCGATGACGATCACGACCAGGATAAACGTGCCCATGGAGCTCCTACGGCGCCGCTTCGGGGCGCACGAAGATCCGCGCACCTTCGACGCGGGTGACCCGGACCGGTGTTCCGGCCGGGACGAAGTCCCCCTCCGTCAGCACGTCGACGCGAGCGTCGCCGAACGACGCGACGCCGGCCGGGCGCAGGAACGAGAGCGCGGTTCCGCGGGCACCGAGCAGGTGGCGGTGGTCGAGGCTCGCGACGTAGTCGGGGCCCTGCGTTCCGGCGAACATCAGGCGCTTCACGAACGCGTTCTCCGGCAGCACCCGCTGCAGCAGCGCAAAGATGACGATCGTCACCACGATCGCGATCGCGAGCGCTTGCAGGGCGCCGATGAAGAACGGCAAGCCGAACGCCAGCAGCACGGAGGCGACCAGGATGATCGCGCCGAGCGCCCCCGCGACCCCGTGGCCCGGCAGGACGTGCAGTTCGAAGAGGATCAGCAGCAGGCCCACGAGCGCCATCGCCACCACCAGGCCGTTCGAAAATCCGGCGTAGACGTGCGTGCCGAAGAACAGCGCGAGCGACGCGGCGCCGATCGCGCCCGCGATCCCGTGCAGCGTCTGCAGCTCGATGAGCAGCCCGAGGAATCCGATCGAGAGCAGCATCCCGCTCACGACCTGATCGGTCGCGAAACGCGCGATCTGCTCGGCGAGCGTGTACTCCGCGCCGACCCGGCGCATCCGCGCGAGGCCGAAGTGCGCCAGCGCCGCGTCGAACGTGGGGACCGTCCCCTCCGAGAACCCGGCGCCGTGCGCCTGATCCGCGGTGAGGGTGAGGATCTTGCCGGGTTCGGTGTACGGCCGCCCGTCGACGGTCGCGTCGACCATCGCGCCGGCGAGGCGCGTATCGCGATGGTAGACTCTGGCGGTCGACTCGAACTCGCCGCGCAGCGCCGAGACGTTCTTCACCGTTTTGGGGATCGGTTGCGCGTCACCGATCGAGCCGCCCGGTGCGAGCGTGATGCGCGAAGCTGAGAGCGTCACCAGCGCGCCGGCCGACCATGCCCGGCGCGCGTACGCATCGACCGGGACCTGGCTGCCGAGCAGCGCGTCGCGGATCTCGGTCGCGGACGAGACGAGGCCGCCGAACGTGTTCACGTCGAGGACGATCGCGCGGGCGTGCTGTTCCTGGGCCTCGGCGACCGCGCGAGCGACCAGGTGCGCCATCCCTTCGTCGATCGTCCCGGTGATCGGGATGACGACGATGCTGCCGGTGCTCTCCGGCGCCGCGGAGGCGCCTTGCGCCCAGGCGGATGCGACTCCGGCGAGGAGGCAGACCAGGGCGACGAGGCGGCGGACGATCACGGCTGGGAGTACCGCTGCCCGCGGCTCAGGTTACGGCGAAGCGAGCTCTTCGCCGACGATCTGCCGGACGGCGTTGCCGTCGGCGAGCCCCTTGAGCTGCGGCAGCACCGCTTTCATCACAGCCCCTTGGTTGCGGCCGTCCGGCGGCAGCGCCGCCAGCGCGGCGCGGACGGCCGACCGGATCTCGTCCGGCGACTTCTGCGCGGGCAGGTACTTCAAGAGGATCTCGCGCTCGCGGGTCTCCTTGTCGGCCAGCTCGGTGCGCCCGGCCTTGGAGAACTGCTCGATCGAGTCGGCGCGCTGTTTGACGAGCTTCTGCACGACCGCCAGCTGGTCGGCCTCGGAGAGGTCGGCCCCGGCCTCGATCCGGCGATAGTTGAACGCCGAGATGACGCTGCGCAGCGTGTCCAGCCGCAACTGGTCACGCGCGCGCATCGCGTCCTTCAGGTCCGCGGTAACGTCCGAGCTAATGCTCACGGACAGCTAGCTGCGGCGCTTGCGGGCGGCGGCGCTCTTCTTCTTGCGGCGAACGCTCGGCTTCTCGTAGTGCTCGTGCTTCCGCGCTTCCGCGAGGACGCCGGCCTTCTGGGTCGCCTTCTTGAAACGGCGCAGCGCGCTCTCGATCGTCTCGCCGGGTGCGACTCGAATCTCCATCTACTAGAACACCTCCCTCCGCCACGGCCGAAGCCGCTTCGTGACCCCTAGGGCCCGACGAAGAACGATACCATAGCCCCGCCGCACAGTCAAAGAACGTCAGCCCGGCGGCCAGGTCAGCCGGCGGCCGGCGAGCACGTGCGCGTGCAGGTGATGGACCGTCTGACCGCCGTCCGGCCCCTCGTTCATCACGACCCGGTACCCGTCGCCGCCGAAGCGGCGCCCGAGTTCCGAGGCGGCGGCGAGCAGGCGGGCGGCACCTTCGCCGCCGGCGCGCTCCACGAACTCGCTCAGGTGCGCCGCGTGCTCGGTCGGGATGACCAGCACGTGTGTCGGCGCCTGCGGGTTGCGGTCGCGAAAGGCGACCACGTGCTCGGTCCGCAGCACTTCGTCGGCCGGGATCTCTTTGCGCACGATCTTGCAGAAGACGCAGTTCGGGTCGGGGTGCGGCATCACTGAGCTCCGGGCGGCGGCTGGATCAGGTTGAAATGATACGAGGTGTTCGGGCTCGGGACGAACCCCTTGAGCGCCGACTTCAGGATGACCGGGACGGTCGTGTGCACCAGCGAGATCGCGGGCGCCTGATCGTGCACCATCGCGTTCGCGCGCCGGTACACGGCGCGCCGTTTCGAGTTGTCGATCGTCGCCTGGCCTTGCAGCATCAACCGGTGGAACGCCGGGTCGCGCCAGAAGGAGTAGTTCTGCGCGGTCCCGTCCTTGTGCGCAGAATCCTGGTCGAGCAGCGGATAGAAGAAATTGTCGGGATCGCCGTTGTCGCCGGTCCAGCCGATCAGCGCGATATCGTGCTGCGCGTGCTTGATGCGGTCGAGGAAGACGCCCCATTCGTAGGGCTGCAGCGTGACCTGGATCCCGGCCAGCGCGAGGTTGGCCTGGATCGCCTCGGCGACGCGCTGCGGCTCGGGCAGGTACGGCCGCGGCGCGGTCGAGTAGCTGAGCGTCGTCGCGAAGCCGTGCGGGAAACCGGCCGCCGCGAGCAGCGCGCGCGCTTTCGCGACGTCGTACGGATACGTCTTCACCGCCGGGTTCTCGCCGAGCATCCCCGGTGGGGTCCAATTGTCGGCGACGACGGCGCCGCTCGAGTACAGGCTCTTCGCTATCGTCGCGACATCGATCGCGTGCGCGACCGCGCGCCGGACGCGCACGTCGCCGAACGGCTTCTTCTCGGTCTCCATCGCGATGTAGCTGACGTTGTTCGAGGGCTGTTCCACGACGCTGATCCCCAGCTGGTGCGCGAGCGACTTCGCGTCTTCCGGGCGCGGATCTGTCAGCATGTCGATGTCGCCCTTCTGAATCGACAGCACGCTCGTCGCCTGATCGGGGATGTCGCGGATGATCACCGTGGCGTAGCCGGGTTTCGGGCCGCGCCATCGCGGGTTCGCGACCAGCGTGATGTGATCGTCGCGCACCCATTCTTCCACTTGGTACGGTCCGCTGCCGACCGGCTTGAGCTCGAACGCTTTCGGGTCGGCGAGGATCGCCTGCGGTGAGCCCAGGCCGAACGCCTGCTCCGCGATGTCGCGCAAAAACGGGCCGAGCGGTCGCGCGAGGCGGACGACGACGCGCGTCGGCGTCGGGGCCTGCACGTCCGCGATGGCGCCCGGAAATCCGCCGAAGTCGTCGGCGTAGTACGAATACGTGAAATTCCCGTGCGCCGGATTCGAGGGCAGCCGCCAGCGGTCGATGTTGAACTTCACCGCTTTCGCGTCGAGGGGCGTTCCGTCCGAGAACACGAGCCCGGGCTTCAGCTCGAAGGTCCAGGTCTTGCCGTCGGCGCTCGCCAACCACTTCTGCGCGACGTCGCCGACGACGTCGAACGAGCCGGGCTTGAAGGTGACCAGGTTCTGCATCACCTCGTTGGTCGTGTTCAGCGAGAGCCCGTCCGTCGCGTGCGCGGGATCGAGCACGACCGCGTCCTTCACGCGCGCCATCACGAGCGGCGTCCCGCCCGCACCGGGATCGTGTCCGCCGCCGCCGCCGCCGCACGCGCTCAGCGCCAGCAGCAGGGCGAGCCCGCCGCCCTTCGACAAGCTGGGGATGACGGAGTTCCTCAATGCGTTCGGACGGTGAACGTCCACGTGCGCGTCTGCGCGTTCCCGGCGTTGTCGGCGATCGTGATCGTGACGGTCACCGGCCCGTCGGACAGCGCCACGCCGGGGCTGTAGGTGACGAACTGATCGGTGCGTGTGGCGGCCGCCGTCACGTCGAGCCCGTTCACCTCGATGCGAACCTTGCCGACGTCGATCCCGGCATCGGTCGGCGTGCGGTACGTGGCGTAGATCGAGGGCTTGTTGTTGTTGACGGTCTGCCCGCCGGGCGGCGCGATGTCGACGATCTGCGGTTTGGTCGTCGTCACCGCGACCAGCTGCGCGGCCTCGGCGCGCGGGGCGTCCGATGTGCCGACGCTCAAGTGCCCGTAGATCGTCGTGCGGCTGAAGTTGATCCCGTCGGGGACGGTGTACTTGGTCAGGTACGTTCCCGGCGCCGTCTCGGGGACGGGCAACCCGGTCAGGTACGTCCCGATGTCGAACGACGCGCGGCCGCCCGGCGTGCCGTGCAAGGTGACGGTGAACGCGTCGCCCGCGCGCAGGGGACCCTTCGCGCCGACCGAGATGTCGGCGATCTGCGCCGAACCGGCCGGCGTCGGCGTCGATTCGACGACGCGGGCCACCAAGATCTGGCGTTTCTCGCCGGTGTCCGGGTTGAGCCGCACGGTGACGTTGTCGCCGACCTTCAGGTCGCCGATCGCGACCGGCTGCCCGTTGAGCGTGATCTCGGTGCCCTTGTCGGGCGTCACGACGTAGCCGTTCTGCAGCACGAACGCGCTCGACGAGACCGCCGCGACGATCCCCGCCTTCGAAGCGTAGCGCGCGACGACCTGATCGACGCGGCCGTCGTTGCGCAGGATCACGCTGACCGCGTCGCCGACGTGCACGTCCTGCAGCGTCGCCGGCGTCGTCGTGCGGGTGACGACGTCCTGCACGACGATCTTCGCATCCGAGGTGATCGCGATCGTGCGCACCGACTGTCCGCGCGTCACGGTCACCGTCTCCGGCGCCGAGTTCAGGTCGATCGCGCTGACCGTCCCGACGATCTGCGTCGAGCCGCCCGGCGTGTGCTGCTCGAGCCCCGGCGCCCGGCCGACGATCGAGGAGACGACCTCGACCCTCCCGCCGCGCGGATCGTACGACACCTGCGCGCCGAGCGAGTCGGCGACGAACCGCAGCGGAACGTAGGTCGCACCGTCGAGCTCGACCGCCGGCGCGTCGAGCATGACCGGGTGGGTGTCGACGGTGGCCCGGCTCGAGCCGATCGTGACGGCGATGCGCTTCGAGGGTCCCGACGCGACCAGCGTTTGGCCGTCGCGAGCGACGCTGATCCCGAGCGCGCTGTAGATGCGCACGATCGGGACGAGCACGCGCCCGCCGACGATCCGCGGCGCCGGATCGCGCGCGAGCTCTTCGCCGTTCACCACGATCACGATCGGCCGGGTCGGGGCGTCGTCGCGCTTCGGCGCCGGCGCGGCGGCCGCCGGCCCCGCGCACGCCGCGGCGAAGGCCAGCCCGATCAGCGCCCCCGTGAGGTTCCTGATCGAGCTCATCCGGTCTCGTGCTGGGTCAGGGACATACCACCTCGCGATAAACGGCGGCCGTCGAAGCCGCGAACCGATCCCAGGTATACGCCCGCAGCCTGACGGCGCCCTCGGCGGCCCGCTCGCGCGCGCGCTCCGGATCGCGGACGAGCCCGCCGATCAGCGCGCCGAGCGCCGCAGCGTCGCCGGCGGCGAACGTCTGCGCGAACGGCGCCACGATCGAGGGAAGCGCGGTCGTGCTGCCCAGGACCGGGGTCCCGGCGACCGCCGCCTCCAGCGCCGGGATGCCGAAACCCTCGGCGAGCGAGGGCTGAACGTAGCCGAGCGCGCCGCGATACCGCCGCGCCAGCGTCGCCTCGTCGAGCGTGCCGAGAAATTCAATCGCGCCGTTCGTCCGCACGTACCGTGAACGCACGCCGGGCTCATCGGGTCCCGTCAAGACGAGGTCGAGGGCGAGATCGCCCGGGAGCGCGGCCCACGCCGCGTACAGCGTCTCGAGTCCTTTGTGCGGGCGGTGGTTCCCCGCGTACAGCAGGTACGGCCGGCCGGCGGGCCACGGCTGCGCGCCGGGGACCGCCTCGCCGTAGCCGAGCGGGACGACGCGCACGCGCTCGGGCACGATGCCGAGCAGCGCGACGCAGTCCGCCCCGACGCGCTCGTCGCTGACCAGCACCCGCGCGGCGCCGCGGTAGAGCGGTCCCGCGACGAAGCGCCAGTACAGCGCGGTCGCGCGCGAGAAGCGCGCCGGGAAGCGCAGGTGGATCAGATCGTGCACCATCGCAACGTACGGGCGCGGGACGAGCGGCACCGCGTCGAGGTACGGCAGGTGGACGAGTTGCGGGCGGGCCGTGCGCAGCGCGAGCGGGTGGAACGCGAGCGGCGCCTCGACCGGAACCAGATCGATGTCGGGCGCGACGTGCGGCATGCGTTCGAGCAGCGCCCGCGTGTACGCGCGCATCCCGGCCGAGGCGCGCGCCGTCGGCCGCGCCGCCAGCACGACGCGGATCATAGCAGCTCGCGATACACGGCGGCGGTCGCGCGAACCGTGCGCGCCCAGGTCAGCTCGGCGGCCGCGGCGCGCGCACGAGCGGGATCGCCGGCAGAGGCGCCCGGCTGCTCGACGGCGCGCAGCAGCAGCGCGCCGAGCGCAGCGGCGTCGTGCGGCGGGTAGCGCTGCACGTAGGGGGCGAGCGCCCGCGCCGTCCCGGTCTCGGCGGCGATCACCGGCGTCCCCGCGCGCAACGCCTCGAGGACCGGCAGCCCGAAGCCTTCGCGCAGCGCCGGGTGCACGTACGCCAAGGCCCCGCGGTAGAGCCCCCACAGCTCGTTCTCGCCGACCGCCCCGGCGAAGACCAGCTCGCCGCGCGGGTGCGGGATCGCGCGCAGCGCCGCGTCCTCCTCGCCGGTCAGCACGAGATCGGCCCCGGCGTGCGCGGGAAGCGCGGCCCAGGCCGCGACCAGCGTCGCAAGATCCTTGTGCGGGCGATGGTTGCCGGCATAGAAAAAGTACGGGCGGTCGCGCACCGCCGGCGGCGGGAGCGGCTCGGGAGCGTCGACGCCGAGCGGGATGACGCGCACGCGAGCGGGATCGACGTGCAGGTAGCGCTCCAGCAGCGCGACCGTCGCGTCGTCGTCGGTGATCACCGCGCGCGCGCCGCGCAGGACCGGTCCGACGAGGCGGCGCCAGTACGGGCCTACCTTCCGCTTCGCCCACTGCGGAAACTCGAGATCGATCAAGTCGTGCACCGTGACGACGTACGGTGCGGGGATGAAGCGCGGCACGTACGGCGTCGGGAAGTGCACCAGCCGCGGGCGCAGCCGCGCGATGCGCAGCGGCAGCCCGACTTGCTCGGCCAGATCGAAGTTGTCGCCACCGGCGATCGCCGCGACGCGCAGATCGGGCGCGACCTGCGGCAGCAGCCGCCGCAGCGCGCGCACGTACGCCAGCATCCCGGCCGACGTATGCGACGTCTCGCGAACGTCGAGCGCGAGATCGGGCCGCTGTTGCACGCCGCTCACGCGTCGCGCAGGGCCTTGGCGCGCACGACGACACGATAGCGCGCGCTCTCCCAGGCGACGAACAGCCCGCGCCAGCCGTCGCGCCAGCCGCCGTAGCGCAGCAGCGACCACACGCAGCGCAGCGGCATCGTCGCCAGCGCGCGCAGGTAGGCGCGCCGCGACGGCGGGAGCGCGGCGGCCTCGACGCTGGTGTAGCGGTCGAACTTTACGCGGTACGACGCCAGCGTTGGATACGAGTCGTGCAGGATCGCGCCCGGCAGTTCGCCGGTCGGGCCGTCGACGATCCAGCGCTCGTGCAGGTCGGCGCCGATCTCGTTGGCGGCGACCCGCGCCCGACCGGTGCGAAAGAGCCGCAGCAGCCGTTCGTTCGACCACCCGGCGGCGTGCACGGGCCGCCCGCACAGCATCGTCACGCGCCGCAAGAGGTATCCGGCGACAGCCTGTCCTGCGTCCGTCGACGGGCGCGGCGCGACGATCGCGTCGCGCAGCGCGTCGTCGAGCAGCTCGTCGGCATCGAGCATCAGCGCCCACTCGGTCGCGACGCGGCCGAGCGCGTAGCGGCGCGCGTTGACGAAGCCGGCCCACGGACGCGTTTCGACCTCGGCGCCGAGCGCGCGCGCCGTCGCCGCCGTGTCGTCCTGCGACTCGGCATCGAGCACGAACACCCGCACGCCGGGCGGAAGCCCGGCGACCAGCCGCCCCAGCCGCGCCGACTCATCGCGCGCCAGGACGACGACGGTGATGTCGGCCGCGTTCAGCGGTGCACGAGCGCGCCGTCGCCGGTACCGGTTCGCGCCTGCGCGCGCTCGAGCGCGGCGCCGATCCAATCGCGATAGAGCGGCGAGGGACGGTTCGGCCGGCTCTTGTACTCAGGATGCGCCTGCGTCCCGACGAACCACGGGTGGACGCTCTGGGGCAGTTCGATCACCTCGACCAGCGAGGTCCGCCCGAGCGGATGATGCCCGCTGAAGATCATGCGGTGCTCTTCGAACACCGCCTTGTACTTGTTGTTGAACTCGTAGCGGTGCCGGTGCCGCTCGCTGATCTGCAGCTCGCCGTAGGCGCGCGCCGCGACGGTGCCTTCTTCGAGCGTGCAGTCGTAGGCGCCGAGACGCATCGTCCCGCCTTTGAGATCGAGATTGCGCTGCTCGGGCAGGAAGTCGATCACCGGGTCGGGGGTCGCTTCGTCGACCTCGGTCGTCATCGCGTCGTGCAGGCCGCAGACGCTGCGCGCGAACTCGACGCAGGCGAGCTGCATCCCGAAGCAGATGCCGAGGAACGGGATTCGCTTCGTGCGCACGTGTTCGATCGCGAGCAGCTTGCCTTTCACGCCGCGCGCGCCGAAGCCCGGTGCCACCAGCACGCCGTCGACGTCGTCGAGCGCACCGAGCCCCTCGACCTCGATCCGCTCGGAGTCGACGCGCACGACGTCGACCGCGACGTTGTGGTACACGCCGGCGTGCGCGATCGCCTCGGTGATCGAGATGTACGCATCCTTGAGTTCGACGTACTTTCCGACCAGCGCGACGCGCAGCCGGCCGCCCGGATTCTGCATCCGCTCGGCGATCGAGCTCCAGTCCTCGAGCTGCGGGCGCGTCGTCTCGAGCCGCAGTTTGCGCACGGCGATCTCGGCGAGGCCCTCCGCTTCGAGGTTCAGCGGGACTTGGTAGATCGACGCTGCATCAGAGTTCTGGACGACGCTGTTCACGGCAACGTCGCAGAACAGCGCGATCTTCTCCTTCAACTCGATCGGGATCGGGCGCGAGCTGCCCGTGCGCAGCACGATCGCGTCGGGCGTGATCCCGATCGCGCGCAGCTCGCGCACGCTGTGCTGCGTCGGCTTCGTCTTGAGCTCGTCGGCGGCACCGAGATGCGGGAGCAGCGTGAGGTGCACGAACATCACGTTCTCGTCACCGACCAAGTGCCGCACTTGCCGGATCGCTTCGAGGAACGGCAGCGATTCGATGTCGCCGACCGTTCCGCCGACCTCGACGATGCAGACGTCGGCGCCGCTCCGTTCGGCGACGCGCGTGACGTGTGCTTTGATCTCGTTGGTGATGTGCGGGATCACCTGGACGGTCGCGCCGAGATAGTCGCCGCGGCGCTCCTTCTCGATCACCGACTTGTAGATCTGGCCCGTCGTCACGTTGTTGTCACGGGTCAGCGCCTCGTCGATGAAGCGCTCGTAATGCCCGAGATCCAGGTCGGTCTCGGCGCCATCCTCGGTGACGAAGACCTCGCCGTGCTGGTACGGGTTCATGGTCCCGGCGTCGACGTTGATGTACGGATCGAGCTTTTGGATCGAAACCGAGACGCCCCGACTCTTCAGCAGCCGCCCCAGCGAGGCGGCCGTGATCCCCTTCCCCAGCGAACTGACGACCCCGCCGGTGAAGAAGATGAACTTGGCCATGGGGAATGCTTCGCTTCACCAACCGGTCCGGTCTGGCCTCCGCTCGACCGCCCGAGCCCGCTCCGCTCCTACGGCGGAACGACCGCCACGACGAGCCGGTCGAGTCCGGCGTAGTCCTGGACCGTCTCCACGCCGGCCGGCGGGAGCGCGTCGCGCAGCAGCCCCTCGAGCGCGCGCGCGTTCGAGGGGGCGGCCTCGAGCAGCACGATCCCGCGCGGCGCGACGAGGCGCGGCAGCTCGCGCACGAGGCGGCGGTAGAGCTCGAGCCCGTCGGAACCGCCGTCGCGCGCGAGCAGCGGTTCGAACGAGACGGGATCGGGTGCGGCGGCGCACTCGGCGCTCGGGACGTACGGCAGGTTCGCGACGACGCAGTCGAACGGTGCATACGCGAGCAGCGGCGCCGCCAGATCGCCGTGCAGGAACGTCACGTGCTGGAACACGTCGTTGCGCGCTGCGTTCCGGCGCGCGACCGCGAGCGCGTCCGCCGACACGTCGCTCGCGTATACGTTCAAGCCGGGCAGCTCGGCAGCGAGCGTCACCGCGATCGCGCCGCTCCCCGTGCCGATATCGGCGGCGCTCCCGTTTTCGCGCCCGATCGCACGCAGATGCCGCACCGCCCACTCGACGGCGATTTCGGTCTCCGGCCGCGGCACCAGCACGCGCGCGTCGACGCCGAACATGCGGCCGCAGAATCCGGCCTCGCCGGTGACGTACGCGACCGGCGCGCCGCGTTCGCGCTGCGCGACGAGCTCCTCGAAGCGCTGCACGATCTCCGGACCGAGCTCGCGCTCGCGGTGCGCGATCATCTCCGCGCGCGAGACACCGCCCGCATGGGCGAGGAGAAACACGGCGTCGAGCCGCCCGGTCCCCCCGACCGGCTCCAGCCGGACCGCCGCGTCGCGCAACGCCTCGCCGATCGTCACGCGGCGTCGTCTTCGCCGGCGAGCAGGCGGGATTTCTCCCAGCGCTGCAGCTCGACGATCAGCTTCTCCATGTCGCCGTCCAGAATCACCTTGATGTTCTGGAAGTTCTGGTTGATGCGGTGGTCGGTGATGCGGTCCTGCGGGTAGTTGTAGGTGCGGATCTTCTCGCTGCGGTCACCGGTACCGACTTGGCTGCGCCGCAGCGCGCCTTCCGCTTCATCGCGCTCGCGGCGCTGGTTGGCGGCGAGCTGCGCGCGCAGCATGTCCATCGCGCGCGCGCGGTTCTGCAGCTGCGAGCGCTCCTCGCTGCACGAGACGATGATTCCGCTCGGCTTGTGGGTGATGCGGATCGCCGACTCGGTCTTGTTGACGTGCTGGCCGCCGGCGCCCGACGCCTTGAACGTGTCGATCTCGAGATCGGTCGGCCGGATCTCGATCTCACCGTCGTCGGCGACCTCCGGGAGCACCGCGACGGTCGCGGTCGAAGTGTGGATCCGCCCCGCGGCCTCGGTCGCGGGGACGCGCTGCACGCGGTGGACGCCCGACTCGTACTTGAACCAGCGGTACGGCTCGCCGCCCCGTACGCCGATGACGACTTCCTTGTAGCCGCCGGCCTCGTTCTCGTTCTCGCTGAGCAGCTCGACGCGCATCTTGCGCGACTCGGCGAAGCGCGTGTACATGCGCAGTAGGTCGCCGGCGAAGATCCCGGCTTCGTCGCCGCCCGCGCCGGCGCGGATCTCGATGAAGATGTCCTTGTCGTCGTTCGGATCGCGCGGGAGCATCAGCTCCTGGAGGTCGGCGTCGAGCGCGTCGCGGCGCCCGCGCAGCTCCTCGGCCTCTTCTTCCGCCAGCGCGGCGAGCTCCGGATCGCTCTTGTCGGCGCGCAGCGCGTCGTTCTCGGCGATCGCGCGCAGCACGTCGCGATAGCGGCGGTACGCCGTCACCGTCGGCTCGATTGACGCCCGCTCTTTCATCAGCGCGGTGAAGCGCGTTTGATCGAAGCCGCCGCTCGGGTCTGCGAGCGCGGCGTCGATCTCGTCGAAGCGTTTCGAGAGCGTCTCGAGGCGGTCGTCGTATCTCATCGGGCAAGAAAGAAGCGAGCCGAAGGACGGCTCGCTTCCGGGATTCGTTCGGGCGGGGCTAAACCGAAGCCGGGCTGTTCTCCTGCGCGTCGGCCTGCTTGCGCGTCTTGCGCTCGGCGGCCTCGGCCTTCTTCTTGTCGGCCATCGCGGCGCGCTGGTTGAACTTCTCGACGCGGCCCGCGGTGTCGAGGAACTTCTGCTGCCCGGTCCACAACGGATGGCAGGCAGAGCACACCTCGACCTGAATGGTCGGCGAGGTCGATCCGGTGGTAAATTCGGACCCGCAAGCGCACTTCACGTGGGCTTCCGGATACCATTTGGGGTGGCCCTTGGTCTTCACAGCCTAAACATTCTACCACCGGGTGCAAGAGGCGCCGGATACCGAAGTTTCCGGCGCCTCCTACGCTTGCTTCCGGTTGCTTACCGCCCGGTCATACGCCGACCACCGACTTGATCAGATGCCGTCCGAACGGCACGCCGATCCCGGTCGTGAGGTCGTATCCGGTCGCGGCGTTGAAGCCGGGCTGGATCGTGGGCGAGGGGTTCGGACACGGTCCGACCTGGCCCGGGTTGACGCTACAGGGCCGCACGCCGTTGTTGCCGTCGACGATATCGAGGAACGTCGCCGGGTAGAGCGTCGCGCTGTTGTAGATCGCGTACATCGCGGGTGCCGCGTTGCCCATCCGGTAGGGTTTCGCGCCGGATCCCTTGGCGGTGCAGGCAGCGGTCTGACGGCACGCGTCGAGCACGAGCGCCCACATCGCAGCCATCTCCGGTGCGGCCACGCTGGTGCCCCCGAAACCGCCAAAACCGCCGCCGGAGAACCCGATGTTGAACGCAACCGCGACGCCGGTAAAGGGATCGGCGTCGAGCGAGGCATCGGGCTGGTTGCGCTTGGTCCCCGTGATACCCGCGCCCGTCTGGTAGGCCGGCTTGGGAACGGCGACCGAGAGCCCGCCGCCCGTTGCGCCGAAGCCGTGCTCGGTCTGGACGCCCCACGTCGTGTAGGGACCGATCTTCTTCCCGGCCTCGTCGATCGGCGCCGTGATCCCGCCGACGCTGGTGACGTTGGCGTCAACCGCGGGGGCGCTCACACAGGGCTGGTTCGGTCCCGCCACACCCGGCGCGACACCGTCGAACGGCCGCGCGCAGCCTTGCGCGCCGGCATCGCCGGACGAGACGAAGACCGCGATCCCTTCGGTCTGCAGCATCGCGAACTGCACCGGTTCGGTTCCGTTGGGATCGAAGGTCGTACCGTCGGCCAGCGTGTAGTCGCTGTACTGCTCGGCGATCCCGTAGCTCAGCGACAGGATGTCGGCCATGTTGTCGTTGATCGCCTGCTGGACCTCATCGTTGACCTCGCTGATCCCCTCTTGGGGGCCGAAGTCGTGCGGCGGGCTCGTGCCGAACGTCTCGTGCGGGACGTACGCGAGGTAGAACAGCACGTTCGCGGTCGGTGCGAGCGCGGCGGTCTGCTGGGTATCGATCTGCGCTTCGCCGTCTTCCGGGTTGCAAGCCGGCAGCGCGGTATTGCACGGCCCGGTCACCGGGGGCGGGGTCGCCGGCGTTCCGCCGTTGATCCCGGCCGCCGGCTGGACGTTCACTTGCGTGATTGTATTCGTCGTCGGATGCGAGGCGCCGGAACCGTCGATCCAGCTCAGCGTGAACTGGGACTTCATCGCGGCGTAGTCGGCGTTGCTGATCGGACCCGTCCCGATGATCCCGATGTTGATCCCCGTCCCGGTAAACCCGGCTTGGTACGCGCCGGTGTAGTCGAACGCGGCGGCGATCTGCTGCGGCGGGAGGCCGAAGTTGAACGCCGGCGTCGTGCCGTGCGGAGGGATCGCGATCGAGTTGCGCTTCGTCCACTTCGGGCTGTACACGAGGTGCGTGACCGAGTGCACCGCGAGCGGCTTCGAGAAGTGCGGCGTCGTCGCCGGCCCGTACGCATCGCCGGTCGGCAGATGGTACAAGGCGAACGTCGTGCCGAACGCGCTCTCGATGTTGGCCTGCGGTCCGACGACGCGCAGCATCGACTTCTGCTTCCAGCCGGTGACCTGCAGGCCCGCGGCCGTGAAGTACGCGATCGCCGCGTTGTAGTCCGCATCCGAGGCCCCGAACCGCGTGCCGATCTCTTCGGGGCTGAGGAAGTGGCGGTACAACCCGCTGGTCGGATCGCCGACCGACGCCGCGTACTGGTGGAGCGCGGCGACGTTCGGCAGATTCATCTGCACGTCGACCTTCATCGTGCCGACCTGCACCGCGCCGGAGGGCGAGGTGCCGGTGAGCGCGTTGCTGGTGTATTTGAACTGGGTCGACGAGGGCGTCGCCGCCCCCTGATTGGTCGGTTGCTGCTGCGGGACGACGTTCGCAGGCTTGCTGCTGCCGCCGCCTCCGCCGCCGCACGCTGCGAGGAGTGCCGCGGCTGCTACCGCGGCGAGGATTCGTGCCGTTCTCACAGCGTCTTCACCCCCTGGCTGAGGAAGTTGCGGTCAAAGGTTTGTCTGCGCATGAAGTTCGTCTTCTCGCGGACGGCGTGCTCGAACCGAGCGCGCGCGAACGCGACGGGGGCGAAGTTCATCGCCGAAGCCGACGAGACCGTGCGGGCTCCGGAGGCCGAACGGCCCGACGACAAGGTTGTCGTTCCGCCTTCGACGCTCGCGGATTGCAGGGTCAGCGTTTCGTTCAGCGTCGTCGTCTGGACGTTGGTCGTGCCGCTGCCGGGGAGGATGAGGAATCCGTTCTGCAAGGTGTAGTCGTAGAACGTCTTCACCGTGTCGGCGAGCTGGATGCAGACCGGGCCGACGCGCGGCGCGACGTAGGTCGTCGTCGTCATCAGCTCGGAGTTTCCGAGCGCGGGATCGACGCGGGTGATCGTCTGCACGATCTGGTTGCCGCTCGTCCCGTACTTGGCCGGAACGTTGCACGTTGCCGGGAAGGTGGTCGGACCGTTGTCGACGTCCGTCTCGGTCGACGGCTGCGTCGTCCCGGCCGGGAACCACGACGTTAGGCTGAAGCTCTGGATGTTCGTCCCGCTGCTGTTGAACACGCGAAGCGTGATCTTCGCGGGCGTTCCCGCCGGCGCCGTCATCGTGAAGCGGAACCCGCTGTACTGCCGTGCGTCGTAGGACGCGCTCAGGTCGGAGTTCACGGTGATCGTCTGGACGTCGCCGAACGCGTCGGTGCCCTGCTCGACGTACGAGCCGGTGGCGCCTACCACGCGATGCCGCGCGAAGTGGGCTTGATCGGCCTCGTCGTACTGGAGGACCGCATTGTTCGGTCCGAACGCGCCGGTCTTCTCCGGCAGCACGTCGAGGATGCCGTTGCCGCTCGGACCCGACGGATCGAATTGCGTCGCGTACTGGACGCCGTTCGAATCGGTCGCCTGGGTCGATATCTGCAGGAACGAGCCGGGGACGACGTTCGCCGGGACACCCGTCGAGCCGGTGACGTATCCGTAGAGGGTCGAGGTGTTGGTGCTCACGGTCTCGAGTGGATAGCTGTCCGTCTCGACGGTGTTCGTCGTCGTTGCGGTTACGGGCCCCGGCGTCGCGAAGATGATCGGCGGTGCCGAGGGCGACGTTGTCGTCGTGAGCGCAATGTTCGCGCTATCGGTCTGCGGCAGCGTGGCGTTGCTGTTCACGAGCTGCGTCGTGGTCGTGAGCTTCCCGGTGAAGCTGAAGCTGTCGCCGACGTTCGACGGCCGCTGCGAGCTCACGGTGACTTGACCTTTCCCGTTGGGATTGCTGCGCGCGGCGGTGTTGTCGGTCGCGGTGACGTTGCCGGCACCGTCGACGGGACCCGCCGAGAACGCGCCGGCCGAGTTGATCGAGCCGAGCGACGGGTTGTCGAGCGTGAAGGTGAAGTTCGTATCGAGGTACGGGAAGCCGTTGGGCTCCGTCTCCGCCGCGGCGAACTGGGCCGTACCGAGCATCCCGACCGGATTGCCGGAGGTGTTCGTGACGGTGACGAGCGGCGTGGGGGCCGCACTGGCCTCCGCCGACGGCTCGACGTAGAACGCGTAGAAGGTACCGTTCGCGAGCGACATCCGCGAGTACAGCACGTTCTGATCGGTGGTCGCTTTGCCGCCGGCGAACGTCACGGTGTCGATGTCGTCGAACACCGTTCCGAGCCCGGCGAGCCGGAAGATCGAACCGGCTGCGGCGGCCGTCGTGGTGAGCGAGGCCTGCAGCGGCTTGATGAGGGTCGCGCCGGTCAGCGTAACCGTGAACTCGGCGACCAAGACGCCGTCCGCGCCGATCGCGCGTACGCTGCGGCCGGCCGACTTGAGCGTCTTGGGGGCGCCGTTGTTCGCGTAGACGGTGACGGAAAGGGTACCGGCGGCGCTCAGGGCGCCCGGCGGTGCGGTGATGACCACCGTCTGGGTACCAAGGGTCACGCTCACTGCCCCGCCGGATGGGGTGACGGACCCGCTTGACGTCACGGAAGGTGGCGGCGCGACACCGGAGTTAAACGGTGCCGGGCTCGAACCACCGCCCTGGCAGCCTGCTAGGGCCAAGGCGAGACAGGACATGACTGCGGCGCGTCGATAGGCCAAAACGCCGGTACCTCACGAAAGAAAGTTGAACGTCCAAAAAATGGGACCGGTCGGAACCGGCACCAGGACGTGAGCGTTACATCGTGATCCACGTCGCTTCCGCCTGCCGCCCTGGTACCGCTTCCGTACAATCTTGCGTGCCGGGATGAACGTTCGCGGCGTTTACGAACAGAGAACCGCGCCCCACCCATCTCAGAAGAGGTCCCGTTGAACCTTCGTCAGATCGCGCTCGCCGCGCTCGCCGCCCTCGCGCTCGGAGGCGGCGCCGTCGCGCAAGCCGCTCCGGTCGGTCAGGCCGCCCCGGCGACGCCTGTTCCCGCCGCAACGCCGTCGCCCGGACCGGCCGCCAGCACGAGCCCGGCGCCGTCGGGCCGCCGCGGGCGGCGCGCGCCGGCTGCGTCGCCCGAGCCCGGCGCGTCGGATACGCCGGAGCCGCCGCAGTTCTCGACGATGGACGGCGTGTGGGAGCTGGCAGTCCAGCCGCTGACGGGGACCGGCCGCACGATCTACTCGCACTTCTACCTCACCCAGAGCGGCGAAAACTTGACCGGGACCTGGGTCCGTGACAACAACGAGAAGCTGCCGGTGACCGGGACCTTCGACGGGCGGCTCTTCAAGCTGACCGCAAATCACCCGAAGCAAGGCGTGCTGACGCTGAGCGGCTACGCAGAGAACTTCTCCGACATGGTCGGGCTGATGACGAGCGCCGATCCCAAGGACAAAGGGACGCCCTTCACCGCCGCGCATCGCAAGAAGGAACGCGCCGGCGGCTACTGACGCGGCCGCGCTCGACGCGCGGATCCTGCAGGCGATCGGCGACTACGCGCTCGGCGAGGAACCGTTCCTCGCGTTGGCGCGCGAGCTGTTCGCCTACCAGGTCGCGCACAATGCGCCGTATTCCGCGTTCGCGCGGGCGGCGGGGTTCGGCCCCGGCCGGCTGCCGGAGCGCGTCGACGAGATCCCGGCGGTCCCCGCCGCGGCGTTCAAGGAAGCCCGTCTCGCGACGTTCCCGCCGGAAGCGACGGCGGCAGCGTTCGAAACCAGCGGCACGACGCGCGGCCGCGGCGGCCGTCATGAGCTCCCGACGACGCGTCTCTACGACGCGGCGTCGCTCGCCTCGTTCGACCGCATGCTCCTCGCCGACGGCGCGCGGCTGCGCTACCTCAACCTCGTCCCCGATCCGCGCGAGAACCCGCGCAGCTCGCTGGGCCACATGATGGCGACCGTCGCGCGCGAGCGCGGCGACGGCGCGGACGGCTGGTACCTGCACGCCGATGTCCTCGACGAGGAGCGCCTGATCGCCGACCTGGCTCGGGCGCAGACCGACGCCGTTACGGTCTGCATCGCGACGACGGCGTTCGCGCTCGTCGCGCTGCTCGACGCGCTCGCGGCGCGCGGACTGCGCTTCTCGCTGCCTCGCGGTTCGCGGATCATGGAGACCGGCGGCTTCAAGGGCCGCACGCGCGTCGTCGAACGCGGGGCGCTGTACGGCGGTGCCTCGCAGCATCTCGGCGTCCCGGTCGAGGCGATCGTCGCGGAGTACGGCATGACCGAACTCTCCTCGCAGTACTACGATGCGCTCGACTCGCGCGGCCGCATCGAGCCGCGGCGCAAGGTCGCGCCGCCGTGGCTGCGCCCGATCGTCGTCGACGGCGAGGGCCGCGCGCTGCCGCCCGGCGTGGTCGGCGCGATCCGCCACGTCGACCTCGCGAACCGCGGCTCGGTGATCGCGGTCGAGACGGAGGACCTCGGCGCGCTCGTCGACGGCGGGCTCGTGCTGTTCGGCCGCGAGCAGGGCGCCGAGCTGCGCGGCTGCTCGCTCGATGCGGAGACGCTGCTCGCACGCCGTGGCTGATCCGTCGCAGGCCGCCGGCGCGCTGCGCGCGCTGCCCGCGAAACGCATCATCGCGTTCGTCGCCGACGCGGCGGAGCGATGGCGCGACGCCGACTACGCGCCGCGGGTGCGGGCGACCGCCGCGATCGAAACCCGGCTCGGCTACAGCACGCCGGTCGTCGACTACGCGCTCGACCGCCTCTTCGGCAGCGTGACGCGCGAGGCACTCGAAGCAGCGATCGCATCGGAGCTCGGCAGCATCGAAGCACTCGACGGTACGGCGGAGCGGCGCGGCGCGCCGGCGGCGTGGGCGCGCGGCGTCGAGCTCGCGGTCATTGTTTCGAGCGACACGACGATCGGCGTCGCGCTCGTCCCGGCGATCTTCGCGCTCTGCGCGAAGTGCGACGTGGTGGTGAAGGACCGCAGCGACACGCTGATCGCGGCGTTCTTCGCGACGCTCGCCGAGGAGGATCCGGCGTTCGCCCACGCGGCCCGCGCGCGCGAGTGGACCGGCGGCGACGATGCGGCCGAAGACGCGCTGCTGGCGACGGCCGGCGCCGTCGTCGCGTTCGGCCGGGACGAGACGCTGCGCGCGATTCGCGCGCGCTGCGGCGTCGACACGCGCTTCGTCGGATTCGGGCACCGCGTCAGCATCGGCCGCCTCACCCGCGACCAGGTCGCCGCGCTGGCCGACGATCTCGCCGAACGCATCGCGCGCGACGCGTTCCTCTACGACGGCGAAGGCTGCCTCTCGCTGCACGCGCTGTTCGTCGACGCCGAGGGCGACACGCTCCAGCGCGCTGCGGCGCAGGTGCTCGCCGCATGCGAGCGCGTCGCCGTCGAATTCCCCGGCGGGGCGCACTCGCCACAACGCACCGCGGCGGTCGCCGCATACCGCAGCCTCGCCGCGTTCCGCGCGTCGGGCGGCCACGGCAGCGTGCTCCGCGCCGCCGACGCGACCGTCGTGGTCGACCCGCCGCCGGGCGAGGTGCTGCCGCTGCTGCCGCGCGTGCTGGCGGTGATCGCCGCCGGCGACGACGCCATCGCCGCCGCCGTCGCCGAGCAGCGCCTGCCTGTCCAGGCATTGGGCGTGGTCGCCGCCGATGCGAGCGCCACGGCGCTCGCCGAGCGGATCGGCGCCGTCCGCGTCGCACCGTTCGGCACGATGCAAGACCCGCCGCTCGCCGGGCACCACGGCGGCGCACCGCGAATATCAGACTTCGTGCGCTGGATCGACATCGCGTGACGACACCCGCAACGGGCGAGTTCGAATCGATCGTGACGGCGGTGCCGGGGCCGTACTCGCGCAATCTCGCCGCTTTGCTGAGGACGTATGAGGCGCCGGGCGTCACGTATCTCGGTGACGACTATCCGGTGTTCTGGGCGAGCGCGTCCGGTGCGACCGTGACCGACGTCGACGGGAACCGGTATCTCGATCTCACCTCGGCGTTCGGCGTCGCCGCGACCGGGCACACCAACCCGCACGTCGTCGAAGCGATCGCGGCGCAGGCGCAACGGCTGATGCACGGGATGGGCGACGTTCACCCGACCGAGGTCCGCACGAAGCTGCTGCTGCGGCTCTCCGAGCTCGCGCCCGGCGACCTCACGAAGACGTACCTCTCGACGTCCGGGGCCGAGGCGATCGAGTTCGCGCTGAAGACCGCGCTGCTGGCGACCGGGAAGCCGCGCACGATCGCGTACCACGGCGCGTATCACGGGCTCTCGCTCGGCGCGCTGGAGGTCGCGGGGATCGAGAAGTTCCGGACACCATTCGCGCCGCTGGTCGCCGACCGTGCGACCTTCCTGCCGTATCCGGACGCGACGACGAGCGTCGAGTCCGCGATTCGCGAAGTGAGCGAGGCGCTCGACCGCGATCCCGACGCCGGTGCCGTGCTGCTCGAGCCGATCCAAGGGCGGGGCGGCGTGATCGTCCCGCCCGACGGATTTCTGCGCGCGCTGCGCGATCTATGTTACGGCCGCGGCGTACTGCTGATCCTCGATGAGATCTATACCGGCTTCGGCCGCACCGGCACGATGTTCGCTTGCGAGCGCGAGCGCGTCGTCCCCGACCTGCTGTGCGTCGGAAAGGCGCTCGGGGGTGGCACGCCGCTCTCGGCGACGATCGGCAGCGCGGCGGTCATGAACGCGTGGCCGAAGAGCACCGGCGAGGCGCTGCACACCTCGACCTTCCTCGGCAACCCGCTCGCGTGCGCGGCGGCGCTCGCCAACCTCGATGAGATCGCGCGGCTCGACGTGCCCGCCCTCGTGCGCGCGCAGGAAGGCGCGCTGGGCGATGGGCTTCGCCGCTTGCGCACGCTCGCGAACGTGAGCGACGTGCGCGGCCGCGGTTTTCTCTGGGCGGTCGAGTTCGATTCGGCCGAGTTCGCGAACCGCGTCGTCGTGCGCGGGCTCGCCGCCGGGATCATCCTGCTCCAGTCGGGGCCGACCGGGACGTCGATCACGATCGCGCCGCCGCCGGTGATCGGCGCGAACCAGTTGCACCGCGCGCTCGAGATCTTCGAGCGCACGGTGCGTGAAACGGCGGCCTCCGCCGGCATTTGACCGCTGCGGATATCGCGCGCGGCTACGGGTGCGCCGCGGCGACCGCCTTCGCGACGTTGAGCCGGCCGGCGCCCTGGCGCGTCGCCGACACACCCGCGATCGGGTCGGCGCTCGATTGCAGCAGCGCCAGCGCTTGCGCCGGCGTCAGCGAGCGCGCACCGCCGTGATACGCTTCCATCAGCGCGATCGCGCCCGCGACCTGCGGCGTCGCTTGCGAGGTCCCGTTGAAGAGCACGCGGCACACGCCACCCGAGTTGCTGCACCGGTCGGCGGGGAAACCCGCCGTCGTCGTCGAGTAGCCCTCGATCCAATGCAGGATGTCGTTGTCGTTTCCGCTGGCGGCGTCGCCGCCCGGCGCGATGAGGGTCGCGCCGGAGTTCGAGTACGATGCGACGGTCTCCGCAGTGATCGACCCGTACGAGTTCGCGACCGTGTTCGTCACGCCCGACGCGCCGACCGCGATGACGCCCGGATACGCCGCCGGATAGTCGAGCTGCAGCCCGTCGGTCGACGGGTACTCGTTCCCGGCTGCCGCGACGACCGCGACGCCGTTGCTCAGCGCGAACGCGACCGCCGATTGCTCGGCGGCGTCCGCGCCCGCGCTTTGCGGCGAGCCGATGCTCAAGCTGATGACCGAGGCGCCGTTCGCGACCGCGTCGCGGATCGCCGTCGCCTCGTCGGCGGTGTCGGCGCTCTGCCCGTCGCTCGACGCGGTGGCATCGGGGAAGATGTCGTACGCCTGCAGGTGCGTCGAATACCCGACGCCGGCGAACCCGCAGCCGTTGTTCGTCAGCGCGGTCGCGAGCCCGGCGGTGTTCGTACCGTGGCCGTTCGTGTCCTGAACGGTGCCGTTGCCGGTCGTCTTGACGCCCCTGATGACGCGCTCCTTGACGTCGAAGAACATGTCGCCGTTGGTCTCGTCGACGCCCGTGTCGATCAGCGCGACCGAGATGCTCGCCGATCCGTGGGTGAGCGCCCACGCGCCGGGATCGACGTTCGTCTTGTAGAGATACCACTGGTCGACGTTGTTGAGCAGCGGATCGTTCGCGACGGTGTCGCTGCGCAGGCCACGGTAGTGGACCGGCTGCACGTCGGCGACCGACGGGTCCGCGCGCAACGCCGCGGTCGCGGTCCGCGCGTCGATGCCCGGTGCCAGCGTGACGGCACGCATGCTGCGGCCGTTCGCGGTGCCGAGGTCGACGGCGCGCACGACGCTTGCACTGCGCTCCGCGCTCTGCACGCCGCGCGAGCCCGCGCTCGAACGGTAGGTCACGAAGAGACGGTTCGGTACGACGTCGCCCGAGCGCGCGCGCGCCGCCGGACGGCGAGCGATTGCGGCCGTGGCGGCGCACGACGTCCCCTGTGACACCGGCGGCGTTGCCGTGGGCGCCGGACTCGGAGTTGCGGTCGCAGTCGCCGTAGGCGTGGCCGACGGGCTCGGGGTCGGCAGCGCGCTCGCGACGCTGAACAGCAGGAACTCGTACGTGTTTCCGGCTTGCAGGGTGAGCGCAGGCAGCGTACCGGTGAACGTGAGCGTGTTGCCGGACGCTGCTGCCGGTCCTTCGATCGTCGTCCAGCCTTTCGCGGACTGTGTCGGATCGAACTCGGCGACGTACGCGAACGCGCCGAGCTGCGCCACGGCGAACGGCGCCGTGAACGTGAAGTCCGGCGTCTTCGGGAAGCTGACGGTCACCGAGGGCGTGACGGTGATGAAGGCGATCGCTTGGATGTTCTGCGCGCCGATATTCGCAGGACGCCGGCGCAGATTCTGAATCGCCGGCGAACCCGGCGGCGCCGAGGTGCCGGGAAGGAACGTCGCGGTCAGCGTCGAGCTTGCGCTCGCCGCCGGGAGCGTCACCGTACCGCTGAAGCCGCCGGTCACGGGGCCGAACGTTGCGCTCGCCGGTGAACCCGCCGAGACGGCGATCGAGGCAGTCGACGATCCCGGCAACGGCGTCGCCGTCGGCGCTGGGCTCGGGGTGGGCGCCGCGCCGGGCGGCAGCGTCGACGAGCCGCCGCCTCCTCCGCCGCCGCATCCGGCGAGGGTGAAGAGCAACCCGAGGCACGCGAGTGCGTACCGGTACGAACGGCGATTGTGGGACACCAGCGCAACCCCTATGAGAAAACAGCAACGCGCGGCGAGTGAAGCGCCGCGACCTCTTCTTCCATTCTTCACGCGCGAACGCGGCGCCCGCTCAGGAGGGTACGGTTTCGTTCGCGCAACCGAGCGCCGTGCTGCACGGTCCGAGCGGACGTCCACTGCGAAGGAGTCGAGATGAGCACACTGCGAGTCGGTATCGTCGGGTCGGGCTTCGGCGGCTCCGTTCACGCGCCGGCCTACACGCTGCACCCGCGCTTCGAGGTGGTCGCGATCGCGTCGCCCTCGAGCGCGGAGCGGGTCGCGCGCGAGCGCAAGATCCCGCATGCGTTCCGGTCGACCGAGGAGATGCTGGCCGGCGTCGAGCTCGATGTCGTGTCGGTCGCGTCACCGCCGTTCGACCATCATCGGTCGGTGCTGGCTGCGCTCGCCGCGGGCAAGCACGTCCTGTGCGAGAAGCCGTTCGCGCTCACCGTCGCCGAAGCGACCGAGATGGTCGCTGCGAGCGAGCGCGCCGGAACCACTGCCGCGCTGGCATTCGAGTTCCGGTACGTTCCGGCGGTCATCGCGATCAAGGAGCTGATCGACAACGGCCACCTGGGCGCGCTGCGCGAGATCGAGATCGCGCGCCTGAGCGGCGAACTGCTCGAACGCAACGTGAAGCGCGGCCCGTCGTGGTGGTTCTCGCGCGCCAAGGGCGGCGGGCTGGCCAACGCGGTGATGCCGCACTTCTTCGATCTGGCCAACCATCTCGCCGCGCGTCCCCCGCACGCGACGATCGGGATGCTGCGTACCGCGAACCCGCGCCGCACCGGTCCGGACGGCGCGACCTTCGCGAGTGACGTCGCGGACGGCGCGTTCGCCTACGCCGACCTGGGCGACGGTTTGATCGCGCGCTGCAGCGCCGACGCCACCACGGTCGTCGAGTCGACGACGGTCGCGGTCCACGGCGAGACGCGCAGCGCGGTCGCGAACGGAACCTTCTTCGGGGACCTGCGCCTGTTCACGATCGGCGACGACGATCAGGACGAGCTCGAGATCGCGCCCGCACCGTACGCGAAGCACGCGGTCGTGCACGGCAACCTGCCGTTCTTTCTCCCGCTGCTCGATGCGTTCGCGGAACGGATCGACCTCGGCACGCCGGGCGTGCCGACGTTCGCCGACGGCCTCGCCGCCCAGCGGCAACTCGAGGCGATCGGCTACGGCCGGCCGTAGCGCGGGCGCATCCTACGGATGCGCTGCCGCGACCGCCTTGCCTGCGTTGAGCCGTCCCGCGCCCTGACGCGTCGCCGAGACCCCGGCGATCGGATCGGAATTCGCCTGCAGCAGCGCCATAACCGTCGCCGGGCTGAGCGAGCGCTTCCCGCCGTGGAACGTCTCCATCAGCGCGATCGTCCCCGCGACCTGCGGCGTCGCCTGTGAGGTGCCGTTGAAGAGCACGCGGCAGACGCCGCCCGAGTTGCTGCACCTGTCCGCTGCGAACCCGGCAGTCGTCGTCGAATAGCCCTCGACCCAGTGCAGGATGTCGTTGTCGTTCGTGCCGCTCGCGTCGCCGCCGGGCGCGACGAGCGTCGGTCCCGAGTTCGAGTACGACGCGACCGTCTCGGTGAGGATCGAGGCGAACGTGTTCGCGACCGCGTCGGTCACCGCCGACGCGCCGACCGCGATCACGCCGGGATACGCCGCCGGGAAGTCGAGCTGCTGGCCGTCGGTCCCGGGGAACTCGTTGCCCGCCGCGGCGACCACGGTGACTCCGTTGGCGATCGCGAACGCGACCGCCGCCTGTTCGGCGGCGTCCGCGCCCTGGCTCTGCGCCGAGCCGATGCTCAGGCTGATCACCGAAGCGCCGTTGGCGACCGCATCACGAATCGCCGTCGCCTCGTCGGCGGTGTCGGCGCTCTGACAGTCGCTGGCTGCGGTCGCGTCGGGGAAGATGTCGTAGGCCTGCAGGTGCGTCGAGTACCCGACACCCGCGAAACCGTAGGAGTTGTTCGTCGTCGCCGTCGCCAGGCCGGAGGTGTTGGTGCCGTGACCGTTCGTGTCCTGAACCGAGCCGGCGCCGGTCGTCTTCTGACCGTTGATCACGCGCTCTTTGACGTCGAACACGAAGTCGACGTTCGTCTCGTCGACGCCGGTGTCGATCACCGCCACCGAGACCGCCGCGGCACCGTGCGTGATCGCCCACGCGCCGGGGTCGACGTTCGTCTTGTACAGATACCATTGGTCCACGTTGTCGAGCAGCGCGTCGTTCGCGACGCCGTCGCCCGCGAGCCCGCGGTAGTGGACCGGCTGGACGTCGGCGACCGCCGCGTTCTGCCGCAGCGCCGCGGTTTCGGCGCGGGCGTCGGTCCCCGGCGCGAGAGTGATCGCGCGCGCGATCTGCCCGTTCACGGTCCCGAGATCGACCGCGCGCACCACGTTCGCGGCGCGCTCGACGCTTTGCGCGCCGCGCATCCCCGCGCTCGGCCGGTAGGTGACGAACAAGCGGTCGGGGACGACGCCGCCCGACGCGCCGTGGGCCGCGACGCGGCGTCCCGACGAGCTGACGCTGGTGCAGGTCGAACCGCCCGGCGTCGGCGTCGGGGAGGGCGTCACGACCACGACCGGGTTCGAACCACCGCCGCCGCCCCCGCCGCCGCAGCCGGTGAGCACGAGGGCGGAACAGAAAATCAGCCAGGCCAGCCGGCGACGATCGTTATGCATGCTCGTGAGGCAACGCCGTGCGGTGCGTGAACCTCCCGCTCAACTCGTACAAGGAGGCAAGTTCCCCGGTACGTGCGATCACGGGAGGGTGAACCCCGCGCCGACGGTCGTCATCGTGATCGTGCCGAGCGTGCACTTGGCGGCCGAATTGCACGCCGTCGCCGCCGCGCCGAACTGGTCGCCGGCGTCGATGACGCCGTTCCCGTTCGCGTCGTACCACACGCCGACGCGATAGGCGCCCTGCGCCGCCGGCACGTCCGCGATCCGGAAGTTGCCGCTCGCGTCGAGCGGAACGCCGCCGGGATAGTTCGCGTCGAGAATGGTCGGCTTTGTCCCGCCGGAGTTCGCGTATGCGAACGCGACCGTCTGCGTCGGGCTGGTCTTCTGGACCACCGGCCCGCTGTACGTCGCCCCGCTGTCGCCGAGCAGCGCCGCCATCGCCTTGTAGATGTTGAGGCGCCCGTGGCCCTGATGCGGGTCGCCGATGTTGTCCGCGGTGTCGTCGATCAGTTGCGCGACGCGCGCGGGGGTGAGCGAGTGGTGGCCGCCGGCGGCGGAGATCAGCAGCGCCGCGGCCGCGCTCACCTGCGGCGTCGCCTGCGAGGTCCCGGCGAAGAACGCCGTGCACGAGGTCGGCGGGCTCGGCGTCGAGCACTTGTCGCTCGGGAAGTTCGCCGTCGAGGTCGAGTAGTGCCAGATCCAGTGCAGCGTGCTGTTGTCGCTGCTGCCGGGATCGCCGCCGGGCGCCACGACGCCCAGGCCGGGCCCGTACTGCGAGTACGGGGCGACGTGCTCGGTCGCACCGGCAAACGTCGTGCTGCTCTGGTTCAACCCGGTCGCACCGACCGCGATCACGTTGTCGTACGCGGCCGGATAGTCGAGCACCGTGTGCGGTGTCCCGCTCTCGCCGCCGTCGGCATCGTTGCCGGCGGCTGCGACGACGACCACGCCGCTGGTGATCGCAGCCTCGATCGCGTCGTGCTCGCCCTGGTCGAATCCGGCGCTGTTGAAGTCCGTCCCGTAGTCCTGCGCGGCCCCGATGCTCAGGTTGATCACGTCGGCACCCTTCGCGACGGCATCGTTCAGCGCCGAGACCTCGTCGGCGACCGACGCCGTTTCCGCGTCGCTGCTGGTCGTCGTATCGGGGAAGATGTTGTAGATGAGCAAGCGGACGTTGAAACCGCCGGATGCGAACCCCGTAGCGTTGTTCGTCGCAGCGCCGGCGATGCCGGTCGTATTCGTCCCGTGGCCGTTCGTGTCCTGAGCCGTCGCGCTTTGATAGCCCTTCGAGAAATCGATCTTCGAGGAAAGGTCGGTGTTGGTCAGATCCGCGCCGGTATCGATCATGGCGATCTTTGCGCTTCCGCCGGTATTGTACGACCACGCGTTGGGGAAACCGTCGGCGAAGAGATACCACTGGTCGACGTTGTTCGCGTGCGGATCGCTGACCGCGAGCGGCGGCTTCGAGAGCGCGATTCGGGTGTGGACCGGAAACACGTCGGCGACGTCGCTCTGCGTGCGCAGCTTCGCGGCGAACGTCGTCGCGTCGGTCGACGACGGGACGCGGACGAACCGTTCGTAGGTGCCGCCGGATGTCGTGATCTCGGCGCCGCTGGTCGTCCCTTCGGCCGCGGCGATCTGCGAGGAGCGGGCGCGCATCTGCGCGGCGGCGCCGCGATAGCGCACGAGCAGGGTGCTCGCGTCGATGCTCGGCCCGGTGAAGCGGCGAATCCCGCGCCGGATCTCGTTGACGCCGCGCGCTGCGGAAGCGCTGCGGCGGATCGACTGCAGCGAGATCACCGAGATCGCGCCGGTCGAATCGCCGGCCTGGTTGTAGAAGATCGCGTGCGGGCCGTTGAACTGCTGCGCGATGCTCACGATGTACGGGCTGGCTTGACCCGGCGCGAAGACGTAGTTCCACGGGTGCGGCGCGTTCTGCGGCGTGTCGGTCGTCGAGGTCGTCCCGCTGAAGTACGTGCAGGTCTGCGTGGTCACCGTCGGGTCGTTGCGCTGCACCGCGAGGCCGGTCGGGCTCGAAGTCAGCGTGTAGACGCTGCTTCCCGTGAGCGTCTGGGGCTGGAGCGCGATGCATCCGGGCGTCGTCGTCGGCGTCGCGGTCGGCGTCGGGGCCGGCGTCGCGGGCGTCGCTTTGCTGCCCCCTCCTCCGCCGCCGCACGCGGCGAGCGCGGCCGCCGCGAGGAACGGCACGAGGCGGAAGATCGAGCGATCGAACATGCGCATGCTTTCTACGGGACGCCGGTCTGTGCGAGTACGTCGCGCTCGATCCGGCGCCAGAGCAAGCCCAGGGCGGCGACCGTCGCGCGTTCTCGTATGTCGGCACGGTTGCCTGGAAATGTGAGCCGCCGTGTCTCGATCTCACCGTCCCCAAATGCCAATGCGAACCATACCAGTCCTACCGGCTTTTCCTGAGTCCCGCCTGAAGGCCCCGCGATCCCGGTCGTGGCCAGCGCCACATCGGCGTTCAGACGCTCGCGGGCGCCGCGCGCCATCGCGACGGCGGTCTCCTCGCTGACCGCGCCTTCGCTCTCCAACGTGCGCTCCGGTACGTTCAGCAGGCTAACCTTTAGCTCGTCGGCATAGGCGACGACCCCGCCGCGGTACGCGGCCGACGCGCCGGCGACCGCGACGATCGCGTCGGCCACCGCGCCGCCGGTGCACGACTCGGCGGTCGCCAGCGTCAGACCGCGCGCGGCGAGCCGACTCACGATCGCGCCGGCGAGCGTCGTGTCGTCGTCGCCGTAGTAGCCGCTCCCGATCCGCTCGCGCAGCTCGGCCGCCACCGGCGCGATCATCGCCTCGGCACGGGCGCGGCTCTCCGCCTTCGCCATGACCTTCACGTCGACGCGAAAGCCGTGTGCCAGCACCGCGATCTTCGGATTTTCGAGCGCCCGGAACAGGTCTTCGATGCGGCGGTCGAGATCGGACTCGCCGATCCCCACCGTGTGCAGCGTCGTGGTGTAGATCGCTTCGCGCAATGCGAACCGATCGACGAGCCAGGGGACGAGCCGCTCCTCGAGCATCGGCTTCATCTCGCGCGGTACGCCGGGCATGCACGCGACGAATCGCCCGTCGTCGCGCAGCGCGACGAAGCCCGGTGCGGTCCCGTGCGGATTCTCGAGTACGGTGCAGCCTTCAGGGAGATACGCTTGGCGCCGGTTGTTCTCGGTCATCGTGCGCCCGAACGAGCGGAAGCGCTCTTCGATCGCGCGCAGCGAGGGCTCGTGCAGCACCAGCGGTTTCCCGACCGCGCGAGCGACGGCGTCCTTGGTCAGATCGTCGACGGTCGGACCGAGGCCGCCGGTGGTGATCGCGCCGTCGGCGCGCTCGAGCACGCCGCTCAGCATCGCCGCGAGCCGATCGGCGTTGTCGCCGACCGAGTGCTTCGCGTAGACGTCGACGCCGTGATCGGCGAGCACGTGCGCGAGATGCGCGCTATTGGTATCGATCAGGTGGCCGAGCAGGATCTCGGTCCCGATCGTCACGATCTCGACGGACGCCATGCCGCAAGGTTTGCCCCGGCGCGCGCTGTTCCCCGGTCAGAACGTCTGGGCGAGGGTCGGAGCGTACGGGTAGACGTGCGTCATCCAGCCGTAGACGTTGTCGAGGAAGACGCCGCCGGCCGCATCGCAGGCCGCGCGGGTCGCAATCGAGCCCTCGAATCCGAACGGCGCGCGCTCGGCGTGCGTGCGCAGCGGCGGGCTGTCGCGGCGCGGCACGCAGATGTTGCGATGGCTGTGCCAATGGCCGAGTGCGAGCGGGATCCGCTTGTCGAGCTCGTCCATCGATACGCTGATCGGGGCGGTGAACATCACGCCGGCAAGTTCGAAGCCGGTCGCTGTCCGGCGGTAGAGGATGGCCGCCGGCGCTTGCGGGTCCAGGTGATCGTGGTTGCGTGCGAAGTTCGCGTACTTGAAGAAGTGCTTGAGCGAGCCCACCGGGACGTCTTCGCCTTCCTTCAGGTAGCCGTCGCGTTCGGCGGCGGCGGGATCGTGGTAGCGCACGAGGTCGCGCCGCAAGATCGCGAGCAGCCGCTGCGTGTGCGCCATCTCCTCCGGCGGAACGACGGCCCGCTGCTCGCTCATTCGCGTGTGCCCGAACGCGTCCATCCCCATCCCGCTCGAGGAGACCGCTTTCGGGGCCGGCACCTGCGGCGCGCATCCGGCGGCGAGGACGCCGCAGAGGACCAGGACGATCGCTCGGGTTCGCATGGCAACAGCATGCGCGAGACGGTTCCGAACAGTCTGGGACTCAGCCCTGCTCGTCGAACCAGGCGGGGTACGAGGCGCGGACGTCGAGCGCGAAGCCGTCGGCCGCTTCGATCATCGCCGCTCGCCGTGCTTCGGCGTCGCCGGCCAGGCTCGTGCGGTTGCCGCGTTTCTGCTCGGCGAGGCGCTCGACGAAGCGCGCGAACTTCCCGTCGAGCGCGCGCTGCAGGGCGTTTTTGATGATCTTGCCGACGCGCGGCGCGACGCCGCCGGTCGAAATCCCGATGCGCACCGGGCCGGCCTTCACGATCGCCTGCATCGCGACGAAGCCGTAGCGCGGCTGATCGATCGTGCACAGCAAGAACTTGTGCCGCTCGGCGAGGGTGCGCAAGCGCGCCGAGAGCGCCTCGTCCTGCGGCGTCGAGATCACGAAGAACGCGCCCGCGACGTCTTCGTCGCGCAGCGCGGCCGGGTCGGTGATGCGCCGTACGTCCGCGTCGACCTCGCGCAGCGCGGCGGCTTTCTCGATCGCTTCGCGGTCGTCGGCGGCGCCGATCACGACGCAGGCGCGTCCGACCAGGTTCAGGCTGACCGGATAGAAGCCGTTCGGCGGGAGCGGATCCTGCGGCTCCACCTCAGAGATCCACCGGGCGCAGGTAGAACTCGTTGATCGCGGTCGCCGAGACGAGCGCGGTCGTCGGCAGATGACGTTTCCAGTGGGTCGCGTCGACGCGCCGGCGCACCAGCAGCACGTCGGAGGGGGCGCAGCCCCGCGCAACGATCGCGTCGTCCTTGTAGCCGAGCAGGATCAGGTTCAGGATGCGGTCCGCCTTCGCGTAGCTGATCCCCAGATCGCCCTCGTCGGTCTGGTTCGCTTCGAGGTCCGCGCTCGGCGGCTTGTCGACGACCTCGTTCGGCACACCGAGATGGCGCGCCAGCGCCCACACCTGCGTCTTGTACAGATCGCCGATCGGGTTCACCGGCGGCGTGTCGTCGGCGTGCCAGGTGAAGTAGCCCATGAGCCGCTCGGTCTTGTTCCCGGTCCCGACCGGGAGCGCGCCGCGGCGCGCGGACTGGTCGAACAGCACCAGCATCCGCATCCGCGCCATCGCGTTCCCTTTGCGGCGCGCGTCGGCGTCCGGAGCGTGCTTGAGGTACCCGTCGACGGCGTCGGTGATCTCGATCGTCTCGACGTGAACCCCGAGCGCGTCGACGATGCGCTGCGCGTCGGAGAGCGAGCTCGCGCTCGACGTGCGGTACGGCAGGCGGATCGCGTAGACGTTCTCCGGCCCAAGCGCGCGCGCACACAGGTACGCGACCAGCGCGCTGTCGATCCCGCCCGAGAGCCCCAGCACCGCCTTGCCGATCCCGCGCCGCACCAGCATCTCGTCGCACAGGAACGCTTCGAGCCAGCGCGCGGCGAGCGCCGCGTTGATCGCGAGCGAGGGTTCGTCGAGCGGCGCCTCCAAGAGCGGCAGCGTCACGACGTCTCCTCGAGCCGGCGCGTCACCGGGATATCCTCGTCGAGCCACAGGTCCGGGAGCACGGCCGACAGATCACCGAGCAGCGGGATCGTCGCGCGGGCCAGATCGACCTCGCGGCGATCGAGCTCGACCGTGATGATGCAGCTCTCGAGCGGTCCGGCCGACGCCAGCAGATCGCCGCGCGGCGAGAACGCGCAGGTCCCGCCCGACATCCCTTTGCCGCCTTCGAATCCGGTCAGCCCCGCGTACAGCACGTAGACACCGTGCTCCGCGGCGGCCGAGGAGAGGATCGCCTTCCAGCGCGTGTTGCTCTCGAGCTCCTCTTCGCCGCACAGGCCACGGCCCGGCGAGGCACTCGGAACGATGATGAGCTGGGCGCCTTTGAGCGCCGCGATCGTCGGCATGATCGCGTGCCAGGCATCTTCGCAGATCAGGATCGCCGCCGTACCGAACGGCGACGCGAACGTCCCCAGCCGGCGCCCGCGCGTGAGGAATCGCTCCTCGTCGAAGACGCCGTAGCTCGGCAGGAACATCTTGCGATGGACGTGCGCGATGTGGACGCCGTCCGGGTCGCCGCAGCGCACCGCGATCGCGCTGTTGTGAAACGTGCCGGCGGCGTTCTCGTAGAACCCGACGACGATCTCGCACGGCTTCGTCGCGCCCGCCGCGCGCCACTGTTCGTCGATCCGCGCCGCCATCGTCGGCGCGTCGAGCGCGAGCTCGTAGACCGCGCCCTCGAGGAAGTAGCCGGTCAGCGCGGCCTCCGGGAAGACGATCAGCTCGGGCGCCTTCGGTATCAACTGCTCGAAGATCGAGCGCATCGCCGCGAGGTTCGCCGGCACGTCCCCCTTGCGAGGTTTGAACTGAACGAGCGCAGTGAGCAAGGTGCTATTGTGCGACGGCAAGCGTCGGGATCGTGCGCAGCCGTTCGGCGATCTCCTCCGCGGGGTAGGTCAGGATCTCGACGAGCGTCGGGTGGAGGTGCGGGATGCGCGCGTAATCCTGCACCGTCGCGCCGTACGCCATCGCGACGATCAGCGGCTCGATCAGGTCGGAGGCGTCGGGGCCGAGGATCGCCGCGCCGAGGATGCGGCCGTCCGCCGGCGCCGCCATCATCTTCACGAACCCCTGCGTGCGCCCCAGCGCGACCGCTTTACCGTGGTCGTTGAACGGATACGAGGCGACGACGTAGTCGACGCCGGCGGCCTTCAGCTCGCGCTCGGTCTCGCCGACGACTGCGACCTGCGGATCGGTGAAGACGGTGTGCGTCTTGCTGAGCCGGTAGTCCGCGCGTTCGCGCGCGCCGGTCGCGGCGTTGCGGCCCGCGATCTCGCCCTGCTGGATCGCGACGTGCACGAGCAGGTACTGGCCGGTCACGTCCCCGACGGCGTACACGTCGGGATTGCTCGTGCGCAGCGTATCGTCGACGGCGATCCCGGTGACCTCGTGGAACTCGACGCCCGCGACGTCGAGCCCGAGCCCCGCAATGTTGGGGACGCGCCCGAGCCCGTAGAAAATCTCGTGCGCCGCGACTTCGTGCTCGACGCCGTCCTGTAGGTAGTGCGCGATCTTCATCCCGTCGCGCACGCTCACGCGCTGCACTTGCGCGGAGGTTTCGATGCGAATCCCCTCTTCGCACAGGTATTCGGTCAGGCCGGTCCCGACATCGTGGTCCTCGCCGGAGAGCAGGTGCGCGGCACGCACGATGAACGTCACCGGAACGCCGGTGCGGTGGAAGAATTGGCCCAGCTCGCTGCAGACGTAGCCGCCGCCGAGCACGATCAGCGATTTCGGCGGCGACTCGAGGTCGAGCGCGGCGTCGCTGTCGAGGTAGCCGGCCTCGTTGAGTCCGGGGACCGCGGCCGGAGCGACGACGCTCCCGGTGGCGATCACGAACCGCGGCGCGTACAGCACGTCGTCGCCGACCCGCAGCGTCGTCGGCGACTCGAACCGCGCGGCGCCGGTGAAGAGCGGGAACGTGTCGATCCCCGCAATGCGGTAGTCGGCCCAGCCGCGCACCAGCGTGCGCTTGCGCTCGGCGAGCTTGCGGTAGTCGAGCACCGGCTCCCCCGCGCGCACCCCGAGCTCGCCGGCCTTCCGAATCTCGTGGAGCAGGTCGCCGGTCGCGATGAGCGTCTTGGAAGGCATACACCCGCGCAGGATGCACAGCCCGCCGAGCGGGCCGGAATCGACCAAGGCAACCGCGGCGCCCAAGTCCCGCGCGGTGCGGGCGGCGGCGTACCCGCCGCTACCTGCGCCGATCACGATGACGTCAAATCGATTCGGAATGATTCTGCTCCCCGGGACCACGCGCCCCATAACCCGCTTTACCTGACCGCCGAGGCGATCCATGCAGGCAACCGGCGGCGCTCGCGCGGAACGAGGCGGACCGTGGATCTCGCGTTCGTCGGCGCCGCCCGCTCGAAGCCCCTCGCGTTCATCGCCGCGGTCGGCCGCCCGGCCGTCGCCGCCGTCGGCATCGCCGGTCTGACCGTCGGGTTCTTTCTGTGGTACGAGTTCGCGCTGCGCGGCCCGCACGGCGCCCTCTTCCTGGACCTCGCGTGGGCGCTCGCGCTCGTGGGCGGGGTCGCCGGCGTCTACGGCGGCTGGATCGCCTACTCGCGCTACTTCGCGCGGCGCGCGCGGATCGACGAGACGACCGCGCTGCAGTACGACGCGATCTCGTGGTCCGCGCTCGTGCTGCTCTGGGGCGTGCTGCTCGCGCCGAGCGGCGGCCACGGCTCCGGACGGGCGGTCGGCATCGCGGTCGGAGCGTTCGTGCTCGCGAAGCTGGTCGTCGCGGCACGCTTCAACCGCACCGTCCGCGACGTCGCGCTGACGTTTCTGATGACGCGGCTCCCGCTGCTCGCGATCGCCGAGCTGGCCGCGATGGTGATCGGTCAGCGGCCGGGCGTCCACTACGCCGCCTCGACGAATCCGCTGCTCGCGGTGTGGGGCCGCTGGGACGCCGAGCACTATCTCTACATCGCGAAGTTCGGGTACTCGGGCACCGAGGCGGCGTTCTTCCCGCTCTACCCGCTGCTGATCCGGATCGCCGGTGCGCTCACCGGCTCGCAACTGGTCGCCGGGCTGATCATCTCGAACGCGGCGAGCTTCCTCGCGATGCTCTACCTCTACAAGCTGATCGAGCACGAGTACAACCGCCACGTCGCGCAGCGCGCGACCTTCTACGTCTCGATCTTTCCGACCGCGATCTTCTTCTCCGCGGTCTACAGCGAGTCGCTGTTCCTGTTCCTGACCGTCGCGTCGTTCTACTACGTGCGCGAGCGCCGCTGGGTGCTCGCCGGCGCCTTCGGCTTCCTGGCCGCGCTGACGCGCTCCGAAGGGGTTCTGCTCGCCGCGCCGCTGTTCATCGAATGGGTGATCGCGGCGAAGGAAGGCGGGCGCGAGTTCTTCCGCTACTGGGTCGACGACGTGGTGAAGCCGCTGATCGGGATGACGCTGGTGCCGCTCGGCCTCGCGGCCTACATGGCGTACCTGTGGGTTTTGAACGGTGACCCGCTGCGCTTCTCGCACGTGCAGTCGCACTGGGGCCGGCACTTCGCACCGCCGTGGGTATCGTTCGCCAACACCGTGCAGAAGATCGCCCACGCGACGGCGACCCAGACGATCGCGGACCAGGCGCTCGAGCTCGCGTTCACGCTCCTGATGCTGACGGTGCTCTTCGTCGGCTTGCGCCGCCTGCGGCTCTCGTACGTCGTCTACATGGCGCTCTCGATCGCGATCCCGATGTGCACGGGGAGCCTGCTGAGCATGCCGCGGTTCGCGCTCGTGCTCTTCCCGATGTTCGCCCTGTTCGGGCTGTGGGGCGCGCGGCCGACGTTCGGGAACGCTTACGTCGCGTTCTCGCTCCCGCTGCTCGGCCTTTTCACCGTGCTGTTCGCCGACTGGTACTGGGTCGCGTGAGCGCACCGACCACCAACTTCTTCCAGCGCGTGCGCCGGCGGCGCGGCGTCCGGCAGTTCGTCAAGTTCGGGATCGTCGGCGCGTCCGGGTTCCTGGTGAACCTGATCATCTTCACCCTGCTGCAGCGCGCCGTTCCGAATCCGACCTCCGCCGGACCGTACTACGCGATCTATTCGGTCGCGTTTCTGAGCGGCGGCGTCTCGAACTACTTCTTGAACCGGATCTGGACGTTCCGCTCGACCGGCCACGCCGGACGCGAAGCGATGCAGTTCCTCAGCGTCTCCGTGCTGGCGCTGGTCGTCGGCCTGCTGGTCTCGGCGCTGGTCGCGCCGTCGCTCGGGCACGGGCACCGGACGTGGTTCGTCGCGACGCTCTCCGGGATCGTCGTGAACTTCTTCATCAACAAGTATTGGACGTTCCGGTCGGCCAAGTGACGGCCTCGCGGCTGTTCTGGATCGCCTCGCTCGCGCTCGCCGCCGTCGGCGCGCTGCTGCGGCTCAAAGGGATCCACGACCCGATCTTCGACCATCCCGGCTGGCGCCAAGGCGACACCGCCGCGATCGCGCGCAACTTCGCGCAGCTCCAGTACAACATTCTCTTCCCGCAGACCGACTACAACGGGCCGCCGCCGAACTACGTCGAGCTCGAGCTGCAGATCGTCCCGTTCCTAGCGGCGACCTTCTACAAGCTCTTCGGCGTGCACGAGGTGTTCGGCCGGCTGATCTCGCTCGCGTTCGGCGTCGCGACGATCCCGGTGCTGGCGCTGTTCGGGCGCTGGATCTTCCGCAGCGACTTGGCGGGCATCGCCGCGGCGGCGCTGTTCGCGGTGCTCCCCGGCGCGTGGTACTACAGCCACACCTTCATGCCGGACACGGCGATGGTCTTCTTCACGACCTGCGCACTCTACGCGTGCGCGCGCTTCATCGTCCAAGACGAAGCACGTTCGTGGCGATCGTGGTGGCCGGCGGCGCTGCTGCTGCTGACGGCGTTTCTCGCCAAGCCCGTCGCGGTCACCGCGGCGATCCCGATCGCCGCGTGCGCGTTCGCCGCGCTCGGCTGGCGCGCCGCGCTGACGCGCCCGCAGCTCTGGGCGCTCGCCGCGGTCGCGTTCGTCCCGCTGGCCCTCTACGACCAGTTCGTCTCCGCGCACGCCGAGTGGCACTGGGCCAGCGGGATTACGCGGCTGCACGTGCTGCCGTCGTTGTACGCGGCGCTCACCTCACCGGGCGCGTTCGCCGCGAAAGCCGTGGCGTTCGCGCACGCGATGAAGATGCTGGCGACGACGATGCTCGGGCCGGTCGCGTTCGCGCTCACCATCCTCGGCTGCTTCGTCCCACTGCGCTCGCGCAGCGACGCGCTGCTGTGGGGCTGGCTCGGCGGCGGTCTGCTCTACGCGTGGGTCGTCGTGACCGTCGAGCGCGTCGACTACTACCTCTACCTGCTGCTCCCGCTCGGCGCGCTCATCGGCGGCCGCCTGTGCGCGTTCGCGTTCGAACGCTGGGGCACGGCGCGCGAACGGCGCGCGACGCTCGCCGGGTTGGCGACGCTCGTCTGGGTCGCGGCGATCGTGGCCGGCTACCGAGAGATCGCGCCGTACTATCGCTGGAGCGCGGCGAACTACGTGCGCGCGAAGCAGCTCGACGCGACCCTCGCGCCCGGCGCGCTGGTCGTGATGGGCCACTACGATCCTTCGATTCTCTACACGATCGGCCGCAAGGGCTGGGAAGAGGATCCGCATCTCTGGACCCCGTTCGACGAGCAGAGCGCGATCCGCAAAGGCTCTCGCTACTACATCTCGGTGGAGCACGCGCGGCTGCAGCAGACGAACCTCGAGCTCTACTGCTGGCTGGCGCGTTTTCCGGTCCTCGATCCGGCCGCGGCGTGGCCGGTGTACGAGACGGATCCCGCGAAGGTGCTGCCCGGCGCGGAAGAACGATGGCGCGCCTTCCGCCGCCGCGAGATGGCCGGCGCGTACACGAACTGGAGACGAGAATGGAAGTCGGCGCCGAACCCGTGCTGACCGGGACGAACGACGCGGAGACCGCGCTCGACGCCGATCTCGTGACGCTCCGCGCCCGGGCGACCGTCTGGGCACGGTTCAGTGTCGCCGAGAAGATTCGCCACCTGCGCACGATGCGCGCGCGCACCGTCGAGACGGCGGAGACGTGGGTCGAGCTGGCCGCACAGGCCAAGGGGATCGCCGGCACCGCGCTGGCCGGCGAAGAGTGGCTCTCGGGGCCGTATCCGCTGCTGACCTCGCTCGACCGCCTCACCGCGACGCTGGCGGGGATCGCGCGCGACGGCGTTCCGCCGGTGCCGGCGAACGCGATCCGCACGCGTGCGAACGGCCAAGTCGTGGTCGACGTCTTCCCGGCGGAACGCGCCGACACGCTGCTGCTGAACGGCGTGCGCGCCGAAGTCTGGATGGAGCCCGAGGTCACGCGCGCGACGCTGATCGAGAACACGGCGAGCTTCTACCGCGAGCGCGACCCGCACGGCTCGGTGACGCTCGTGCTCGGAGCCGGCAACATCGCCAGCATCCCGGCGCTCGACGTGCTGTACGCGCTCTACGCGCACGGCAGCGTCGTGATGCTCAAGCTCAACCCGGTCAACGCGTACTTGGCGCCGGTCTTCGCGCGCATCTTCGCCTCGCTGATCGAGGGCGGATTCGTGCGCATCGCCGAAGGCGACGCCGTGGCCGGCGCGTTCCTGTGCGCGCACCCGGCGGTCGACGCCATCCACCTGACCGGCGGGGAGCGGACGCACGACGCGATCGTGTTCGGGCCCGGCGCCGACGGCGAAACGCGCAAGCGCGCGAACCAGCCGCTGCGCGCGAAACCGGTCACCAGCGAGCTCGGCAACGTGACGCCCGTGATCGTCGTTCCCGGCCCCTGGTCGGAGCCCGACCTCGCCTATCATGCCGCGCACGTCGCGACGCAGAAGCTGCACAACGCCGCCGCCAACTGCATCGCGGCGCAAGTCCTCGTGACGCCGCAGTCCTGGGCGCAGGCGCCACGCTTCCTCGAGCGGGTTCGCGAAGCGCTCGCCGCGGCGCCGCAGCGCCCGTCGTATTACCCCGGCTCGCGCGAACGCGTCCGCGCGATCGAACACGCGTATCCGAACGCGGAGAGCCTCGGCATCCCGGTCGACGGCGTCCATCGCACGTTCGTCGGCGGACTCGACGCCGCGAATCCCGACGAGATGCTCTTCCGCAGCGAAGCGTTCGGCCCGGTGCTCGCGCAAACGGCGCTCCCCGGTGAGGACGCCGCGGCGTTCCTGCGCAACACGGTCGCGTTCTGCAACGAGCGCCTCCACGGGACGCTCGGCGCCGCGATCCTGATCCACCCGCGCACGATCGCCGAGCTCGGCACCACGTTCGACGACGCGATCGCGGCATTGCGCTACGGCTGCGTCACGATCAACACGTGGCCCGGCGTCGGCTTCACCCTGGCGAGCGGGAGCTGGGGCGCGTATCCCGGCAACAGGCTCGACGCGGTCGGGAGCGGGATCGGGATCGTGCACAACGGCTACCTCTTCGACAAACCGCAGAAGACCGTCGTGCGCGCGCCGTTCGCACCGTTCCCGCGCTCGCTCGGCGACGGCGAGCGTACCCTGCTCCCCACGCCGCCGTGGTTCGTCACCCACCGCCGCGCCGACGCCGTCGGCCGCAAGCTCTTCGCCTACACCGCCAACCCCTCACCCCTCCGCATGGCCGCCACCATCATCGCCGCGATGCGCGCTTGAGGCGGAGATGATGAAACTACTCGGAGTCTTCATGGCGGCAGCTACGCAGCTCGGCGCCTGGACGACTACTGACGTTCGAGCAACGCGTGACCCGGGCAATTCGCAGACCGCAGGCCCCGAGGCCTCAATCATCTCTCCGCCGCCGACGTCGCCAGATCTCGGCTTCGACGTTTAAGTTCGGCAGCGAAGCATTGCAAGTGCAGTACGCCCTGATGAGTTGGACCCCGCCCTAGTTCGGGCTGTCGGCGCGGTCCTGCGTCTTTTCTACGCTCACAAGATCTGCTATACTGGGACAAATGGGACGATCAGCTATCCCACCTGTCCCGCCCTGGGGACCGTGGAAACGCGATCCGGAGTTGGCGAAGGTGTGCAGTCTTCTCGTGGAGCCGTCACTGGTCTCGGAGTCGGCTGCCATCGCTCGCGGACTACCCGCGAGCACGTGGAGGGGATTGCAGCAAATAGGATTCTCGCGCGATGAGATCGCGTCCGTCCTTGGGAACAGCGCGAAGACGATTCGGAGAAAAGAAGATAGCGACGAGCCGCTCGACGTTGCGGAAGGCGATCGCACGATGCGGCTGATGCGGGTTACGACCGAGGCTGTCGAAGCCTTCGGTGACACGAGCAAGGCGATGACATGGCTTCGTCGCGGCAATATCGCGCTGCTCGGTAAGACGCCCCTCGAGATGATCGCGACTGAAGCCGGCACGGCGCTCGTTCGTCGAGCGATCGGCGTGATCGGCTATGGCGGCGTAGCATGATGCGCGCATGGCGCCTCGCACCACGGACACATAGCGACCCACCCCGCCGACGCGCCTTCAGTGGTCGCGGCGCGGAGATTTTTGGAGGTCGCTGGAACCCGGTCGGAATTGCCGCCGCCTACGCATCGGGGAGCCGCGCGCTCGCCGCGCTCGAATTCCTCGTCCATACCGATCGTGACGTCCTCCCGAGCGACCTCGTCCTCTCCGAGGTCGCATTCGACGACGCGGATATCGAGCGGGCAGCCCCGCCCGACGGCTGGGATATCGCCGGTTCCGCCGGTGCCGTCACCTACGGCGAGCAGTGGCTGCGCGCCGAGCGTTCTCTCGTGCTTGCCGTCCCCTCGGTTCTCGTGCCCGATGAGCCGAACTACGTCATCAACCCGCGCCATCGGCGGGCGAAATCTCTCGTCGTCTCACCGCTCCTGAGGCCATTTATCTACGACGAGCGGCTGCTGCGGAAATGACGCGTCAGCGTCTACGGAAGCGGCAGGAGGCTGGCGGGTGGGGCGAGGGTGTCGGCGGAGTGTTCAGGGACGCCGGACTCGACGAGCTGGCGGTAGACCTGCAGCCGGTTCGTCAGACGCGCGACCTCTTCGTTGAGCAGGTAGCTCTGGCGGATGGCGGCCGCCAGGTCAGCCGTGTCATAGGTGTAGTCGAAACGCTTGAGAGCGAGCAGGATCTCGGCGTTCTGCGTCTTGAGCTGGGTGTAGGCGCGCTGCAGCGAGACGCCGGTGACCTTGTAGAGCGGGAAGTTCGAGACGACGATGTCGCGCTTGATCTCGGCCTGCTCAATCTCGGAGCGCAGACTCTGCACGCGATCGTCGGATGGCGAGTAGTGCCCGGCAACGGCGAGCGCGTCGATCGCGTTGTCGAACTTCGAGGCGGCGAAGAACGTCCGCGCGAGCCGGATCTGCACGACCGTGAGGCCGTCGCGCGCGTGCTTGTTCTCGGGGTCGATCTTGAGCGCGAGCTGGTACGCGACCGAGGCGTCGGGATAGCTCCCGCGCGCGAGCGCGACGTCGCCCTGGTGGTTCCGTTCCTTGACGATCCATTGCGCGACCGTCGTCGCACACCCGGTCGTCCCGAGCGCGAGCACGGCGCAGGTGAGGACGAGAGCGATGAGGCGAAAGGGAACTGTCATTACGGCTTACCATGGGGCCAGATGTGCGCCACCGCGGCGATGTACTCTGCTGCGGGGACCAAGATGAGCTGAGCGAGCAGTGTTCCGATGAAAGCGGTGACGATGAGCCAGAAGATCATCGCCGCGACGTCCCGCCGGGGTCGCTCGTCTCGCACGGTTTGATCGACGATCATGGCTGTCGTGGGATCGATGAATAGCGCGAACGCGACCGTGCCGATTCCGTTGACGAGGCCCGAGAGACCGCTTGCAGTCGTGCGCGAATTAAGGTCGATCACGCTCGCATAGTACGACGCGACGACGCCGACTGCGTAAACGGCATAGAGTACCGTATTGGCGACGAGCAGCTTGAGGGGGACGCTGGAGATCGGAAAGTCGGCGAGCGAAAACTTCCGGGGCCGCAAGTGACGCAGCAGCCAGCCCAGGACGGACGGATCGAGCAGGCGGAACAAGGCCTGTGGTACCGAACCGCGGCGCTCGAACGATGCGATTCCTCGCGTGAACCCGGCCAGAAACATCGGCACGAGCAGGGCGCCCAGCAAGATCCCCACCGAGCCCGCAGCGACGATGATGCGCATTTGCAGATCGAAGACGTGAAGCGCCGCCGGCGTGACCTCGGTCAGTTTCGCGTGGATCGCCGCATTCGCTGTGCCGTCCGCCAACGCGCCGAGCGAAGGTGTCATGAACAGCGCCGCAAGCCGGCTGGCGGTGACGAGCAAGCTGAAAAGTGAGATCGCGGTTGCGATGCGTCGGGTCGTCACACCGGCGTACCGCGCGGCGTACGCGCCAATCGCAACGGCCTGCGGAACGATGTTCGCAACCACCGCCAGCACGACGTTGCCGGTGAGCAGATCGCTCACGCGGCGGCGGCCCCCGGCAGGCTGACCGCCCGCACCTCGGCCGGACCGAGCACGCAGAGGCCGCGGTCGGCGGGGCCGAGCAGCTCGCGCGCGAGCGCGTCGACCTCGGCCACGGTCACCGCGTCGAAGCGCGCCTCGACCTCTTCGGTCGAGATCTGGCGGCCGTGGACGATGTGGTTGCGCGCCAGCCGCGACATGCGGTTGAAGGTGCTCTCGAGCGCCAGCGTGAGGTTACCCTTGAGGTGTTCGCGGGCGCGGTCGACCTCCTCGGCGCCGACGCCGTCGTTCAGCAGCCGGTCGAGCTCGTCCGAGACGACGTCGACGCACTCTTGCACGCGCTCGGGCGTGCAGCCCGCGCTCACCCCGAACAGCCCCGCTTCGCGATAGCCCTGCTGGAACGTCGAGATCTCGTACGCCAGCCCGCGCTCTTCGCGCACGCTCTGGAAGAGCCGGCTCGACATCCCCGCGCCCAGCAGCGTGTCGAGCACCGAGAGCGCGTAGCGCCGTTCGTCGCGCAGCCCGAGCCCGGGCGCACCGAGCAGCACGTAGGCCTGCTCCGTCTCGTCGATCGTCACGTCGAGCGCGGGCGTAAAGCGCGGCCGCTCCGGGACCGGTGACGGCGCGCTGCCGGCGAACGCGGCGAACGCCTCGCCGACGATGCGCACCACCTCATCGTGGTCGACGTTGCCGGCCGCGGTGACGATCGTCGTCGACGGCGCGTAGCGCGACGCGCGCCAGGCGAGCAGATCCTCGCGGCCGATCGCGGCGACGGTCCCGGCGAAGCCGATCGTCGGGTCGCCGAGGTTCGCGCCGCGCCACAGCGTGCGCGTGAAGCGCTCGTGTACGACCTCGCCCGGCGAGTCGTCGTACATCTTGATCTCTTCGAGCACGACCTGCTGTTCGCGTTCCAGGTCGGCCGCGTCGAAACGTGCGTTGAGCAGCATGTCGGCCAGCACGTCGACGGCGCGCGGCAGATGGCGGTCGACGACGTGCGCGTAGAAACAGGTCGACTCTTTGTCGGTCATCGCGTTGAGCTCGCCGCCGACCGCGTCCATCTCTTCGGCGATCTGGCGCGCGGTCCGGCGCTGCGTCCCCTTGAACACCATGTGTTCGAGGAGGTGCGAGATCCCGCGGCGCTCGGCCGGTTCGAACGAGGAGCCGACGTCACACCAGACCCCGACGGTGGCGGAGCGGACCTGGCTCATGCTCTCGGTGAGCACGAGCAAACCGTTGGGGAGGCTGCTGGTCCGGATCATCCGCCGGTCCCCTTCGACAGCGCGGCCCGAAAGGCCGGGTCCCAGAAGATCCCCTCACCGGAGGCCAATCGAGCCCGGACCGCGCCGCGCCCGGCGCGCGGGACGCTGATCGAGAAGACGGTCGCCGCGGCCGGCTTCGCGTAGTCGCCGCTCACGACGCTCCTGCCCGCGTCGAGCGGGACGGTCGCCCAGCAATCGATCTCCTCGACGCCCGGCGCGGCGGCGAACGCGCCCTCGACCAGCGCGGCGATCTCCGCGTTCCACGCCGCCTGGTCGAGCGGCCGGTGGAACTTCACCCCCGAGACGACCAGCCCGCAGTCGACGTGCGCGAGTACGCGCTCGCAGCGCACCCGCAGGAGCTGTGCGGGGAGCGGATGCGCGAGCAGCGCCGTCGCGATCGTGCGCGCCGTCGCGAGGTCCGAGCCGGAACTGCGCTGCACCGCGCGCGGATCGCCGGCGGCCGCCACGAGCGGCGCCGACGCGATCAGCGCGGCGGCCAGCCAGCTAGTAGCTCTGCGCGAAATAGGCTTGATACCGGGCGGGCTCGCCGCACGGAACGCACCGCTCGGCGCGCGCGGGGGTGCGCAGGTTGCGCGTCGTCGCGCTGGTCGCGTTCTTCACTTCGGTCTCGCACTCGGGCCGCCCGCACCACGGTACGTCGACCATGCCGGCGCGCTCGCGCAGCAGCCGGAAGAACTCGTCACGATCGAGCGTAGCGATCGTATGATCCTGCAAATACGTGCGAGCCTGCGCCGCGAGCGAGTGCTGGATCTGTTCGAGCACCGTCGGGATGAACGCAACCACCTCACCGAGCGGGACCTGCTGTTTCTGGCCTTCCTCCTTTACCGCTTTGTCGCGGCGCACGACCGTCGCCACGCCGGCGTCGAGATCGCGGTTGCCGAGCTCGAGCCGGATCGGGACGCCGCGCATGTCCCACTCGTTGAACTTGTACCCCGGCGATTGTCCCGGCCGGTCGTCGAGCTTCACCCGCAGCCCCGCGGCTTTGCACTGCTGGTAGAGGTCGCGCGCCGCCTCGTCGAGCCGCGCGGTGTCGCCGCGCGGGATCGGAACGATCACGACCTCGGTCGGCGCCATCTTCGGCGGGATGCGCAGCCCACGGTCGTCGCCGTGCGTCATGATCAGCGCGCCGAGCATCCGCCACGACATCCCCCACGAGGTCGTCCACGCGAACTGCTGCGTCTGATCTTCGGCGGCGAACGTGATATCGTACGCGCGCGCGAAGTTCTGGCCGAGCTCGTGCGAGGTCGCCGACTGCAGCGCGCGCCCGTCGGGCATCAGCGCTTCGATCGAGAACGTATGGTTCGCGCCTGCGAACCGCTCAGACGCCGACTTCTCGCCCGTGTAGACCGGGACCGCGCAGACGTCCTCGGCGACCTCGCGGTAGATCTCGAGCATCCGCGCGACCTCTTCGGCGGCCTCCGTCTCGCTGGCGTGCGCGGTGTGGCCTTCTTGCCACAGGAACTCCGACGTGCGAAGGAACGGGCGCGTCCGTTTCTCCCAGCGCATCACGTTGACCCATTGGTTGATCAGCACCGGGAGATCGCGGTACGACTGAATCCACTCGGCGTACATCACGCCGACGATCACCTCTGACGTGGGGCGGATCGCGAGCCGCTCGGTGAGCTTTTCGGTCCCGCCTTCGGTCACCCACGCGACCTCCGGGGCGAACCCTTCGACGTGCTCGGCTTCCTTGAGGAACAGCGACTCGGGGATTAGCAGCGGGAAATAGGCGTTCTCGTGGCCCGTCTCTTTGAAGCGCCGGTCGAGCTCGGCGACCAGCCGCTCCCATAGCCCCATCCCGTACGGCCGCAGCACGAGGCAGCCGCGCACGGGTGCCTGCGAGACCAGCTCGGCGCGATAGCAGACGGCTTGATACCACTCCGAAAGATCGGAGCTCTTCGACGGGATCCGTTCCATAGCCAACCGGCCGGGGTTCGCGCAGGCCCGAGCCCGTCCTGTTGGAAGTTGCGCGTGTGCCCAAGTTGACGAGGATTTACACGCGGACGGGGGACGACGGGACGACCGGGCTCGTCGGCGGACAGCGCGTCAAGAAGACGTCGCCGCGCATCGAGGCGTACGGGACGATCGACGAGCTCTCGTCGGTGATCGGGCTCGCGCGCACCGCGCTGACCGATGTTCTCCGCACGCGTCCGGTGCAGGATCTGCACCACGCGCACGAGGTCGCGACCGAGCTCGACGCCTGGCTCGCCTGGACCCAGGACGCGCTCTTCAACCTCGGCAGCGATCTCGCGACCCTCCCCAAGGACCGTTGGGAAGGGATGCCGCGGATCGGGCCGGACGACGCCGCGGCGCTCGAGCGCGCGATCGACCGCGCTCAGCGCGACCTCGAACCGCTGGCGAACTTCATCCTGCCCGGCGGCGCGTACGCCGGAGCGTTCCTTCACCAAGCGCGAACCGTCTGCCGCCGCGCGGAGCGGCTGCTCATCGCGGTGCGCGAGGTCGAACCGATCTCCGACGACGTCGTGAAATACGTCAACCGGCTCTCCGATGCACTCTTCGTCTGGTCGCGCTGGATCAACCACGCCCTCGACCGGCCCGAGCACCTCTGGAACGCGAGCACCAAACCACCGTTGGACGCACCGGGCTCCTCCGCCTGAAAGGTTTCCATGCCACGCCAGACCGCGAGTGATTTTCACCCCGAAGTTCTGAAGCTGTTCGACAAGTACGTCCACGGCGTCATCGACCGGCGCGCGTTCTTGAGCTCCGCCGCACGCTACGCCGCCGCCGGCGTCACCGCCGAGACGCTGCTGTTCGCGCTCGCGCCGCGTTTTGCCGAAGCGGCGCAAGTCCCGCCGAGCGATCCGCGCATCACGATCAGCTCGGTCGACTTCGCGTCACCCGAAGGCTACGGCAAAGCGCGCGCCTACATGGCGCGGCCGGCGAAGATGTCGGGCAAGCTGCCGACGGTGCTGGTCGTCCACGAGAACCGCGGGCTCAACCCGCACATCGAGGACATCACGCGGCGCCTCGCGCTCGACAACTTCATCGCGTTCGCACCGGATGCGCTGTACCCGCTGGGCGGATACCCTGGCGATGAAGAAAAAGCCGTTGCGTTGTTCGCGAAGCTCGATCAGACGAAGACGCGGAACGATTTCCTGGCGGCCGCCGACTATCTCAAAAAACTCCCGAACGGCAACGGCAAGGTCGGCGTCGTGGGGTTCTGCTACGGCGGCGGGATCGCTAACTTCCTCGCGACACGCATCCCCGACCTCGCCGCGGCGGTGCCGTTCTACGGCGCGCAGCCGCCCGCCGACGAGGTCGCGAGGATCAAAGCTCCACTACTGATCCACTACGCGGGCAACGACCAACGCATCGATGCCGGCTGGCCGGCGTACGAGACCGCCCTCAAAGCGGCGGGCGTGAAGTACCAGGAGTTCACCTATCCCGGCGTCGAGCACGGCTTCAACAACGACACGACGCCGCGTTACGACGCGGCCGCGGCGAAGCTCGCCTGGGGGCGCACGATCGCCTTCTTCAACCGGACCCTGCGAAGCTGACGCATGCGCGAGGCGAGCTACCGCGCGTCGAGCTGAGTGCTCAGCTTCGTGGGCGCGGCGGCGATCTCGAGCGCACGTTTGCGCAGGTGCGGGATGGGGTTCTTCTGCTTGCTCATCGAGCGTGCTCCAGAGCGTGGCGCGCACGCAACAGCGCGAGCGCGGTGATCGCGTCGCCGATGCGTCCGTCGGCGCACGCGGCGAGGGCGTCGTCGAAGCGCATGCGGACGACCTCGATGCGCTCGACCGCCTCCGCCGGCAGCGGTGCGGGCGAAAGCTCGACGCCGAGATACAGCTCGACCGGTTCTCGAACGATCGAGGGGATCTCGTAGGCGTACCCGAGCGAGCGCCAGCGCGCGGCGGCGACGCCGGCCTCCTCGCGCGCCTCGCGCTGCGCGCACGCCAAGCCGTCCTCGCCCGGATGCCGGCCGCCCTTGATCACTTCGAGCACGAGCGCGTCGACCGCGAACCGCGGCTGCCGTGCCAGCAGCACGTCGTCGCCGTCGAGCAGCACGACGGCGCTGGCGCGCGGCGTCACCACCACGCCGTGCACGCCCGGGGCGCCGGTCGGGTGGATCATCTCGTGCGCTTCGAAGCGCACCCACGGGTTCTCGTAGACGACGCGCGTACAGAGGCGCCGGTAGCCCGCGTCGCTCACGGCGGCGTTACGCGAAGTCGGAGAGCCCCTCGGGCTCTTCGACCGCGGCGATCTCTTCCGGTTTCGACTTGTGGTAGCCGTAGCTGAAGAAAAAGACCAGCCCGACGACCAGCGCCATCGCGAACCAGATCCAGGTCGTGCGTGAGAGACCGAAGATCGCCAAGAACAGCGAGAACACGATCCCCAGGATCGGGAACAGCGGGACGAACGGAACCCGGAACGTGCGTGGGATGTCGGGCTTGCGGTGACGCAGGTACAGCACTCCCGCGCACACGACGGTGAACGCCATCAGCGTCCCGATGTTGACCAGGTTCAGCAATTGGTTCAGCGGCACGATCAGCGTGAGCAGCGCGACCGCGACCCCGGTGATCATCGTGGTGATCACGGGCGTCTTGAAGCGCGGGTGGATGACCGCCACCGCCGGCGGCAGCATCTTGTCGCGCGCCATCACGTAAAAGATGCGCGACTGCCCGAGCAGCGAGGCGAGCGCGACGCTGGTGGTTCCGGCGAGCACGCCGATCGTGATGACCCAGTTCAGCACCGGCAGGTGCAGCGGCGCCAGCGCGAAGATCAACGGGTTCTTCGCCGGTACCTGCTGCCACGGCACCGCACCGACCAGCACCACCGCCGTCACGCAGTAGATCACGGTCCCGATCGCCAGCGCGCCGATGACACCGAGCGGCACGTCGCGCTGCGGGTTCTTGCACTCTTCAGCGGTCGTGGTCGCGGTATCGAACCCGATGTAGCTGAAGAACACGAACGCGGCGATCGGGATGATCCCGTAGGGCTGGTCGGATTCGACCGCGCCGCCGAACGGGACCAGCGCGCCGATCCCCTTCGGGTTGAAGTCGTGCAGGTTGAAGGCGTGGAACAGGAACAGGCCGGCGACGATGAAGACGATCAGCGCCGAGATCTTGAGCACGACGAAGATGTTGTTCGTTGTCGCCGACTCGCGGATCCCGATCGAGAGCAGGACGCTCAGGCCGAGCACGAACAGCGCGCCGACCACGTCGTACTGCGAGTGCGCCAGGTCGTACGCGGCGGGTTGCCACCAATCCCCGTGGATCACCAGGCTCGACTGCTGCGCCCACGCGGGTACGACGACCCCGACGCTCTTGAGCACGTCCTGGATCGCGGCGGAGAACTGCTGCGCGACCGGCGCCGCGCTGATCCCGTATTCGAAGATCAGCGCGAAGCCGATGATCCAGGCGAACAGCTTGCCCATCGTCGCGTAAGCGTAGGTGTAGGCGCTTCCGGCGACGGGGACCATCGCGCCGAGCTCCGCGTAGCAAAGCGCCGCGAAGAACGAGGTCAGGCCGGCGAGCAGATACGAGACGATGACGGCGGGACCGGCGCCTTTGATGCCGGTCCCGATCGTGGTGAAAATTCCGCCGCCGATCATGCTGCCGAGCCCGATCGCGACGAGGTCCTTCGCGGTGAGAGCGCGCCGCAGCCGTTTGCTCTTGCTCAGCTCGCGCAGCTTCTCGACGGAGCTGGTCGCGAAGAGGGTCGAAACGAACGACATGCGGCCGGGGCTTCGCACGGCACCGGCGGCCTCCCCCTCGGGGGCGACCGCGAGCGCGGTTACGCGGGGACCGACACCGCGAACGTCCCCAGCAGATCCTCGGCCTTGTGCGTGTACGCACCGCACGCCGCGAGCCCGCTGCAATATGCGTTGTGAACCAGGATGCGCTGCGCCTCGAGGACGCGGTCGGAGCGGCCGCCCCATGCTTCGAGCACCGGCTGCTGCAGCGTCGTACCGTACGCGAACGTGAGCGGCCACGGGCGCCGGCGCGGCGTCGTCTTGTTCAGCGAACAGAGCCGCTCGCGCGCGATCCGGCCGTCCGGACCGTCGGCGACGAACGCGATCCCGGCGAGCGCGACCGGGACGGCCACGCCGAGCACGCGCAGCGTCGCCACGACGACTTCGGCGGTTTCGACGCGCTGCGCGGAGGCCGCACCCGGCGCGACGATCGAGGGCTGGAGCACCATCGCGTCCGGCGCGACGCCGGCTTCGGCGAGCTCGGCGAACAGACGCCGCAGCACGCGTTCGCTGACCTCGGCACAGCGCGCGATGTCGTGATCTCCCTTGTCGAGCACGTCGGGTGCGACGATCGGAACGATCCCGCACTCCTGCGCGAGTGCGGCGAAGCGCGCCAAGGCGTGGGTGTTGGCCGCGATCGCCCGGTCGGACGGTGTCTCGCGGCCGGTATCGGCGATGCGGAAGCGCGCGCGCCGCTTCGCGAACCCGGCGCCGAGCGCTGCGTACTCCGCGAACCGCCCGCGCAACCCGTCCAGTCCCTCGACGACCGTCTCGCCCGGCGCGAACGCGAGCGGAGAGCACTCACCCTCGAGCGCGACGCCGGGGACGATCCCGCGCTCGCGCAGGATCGCGACGAAACGGCGGCCGTCGGCGTCGGTTTGGCGAAGACCCTCGGCGTCCAGCGTCATCCCGCCGACGTACCGTTCGATCCCCGGCGCCGTGACGACCAGCTCGCGGTACGCGCGCCGGTTCTCGGCGACCGGCGCCAGCCCGAGGGCGGCGAAGCGGGCGCTCCACGACGCGGCCGGCGCGTCGACGGGGAGGATGCCGCGGCCGCCGGAGACCAGGGCTTGCGCGACGGTGGCGAGATCGTTCGTCATCACACCCGAACCGTACCGCGTCGCCCGGGTGCCGTCGCCGTCCGCCGCCCGAAAGGCCCGAAACGGTGCGCGAAATGCGCCCGGCCGCGCGCGGCGAACGAGCCGCCGATGCGCGTCGTCATCCGTACCCCCGTTCTGGCACCGCAGTTCCAGGCGCTCGCCGGGCGGCTCGGCGCGACGAGCGTGACGGTCGACGACGCCGCGAGCATGCAGCGCGAGCTGGCCGACGCCGACGCGCTCTGGACCTGGCCGAACTTCTACGATGCTGACCTGGTATTGCAGCTCGAGCGACACGCGCCGCGCCTGCGCTGGGTGCAGCTCCCGACGATGGGTTACGACCCGGTCGAGCTGCACGGCGTCCCACCCGGCGTGACGGTGACGTGCGCGGGGGACGCATACGCGCCGACCGTCGCCGAGCACGCGGTCGCGATGCTGCTCGCGCTGCTGCGGCATATCCCGGCCGCGGTGCGGAACGGCCTCGAGGGCCGCTGGGACCAATCGGCCGCGGGCGGGATCGGGACGTTGAACGGTGCGACCGTCGCCGTGATCGGCTTCGGCAACATCGGCCGCGAGGTTGCGACCCGCCTGCGCGGTTTCGACGCGCGCGTCGTCGCGGTGACGCGCAGCGGCCGCTCCGATCCGCTCGCCGACGAATCGGTCGGCGCTGCGCATCTGCACGATGCCCTGGCGCGCTGCGACGCCGCCATCCTGGCCGTGCCGCTGAACGCGCAGACCCGGCACCTGCTCGACGCAGCCGCGCTCGCCGCGCTGCGTCCGCACGCGATCGTGATCAACATCTCGCGCGGCGGCGTCGTCGACCACGCCGCCTTGCACGAAGCGCTCGCCGCCGGGAGGCTCGGCGGCGCGGGCCTCGACGTCACCGACCCGGAACCCCTACTGCCCGGCGACCCGCTCTGGACGCTGCCCAGCGTGCTGATCACCCCGCACGTCGCGGGTTACGGCGGCGACGTCGCGCCGCGCCGCATCCTGGCACTCGTCGAGCGCAACCTCGCGCACTTCATGGCCGGACGCCCGCTGGAGGCGCCGGTTCCCGTCGCCCCGCGAGGCCGCTGACGATGAGGGCCTGCGCGACCAGGTAGGTCAGCATCACGAGCAGCGGCGCTTGCGGCGGCGCGAGCGCGCGATCGAAGCGCGCGAGCGCGAGCAGCGAGTCGCTCAGGACGAACACGATCGCGCCGGCGGCGACCAGCGCCGCGTCGCGGCGGACGAGACGGTCGAAGAGATCGAGCGCGCACACCGCCATCACGGTGAGCAGCGCGCTGTAGGCAACGACCACGATGCGCAGCGCGCCGAGATGCGGCCCCAGCAGCACGGCGCCGCCGAGCCAAACCAGCGCGTACGGCAGCACGAGCCACGGCCGCCGGCGCACCAAACCGCGCCCACGCCCCGCGTTCGCGAACGCCGCGATGTAGCAGACGTGCGCCATCGCGAACCACAGCGTCCCGAGCACGAACGCGCCCTCGCCGCTGCGCAGCAGCGCGGTGTCGCCGGTCGCGCTCGCGATCAGCCCGACGACGAGCGCCGCCTGGGTGCGATCGAGCCGCCAGCGCGCGGCGACGACGACGCCGACGGCGAGCACCGGCATGAGAAACGGCTTGGTGTACCAGCGCAGCGCGTCGTGCCCACTCACGATCAGCCCGAGATCGACCAGACCGAGCACGGCGAACAGAACGAGGAAGGGCGTCACGGGCTCCGCCTAGCGGACGGGGAATCCTCGCCGCGTGAAGTCGGCGACGATGCCGGGTTGCAGTTGTGCGGCCGTCGATATGTCCGCGTCTCCTCCTTCTGCGTCTCCGCTCAGGCGCTTCGCGAGACCGCGCCCGTACAGCGACGTTGCGAGCTTCGGGTCGAGCGCCAGCGCCGCGTTGAAGTCTTCGATCGCGGTCGCCATCCGGCCGAGCCGCAGGTACGCGAAGCCGCGGGAGTCGAGCGTCGCCGGATCGTTCGGCTGCAGCGTAAGCGAACGATTGCAGTCGATAAGAGCTTCCGCCGGCTGATTCAGCATCACCCGCGCCCAGCAGCGGCTGAAATCGAGAATCGCGCGGTCGTATTCGCCTTTCTGGGCGTACGCGACACCACGCTCGTTGAGGGCCACCGCATAGTTCGGATTGACCTCGATCGCGCGATCGAAGTCGCCGATCGCGCGATCGTAGAGCATTTTCCGTTCGTAAGCGACGCCGCGGTATAGGGGTGCCCGCGCGTGGTCGGGAGCCTTTTTCGAGCCGATCAGCGGGGAACAGGCCGTAATCGCCGCGTCCGCGTCGGTTCCCTTGCAGAGCTTCCAGCTATCGTCGCCCGCTTGAGCCTGCCGACTCCCCAGAAGGAACAGCCAGGTCAACGCGGCGACGCCTGCCACCCGGGACACGTGCTTCATCTTCCCTTTCATCGGCGCAGGCCGCGCAGAATCATTCCCTCGGTGCTCAGCGCGTGGAGCTCGGCGTCGAAGCGCGGCGCGCCCGCGATCAGGTACAGGCGCAGGACCTTTTTCACAGTTCGAGCGCCTTGCGCACGGCGGGCAGAAAGTTGCGCGAGACCGGAACTTCGCTGCGGCTCTTGTCGTCGACTCGTAGCAGGTACGAGCCACCGAAGAACGGTTCGACCTCGACCACGCGCTCGGGGTTCACGAGATACGCGCGGTGCACGCGCAAAAATCCGCCCGGCTCCAGCCGCGACGCGGCGTCGGCGAGCGAACCTTTCCAGCGTAGGTCGCCGTCGAACAGCCGCGCGGTGACGAGGTGACCGTTCGCCTGGACGTAGCGGATCTCGGCGATCTTCACCAGCCGGGTGCGCTCGCCGTCCTCGAGCGCCACCCGCCCTGGATTCGCGCGCACGGCCTCCGCCGGCGCGGCGTTCTCGCGCGCCGCGCGCAGCCGTTCGAGCGTGCGCGCCAAGCGCGCCTCGGAGACCGGCTTCACCACGTAGTCGAACGCCGCCAGCTCGAACGCGTCGACGGCGTAGCCGTCGTGCGCGGTCACGAAGACGACATGCGGCGGCGCCGGCAGCGCGTTGATGACCTTCGTCGCTTCGAGCCCGCTCAAGCCCGGCAGGCTGACGTCGAGGAACACGACGTCGTAGCGGGCACCGGCGAGGATGCGGAGCGCCTCGACGGCGTCCGGCGCTTCACTGATCTCGATCTCGCCGCCGGCCTTGCCGAGCGCGTAGACGAGCTCGCTGCGCACCAGTGCTTCATCGTCCACGACGAGAACGCGCATGGGCGTCAGCGCGCGGCGGCCGGGATGCGCGCCGGGACGTGGAACGCGACCGTCGTCCCTTCGCCGGGGACGCTGGTCACCTGCAGCGCGCTGGCCGGACCGAACAGCTTGCGCAGCCGCTGGTCGACGTTGTCCATCCCGATCCCGTTCCCGCCGGCGCGGCGCCCAGGGACGAAGCCGACGCCGTCGTCGCTGACCGCGATCTCGGTACCGCCGGGCGCGGGATGCGCGCGCACGCGCACGAGGCCGGCGCCGCCTTTCGGCGCCAGGCCGTGTACGATCGCGTTCTCGACCAGCGGCTGCACCGAGAGCACGGGGACGAGCGCCACGCGAGCGCGCGCGTCGACATCGAACGCGACGCGCAGCCGCTCGCCGAAGCGCGCATCCTCGAAGCGCAGGTACTGCTCGACGTGCTCCAGCTCTTCGTCGAGCGAGACGAACTCCGCGTGCTGCGCCAGCGAGTCGCGGAAGTATTCGGCGAAGTCGACGACCAGATCGTGCGCGCGGTGCGAATCGGTCCGCGTCAGCGCCGCGATCGTCGTCAGCGTGTTGAACAGGAAGTGCGGCGAGATGCGTGCGCGCAGCGCATCGAGCTCGGCCTGCGCGACCAGCGCCGAACGCGCGTCGAGCTCCGCCGCCTCGAGCGAGACCGAGAACACGCGCGCCAACCCGACCGCGACCCGCCGGTCGTCCTCGACGATCGGCGTTCCCGCGCGGTAGAGCTTGAGCGCGCCGACCGCCGCACCGCGCACGACGAACGGCGCGATCGTCACCGAGGTCAGCGGACAGCCCGCGACGGGGCACTCGATCTCGTCACGCGAGCGCGCGGTGATCGGCTGGCCGGTCGCGATCGCCTTGTGGGTGAGGCCGGTCAACGAGGGGCCGCCGACGAGATGATGGTCCTCGCCGCGTCCGACGTACGCCAGCACGCGCTCGGTGTCGACGACGGCGCACGCGTCGAGCTCGAGGTTCTCGTAGAGCAGCCGCGCGGTGAACGTCGCGGAGTCCTCGCCGAGCCCGCCGCGCAGGTGCGGCAGCGCTTCGACGACGAGGTCGAGGACGTTCGTGCTCATGCCGCCGCGGGCTTCGACGAGCGCGGCGCCAAGGCTTCGTTTCGTTCAGGAAAGGCCGACCGGTGACGCGCGGAGTACCTGCACGCCCTGTGAGCCGCAGCATCGAGGTCCTGCTTACGCCGCCGTGGCCCCTCGAGGTGGTTCGCGGCGCCCACGTCGCGGTCGTCGACGTGCTGCGCGCGTCGAGTACGATCGCCGTCGCGCTCGCGCACGGCGCCGCCGGCGTGATCCCGGTCGCCGAGCCGGGCGATGCGATCGCGCTCGGGCACCGGCTCGGCCGCGAGCGTGTGCTCTTCTGCGGCGAACGAAACGCGTTGCGGATCGAGGGGTTCGACCTCGATAACTCGCCGGCGTCGTTCACCGCCGAGGCGGTCGCCGGCAAGACGCTGATCATGACGACGACCAACGGCACGCGAGCGCTGCGCGCGGTCGCGACCGCCGCGTCGGTCCGCACCGCCGGGCTGGTCAATCGCACCGCCGTCGCCGACGCGCTCGCGCGCGAGGACGGCGCGATCGCGATCGTCTGCGCGGGCGAGGCCGACGGCTTCGCGCTCGAAGACGCGCTCGGCGCCGGCGCGCTGGTCGACACGCTGCTCACGCTGATCGGCGACGTCGAGCTGAAGGACGGAGCGCGCGCGGCCGCCCTGCTTTACCGCTGCGTCGCCGAACGGCTCGCGGAGGCGGTCGCCAGCGCCGACCACGCGCAGATGCTGGCCCGCAACGGCTTCGCGGCCGACGTCACCCGCTGCGCCGCGCTCGACACCCTCACCGTCGTCCCGACCCTGCACGACGGCATTCTCATCCCCGGCTGAGCGCCCGGCCGACCCGTCTACACCAGCAACTTCTCGGGGGTGATCGGGAGGTCGCGCACGCGTTTGCCGGTCGCGTGGAACACGGCGTTCGCCACCGCCGCCGCCGCACCGACGATTCCGATCTCGCCGATCCCCTTCACGCCGATCTCGTTGACGTGCGGGTCGTCTTCGGGGATGATGATCGACTCGATCGCCGGAATGTCCGCGTTCACCGGGACGAGGTACTCGGCCAGGTTGGCGGTCATGATGCGGCCCGAGCGCTCGTCGTAGCGCGTGTGCTCGAGCAGCGCCATCCCGATACCCCAAACGGCGCCGCCGTTGAACTGGCTCGTGGCGGTCTTCTCGTTGAGGATCCGCCCGGCACCGAACGCGTTGACGAAGCGCGCGACGCGCACGGTTCCAAGGTCGGGGTCGACCCGCACTTCCGCGAACTGCGCGCCGAACGAGTGCATCGCGTAGCTCTTCTTCTCATCGCCCGGCTTGGCGTCGGCGCGCCCTTCGACGGCGTCCTGGCCGTGACTTCGCAGCATCGCCGCGAGCGCGTCGCCGTCCATGGCGTTGATCGTCGCCGAATCGACGCCGGCGAGCGCGGCGAGTCTCGCGCGCACGTCGAGCGCGGCCAGCTTCAGCGCCGATCCGGCGCTCGCGCTCAGCGCCGAGCCCCCCGCGTTCGGTGCGTTCGGGAACAGCGAGTCCCCGAGCTCCATGCGCACGCGGCCGACCGGAACGCCGAGCGATTCGGCGACGATCTGCGAGAAAACGGTGTAGGCGCCGGTCCCGATGTCGACGCCCGCGCTGCGCGCCAGCACGCTGCCGTCGGCCTTGAGCTGCACCGTCGCCGACGCCGCGCTGCGGTTCATCGGATAGGTCGCAGCCGCGACGCCCATCCCGACCAGCATGCGGCCGTCACGCATCGAGCGCGGCCGCGGATCGCGGCGCGCCCAGCCGATCCGTTCGGCGCCCGCACGCAGCGACTGCACCAGCGCGCGGCTCGAGAACGGCAGGCCCTCCGAATCGCGATCGGTGTCGTTGCGCACGCGCAGCTCCACCGGGTCGATCCCGAGCGCGTAGGCGAGCTCGTCCATCGCCGACTCGAGCGCGAACGAACCGCTCGACTCGCCCGGCGCGCGCATGTAGGTCGGCGTCGCGGCGTTCAGGCGTGCGACCCGGTGCGTCACCAGCAGGTTCGGCGTGCCGTAGAGAACCGTCGACAGAATCCCGCACGACTCGACGAACTCATCGAACGCGGAGGTCTGCGAGGTGGTCTGGTGGATCAGGCTCGCGAGCTTGCCGTCGCGTCCCGCGGCGAGCGCGACGCGCTGCACGGTGTGCGAGCGGAAGCCGATCGAGCCGAACATCTGGGGGCGTGAAAGCACGACCTTCACCGGGCGCGCCGTCAGCTTGGCGGCCATCGCCGCCAGCGTCACGTGCGGCCAGCTCGAGCCCTTCGAACCGAACCCGCCGCCGATGAACTTCGAGATGACGCGCACGTCGCCGACCGGCAGCCCGAAGACGGCGGCCAGCTTGCGGCGCGCGCCGATGATCCCTTGCGTCGCGTCGTAGATCGTGAGCTTCTCGCCCTCCCACTGCGCGACGGTCGCATGCGGTTCCATCGGGTTGTGGTGCTCGACCGGCGTCGTGTAGACGTTGTCGACCTTGACCGCAGCGGCGGCGAGCACCGCGTCGGCGTCGCCTTTGCGCGTGTCGGCGTCCTTGCCGTGTACGCTCGCCGGCTTGTACGGCTGCGCGCGGTCGAGCCGGGTCACCGGCGGCGCGGAGGCATACCGCACGCGCAGCGCAGCCGCGCCCTCGGTCGCGCGCTCGAAGGTATCGGCGATCACCAGCGCGACCGGCTGGCGGTCGTAGTGGACGAGATCGTCCTGCAGCACGCGCAGCACCGGATACCCGACGTCGGGACCGGTCGTCTTGACGCGCGGCGCGTTCGCCGGCGTCATCACCGCGATCACGCCGGGCATGCGCTTCACGGCAGCGTCGTCGATCGAGGCGATGCGGCCGTTGGCGACCGTGCTCAGCACGAGCGCGCCGTAGGCAAGATTCGGCAGCGCGATCTCGGCCGAGTACTTCGCCGCCCCGGTCACTTTCAGGCGGCCGTCGACGCGATCGACCGGCGCCCCGACCAGCGGCGCGCTCATGCGGCACCGCCGGCATGCTCGAGCGCGCGCACGACGGCGCGCCGCGCGAGTTCGACCTTGAAGTCGTTCTGCCCGTAGCCGCGCATCCCGCGCGTCGCCGCACCGGCCGCAGCCGCAAACGCTTCGCCGCCCGGACGCCGCCCGACCAGGGCGGCCTCGGCCGCGTGCGCGCGCCACGGTTTCGGCGCCACGGCGCCGAGCGCGACCCGCGCGGCGCGAATCGTACCGTTCGCGACCTCAAGCGCCGCCGCCACCGAGACGAGCGCGAATTCGTACGACGCGCGGTCGCGCACCTTGAGATAGTACGACCCGCGCGCGAGCGCGCTCGCCGGCAACTCGACCGAGGTGATCAGATCGCCGCGTTCGAGGACGGTCTCGCGCTGCGGGTTCGCCTCGGGGAGCACGTGGAGCTGCTCGATCGGGATCGCGCGCTCGCCGCCGCGTCCGCGGACGTGTACGACGGCGTCGATGGTGAGCAGGGCGACGGCGAGGTCGGAGGGGTGCGTGCAGATGCAGTGCTCGCTGCCGCCGACGACGGCGTGCTGGCGGTTGACCCCATCGATCGCCGAACAGCCGCTCCCCGGCGCGCGCTTGTTGCACGCCTCGGCGACGTCCCGAAAGTACGCGCAGCGGGTGCGCTGCATCAGGTTTCCGCCGATCGTCGCCATGTTGCGAAGCTGCGGCGAGGCGCTCAGCAGCAGCGCCTGCGCGACGGCCGGAAAACCGCTCGCGACCGCGGGGTGATCCGCCACGTCGCTCATCAGCGCCAGCGAACCGAGCCGCACGCCGTGCGGCATCCGATCGATCGTGCGGTACGGGAGCGCCGTGATGTCGACCAGCAGTGACGGCCGCTCCACGTTCTCCTTCATCAGGTCGATCACGTTCGTGCCGCCGGCGACGTACGTCGCGTTCGGCTCGGCGATCATCGTCGCCAGCGCCGATGCGGCGTCGTGGGCTTGTGCGTAGCGGAAGGCGTTCATCCCGTGACACCCGCGGCCGCGCGCACGGCGGCGACGATGTTCGGGTACGCGCCGCAGCGGCAGAGGTTGCCGCTCATCCACTCGCGGACCGACGCCTCGTCGGTCGCGCGCTTCTCGGCGATGAGCGCGACGCCGGAGATGATCTGCCCCGGCGTGCAGTAGCCGCACTGAAAACCGTCGTGCGCGAGGAAGGCGGCTTGCACGGGGTGGAGCTGATCGCCGTTCGCAAGCCCCTCGATGGTGGTGATCGCTTTGCCCTGAGCCATCACGGCGAGCGTCAGGCATGCGTTGACGCGCCGGCCGTCGACCAGCACGGTGCACGCACCGCAGGTCCCCTGATCGCAGCCCTTCTTCGTGCCGGTAAGGGCGAGGCGCTCGCGCAATGCGTCGAGCAGGGTGACGCGCGGTTCGATGCGGAGCGCACGCGGGCTCCCGTTGACGTTGAGGGTAACCGGGATCGGCCCGGGTCCGCTCGCCGGCAGGACGGAAACCGACGCAACCGTGCGCGCTGCCGCCGACAGCCGCGGCGTCCCCGCAACGAGCGCTGCGGTGATCGCGGGCAGTACCGCTCGCACCAGGAAGCGGCGCCGCGTGACCTTGCCTACGTCCATCTCTCGTCCCCCGAAGCTATACGCTTCGTCATACCCCCGCTCCGCGGAGTCACACCCGCGCGACCAGGCGCTCCTCGGGTGCGGTCAGCGCGTGCGCCGGCTGCTGCGGTACGCGATCACTGCGAGCGCTACCGCGCTCAGCGCCATCAGGCCGCCGAGCAAATACGACACGGTCGCCGACGAGCCGGTGCTGCGCGTGCCGATCACGATCAGCACGACCGCGATCCCCGCGTTGAACGCGATCCGCGATCCGCTCGCCCGCGGCCCCTGAGCGTTCATTCGGCGATGGGTCCGACGATGACGACTACGGCCGCTGCGGGGTGCGTCGTGCCCAGAGCGGGCGCAGCACGCTGACCACGAGGGCGCAGACCATAACGATCGCGACGACCAGCCCGCCCATCGAGCGAGCTAGGTCTTTCTCGATATCCGACACGGGGACGAACGGCAACGCCGCAATGAAAGCGGTGGCGGTGAGCAGCGTAGCGATCCCGATACGAAACAACATGCGGCCGTCCGGCGTGTTCCCCTTGCCGGATGCCAAGTTGAAGATCAACACGATGCAAATTAGCGGACCCGTGTAGGGCCCGATCTGTCCGAGGGCGTGCATCGAGCCGCCATAGAATGCGCGGAATCCGCCGAACATGAGCATACCGACGACCGCCATCAGCGGGACGCTGAAAAACAGCGGCAGCCACCACGTTTTCGCGGAAGTCGCGGGTGCGCTAAGGTTCGTCGTCGGCTGCGCCCGCGACGACGACGCCCGGGGTCCGGACGATCACGCGGCCGTGCTTCGCATCAAACGCGACGGTGGAACCGAACGTCTTCGAGATCGTCGCGGCCGCGACCATCGTCCGGCCGCGCACGGTAAACGGCGCGTGCGCCAGGGTGACGCTGCGACCGTTGAGCGTCGCCGCCGTCGAGCCGGTGTGCATCACCATCGCGTCGGTCCCGCGGAACACGCCGATCTCGCCCTTCGAGGCGTCGAACGTCGTGCGCGCGCCGGCCGCTTCGGCGACGGCGCGCAGCGGGAGATAGGCGCCACCGCCGGGGGTCGTCACCGGGGCGACGTCGGAAGCGAGCCGCTGGCCGTCGACGCTGATCGTCGCCGGGGTCGAGAACGCAAGCGACAGCGAGGCGACCAGGGCGGTCGCGACGGTGGCTACGATCAGTCGTCCGCTCGGAACGAGCGCCGCGAGGGCGCTAAACGGTGGTCGGCTCACGGTGAATCTCATGGATGTAGTCCGGGTACTGCTCGGCGATGACCTTTTCGATCTCGAGGCGCAGGCGGCCCAGCAGGTCGGCTTCCGGAAAGGTCCCCACCAGCTCGCCCTTGCGATAGATGGCGCCCTTGCCTTTACCCCCCGCTATACCTACATCGGCCATCTTAGACTCGCCTGGGCCGTTCACGACACATCCCATTACAGCGACTTTGACCGGCGCGGTGTACTCTTTGGCGATGGCCTCGACCATGCGAGCCAACTCGACGACCTCGATCTCGGCCCGGCCGCACGAGGGGCAGGCCGTGATGTCGAAACCCTTCTCGCGCAGCCCGAGCGCCGTCAGGATCCCCCAGGCGACCGGGACCTCCTCGACCGGGTCGGCGGCGAGCGAGACGCGCAACGTGTCGCCGATCCCTTCGAACAGCAGGACGCCCAGGCCGATCGACGACTTGATCGTCCCGGCGAGCGGCAGGCCGGCTTCGGTGACCCCCAGGTGGAGCGGGTACGGCGTGCCGCGCTCGTCGAGCAGCTTGGCCAGCAGCCGGTAGGAATAGATCGTCGTCACCGCGTCGTGCGCTTTGACCGAGATCACGATGTCGGTGTGGCCGAGTTCCTCGAGGAGCTCGACGTGGCGCAGCGCCGAGGCGGCGAGCGCCTCGGGCGTGTGGCCGAGCTTCTCCTCGAGATCGCGCGCCAACGAGCCCATGTTCACGCCGATGCGGATCGGGGTGCCCCGCTCGACCGCCAGCTTGACGACCTCGCGCGTCTTCACCGGGTCGGTGATGTTGCCGGGGTTGAGCCGCAGCTTCGCGACGCCGGCCTCGATCGCCGCGAGCGCCATGCGGTGGTCGAAGTGGACGTCGGCGACGATCGGAACCGGCGAGCGGGCGACGATGTGCGGCAGCCCCGCCGCATCACGCGCATCCTGACAGGTGACGCGCACGACCTCGCAGCCGGCCATCGCCAGCGCGTAGACCTGCTCCAGCGTCTTGTCGACGTCGGCGGTGTCGGTCGTCGTCATCGATTGCACGACGATCGGGTGATCGCCGCCGATCCAGAACTTCTTGGCGTCTTTCGACCATGCCGACTTGTTCTCGAGCAGCACGGGCTTGGTGCGGCGGCGCAGGCGAATCATCGGGTCAGAACGCGGCCTTGCCGGCGAACGCGGCCGAGACGTCGTGGAACGAGACGACGAGTATCAGCACGATCAGCATCGCGAAGCCGCCGATGTGGACGAGCGCCTCTTTCTCGGGATCGACGGGGCGCCCGCGCAGCATCTCAACCAGGATGAACGCGGCGCGGCCGCCGTCGAGCGCCGGGATCGGCAGCAGGTTGAAGATGCCGAGCGAGATCGAGAGGAACGCCGCCAGCGAGACGAACGGTCCGATCCCCAATTGCTGCACCGCCGCGGACGTGCGCGCGATTCCGATCGGGCCCTGGAACTGGCCGGCGACTTCGGCCGGATGCGAGAACAGACCGCTGAGCGCGCCGAGCGTCCCGGTGAGCACCGTACTGAAGCGCGACCACGAATCGCCGGCCGACGCGACCACGTCCCAGCGCGCGCCGAGCGGGAAGAGCGGGGCGAACCCGAGCCGGCCTTCCATTGCACCGCCGGCGTTCCGGAACGGTTTCGGGACCGCGTCGACGGTGCGCGTTTCGGTGCCGCGGACGTACGCGATGTGCAGCGGCTTGCCGATCGACGAATGGATGAGCGCGATGACCTGATCGCCGTCGTTCATCGTCACGCCGTTGACACTCTCGATGCGGTCGCCGGGCCGTAAGCCGGCGCGATCGGCCGGATCGTTCTTGATCAGTTGGCCGATCGTGAGCGAGGGCTTCGAGCTCGGAACCCCGGCGATCAGCGCAACGCCGAACAGCAGGACCAGCGCGACGATGAAGTTCGCGATCGGTCCGGCGACGACGATCGCCAGACGCTGCAGCGGCGTCTTCGCTTGAAAATTGTCACGGTCGTAGTCGGCGGAGCTGCGGAACTCGCGCTGCTGCTCGGCCTCGGTCGATTTCCCGTCCTCGCCCTTCATCTGGCAGTAGCCGCCCAGCGGGAAGACGTTCCAGCGGTAGACCGTCCCGCTGCGAGGCGAGGTCCACTTCAGCATCGTCGGGCCGAAGCCGAGCGCGAAGTCGGTGACGCGCACGCCGTTCAGCCGCGCGATCAAGAAGTGACCGTACTCGTGGAGCACCACGAGAACGGAGAGCATCAGCAGGAAGACGGCGATTTGGACGGCGTTCATAGGCTCCGGTCAGGGGCTCGCGGTCGTACGGTCAACGATGAAGGCCCGGGCGGCGTCTCGGGCCGAGCGATCGGCCTCGCGCACGGACTCGAGGCTCACGTTGGTAGTATCGACCCTTGCGAGGGCGGTTTCGATGCAAACGGGGATCTCCCCGAAGCGGATGTCGCCGGCGACGAAGGCGGCGACCGCCACCTCGTTCGCGGCCGAGAGGATCGCCGGCGCGGTCCCGCCGGCGGCCAGCGCCTCGTAGGCCAGCCGCAGGCACGGGAAGCGGCCCGGGTCGGGCCGCTCGAAGGCCAGGCTGGTCGCCGCGGCCCCGCGCTCTCCCCCGAGGGCCTCGATCGGGTCGTCGCAGCGCGGCCGGTCGTCGAGGCGGTCCGGATATGCCAGCGCGTAGCCGATCGGGAGCCGCATGTCGGGCGCCGCCAACTGGCCCAGCACGTTGCCGTCGGTGAAGACGACGAACCCGTGCGCGACCGAGGTCCGGTGGACGGCGACGTGGATCCGCTCGCCGGGAAGGCCGAACCACTTGGCGGCTTCGATCACCTCGAGGCCCTTGTTCATCAGCGTCGCCGAGTCGATCGTGTTCTTGACGCCCATCTGCCAGGTCGGGTGCGCGAGCGCCTCGGCGAGGGTCGCCGACGCGATCTCCTCGGCGCTGCGGTCGCGGAACGGCCCACCCGAGGCGGTCACGACGATCGCGGCAATCCGGTCCGGCGGCGCGCCCTGCAGGCACTGGAAGATCGCCGAATGCTCGCTGTCGACCGGGAGCAGTTGCGCGCCGCTGCGGCGCGCGTGCTCGACCAGCAGCTCGCCGGCCGCGACGATCAGCTCCTTGTTGGCGACCGCGACGTCGATGCCGCGGTCGACCGCGGCGAACACGGCCTCGAACGCGACCGCGCCGTCGGTCGCGGCGAGCACGATGTCGGCGCCGCTCTCGACGGCGACCGTGTACAGTCCGCGCGCGCCGTCGCTCGCGTCGGTGACGACGCGCGGGCCGAACTGCGCCTTCTGTTCGGCGAGCAGCGCGAGGTTTCGCCCCGCGGCCAGCCCGACGACCTCGAACCGATGCGGATGCCGAGCGATGACGTCCAGCGCTTGACGACCAATGCTCCCCGTGCTGCCAAGAATCGCTACGCGTTTCTTCACGAGTTGACCAGCCGGTTCTCGGAGATCACGCCGATCAGGTAGAGTGCGAAGTAGAAGGCGACCCCGGCGAAGATGTACGAGTCGAAACGGTCGAGGACGCCGCCGTGGCCGGAGATCAGCGAGCCGGCGTCCTTCACCTCCGCGTCGCGCTTGAGCGCGCTCTCGACCAGATCACCGGCTTGCGCGGCGAGCGAGGTGATCGCAGCGACGATGAGCCCTTGCCACCACGTGACGTGGAGCGAGGGGACGAGCGCGATCGCCGCGCCGGCGAGGAGCGCCGCCGCGAACCCGCCGACCGCGCCCTCGACGGTCTTCTTCGGCGAGAGCCGCGTGAGCCGGTGGGTGCCGAACGCCGTCCCGATCAGCATCGCGAAGATGTCGGTGAAGGCGACGAGGAAGATGATCCACACCATCCAGAGCACGCCGTCGTGCAGCGCCCGGATCGCGATGAAGTACGTCATCAGCTTGCCGATGTAGAGCACGCCGAGCAGCGTATAGCCGCTCCGCGCCAGAGAGCCGGACTCGCGGGTGAACGTCGCCGTCGCGAGCGCGACGATCACGGTTGCGGCGAGCAGCAGCCCCTCGTAGCGGTGGATCAGCCCGAAGTGCGTCAGGATCACATACGCCCACACCGCCGCGATCGCGACCGGGAGCTCGAGCGCCGAGCCCTTCTTCGCGGAGAGCCCGGCGAACTCGTAGATGCAGCCGGTCGCAACGGCGAGCACCAGCACGGTGAACGCCGGCGGCCAGGCGAGCGCCGCAAATCCGATCGCGGCGAGCAGCAGTCCGATCAGGATGCGGCGCACGCCGACGGTGGGCGGCCGCGGCTCCTGGGCGGGAGCGGCCGGACTCGCCGACGCGGCGCTGGTCGTCATGCCCCGCCGAACCGCCGCCTGCGGCGCTGATACTCGGCGATCGCATCGGCGAATTCATCGCGCCCGAAGTCGGGCCAGAACGCCTCGCGCAACACCAACTCGGCGTACGCGACCTGATAGAGCAGAAAGTTCGAGAGCCGCGACTCGCCGCCGGGGCGGATCAGCAGATCGGGATCAGGCATCCCCGCCGTCGTCAGATACGACGCCAGCGTCTCTTCCTCGATCGCGTCGGGCGCGAGCGAGCCGTCCTTCACGTCGGCCATCATGCGTACGACCGCGTCGCGCAGCTCCGTGCGCGCGCTGTAGTTCACCGCCAGGTTCAAGGCGAGCCCGGTGTTGCGCGCGGTCTTCGCGACCAGCCGGTCGAGCGCGTCCTTCGAGGCCGGCGGCAGCAGATCGTAGCGGCCGATCACGTTGACGCGCACGTTGTTCCGGTCGAGCTCGGCGAGCTCGGTGCGCGCGAAGTAGACGCACAGGTCGAGCAGCAGCGAGATCTCGGTCTTGTCGCGCTTCCAGTTCTCGGTCGAGAACCCGTAGACCGTCAGTATCGGGATGCCCCAGTCGCTGCACGCGCGCGTGATCTCGCGCAGCGCGACGATCCCGCGGCGGTGGCCTTCGATCGCCGGCAAGCGGCGCGCGCGTGCCCAGCGGCGGTTGCCGTCCATGATGATCGCGACGTGCTCAGGGAGCCGCGTCGCATCGAGCGTGACGCCGTGCGGCGGGCGCAGGATCCCGGCCACCTCAGATTCGCTCGTAGCCATCGTAGCCGGCGAGCAGCTCCCACGCGCCGTCGTCCTCGCCCGCAAGCGCCCGCACGCGCAGCGCGCGCAGCGTCCCCACACCGATCGCTGGGTACGGCGGGGTCACCACGCGGAACCGCAGCGTTTTTCCGCTCAGTGCGGCGCGTGCCCGCACCCACGGCAAGAACACCAGATCGTCGGAAGACGGGGAGGCCATTAAACCTCCATTATCTCCTTTTCCTTGCCGTGCACGAGGTCGTCGATCTGCTTGATGTACTTGTCGGTGAGCTTCTGCACCTGATCCGAGCCGCGCTTGATCTCATCGTCGGTGATGGAGTGCTTCTTCCCGAGCGCCTTGATCTCGTCGATCGCCTTGTGCCGAATGGTGCGCACGGCGACCTTGTGCTCTTCCGACTTCTTTTTGACCAGCTTGACCAGGTCTTTGCGGCGCTCTTCGGTGAGCGGCGGGATCGAGAGGCGGATCGTCGCGCCGTCGACGTTCGGGTTCAAGCCGAGGTCGCTGGTCTCGATCGCTTTGCGGATCGCGCCGACGACGCTCTTGTCGAACGCGGTCACGAGCAGCGAGCGCCCGTCCGGCGCGTTCACGCTCGCTACCGCCTTCAGCGGCTGCGTCGAGCCGTAGGCCTCGACGTGGATGCGGTCGAGCAGACCAGGCGAGGCCCGGCCGGTACGGATCGAGGCGAAATCGCTCGTGGTCGCCTCGACCGCCTTCTTCATCTTCGACTCGGTGTCGCGATAGACGTCATCCAGCATGGCCGACCCCTTCGCCGTGGACCCGCGCGGCACTCCGTCCGACGGTGGTCCCGATCTCCTCGCCCATCACGACCCGCCGGATGTTCCCCGGGACGTGCATGTCGAACACGATGATCGGCAGGGCGTTGTCCATGCACAGGGTCAGCGCGGTCGAGTCCATCACCTCGAGGCCGAGCTCGAGCACGCGCAGGTAGTCCAGGTGGGTGAACCGCGTCGCGCCCGGGTCCTTGAACGGGTCGGCGCTGTAGACGCCGTCGACCTTGGTCGCCTTCAGGATCGCCTGCGCGCCGATCTCGACCGCGCGCAGCGCCGCGGTCGTGTCGGTGGTGAAATACGGGTTGCCGGTCCCGGCCGCGAAGATCACGACGCGGCCCTTCTCGAGATGACGGATCGCCTTGCGCCGGATGTACGGCTCGGCGATCGCGTTCATCGCGATCGCGGTCTGGACGCGCGACTGGACACCGATCTTCTCGAGCGAGTCCTGGAGTGCGAGCGCGTTGATGACCGTCGCCAGCATCCCCATGTAGTCGGCGGTCGAACGGTCCATCCCGGCGGCTTCGTGCATCTTGCCGCGCCAGATGTTCCCGCCGCCGACGACGACTGCGGTGGTGACGCCGTCGGCGTGCACTTGCGCGATCTCCTGCGCCATCGCCGTCGTCGTGTCGACGTCGACGCTTTCGCCCCGCCCGGCGAACGCCTCGCCGGAGAGTTTCAGGAGAATGCGTTGGTAGGCGGGTGTTGGCACGGGCTCCCTTTCAGGGCAGAGGCGTCTAGCCTTCGCCGAGCGCGAACTTGGCGTAGCGGCGGACGTCGATCTTCTCACCGAGCACGCCGGAGACGCTCTTGACGAGCTCGCCGACCGTCTGCGCGTCGTCCTTCACGAACGGCTGCTCGAGCAGCGTGTGCTCCTCGTACCACTTGTTCAGTTTGCCGGCGAGGATCTTCTCGACGACCTCGGGCGGCTTGCCGGACGGCACGGTCTTCTCGAGCTCCGCCTTGACCTCGGTCATCACGGACTCCGGGACCGCGTCGCGATCGAGGTACTGCGGCGACATCGCCGCGACGTGCATCGCGATGTCGCGGACGAGCTCCTTGAACTTCTCGTTGCGCGCGACGAAGTCGGTTTCGCAGTTGACCTCCACGAGGACGCCGATCTTGCCGCCGGCGTGAATGTACGAGCCGACGAGCCCTTCGTTCGCGGCGCGTTCGGCCTTCTTCTCGGCTTTGTGCTGGCCGAGCTCGCCGAGGCGCGCCTTGGCACGCTCTTGGTTGCCCTCGGCCCAGATCAGCGCGTTGCGGACGTCGGAGATCCCCGCGCCCGTCTCTTCCCGCAGGCGCTTGATGTCGTCGGCGGTCGGTTTGTAAGCCACGTTCACGTTGTCAGTTGTCCCGTGCTAGACGCCGGCCGTCTCGGGCTCGGCTGGGATGTCGGCGTACTGGTCTTCGTAGTCGGCCGCGTCATAGGCGGACTCGGTCTCGGTCTTCCCTTCGACGATCGCGTTCGCGATCGTGCTGACCATCAGGCGCACGCTGCGGATCGCGTCGTCGTTCCCGGGGATCGCGAGGTCGATCTCGTCCGGATCGCAGTTCGTGTCGATCACCGCGATGATCGGGATCTTCAGCTTCTGCGCCTCGGCGACGGCGATCCGTTCTTTCTTCGGGTCGACGATGAACATCGCGTCGGGAAGCCGGTGCATGTCCTTGATCCCGCCGAGGAACTTCTCGAGCTTCTCCAGCTCGTCGGTGAGGCGCGCGACCTCTTTCTTGGGGAGCAGATCGAAGGTGCCTTGCTGGCGCATCCCCTCGAGCTCGCGCAAACGCGAGATGCGCTTCTGGATCGTCGCGAAGTTGGTGAGCGTCCCGCCCAGCCAGCGCTGGTTGACGAAGAACGTGCCGGCGCGCTCGGCCTCTTCACGGACGACGTCCTGCGCCTGCTTCTTCGTGCCGACGAACAGAATCACGCGACCCTCACGCGACATCTGCTTGACCGAGTCGTACACGCGATTGAGCATCGCCAGTGTCTGCGACAGGTCGATGATGTAGATGCCGTTCCGCTCTTGGAAGATGTACGGCTTCATCTTCGGATTCCAGCGGCGGGTCTGGTGTCCGAAATGGACCCCCGCCTCCAGAAGAGCGCGCATGGTGACGCCTGACGCCATGTAGGATGACCTCTCTCTGAGCCCGCGGTCGCCCTCCGTGGCACCGTGATGGACGCATGCACCCCCGGCCTCCGGCCGGGTGAAGTACGGAGCCCGGAGACCCCGGCCACCCACGGGTCTCCCCGCGGCAACCCCAAGACTATACCACGCACCGGCTACCCAGGGTAGGCGCGGCACGCCGCGTTCCCGGGATTCGCCATTAGCCCGTAACAGGCGTTCGCTCGGTTCGAACTGCAGCCCGTCTGCCATCGTTCCGGCGAAGTTCTTCGAGGAGGAGCGCATCCTCGTCGGCGCCTTCTCCGCGGCATCTCACGTGCTGTCCATACCGAAAGTCTTGACGACCCTGAGCTCGACGCTGCGACTCAGGCTTCCGAGGCCAGATAGAAGAAATCTCGCGGGAGGCGGTGGAGCGCGTCCACGGCAGCGGCGATCTCTCGGGCATTGGCTGGGTTCAACGCGACGTAGACCACCGCGACGTCGTCTTCGATCGCGTCGGGCGCGAGGACCGGCCGGTCGAAGATGCGCTTGGTGTGCTGGTGGGGGTTGCGGTCCAGGAAGTAGGCGAGCGGGGTGCGGTCGGCGAGGCGGCTCGCGATGAAGACGCCGTAGAACCCGCTGCCGTAGATCGCGCTCTTGCGACTGCGAGCGATATCGCGTTCGAACGTCGCGACGGCGTCGCTTACGGCGGTCCAGAACGCCGCGAAGCGGTGCGCTTCGGCGACGTACTCGGCGATCGATCCCCGCCCTTCGACAAGCTCAGGATGACGGGGGATGGGAGGCGTGCCACCAGCGGCGGGCTCGGGATGACGGGGGATGGATGCGGCGGCGCGCTCGCCTGGCGGCCGGGTCGGAGGCGAGAAAACGGCGCGTAACGGAGGTCGTATCGGGGTTCGCGCGTTCACGACGTAGGCGGCGGCGTGGGACTCTTCGTCGAGGTCTATGTTGGTGTAGCCGGCTTCGGTGAGGGCGCGGTGGAGGGAGCTGGGCATGAAGTGGTTGACGTGGTCGACGACGACGAAATCGCCGATGTTCCGGCGCACGTTCGGGACCGTGAGGTGGAGCGTGCCGCCGGGGCGGAGCAGCGCGCGGATCGCGGCGAGAAAGCCGCGCGGGTCGCTCACGTGCTCGAGCGCGAAGAACGAGAGCACGGCGTCGAAACGGCCGGTCCACGATGGCGGCGGCGCGTATGCGGCTTGGTTGGCGCGCGGAACGAACGCGTCCCATGCGGCACGGTACGCATCGCTGACGTCGAAGACCGCACCGTCGAGATCCGGGCGCGCGACGAGCAGCGCGCGCAGCGACATCCCTTTGCCGCAGCCGTAGTCGAGCACCGAGGCACCGGGCGCGAGCGCGAGCTTCTCGAGCGCGACGTTCGCCTGGTGCTGTGCGCGGTACAGCGGCACGCCGTCGCGCACGTCGTACAGGTCGTCGGCGTCGTCGCTCTCGAGGTGCACGTTGTAGGCCGTGTCGTAGTAGCCGCCGATGTCGTCGAGCGGCGGCGTCTGGACGTGAGCGCACGACGCGCAGACGTAGACGATCGTCGGCACCGCGATCGTGCGCGCGGTCGACGTTACGGAGATTCCGTCGTGGCGGTATGCCGGCGCGCCGCTCGGGGTGCCACAGACCAAGCACGCCGCCGCGGCGGCCGGACTCATCTCCCGAGCGCCGCGGCGCGCGCCTGCGCGAGCAGCACGTTCGCTTCGGCGAGCGTCGTGCCGTGCTTCAGGCCGCCGGTCCAGCGGATCCCGGCGCCGAACTCTTCGCTGAAGTTGAAGTAGCGAATCTGTGCGGTCCAGCGCGCGCGCGTGCCGACGTTCGCGCCCGACGCGTGCAAGGTCAGGAAATCGAACGCGAACAGATCGCCCGGGTTCGAGAGCGGTGCGCACAGCTCGTACCGCTCCGGGATCGTCGCTTCGTCGGGCAAGCGCAGCGCACCGTACGCGCCGGCGGCGGTATCGGCTTCGCCGCTGCCCGAGGTGTCGATGAGCGGCTCGACGCCGCCGCGGTGCGACCCGCGCGCCAGCACGACCGGGCCCATCTCGGCGGTGACCGGAACGAGCGGGATCCAGAACGTGATCCCGTCGAGGCTGCGAAACTGGTACTGGAACTCCTGATGCCACGGCGCGAGCCGGCGGTCGTCGCCCGGCCGGTCTATGCGCACGCCGTTCGCTCCGGGCGCCGTGCCCGCGAGTTCGGTGTCGCGCAGCGCGCGAAACAGCCCGGCGAGCCGTTCGCTCACGATCAGCCGCTGAAAGGCGACCAGATTCTTCGCCATGTCGTAGACCAGCGGCTGCACGTCGGGATGCGCGGCGACGAGTGCGAGGTAGCCGCGGTCGAATTCGGCCGGATCGGCCGGCAGGTCGTACCGAGCGCTGCACGCGCGCGCAGCGTGTTCGATCAGCAGCCCGAGCTCGCGCTGCAGCGGCACCAACTCGGCCGCGAGATCGAGCCGGCCGCGCAGTACGACGAAGCCGTCACGCTCGAAGCCGGCGCGCAGCGCGCCGTCCGCGGCCGGTTCGGGCGTCACGATGCGACCGCCGTCGCGTGAGCCGCGACCGCGTCTGCCCACGGCTCCGCCGGCGAATCGAGCGCTTCTCCGGCAGCCCGTCCGAGGTTGGCGATCGTGTCGAGGATCGACACGTGCGGATCGAACGCGCCGTGCAGCTGCGCGTACGGCCGGCGCAGGTAGCGCATCACGCGCACCTCGATCCCGGCGGCCGCCAGCCGCGGTTCGTCGAGATAGTTGAGCGCGCCCAACCCGGTCACGTAGCGCGTGGCGCCGCGCGGCGCGAGCAGCGCCACGAGCCGCTCGGTTTGCGAAGCGCCGACCGGGGTCGCCGACGAGCGGCTGAACGCGGGCTGCAGGCCGAGCTCCGCGCAGCAGCGTTCGAGCGCGGCGATGTCGAGCTCGGCGATCGTGCGGGGCCGATTCGCATACACCTCGGCGAGGATCGTGCGCGCCTGCCCGACGAACGGCGCCCGCGCGTAGCACATCGCGAACGTGCGCAGGTGCTTCTCGCGCCAGTCGGAGCGGTAGTCGATCTCGACCTCGCCGATCGGCGGCAGTTTGCCGTGGCGCAAAACCGGGACCGTGAGCCACTGCGGCCCGTTCGCGGTCTTGAGCTGCACGCGGTTCGTGTAACCGCCCTTCTGGAACTGGGCGTCGTCGAGGTGGACGAACTCGTCGGCGAGGCGGATCTGTTCGAACACGCCGCGCCAGGGAAAGAACTGCGGCTGCAGGATGACGACGGTCTTCACGGACCGTGCGCCAGGAAGCGTTCCATGATCGCGACGTCGTGCCAGCCGTCGGGCGCGCGGTAATGGTGGCGATGGACGCCGACGTCGCGGAATCCGAGCGAACGGTAGAGCTCGCACGCGACGGCGTTGTCGGTCGCGACGTGCAGCACGAGCTTGTCGAGCCGCCCGTCGTCGCGCGCCACCGCGAGCGCCTGCTGCATCGCCGCCCGCCCGTGCCCTTTGCCGCGCCGGCGCGCGTCGATCGCGATCCCGAACATCCCGTGCCGGCCGCGCTCGTCGATCGCGATGATCTGCATCATCCCCACCGCGGCGTCGTTCTCGTCGGCGATGATCCAGAACAGCGTCGCCGGGTCGGCGGTGCGCCGCTCCAGCCAGTCGCGCACGTCGTCCGGCGTGTTGGGCCGAGGGTCGGCCAGCAGCGCGTACTGCGTGCGAACGTCGTTGCGCAGCGCGGTCAGCGCGGCGATGTCGGCTTCACGCGGCTCGCGCAGGACGGTCACGCCGGCGCGGGATCGCTCACGGCCCGCAGATACCCGCGCGGCGCGACCGTGAACAGCAGCTTCGCATCGTATTCGGCGTCGACGACGAAGCGCGGCTCGCGCGCGAGGAACGCGTCGACGGCGGTCATCGGGCTATTGCCGGGACCCCACGGCCGGTCGGCGATCGAGGCCGGATCGGCGTACTCGACCGCCGTGTCCATCACGACCAGAAAATAGCCGGCCCGCACGAGCGGCGCGTAGAGCTCCAGCTCGCGCGCGACGTGCGCGGCGGTGTGGTTCGAGTCGAGCACGACCATGGTGGGACGGCCGGCGACGCGTTCGCAGACGAGCGCGGCGAGCGCATCGTCGACCGACGAGCCTTCGAAGATCGTGATGCGCCCGGCCATCGGGTGCGCTTCGATCGCGGCACGGTTGTGCGCGCGCACGTCGATGTCGATCCCGATCGCCTCGCGTTCGCCGCCGAGCAGCGCCAGCATCGAGGCCGAGAAAACCAGTGAGCCGCCGTGCGCGATCCCGGTCTCGACGATCACCTCGGGCTGCGTTCGCCAGATGATCTCCTGGAGCGCGATCAGGTCCTGCGGGAACTGGATCGCCGGGCGGCCCAGCCACGACCAGTTGTACGCGTAACGGTACGGCGCGATCAGGTCGAACGCGCGCTTCCAGGCGGCCCGCACCGCGGGATCGCCGCCCATCTTCTGCAGCAGCGCGGCGTCCTTGGGATCGTGCGGATCGGGGCTGCCGGGGTCGCTCGACGTGCTCAAGGTCGCCATCTCGTTCACCGATAAGGTAATCGTCAACGGAGGCCTGGAACAATAGCATGAACGTCCTCGATCGCCCGCCGGTCCCGCCGGCGTCGTCGGACGCGCGGGTCCCCGTCTTCGTCCCGTACGTCGGGGTCGACACCCTCAAACACCTGACCGATGCGCTCGACGTCGGCTGGCTCGGTATGGGGGCGACCACCAAGGAGTTCGAGGACCGGATCGCGGCCTATCTCGGGCTCGAGCACCGCTCCGTCGTCGCCACCAACACCGGGACCTCCGCGCTGCACATCGCGCTGCTGGCGGCCGGGATCGGTCCGGGCGATGAGGTGATCACGCCCTCCTTCAACTACGTCGCCGACCATCAGGCGATCCGCGCGACCGGCGCCGAGCCCGTCATGTGCGACGTCCGCGACGACGATCTCGGGATCGACGTCGCGTCGGCTGCGTCGCTGATCGGGCCGCGCACGAAGGCGCTCGTCCCGCTCCACTTCTCGGGGATTCCGTGCCGTATCGCAGACGTCTACGCGCTCGCGCGCCGGCACGGTCTGCGCGTGATCGAGGATGCCTGCCACGCGTTCGGCTCGACCGTGGACGGGGCGAAGATCGGCAGCGGCGGCGACGTCCAGTTCTTCAGCTTCGACCCGGTCAAGATCGTCACGTCGATCGACGGCGGCTGCGTCGTGACGCCGCATCGCGAGGAAGTCGAACGGCTGCAGCACCTGCGACTGCTCGGCGTCGACAAAGACACGACGCTGCGCTATCAGAACAAACGCGCCTGGGACTACGACGTCGTCTCCGAAGGCTACCGCTACCACCTCACCAATATCATGGCCAGCGTCGGCGTCTCGCAGATCAAGCGCATCGAGGAGTTCATCACGAGCCGCCGCGCGGTCTGCACGCGCTATTCCGAGGCGTTCGACGGGCTGCCGGGCGTGCGTGTGCTGCGCCGTGACTACGGCGACGTCTCGCCGTTCATCTACAGCCTGCGGGTGCCGGCGGCGCGTCGCGAGGCGCTGATCGACCACCTCGCAGCGCGAGGCATCGACGTCGGGATCCACTTCATCCCGGTCCACAAGCACACGTACTTCGCGGACGCGCGCCGTGCGCCGATGCCGGTGACCGAGCAGGTCGTCGACGAGGTGGTGACGCTGCCGCTGCACTCGCTGATGCCCGAGCGGTCGATCCAGCGGGTGATCGACGGCGTCCGCAGCTTCTTTGCCTGACCGCTTCGTCTGCCGTTCGTGCGGCGCCGCGGTCAGCGCGGAGGTCGTCGACCTCGGCCTCTCGCCGCCCTCGAACGCGCTGACCGCCCCGGACGCGCTCGGCCGCGGCGAGATGTTCTATCCACTGCACGCCTTCGTCTGCGAGCGGTGCTACCTGGTGCAGCTCGACAAATTAGCCGGCCCCGACGAGCTGTTCCGCGACTATCGCTACTTCTCGTCCTATTCGACGACCTGGCTCGCGCACGCTACATCGTACGCCGACGAGATGACGCGGCGCGGGATCGGAACGCGTTCGCGGGTGGTTGAGGTCGCAAGCAACGACGGCTACCTGCTGCGCAACTTCGTCGCGCGCGGCGTCCCCGTGCTCGGCATCGAGCCGGCGAGCAACGTCGCCGCCGTCGCCCGCGAGGCCGGGGTGCCGACACTCAACGAGTTCTTCGGCACCGCGCTCGCGCACCGCGTGCGCGCCGAGTTCGGCGACGCGCACCTGATCGTCGCGAACAACGTGCTGGCGCACGTCCCCGACCTGAACGACTTCGTCGGCGGGTTTGCGGCGCTGCTCGCGGCCGATGGCATCGTGACGATCGAGTTTCCGCACGTGTTGCGCACGATCGCCGGGATGCAGTTCGACACGATCTACCACGAGCATTTCTCGTACCTCTCGCTGATCGCGCTGACGCCGCTCTTCGACCGCCACGGACTCGAGATCGTCGAGGTCGCCGAGCTGCCGACACATGGCGGCTCGCTGCGCGTTTTCGTCGCGCCGCGCGGCTCGCGCTCGATCGAACCGAGCGTCGCCGCAGCGCTCGCGGCCGAGCGCGCCGCGGGACTCGACCGCGTCGACACGTACGCCGCGTTCGGCGCCCGCATGGCGCGAATCAGGGACGACTTCGTCACGTTCCTCCACGACGCGAAGCACGCCGGCAAGCGCGTCGTCGGGTACGGCGCCGCCGCGAAGGCGACGACGCTGCTGAACTACGCCGGCGTGCGCGCCGACCTCTTGCCGTACGTCGCCGACAAAAGCCCGCACAAACAGGGCTATCTCGTGCCCGGCGTACGGGTGCCGATCGTCGCGCCGGAGCGCATTCGCGCCGACCGGCCCGACTACGTCGTGATCTTCCCGTGGAACGTCGAGGACGAGATCCGGGCCGAGCTCGCCGACGTGCGCGCGTGGGGCGGACGCTTCGTGCTCGCCATTCCGAGATTACGCGTCGATGCGTGACGGATCGAACTGCGGCAGCCCGCGGTCGCGCGCGGAGATGACGGTCGCGCCGAGCGGCCACGGGATCGCGAGCGCCGCGCTGTCGTACCGGTATCCGGCCGCAGCCTCGGGCGCGTACGGGGTCGAGAGCAGATAGTGCAGCGTCGCGCCGTCGGACAGCGTCTGGTAGCCGTGCGCCAGCCCCGGCGGGGCGTAGAGCGCGAGCTCGTCGTCCTCGCGCAGCGCGAACGCCTCCCAGCGGCCGAAGGTCGGCGAACCGGGCCGCATGTCGACCAGGACGTCGTAGACGGCGCCGCGGGTGCAGCGGATCAGCTTCGTCTCGGCGTGCGGGTCGCGCTGCAGGTGCAGCCCGCGGATCGTCCCGGCCCGCGCATTGTATGCCTCGCCCTGCTGCGGCCAGCTCGTCACCAGATCGAGCGCGGCGAACGCGCCGGCGTCGAACGTGCGCGCGAACCAGCCGCGCTCGTCGCGCTCGCGCCGCAACGGGATCTTCCAGAGGCCGCTCAGGGAGGTCGAGATGACGTCCATCGCTGAGGGCGGTTTCTGGCGCGGCCGCCGGGTCCTGGTCACCGGCCACACCGGTTTCAAAGGCGCGTGGCTATGCGCGCTGCTGCTGCGGCGCGGCGCGATCCTCACCGGGATCGCGTTGCCGCCCGACACCTCGCCAAGCCTCTGGGCGCTCGCGCCGTTCGCGGCGGAGGTCGAAGAACGGATCGTCGACGTGCGCGACCGCGAGGCGCTCGCAGCAGCGGTCCTCGCGGCGCGCCCGCAGACGATCTTCCACCTCGCCGCGCAGCCGCTCGTCCGGCGCGGCTACGCCGAGCCCGTCGAGACGTACGCCGTGAACGTGATGGGAACGGTGCACGTGCTCGACGCCGCGCGCGGATGCGAGGCGCTCGAGAGCCTGGTCGTCGTCACCAGCGACAAAGTCTACGCCGACGAGCCGCGCGCCCGCGGCTATCCCGAGGACGCGCGCCTCGGCGGCGCCGATCCGTACGCCGGGAGCAAGGCCGCCGCGGAGCTCGCCGTCGAGACGTACCGCCGCGCATTCTTCACCGCCGCGGGCGCGCCGCGGATCGCGACGGCGCGCGCCGGCAACGTCATCGGCGGCGGCGATTTTGCCGCCGACCGGCTCTTGCCCGATGCGTACCGCGCGTTCGCGGCGGGCGTCCCGCTCGTCGTGCGGCGGCCCGACGCGATCCGTCCGTGGCAGCACGTGCTGGAGCCGCTGCACGGGTATCTCCGCCTCGCGCACGCGCTCACCGCCGGTGACGCGCGCTCCGCCGCGTACAACTTCGGGCCGCATGGCGCCGCGAGCGTGCGCGAGGTCGCGGAGCGCTTTCTGCGCGCACTCGGTGCGCGCACGGAAGACGCGATCGCGGTCGAGCCCGCGCCCGAACACGAGACCGCCGTGCTCGCGGTCGACAGCGCGCGCGCACGTGCGGAGCTCGGCTGGGAACCGCGCTGGGACACGACGACTGCGATCGACGCCGCGGCCGCATGGTACCACGACTTCCTCGGCGGCGCCGCCGTCGAACGGCTCGTCGCGCGCGACCTCGACGCCTACGCCGTCTGAGCGCCCCGCTGCGCCGCGGCGGCGCGTCCGCCGAGCGCGTCCATGAACCCGATGAGCCCGCGCGGCTCGCGCACCCAGTCGGCCGCCGACGCGAGCGCGCCGGCGACGTTCGCACGATGGCGCGCGCGCTCGGCGGTGACGCGCGCGTCGACCGGGTGCGCGGCGTAGAGGGCGTCCATCACGGTCAGGTAGTCCCCGCAGGTCGACGCGAGCCGCTGGGCGGCGAGATCGAGCCGCGCGACGACCTGGAGCGTGGTCGCATGCGTCGGCGCCCAGCGCGCGGCACGCGCGAGCCGCAGGGCGAAGTCCCAGTCGTCGAGCGACGGCACGCTGCCGTTGAACGGTTCGAGCGGGTCGAGCAGGCCGCGGTACACCACCAGCGCGTCGAGCGGGATCGCGTGGGCGACGTCGAGCCGCCGCACGTCCTCGTCGGCGCCGCCGAACGGTCCGGCCTCGGCGACCGCTTCGCTCGTGCTGGCAACGGCGTCGCTGCGCTCGACCGCGAGGCGCGCCGCGGCGAACGCCACCGCGGCGCCGCTCGCCGCGATCGTCGCGACGGCGCGTTCGAGGTGGTCGGGCGCGAAGCGGTTGTCGGGATCGAGGAACGCGACGTACTCCCCGCGGATCATGCGCAATGCAAGGTTGCGCGCGGCACCCGCGGTCCGTGGTGCGGGCAGCCGCAGATAGGAGATGCGGCCCCAGGCCGGATGCGCGCGCAGCAGCGGCTCGCACGGGATACCGCCGTGGTCGACGACGACCGCTTCCCAGTTCGCGTACCGCTGCACGAGGAGGGAATCGAGCGCGCGCAGCAGGGGCTGCGGCGCGCCGGCACTTTCGACGACGACGCTGATCCGCGACTCGCGCACGCGGGCCGGCTCGTACGCCGCGGCGCGCGCGTTCAAGCCCGCCTCGAGGGCGGCGAAGCGGGCGAGTTGCGTCTCGTCGAACGGCGTGCGGCCGTCGTTGCGGATCGTGCCGTCGGCGACCAGGGCGTGCAGAAATCGCGCCACGCCGCTCTCGCGTCCGCGCATCCGCCGGACGAACTCCGGATGGTCGACGTAGCGCTCGACGTACGAGGCGAAGTCGAGCACATTGCGGCCCGAGCGGTGGTACTCGTGCCCCGAGAACTGCTCGGCGTGCAGCCGGATCGCCATGCTGGGCTGGGCGATGTAACCGAACTTCTTGTTCGCGAGCGCGAGCCGGATGATCAGCTCCCAGTCGCGCGCGTCCTGACCGTTGAGCGGATCGCCGCAGATCCCCGGTTCACGAAGCACTTCGGCCTTGAAGAGCGCGCAGGGAAAGCATACCGGGCAGACGCTGGTGAAGTTCTCCACCAGCTCGTCGCGCGCGTCGATGTAATCCGCCGGGAACTCGCCCGGCATCGCGCGGGTCGCGTACACCGCGCCGCTCTCGCGCGCGAAGTAGGCGTTGCAGTAGACGACGTCGAGCTCCGGCTCGCGGGCGAAGAGCTCCTCGAGCCGCGCCAGATGCGGCGGCAGCAGAAAGTCGTCGGAGGAGAGGCACATCACGTAGCGGCCGCGCGCGAGCTCGAGCAACCGGTCGAAGTTGCGCGACATCCCGATGTTCTGCTCGTTTTGATACAGCCGCACGCGCGGATCGCCGCCGTACTCCTGGTTCAGCAGCTCCCACGCGCCGTCCGTCGAGCAGTTGTCGCTGACGATCACCTCGAGGTTCGGATACGTCTGCGCCAGCGCGCTGTCGACCGCGGCCGTGACGTACGTGACGTAGTTGTAGTTGGGGATCAGAACGCTGATCAGCGGGCAGCGTTCGTCGCTCACGACCACACCTTCCACGGCGCGCGGCCGGCGTCCCAATGCTCTTCGAGCATCGCCTTGTCGCGCAGCGTGTCCATGGGCTGCCAGAACCCGCGGTGGACGAACGCCGAAAGCTTTCCCTCGCCCGCGAGCCGCTCGAGCGGCTCGCGTTCCCACACCGTGTCGTCGCCGTCGATGTAGTCGAAGACGCCGGGCGAGAGCACGAAGTAGCCGCCGTTGATCCAGGCGCCGTCCCCGTGCGGCTTCTCGTCGAACGCGACGATCTTCTGTTCCTCCAATCGCACCGCGCCGAAGCGTCCGGGCGGTTGCACCGTCGTCATCGTCGCCAAGGCGCCGGAGGCACGATGGTGCTCGATCACCGCGCGCACGTCGACGTCGGAGAGACCGTCGCCGTAGGTGAAGCAGAACGGTTCGTCGCCGACGTAGTTGCGCACCCGCAGCAGCCGGCCGCCGGTCATCGTGTCGTCGCCGGTGTCGACCAAGGTCACCGTCCACGGTTCGACGGCACTGTTGTGGACGCGCATCGAGCGCTCGCGCATGTCGAAGGTGACGTCCGACGCGTGGAGCGCGTAATTGGCGAAGAACTCCTTGATGACGTAGCCCTTGTATCCGCAGCAGACGATGAAGTCGTCGATGCCGTAGGCCGAATACGTCTTCATGATATGCCAGAGCACCGGCCGGCCGCCGAGCTCCACCATCGGCTTCGGGCGAGTCGCCGTCTCCTCGCTGAGTCGCGTGCCGAGGCCGCCCGCCAGGATCACCGCCTTCATCCGTCTAGGGTATCGGCATCCGCGGGGGTTGGCTGAAGGCAGCGGCCGAAGTTAGCGCATCGGATGATCCCGTACTACCGGCACTTCGGTTTGGAGCGCGATCCGTTCCTCGACACCGCCGATCCGCACTTTTATCGGACCACGCCGGCACTGGCGCGCGCGCGCGACCGCTTGGTCGGCGGCGTCTTGGAGTCGCGCGGCCTGCAGGTCATCGTCGGCGACCCCGGGACCGGCAAGACCAGCCTCATGGCGCAGACCGAGCGCGAGCTGCTCGGCCGCGATGACGTGCGGCTCGGGAAGATCCTCGACCCCTCGTTCGCGACCGAGACCGAGTTCCTGCTCGGCGTCGCGCGCTCGTTCGGGCTCGCGCTGCCGCCGCGCTCGCCGGCCGCGCTGAAGAACGCGCTCAAGAACTACCTCTACGACGCAGCCGTCCTCGACGGCCTGACGATCGCGCTGCTCGTCGACGAGTCCCAGAACGCGAGCGACGAGATCTTCGAAGTGCTGCGACTGCTGCTCAACTACGACGTCCCGCAGCGCAAGCTCCTCAACATCGTGCTGTTCGGTCAGAGCGAGCTGCGGATACGCATCGAGGCGCGCCGGAACCTCGCCGATCGTGTCGACGAGTGGTACGAGCTCAGCCCGCTGGACGCCAACGAGGCGCGCGCGCTGATCGCGTATCGCGTCTCGCGCGCCGGCGGCGCATCGGACGGCGCTGCGCTGTTCGACGACGACGTGCTCGACGCGATCGTCGGCGCCGCGGCCGGGACGCCGCGCCGGCTGCTCACCCTCGCGCACGCGACGCTGCGCGAAGCCGCCGCGTACGGTCGGCCCCGCGCGACCCGCACCGATGCCGAGGCGGCCGCGCGCCTGCGCGGGCTGTCGGTCCCGAAGCCGGTGCCCTCGTCCAACGGCGTCGCGCAAGCCGCGCCGCCGCCGGTCGATGCCGCGGCGCCGGCCGACTCCGCGCGGCGCTGGTGGCAGTTCCCCTGGTTGGCGGCTTTCCGCATGCGATGAGCGCGCGCGAGATCGACGTCGACGAGCTGTTCGACCAGAACGCCGAAGCCCGGCTGCTCGACCGGCGGCGCCACGAAGAGCTCGGGCTCCCGCCGCTCGTGGCGACGCCCGCGTCGTCGACCCCCGCGCGCTTCGGTCCCGAATCGATGCTCGGCGTCGTGCCGATCGCCGCGCCGCGCGGACCGATGCTGCGCGTCTCGCTCGAGGCGCGGCCCGACCGCGAGCTGATCCCGGGTGCGGTGGTCACCGTCGTCGCCGAGCTGGCGGACGATGGCGACACGGACGCCGACGACGTGCGCCTGCGCATCGGAATCCCGCCGGAGTGCGAAGCGATCGCGGGATCGTTCGCGCGCGACGACGTCGAGCTCGACGGCGAAGCGCTGCTCGCCGAAGGTTTGCTGCTCGGAACGGTCGCCGCCGCCGAGTGCGTGCGGCTGCGCTTCACGCTGCGCGTGCTCCCCGGGACCGAATCGCTCGATCTGTCGGCGCACGCCGAAGCGCCGGGGGTCCCGGCGATCGCGGCGCCCACGCTGCGGCTCACCCGGCGTTCCGGCCACGCCGCCTACGACACGCCGCGGCCGTTCTTCGAGCTCGAGACCGACGAACACGATCCGGATCTCGCCACGGCGGGCGCGCAGCCCGAACCGGAGCCCGCGCACGCGATCGACGCCCTCAGCGACGCGCCGGCCGGCCCGCCGGTCATCACGCCGGAGCCCGAGCCCGAGCCGGAACCCGAGCTCGAGCCGGAACCCGAGCCCGAGCCGGAACCGGAGCCCGAGCCCGAGCCGGCGGCGCCCGTCGCGGTAGCGAAGCTCGCGCCGCACGTTCTGGCGCGCGTGGTCGACGCCGACGAGGTGCGCGCGCTGGAGCGTGTCTTCTCCGGCGCGGTTCCGCACGGACTGGCGGCGCTGGCGCTGCTCTCGTCGGTCGCCGCGGTCGACGCCCCGCTGGGCCGCGCGCTCGGCGTCTCGGAGTTCGCGCGCTCGGTCGCCTCCGCGCTGCCGCGCGCGCTGGTCGCGGCGCGGATGAACCGTCCGACGCCGCCGGTCGTCACCCCCGAGGCACTGGCCGCGATTCGGCCGGACGGCTACGCTGCGGCCGAGGAATCCGCCTACGAAGGCGCGCTGCTGGTCGTACGGCTCGACGGCCGCGAGCTGGACGCGTTGCGCAGCCTGCTCGCGCGCGATCTCGAGGACGCCTTCCTGCGCGGCGCGCAGGTGCTGCTCGGGGTCGCGCCGCGCGCGCTCGAAGGGGTCGACGAGCACCTCGCCGAGCACGTGCGTGACGCGCTCGCCGCCTACCGGCTCGCCGCCGGCGCGTGGCTGATGCGCGTGACGGTACGGCGCGCGGTCGACCGCCGGTACGATCCGCTGACCGCCGACGACATGGGACTGCACGAAGCCGGCCGCGCCCTCGTCGCCGCGCTGCGCGACGCGGTCGCGTGAAGCTGCTGATCGGGATTCCGACCGGCGGTCAACCGACGCGCCCGTTTCTCGACGCCCTGGCGAAGCTGACGCTCCCCGCCGCCGTCACCGAGGCCGACCGGCTGGTCTGGACCGGCAACGCGGTCGCCGTGCAGCGCGAGATGATCGCACGCGACGCGGTCGCCCGCGGTGCGGATCTGCTGGCGATGATCGACGACGACATCATCGCGCCGCCCGACGCGATCGTGCTGCTGATCGCCGCGCTCGAGGCCGATCCGCAGGCCGCGCTCGCCGGCGCGCTCTACTACAGCCGCGACTCGGCGCGCCCGATGGCGGTGGCGCGCTGGAACTCGGCGGACACAACCTCGGCCGCGATCCCGGCGTTCGCCGGCGCGCAGGTCGTGCAGGTCGACGGGATCGGATTCGGCTGCGTCGTCGTGCGCGTCGACGCGCTGCGCGCGCTGGCGCCGCCCTACTTCGCCTCGCACGTCTACGTCGACGAGCGAAGCCGCGTCGTGCGCCAATGCGACGAAGACTACTTGTTCTGCGAGCGCGTGCGCGGCGCGGGCCAGCACGTGCTGCTGCACGCCGGCGTGCGCGCCGGCCACTACGACCGCGGCCGCGAGACGATCGCGCCGGAGCGCTGGGAAGATGACGCCGAGACCGGCCGGCTGCGCATGATCGTGCTGCAGGACGGCGCGACGCGGCTCGTCCCGTTCGACGATGCCGTCCCGCGCGCCGCCGAACGCCAGGAGCCGTTCCCGACGACGATCTTATTCGAAGGCCGCTAGTACTGGCCGTCGAGGAGCCGGGCCGGAGTTTGACGCTTGCGCAGACTGCGCGCGAACGCGTTCAGCTTTCCGATCGCGCTCAACCGGCCCGCGACCTCGTCGCGGTACGCCTGCAGGCGGCGCAACTGGTCGTCGCGGTAGGTGAGGATCCCGCGCACGCGCCGGTCGACCTGCGGATCGTTCGCGGGCGCGAGCTCGGGCTGCGTCTCAAAGTGCTCCGCGAGGCGTGCGGTCAGCTCCGCCTGCTGCGCGAACGACGCGCGGACGTCCGGCCAGCGGTGTTCGACGAGCGCCGCGTCGGCCTCCAGGCAGACGCGTTCGAGCTCGATGATCGTGCGCACGATCGCCTCGTGCGCGGATTCAGCAGACGGCTGCACCGAGCTCCACGGCGCACGCGCCCTGCGCGCGGTACGTTTTGATCGCCTCGACCCAGGTCTCGCGCATGCCGGCGATCAGCGGCACCACCTCGCGCACCTTCTGCGCGTCGCCCTGCATGTTCGCGGCGACCAGTTGGTGGTGCCAGAACTCGTAGATCCGGAACAGGTTGCCGGGGATATCGCTGTCGAGATCGAGCCGCAGCGAACCCATCAGCAGCGCGCACGCGCGCTGCGCGCGCCGCAGCAGGTCGTGCCGGGCTTGGATGTCGGCGGGCCGGGACTCCATCACCTCGATCGCCTGCCGCGCGAACAGCAGCAGCGCATCGTAGACTTTAATGATCAGCTCTTCCGGGCTGGCCGAGTTGATCGACGCTTCGAGATAGCGCAGGTTGGCGTTCGAAACCGTCACGTCGTTACTTCGTGCTCGAGGTGGAGGTGGAGGTGGAGGTGAGGGCGCCGAGCGAGGACTGGAGCGACTGGAGCTGCGCGATCTGGGTCTCGCTGTTGACGAACTCCTGGCGCATGCGGTCGGCTTGCAGGTTCGCCTGATCGGTGATCAGCTTGATCTGCTGCTGCAGCGAGCTGATCTGGTCCTGCGTCTCGGTCTGCAGTATCCCCTTGCCGTCCGGCGAGAACAGCGAGCTGGCCGAGACCTTTCCGGCGAGGCCGTTGGTCAGTTGCGTCGGCAGGCCCGCGATGCTGGTGAGGTACGAGCCGATCTGCGTCACGAGGCTGCCCGGACCGGTGAACATCTGCGCGACGGCGCTCGAGTTCGCGGCGAGCGCGGCGGTCAGCTTCGTGACGTCGAGATCGTTGAGGCGTCCGCTCGTGCCTTGAAAGGTCTGCTCGGTGACGCCGGTCTGCGTGCTCGTAACGGAACTGTTGCTCGCCGTCGCGGCGGCCTGCGTGAACGAGGAGTCGAGCGTGAGCCCGATCGAGGCCAGCGAGTTGTACGCGGTCGAGCCGGTGGCGGCGAAACCGGAGACGAAGCTCACCAGCTGATTCTTGACGTCGAGGATCTCCTGGTTGTTGAACAGCACGCCGCCGTTCGAGAGCTGCGCGGCTTGGCTCTGTCCGCTAGCGTTCGTCGTCGAACCGACGACCGGCGCCTGCGTCGCGGTGTTGATCTCGTCGATCACCGCGTTGTACGCCGTGATCCAGTTCTTGATCGCCGTTTGCAGCGTGCTGCTGTCCTGCGCGACCGAGATCGTCACCGGTGGAACCGCGACCCCGTCGACGGCCTGCTGGAGCTTCAGATCGACGCCCGGCACGACGTTGGTGACATCGTTCGAATTGCTGTAAACGGTGTGCGAAGCCCCGGCGGCATCGGTGTAGACGATCTGGGCCGCGCTGCCGACGGCTTCGTTCGCGCCCGCGCTGAGCTGGTTGGGCTGCGTGGCGTTGCTCAGGAACCCCGCCGCCTGCAGGAAGTTCGAGGTGTCTGCGGAGGAGCCGAGCGTGATGCCTTGCGGGCCGTCGCCCTTCGCGCTCAGCACGATCCGGTCGGCAGCGGCGTCGTACGACGCGATCACGCCGGCGCCCGACGCGTTGATCGCCTGCAGCATGTCGTTCAGGTTGTTCGTCGCGCTGTTGACGGTGAAGTTCACGCCGTTGATCGAGAACACGCCGCTGGTGACCGGCGTCGCGAAGCCCGCGTTCTGCGCGGTGTTGAAGACCGAGCCGAGGTTGATCCCGCCGATCGCTGCCGTACTCGTCGCGGTGTACGTTCCGCCGCTCTGCGTGATCGGCGCGGTGTCGATTTTCAGCGCCGCGAGCAAGTTGCCCTGATCGGTCCCCGAACCCAGGGTCAGCGGCCGCGACGAGGAGACGGTGACCTGCTGCGTCGCGGAATTGTACGTCAGCGTGACGCCGACCGCCGCGAGCGCCGCGGAGTTGGTCGCGATGAAGCTCTGCAGGGTCGTCGCGTTGACGTCGTAGTGCAGTTGCAGGCCGTTGATCGTGATCTGACCGTTCGGCGACGAGCCCGAGCCGTTGTTCGGCGTGATCGAGGCGCCCGAGTTGATCAGCGTGGTCGAGTCGCTGAACGTTCCGTTCGCGGCCGGATCGTTGACGATCTGCGTCGCGGTCGCCAGCGTCGCCTTGTTGATGACGTAGTTCCCGGGCGTCGCGACGCGGCCGGCGACGGTCGAAGCCGCGATCGCGGAGGCGTTCGACGAGGTCGGGGTCGTCGCGCTGAAGTTCGCCGGATCGCTGATCGCCTGGAACGTGTTCTGGTACGTCCCGATGAGATTCTGGATCTTCAGCAACTCGCTCTGCTGAGCGTTGAGCGAGGTCACCTGATTCTGCAGCGGCGTTTCCTGCTGCAGCGTGATGTCGGTGTATTTCTGGATGATCGAGTTGTAGTCGATCCCCGACGCGATCCCGGGGAACGAGACCGGCGCGACGTTCGTGCCCGGCGCGGTCGCGGTGCTCGAACTCGAGCTGGAGGCAGAGCTCAGGCCGCTCACCTCAGGCGGTCCGATCGACGACGGCGCCGGCGAGCTTGTTGAAGAACTGCGCGATCAGCACCATCGCTTCGGACGGGAACTGCGTGATCACCTCGCCCGTGTCGGCGTTCTTGAACTCGGTCACGATCTCGTTCGGGCCGACCACGCGAAACTGCACCGAGACGTGCGCGCCGCCGCCGACCAGCGCGGAGAGCGCGGTGTGCAGCGTCCCGTCCGAGGCGTGCGAGGGCGAGGGCTTCGCGCCGGAAGCCGTGGGTACCGGAAATGCCGATAGCTGCCCGAGTTGTACCGCACTCGCCGCCTGCGCGGTTGACCCGGCCGTGTCGATCGCCTGAACGTCCATGTTCTTCGCAGTCCTCCTCGTGAAAGTATCGGACGCGCGGGAACGCCGGTTTAGCCCGGGACCGTGGAAGTGATCCCCGCATACCCGCGCACGATCGCGCGCACGACGGCCTCCGGCGCGAGCGCGGCGAGCGTTTCCGGCGCGCAGCGGCCCGCGCTGCGGAGCGCTTCGTCCCACGCCTCGCCGAGCGCGCGGGTGAGCGCTCCGGCATCGGCGGGATCGAACCGCCGCGGGGACGCGCCCGGCACCTCGAATCGCCGGGTCTGCGCGAGCGCGAGGCGCGCGCCGGAGAGCGCCGCGGCCGCGAGCCGCGAGCCGCCCTCGCCGATCCAGGCGGCGTCGATCACGACCGCCGCCGCCGCGCGCAGGCCGGCGGCGATCGAGGGTGCCGGCTCGCCGGCCAGCACGATCGTCGCCGGTCCGCCGAACTCGCGCACGCGTTCGAGATACGAGGCGTCGACGATCGGTCCGGCGATCACCAGCGGGATCCCGGCCCCGGCCGCGCAACGGGCCACCAGCAGTTGGTTCGCGAGCGGCCCGATCGGGGCGTGGACGAGCGCGAACGGGTCGGCGCCGACCAGCGCTCCGACCGCCGCCGCCGCCGCGTCGCCGGCCAAGGGCTGGACGAGCGCGATCGGCCCGCGGCGGCCGGTCCGGGCGCGGATCGCATCGGCCTCGGCCGTGGTCGCGGCGAACACGATCGGCGCGTCGCGCAGCGCGGCGCCGGCGTCCGCGCCGCCGGCCTCCGCAGGCGCGTACGGTCCGTCGGCGCGCGCGGCGCCGACCGCGACGGCTCGGCGCGCGAGCATCTCGAGGTAGCGCACCACCGCCCGCTCGTCGTCGCCGTACTCGAAGCAGTAGCGGGTGACGTCCGCGCCCCACCAGCCGCCGGCGGCGGCGTCGTCGTCGTGCGCGTGGAGGGCGAGCGGGATCGCGGCGCGTCGCGCGAGCTCGACGATCGCGCGCGCGCGGCGTCCTTCGCGGGTTCCGATCAGGTGGATCAGGTCGGCGCGCTCCAGACCGTCCGGCTCCTCGGCCAGGTGGGCCTCAAAGCCTTCGGCTGCGAGCGCGGCGGCGAGCGCCCGCGCTTCGTCCGTGTCGGCCGCCGGCCTGCGCAGTCCGTCGGCGCGGCCCAGGATCAGCGCGATGCGCCCGCCCGACCCGCCGGCCGGCGTGAAGGGCGAGGCCGGGAACGCGCGCTGCGCCGGCTCCGGTGCCCGCTCGACTGTGAACCAGCGGCGGACCGGACCCTCGGCGGGATCGAACGTGATCCCGATGTCGAGCGGCGCCGGGTCGACGACCGCGACCGCGAGCGCGCCGTCGCCCGAATCGAGCCGCAGCACGCAAGCCGCGTCGCCGGCGTCGATCCCCGCGGCGACGATCGCGACGTCGGCGCGGCCGGCGGCGACCGGCGCCGCGCCGTACCAGTCGAGCTCGTCCGGCGTCCGGCGGTGAGCGGCGACGCCGGTGCTGCCGGCGTCGCGCAGCAGCGCCCAGCCGCCGACCGCGTCCGGCGCGTCGATGCGCACGGTTCGCCCGCGCGCGAAACGCCGCGCGTAGAGATACGGGGCGAGCCGCGGCAGCGCGTCGCCGAGCGGCGCCGCGCCGAAACATCCGGCCGCGCGCGCCGCGGCGAACGACGGCGTCGCTCGCAATTCGAGCGCGTGCTCGACGAGTGGGTCGTTGCCGAGCACGATCCGTTCGAGGTGCGGGAGGATCAGCTCCGCGAGCGCGAGCGCGAACTCCGCGCCGCCCGGCGTGCCGGCCGGGAAGATCAACGGATCGCGGTCACGCTCGACCACGACCGCCGGGTCGGCGAACACCAGCGGGATGACGGTCGCGCCCGTCGCGCCGGCGAGGTACAGATCGAGCGCCAGCACCGGACGGCGCTGCCGCAAGACCGGCTCGATCCGGATCGCGGCGAGCCGCGCCGGATCGAGCACGGGCTCCGCGGTGCTCCACGGCGCGATCACCGCATGCGTCGCGTGCGTCCTCACTCGGGCCCCGGTTCGAGCAGACGGGCCAGCGCGCGCGCGTCGACCGGCGCGAGTCCGGCGAGCGGCGCGCGCTCGTGACCGGCGGCGCGGACGACGCGGACGCCGGGTTCGAGCGCGGCCAGCCACCCCCCGAGGTCGCCGGCCCGCTCGACCCGCACCGCCAGCGTCTCCTCCATCCGCCGCCCGGACGCGCCGAGCACCGGGCGGATTCGCGCGACCGCCTCGGCGGCGCTCACCGTCCCGTCGAGTAGCAGGTGCACGCGAACCGGCGCCGCGGCGTCGAACGCCGCGGCAGCAGCGCCGAGAAACGCCGCCGCGCGTTCCAGCTCGAACGAATCGGCGACCGCGAGCGCGATCGCATGCGTCGTGCCGGGCGTCCCCGCCGGACGAACGTCGCCCGACGCGCGCACGAACGGCACGCGCCGCGCCGGATCGAACCCGCGCGCGATCGCCGCCGGGTCCGCTGCCGGAACGGCCTGGCGCAGGTCCGCGGTCGCGGCGGGGTTGTGCGAGCGGGCGGGCTCGAAGCGGTGCACGAGCGCGTCGTCGCACCGCACGACGGCGTAGCCGGCCGACCGCAGCCGCGTCACGAGATCGGCGATCCCGCGCCTCGTCGGGCCGTGCGCCGGATCGATCCCGCCGACCGCTGCGAACGCCTCCGCGGCGACGGCGAGCGCGGGGGTCACGGCGACGTCGATCGGTTCCAGCTCGCGGGCGCGTTCGAGCGCGCGCCGTTCGGCCAGCCCGTGCAACTGCGCGAGGTCCGCGTACTCGACGTCGGCGACGCCTTCGCCGCCGAGCGCGCCGGGGACGGCCGGGAACGCCGCCCCGAGCGCCGGGACGCGCGCGAACGCGTCGCGCATGCGGTCGAGCGCGCCGCGCGTGAGCAGCACGTCGTCGGCGACGATGACGACGAGCTCCCCGCGCGCCGCGCCGGCGGCGCGGTTCACGGCATCGGCCAACAGCGGATCAACCGCGTCGTCGACGATGCGCAGTTGCCCGAACGCGGCGAGAATGCGCCGCGTCGTCGTCGCGCCGCTCGCAACCGCGGCGAGGAGCTCGTCGCTCCCGCGCGTCGCTTCGACGAGGGCGGTCGCGGTGAGCCGCAGGATCTCCGGCGCCGACGCCGCGGCGAGCACGATCGTCGCCGAGCGGGCGCGCGGCGCCGGCGGCGGCGCGGGCGAAAAACCCGGCACGCGCACCGCGCGGCGCAGCGTTCCGGCGGCGGCGACCAGGCTGTCGACCGCCTCGGCCAGCGTCGACCCGTTCGCGCCGACGTGCTGCGGGAAGCGCGCCGCGGCGATCAGCACGCAGCCGCCGTCGAGCGCCGCTGCATCCGGCGCGGCGAGCGCGACGTACGGCGCGGACTCCAGCGCGTCGAGGAGCGCGTCGAACTCCGCCTGCGCGGGAACGCGCGACGCCGCAGCCAGCAGGACGTACCGCTCGCCGCGCACGCGCAGCGCGGCGCGCAACGCCGCGAGCGGATCGGCGACCGCGCGCGCGGAGACCGATGGTGCGAGGGCACGCGCGCGCCGCGCCGCGTGCTCGGCGCCATCGCCGTGAACCAGCACCGTCAGCGGCGGCATCGCGATCCGCACGCGCGTCCGCCGTCCGCCCGGCAGACGCGTCTCGCGTTCGATCGTCGTGCGGCGCGGTGGCGGCGGCGGCCGACGCGTCAAGTCAGCCGAGGACGAAGGCGGCGAGCTTCCCGGCCTCGGCGAGGCGGCCGGCATCGAGCAGCGCGGTCGCGAGCCCGACCGCTGCCTGGCGGAACAAGACCTCGTCGGGGGCGCGCAGCGTGCGGACTCGCTCGATCGTCGCGACCGCCGCGTCCAGATCGCCGGAGCGCCGCTCGATCTCGGCGCGCAGCGCGAGCGCCGCGGTCGCGTGCGAGTCGTCGGCCGGGACGTCGCCCAGGTGTACGAGCGCTTCCGCGTCGCGGCCGAGCCGTGCCGCGGCGAGCCCCGCATTATAGGAAAGAATCGCGTCGCCCGGCGCGACCTGAAGCCCGGCGCGCGCGGCGGCGAGCGCGTCGGCGTGACGGCCGTCTTCGAGCAGCCGGTGCGAGCGGCGGCTGAAATCCGCCGCGCGCACGAGCGGGGCGTCGAGCTCCGCGCTCCGCAGGCGGGCGGCCTTCTCGGTCTCGCCGCGCGCATCGTAGAGGTCTTGCAAAAATCCCAGCGCGAGGCCGTTCCCCGGCGCGAGCCCAAGCGCCCGCAGCGCGTACGGTTCGGAATCGCCGAGGCGCTCGTCGCGCGTCGCGCCGGCCGCCGAGAGCAGCAGATCGACGTACGCGGCGTCGTCGACGGCGTCGCGGCGCTGCTCGACCCGGTCGAACGCCTCGCCGAAGCGCCGGCGCCGCATCAGGTAGTTCACGTGCTCGACGAAGCCCGGCTCGCCGGCGCGTTCGGCGCCCTCGCGGAAGAGGCGCTCGGCGTCGTAGAAACGGCCGACCTTTTCGTAGGCGTTCGCCGCCAGCCCGCGCAGCAGCGCCGAGTCCGGCTTGTTCGCCAGCGCGCGTTCGAACCACGGTACCGCATCGCCGATGCGCTCCTCGCGCACGTACGTCGAGGCGATGTTGAGCGGCGCCTTCCAGGTGAAGATCTCGTCGTCGACCATCGCGTGGTTCGTGGCCTCGGCGCGGCTCGCGATCGCCTGCTCGTACGCGGCCCGCGAATCCGCCCAGCGCTCCTGCAGCGTGAGCAGGTGCGCGCGGGTGAAGATCAGGTTGGTGTGGCCCGGCGTCTCGGCGAGCCCGCGGTCGACCAGCTCGAGCGCCCGCTCGACCTCGCCGCGTCCCTCCGCATACGCGTACGCCAGCATGACGTAGGCGACCGGGAAGAACATGCGCCGCGGACCGTGCATCGCGAACATCCGTTCCAGCACGTCGATCCCGGTCTCGTTGTCGCCGGCGGCGATCGCGGCGGTACCGAAGTTGAACCACGAAAACGCGTCGTCGGCCGCCTCGCGCAGCGCGCGTTCGAGCAGCGGCCGGTTTCGCTCGTGCTTGCCGCGGGCGTCGAGGATCTCGGCGGTGTAGCCCTTGTGCCGCACCAGAACCGGCGAGACGACGGCGGCCAGGTGACGGTCGCCGTCGACGACCAGGCTCTCGTGGATGACGTTCCGGTAGCGAATGCGCGGCGTCGTCGGAAAGATTCGCGGCAGGATGTGGGTCATCGTCGAGGCGCTCCCCGAGACGTCGTCGACCAAGTTCTGGATGTGGACGTAGACGCCGGTCGTCTCGGCCGGCGTCTCGCGCAGCGCGCGCAGCAGGGCCAGCGATTCCGGCGCGATCTCTTCGTCCGCGTCGAGCACCAGCGTCCAGCGCCGAGTCGCGAGCGCGAGCGATTCGTTGCGCGCCCAGCCGAAGTCGTCGCGCCACTCGCGCGCGATGACGTTCGCACCGAACGAGCGCGCGATCTCGACCGTCCGGTCCCTCGATCCGGTGTCGACGACGTTGATCTCGTCGACCGCCTCGCGGACGCTCGCCAGGCACGCGGCCAGGAAGCGCTCTTCGTTCTTCACGATCATGCAGAGGCTGATCCCGGCCGGCAACTGTTCGTGCTCGCCGGACGGAACCGGCAGGTTGAACAGCAGGCCCGTCTGCGCGCGCGCGAACGCGCTCTCGCCCTGGTCCTCGACGATCTCTAACGGCACGGATTCACCTCTCCGTACAGTATCGGACGCGGGTGCCAAAAAAAGAGAAAGGGCCCGCCGGAGCGAGCCCTTTCCCTCTTGTCCGGAGACCGGAGGGTCTTATCGGAAGAGGCTGATGACCGACTGCGCGTTCTGGTTCGCCTGGGCGAGCACCGACGTACCGACCTGCACCAGGATCTGGAGCTTCGTGTACTGGGTGGTCTCGGCACCGACGTTGAGGTCGCGGATCGCGGACTCCGACGCGGTCAGGTTGACCGAAGCGACGCTGTCGTTGTTCTGGTCTTCCTGGAGCCGGACGATCGTCGCGCCGAGCTGCGAGCGCTGCGCGAGGACGGCCTGGAGGGCGTTGTCGATCTGTCCGATCGAGTCTTCCGACGCGAGCGAACCGCTCGAGAACGAACCGCTACCGTTGATCGGCCCGATCAGGTTGACGTTGGCGATGCGCAGCGAGGCGGTCGACGTGTTGATGAAGCCGACCTGGATCGTCGCGCCTTCCGCGGCGCCCGACTGGAAGTTGAACGCCGGCGAGTTCGGGTTCGAAGCCGCCGCCACGTACTGGCTGATCTTGACGAACGAGGTCGTGCCGACATCGAGCGTTCCGACCGCGCCGAAGCCGATCGTGACGTTGTCGATCGAAACGGCCGCCGCGAGCCCCGTCGCGCTGACGGCGAGAACCGTCGTGGCAACCGTGTTCGCCGCGCTGTTGTAGAACGAGACGATCAGACCTTGGGTCGTCGAGGTCAACTGTGCGACCTGAACCTCGATGGTGCCGTCGGCAACCGAGACGTCGTTCGCGACGAACGAGACCTGCGTCGCGTCGACGAGCGTTCCGCCGGCGGCGAGGTCGGAGTTCGAGGTGATGACCGCGTTCACGTCCGTCTGCTGCTGGAAGCCCGCATGCGAGCCGTCGAGCAGGTTCTGGCCGTTGAAGTTCGTGTTCTGCGAGATGCGGTTGACTTCCAGCAGCAACTGCTGGACTTCCGACTGCAGGTTCTTGCGGTCGTCGGTCGACGTGATGTCCGACGCGCCCTCGACGCCGAGGGTGCGGATGCGCTGCAGGATGTCCGTCGTCGTCTGGAGCGCGCCCTCGGCGACTTGCGCCGCATTCGTCGCGTCCTGAACGTTGCGGGCGCCCTGGTCGAACCCGTTGACCTGCGCTTGCAGCGATTCGGCGATCGCGAGACCCGATGGGTCGTCCGCCGCCGTGTTGATACGCAGACCGCTCGACAGCCGCGTGACGGCCGTTCCGAGCGCTGCCTGGTTGCGATTGAGATTGAGGCTTGCGCTATTCGCCAACAGGTTGTTGGCGATGGAAAGCCCACCGATGCCCGGCATGTGTTTCCTCCATGATCACACGTGTGTAGGCGGGTGCTTCCTGACCCGTCCTAAACAATTGTTCGGTGGAATTCGGGCCGGACTTTAGCTTTTTGCGGAGGGCCGGCGGCCCTTGCTGCCGAGGTCCGCGACCTTCGCCGTTTCGGGAGCGGAGGTCGTGCCTTCGGCGGCCGGCTGCGGCGATTCGCCGGCGGCTGCGCGGTTCGTCCGCTGGATCTCGTCGTAGACCTCGGAGCGGTGAACCGGGATGGTCCGCGGCGCCTCGATCCCCAGCTTCACCGTGTCGCGATCGACGGCGACGACGACGATCCGGACGTCGTCGCCGATCATGATCGCTTGGTTGAGTTTACGGCTGAGGACTAACAGCGAAGGCGCCCTCCCTGGCTTTGCAGGTGGGCGCCCTTCCCGTTTTCGGCGCTACGCTCCCGCCGTCGGGGCGGATGCTTTCCGGGGGATCGAGGTTCGGACCGAGTAGCCGCCCGTCTCGAGCGTGATCTGGCGGCCGATTCGGCTGCGCAGGTTGACCACGATCGGGGCCAGCAGGTTCATCGTCATCTCGGCCGCGTCGGGGGTCACCACGACCACGCACAGGGTCGCGAAGTCATCCGGGCTGCGGAGCTCGAGCGAGCTCAGCGCGTAGGGCGGCAACTGCGGGGCGTACTCGCCGAAAATCTGCCACGGATCGGCGGTCGGCAGGGCGATCGTCGGGTCGTCGAGGCTCTGCAGCCAGACGAACCGCTCCTGCCCGCCCAGGCTGAGCGCGAGAAAGTGCCGCAGGCTGCCGAAGCCCGGGAGGCCCCACGGGAACGTCAGCACCTCCGACTCGCGATAGGTGCAAAGCCCGAAGCGCGGCAGATCGAGGGTAATCTCTCGGTCGGCGGTGTCCACGGTCTCGGTCACAGTCAAGGCAAACCTCTAGGGCAGATAGTCGAAGAGCGTCTTCGACTCGAGTTTCGTAGTGGTGGAGTAGGCGGCTTGAAGAGCCGTTTGCGTCTGCGAGACCTTCGACACCGCCGCGGCGACATCGACGTCCTCGATCGAGGACTCCGTGCTCTTGTTATCGGTCACCGCCGACTGGAGTTGATTCTGAATCGACCCCAGCGCCTGAATTCGTGCGCCGATCACCGAGCGGGCGCCCAGCACCCCGTTGAGGACGTGGTCGATGTCGCCCAGTTGGGTCGAGACGTTCTGGACGAAATCGGCCTGCGGCGCGAGGTTCAGCACCTTGGTGAGGTTGCCGGTGTTCGTGGCCCCGGGCGAGGACGCGTCGTTGACGAAGAACGTCCCCGTCCCGGTCAGCACGACACGCTGCGTCTTGGCGTTGAACGAGGCCGTGACGCCGGTCGTCGCCGTCACCGCGTTGATCTTCGCGACCAGACTCGTCCCGACCGGCGGCGCGACGCCGTCGTCGAGCGCGGCGCCCGGCGGGACGGTGATCGTCGAGATCCCCTGCACGCCGTTGACCGAGCCGTTGATCGTGATCGAGAAGTTGCCGGTGCTGTCGGCGGCCGGCGCGACGGCGAAGACGTTCGGCGTCGCGAGCGTCGTCGGCGCCGGCGAAGCCGGGAGGCCTTGCGCGCCGTACACGACCGCCCCGGCACGGTTGATCGCGCCGGCGCTCGCGTCGACCGCGGTCTGGTTGACCAGCGTGTCACGCAGGTTGATCAGCGTCTGGAAGACGTCCGGCGAGCCGTCGGGGGATTGGTAGTTGAACACCGCGCCGAACGTCGAGGAGAGCGCGAACTCTTGACCGTTGTAGACCAGTTGCCCCTGCGCTTGTTCGTTGCCCAGGAAGCTGACCGCGGAGATCGGGTTCCCCTGCTGCTGTACCGGCGGGTTCGCGGTCTTCGTCGTCCCGGCGAAGACGTACTTGCCGGCGTAGGTCGTGTTGCCGACCGCGATCGACTGCTGCAGCAACTGGTCGATCTGGTTCCCGAGCGCGGTGCGCTGCTGCGCGGTCAGCGTGTCGGTCGAGCCCTGCACCGCCAGTTGGCGCGCGCTCTGCAGCACCGAGGTGAGGCTGCTCAGCGCGCCGTCGGTCGTGGTCAGCTCCGAGACCGCGTTCTGCACGTTGGTCGACTGCTGCGTCGTCTCGTCGATCGAGGTGTGCAGGGTGAGATCCTGCGCGATGCGCGCCGGGTCGTCGCTCGGGTTCGCGAGCTGCTTCCCGCTCGAAAGCTGCTGGCTGACCTGCGCGTACAGGGCGGTCTGGTCGTCGATCGCGGCGGTTTGCTGCGCGTAGATCGTCGAAGTGGCGATGCGCATGAGTGACCGTTATCCTCCGGGGATCAGACCGATCGCGGTCTGGAGCAACTGGTCGAGGACGTTCATCGTCCGCGCCGCCGCCTGGTACGAGTTCTGGAACTTGACCAAATTCTGCGTCTCTTCGTCGAGGTTGATTCCGTCGATCCCCTGGCGCACTTGATCGATGTTCGCCGCCAGGGTCGTCTGCGCGCTGTTGCCGGTCGTCGCCGTCTGCACGTCGAGGCCGAGCTGCCCGATCAGCGAGCCGTAGTACGCGCCGAGCGTCGTCGTCGCGGCCGTCGCGATCGCGAAGTTCGCCGCGTGCGGCTGCGCCGCGGTGAACGTGATCGAGCCGGTCGTTCGGTTCACGCCGGTGACGACGACGTTCTCTTGCGCCGGCGTCCCCGCGCCGATCGTCAGCACCGCGCCGACGTCGAGTTGCGCGAACGCGCCGGGATTGCCGGCCGGCGGCAGGACGGTGACCGCACCAGGCCCCGCGATCGCCGTCGGTGAGGTCGTCTGCAGCCCGGGCGCGCCGACGCTCTTCGAGAACAGCTTGAGCAGCGCGTTCGCCGCGCCGTTATCCCCGGCGCCGAACGCGTTGGTCGCGTTCTGGTTGACGCCGCCGATCGCCGATGCGCCGAGGATCTCGAGCAGCGAGGTGCTCGGAGTCCCCTGCGATCCGCCGGCCGGCGCGTTGGAGTCGGTGATCGTGAAGTCCGGTGTGGTCGGATTCGCACCCTGCAGCGCGCGGTGCGTCGCCCCGGTGTTGTTCGGGTCGCGCGCGAAGACGATCTTCTGCGCACCGGGGTCGAAGCTCGCGGTCACGCCGAGCTGCGCGCTGTTGAAGTTGGTGACGAAGGCGTCGATCGTCGTCGCGTTCCCGGCCGGTCCGAAATCGTAGTTGAACGTCTGTGCGACGCCGTCGACCTGCACGGTCAGCGTCCCGGTCGTCGGCCCGCCGACGGCCCCCGGATGCGCGAACGTCGCGTTGGTCTGCACGGCCGCGGCGGTGTTGACGACCGTGTTCGCGGCGTTGATCCCGGTCGTGAGCGAGCCGGCTTCGGTCGAGGCGAGCGCGGCGGGGAACTGGGCCGGGTTGGTCATCCCGACTTGGATGTTGGTCGCCGCGATCGTCTGGCCGGGAACGGCGGGCTGCAGCAGCGCGATCCCCGGGCTGCCGTTCGCATCGTAGCCGGCGCTGGTGATGCGGTCGATCTCGGTCGCGGCACCGTTCGCGAAGTTGTCCAGCTTGCGGCCGTACGGCGTGAGCTTCGCGTTGTAGACGTCGGTGTATCCCGCGAGCTGACCGCTGCCGAGCTGCAGCGGGACCGGATTGGAGGGATTCGGATCGCCCTGCAGCCCGATCACCAGCGTCGGGTTTCCCGAGGCATCGGTCCCGACGACCGGCGCGGCGAGATGGTACGCCTGCGTGTCGTTGACGAGCGCGCGGCCGCCGACGGTGACCAGCGTCGAACCGTTCGCCTGCACGGAAGTCTGGGTCGAAAGGAGCTGCGAGAGCTGGTCGACGTCCTGATCGCGCTGGTCCTTGTACGTGTTCGGATTGTCGCCGACCGCCGTCGACGCGCGGATCTGCGCGTTGAGCCCGGCGATCTTGTCGATCAGGGTGTTGGCCTGGTTGACGACCGTCGTGGCCTGCTGGATCACGGTCGCCTGCGCGGTCCGGATCGCGCCGCCGACCCGGTTGAGCGCGGTGACGAACGCCTGTGACGCGGTGATGACGCCCTGCCGCACCGAGCTGTCGGTCGGATTCGACGCCATCTGCGAGATCGCGGTCTGCAGGTCGGTGAACGCCTGGTTGACGCCGTTCGAGGGTTCTCCGAACGACGACTGGATCGCCGAGAGCTGTTGCTGCTCGACGTCGAAGTAGCTCTGCGCGGAGGACGCGCCGCGAAACAGGCCGTCGTATGAATCCTGGTGGATGCGCGTGATCGAGCTGACCAGGACACCGTCGCCCTTGGTGCCGGGTCCGGTCCACGCCGCGTAGCCCGGCGAGCCGACGATCGGCGGCGCTTCGGTCAGGTTCACGATCTGGCGCGACGCGCCGGGGGTGTTGACGTTCGCGATGTTGTCGGACGTCGTGTTCGTGGCTTGCTGGAACGCGTCCAAGGCGCTCCCGATCAGGTTCAGGCCGAAAAAACTCATGCGCGGCGGCTCACGATGACGCTCCCGTCGGGAGGGGGGACGACGCCGCGGCGGCGGTACGTGCCGGTCTGTTCGGTCCCGGCACGCTGGAGCACCGCGACGGTGCGCGCGAGCCGGTCCATCCCGGCCAGGATCAGCGACTTGTTGTTCGAGACGGTCAGCCGCAGCGCGATCCCGCGCGTGCCCAGCTCGTGCATCGTCGCGTACATCGAGCGGCGCAGCGCCCCCGGCGCGTACGCGCAGACCTGCGCCAGCGTCAGCTTGCCGAACCCGCGCTGCTGCATCGCGATCCGCTGCGCGTACGCGGTCCCGTGCAGCACGCGATGCGCCTCGACCCGCCGCTCGGCGAGATCGATCCCGTCGGGATCGTTCACCACCAGCGCATCGGTCAGCCCCAGCGCCGCGCCGTTGAGCTCACCCAACAACCGGCACTCGTCCGCGAGCAGTTCGGAGAACCTCGTCCACTCGCTCACGGGCGCGCCTCTATGCTGCTGTCGCGAACTCTACGATCAGGCGTCCCAAGAGCTTTTCGACGATTTGCTCGGACGGAACGAAGTAGCGGTTCTCGGAGATCTGCCGCTGCAGGTGCTCGACGAGATCGTTGCGGTAGAACGGTTCCGGTGACGCCGACAGCACGCTCGCGAGCGATGCGGCCGCCGCCGATCGTTCGAACGAGTCGTGGGGGTCGATCGCCACTGACGCGACGGTTGACTTCCGTTTCACCGTCTTGTAGGCAGAGACCGCGGACGCGATCTCGGCCCGGGAAATGATCATGGGTGGTGACGCCTCTTTCGCACGCTTCCTTGCTAGAAGGCGTATCGTCGCGTCGACCATGGGACTTTAGGCCCAATGCGCGGAGCCGGCTCACGATTTGTCATCCTGCGGCGGAGTCGGTGCGGCGGCGCCGGTGTCGCCGACCACCGCGGCGCGCAGCTGCTGCTCGAGGATCTTGCCGATCCCGAGCGCGCCGGACTTGGAGAGCTCGTCGGCGCGCTTCGTGTCCAGCATCTCACCGAACGTCTGCTCGGCGTTCGACGTCTTCCCGGTCAGCGAGACCGGCGGCGCGCTCTTGCGCATCTCCTTGAAGAGCATGTCGACGAAGAGCGACTCCATCTGCTGCGCCGCCGCGTGCAGCTTCGAGAGCGCCTGCTGCTGGTCGGCGGAGAGCGGCGTTGCGCCGGCCGCGCCGATCTTGTCGGCCGACACTTAAATGATCTCCACGTCGGCTTGCAGCGAGCCGGCCTGGCGCAGCGCCTGGATGATCGCGATCAGGTCGCGCGGCGAGACGCCGATCGTGTTCAGCGCGCGAACGACCTGCGCCAGCGTCGCGGCGCCCGAGATGTAGACCAGCTTCTTGTTGCCTTCGGCGGCCGAGATCTGGGTGTTGGTCTGCACCGGCGGCTGCGTGCGCGAGAACGGCGCCGACGGGACGACCACGTTCGAGGTCGAGATCGTGATCGAGAGGTTGCCGTGCGCGATCGCGCACGAGGCGAGCGTAATGTCGCCGCCCATGACGACCGTGCCGGTGCGCTCGTTGACCACGACCTTGGCGACCTGGTCGGCCTGCAGCGAGACGTCACCCGCGTCGGCGAGGAAGTCCACCGGCGCGCCGGCGTAGCGCGCCGGCAGGTTGACGCGCACGGTCTCCGCGTCGAGCGCGCGCGCCGTGCCGCCGCCGAAGCGCGTGTTGAGCGCCGCGGCGAGCCGCGAGGCCGTGCGGTAATCCGGCGAGGTCAGCACGTACGAGAAGCCCGCCTGGTCCGACTGGATGTTGGTGATCATGTCGCGCGCGATCACCGCGCCCTGCGGGACGCGTCCGGCGGTGACGTGGTTCTTGGTGATGCTGTTCGGCCCGGCGAAATCCGTGCTCGCGGTGAAGCCGCCGACCGAGACCGCGCCTTGCGCCGTGGCGTAGACGAGGTTGTTCGCGGCGTGCAGCTCGGTCATCACCAGGGTCCCGCCCTGCAGGCTGGTGGCGTCGCCGATCGCCGAGACGGTCACGTCCGTGTTGTCGCCCGAGTGCGCGAACGGCGGCAGGTTCGCCGTGACGATCACGGCGGCGACGTCGCGCGTGCGCACGTCCTGCGAGGTGGTCGAAAGCCCGAACGACTGCAGGATGTTCTGGATCGTCTTCGAGGTGAACGCCGCCGAGGTCGAGTCGCCGGTCTGGTTCAGGCCGATCACGATCCCGTACCCGACCAGCTGGTTGACCGTCACGCCTTGCACGCGGGCGACGTCTTTCAGCCGCACGGGCTGCGCCGCCGCCGGCGCCGCGCACAGTCCGCTCGCGAGCGCGGCGGCCGTCAGAACCGCTACCAGACTCCGCTTGATCATCATCGCGTCGTTCATCGTCTTTCGCATCAGAACAGCCAGTGTACGATCTTGGACAGGATCCCGGGATGACGCGCGTCGGTGTACTTTCCGTCGAAGGTCGCGTGCACGTCGGCGACCCGCGTCGAGAGCACGGTGTCGGTATTGTCGATGTCCTCGGGCCGGATCAGACCGGTCACGTGCAGCGTCTGCTTCTGACCGTCGACGATCAGCGCCTGATCGCCGGCGATGCGCAGCGCGCCGGACGGCAGGACGTCGGTCACCTGCGCCTCCATCGAGGTCACGAACGAGTTCGAGCCGACGTCGGAACGGTTCTGCGAAGACTGGCGCGCCGCGTTCAGGTTCGACGTCAGGCGAACCAGCGGCAGGTTGAAGATTCCGCTGCCCGCGCCGCCGCCGGCCTGGTACGAGTTGTTGACGTTCGAGGCGTTCTGGCTCGCGCTGGTAACGGAGAAGTTGAAGATGACCTGGACCAGATCGCCGACCTGTTGCGCGCGATGATCCGGGCCGAGCCGCAGCGGATGGCCGGGTGCCGCCGGCGGCGGCGCCGACTGGTACAGCGTATCGGCGGCCGCGGGCGCGGCGATCGCCGCGATCAGCGCGACGACGGCAAGAAGTCGAACTCGCATTATTATTGTGATCCTCCGGGGAGCGTGAGCTCGACGCGGTTCGGGCCGGTGACGATCGCGGCGATCGCCTTCTGCGTCTGCGGGTTGACGACGGTGACCGTGTCGCCGATCGCGCCGCCCGTCCGGGCGATGACGTCGGCCATCAGCGCGACGACGCCGTCGTGAATCACCAAGATCGCGGCCTGGCCTGCTTTGACGACCGTATCGGGGACGGTCTGCTCGACGTAGAGCGGGACGCCTTTGGGTGTCGCGACGTTCAGCCGGCGCCCGATCAGCGCGTCCGCGCCGACCGCCGGCCGGCCGTTGGACGCGATCCGGGCCGGCATGAGATCGGCGGCGTTGAGCACCGCGCCGGGCACGAGGTCGCGCGCCGCGACGGTCGTCTGCACGTAGGTCGTGATGCGGTAGCCGGCGACGACCGTGCGCGCGAGCTTTCCGTCGATGCGGATCGCGACCGGGACGCCGACGTACGTCGGCGAGACGAACGGCGCGCCGCCCGCCGCGAGATGCACCGCGCCGGCCGGGACGTTCTGGTCGAGCACCTGATAGGCCGCGGCGATCGAGCGGTCGGGACCGCTGATCAGCCCGTGCGCGATCTTGTCGGCCACCGCCGCGACGCGCGAACCAGCGACCATCTGCGTTTGCGCGTCCGCCGCCGCGGGCGCGCAAACACCGAGCTGTGCGCCGAGCGCACAGACCAGGATGCTTGCGGCCAACAGCGGTGCGCGCATCGACATCAGCGCTTCGTTTGGACGGCGGTCTGCAGCATCTCGTCGGCGGTGGTGATCGCCTTCGAGTTCGCTTCGTACGCGCGCTGCGCGGTGATCATGTTGACGATCTCCTCGACCACCGAGACGTTGCTGGCCTCGAGGTAGCCGCCTTGCAGCGTCCCGGTGCCGTTGAGCCCCGGCTGCGAGAGCGTCGGCGCGCCCGACGCGCCGGTCTGCACGAACAGGTTCTGACCCTTCGGCGCCAGCCCGGCGACGTTCGTGAAGCGCACCAGATTGATCTGGCCGAGCTGCTGCGGCTGCTGCTGGCCGGGGATCTGCGCCGTCACCGTTCCGTCGGCGCCGATCTGGACCGCGGTCGCGTTCGCCGGGATCGTGATCTGCGGGTTCAGGAAGTAGCCGTCGGCGGTGACGATCGAGCCGTTCGCATCGCGCTTGAACGACCCGTCGCGCGTGTACGCGGCGGTGCCGTCGGGCTGCGTCACCTGGAAGAAACCGTCGCCCTCGATCGCGATGTCGAGCGGGTTGGAGGTCTGCTGCAGCGTGCCTTGCGTGAACGTCTTCTCCGAGGCGCCGACCTTGACGCCGAGCCCGACGTCCTGTCCGACCGGGACGACCGACGGGCCGACCGGCGTTCCGGGCGCGCGAAGGTTCTGATAGATCAGGTCCTGGAACCGGGCTTCGTTCTTCCGGAAGCCGGTCGTATTGACGTTCGCCAGGTTGTTGCTGATCGTGTCGATGTTGTACTGCTGGGCGATCATCCCCGTCGCGGCGGTGTACAGCGCTCTCATCATGGTCGGAATCGCTCCTATGCGTTGGTCCGGCCGACGGTTTGCACCGCCTGCGCGACCGCGTCGTCTTGGGTTTGAATCGATTTCTGGTTGGCGTCGAACCAGCGCTCGTTGGCGATCAGATCGACCATCGAGCGCACGACGTCGGCGTTGCTCTTCTCGAGCGAGCCCTGCAGCGCGCTCGTGTTCGTGGCGGCGTGCGCACCGGCGCCGGTGTCGACGAAGCGGTTCGCGCCCTCGGGCCGCAGGTTCACCGGGTTGGCGAACTCGACCACGCTCAGCCGGTCGACGTTCTGTCCAGCGACGCTGATCGTCCCGTCGCGCCCGATCTCGACCTTGCCGCTCGTCGGCAGCGCGATCGCATTCCCGCCCGCGTTCAAGACGCGGTCGCCGTTCTGGGCGGTCAGAAAGCCGTTCTGATCGCGCAGAAACTCGCCGTCGCGCGTGTAGCGCACGGCGCCGTTGCCGGCGCGCACCGCGAAGAACCCAGGGCCGGAGAGCGCGACGTCGAGGTCGTTGCCGGTCGCCGCGATCGAGCCTTGCGCGAAGTCCGCCGGCGTGTCGAAGATCTGCGCGCCGCTTCCGAGCGCGCCGATCGGGACCTGCATCGGAACGCCCGCGGTGCGCGCACCGCTCTTGGCGGGATCCGTCTGGAACCGGTAGAGGTCGAGCTTCGGCTGCGCCTGCACCTGGAGCAGCGTGCGCTTGAAGCCGGTCGTGTTGACGTTCGCGAGGTTGTTCGCGATCGTGTCGACCGCCGACTGTGCGACGAGCGCTCCGGACGCCGCCGTGTACATGCCACGGACCAAAGTAAAAAACCCTCCGCACGAGACCGCCCCTGAAAACAGGGACGGTGAAACGCGGATCCGTCAATCGATCGGGACCCGCAGCGGCTCCAACCGTGCGAGGGTTGTCCAGCCGCTTCCCATGGTTGATCGGCGCGCGCGCTCCGGGACTTTAGGATTCGCGGCGCTATCGCGCGCGAATCCCGGCACGACCCGCGTACGACGCGGGTCAGCCTCATGGGCTGGGTGCCGGGGGCGGACGGCGGTGCTAGAGCGGCGTCTGCGGTTCGCCGGCGGTGCGGGTCGTGCGGAGGCGCGCGCCGATGTCGCCGAGCCGCTCCGCGACCGCCGCGGCGTCCCACGGCCGCTCGACGGTATCGCGCGAGAGCAGCGTGTGGACGAGCGTCGCGAGGTCGGTGTCGACCGCCGGGACGCGCGCGCGCAGATCCTCGGGATCTTCCTCGAAGCGGCGCAGCGCGACGTCCATCGCGCCCTCCCCTAAGAACGGCGGTTCGCCGGCCAGGGCGTGGTAGAGCACGGCCCCGAGCGAATACAGGTCGGCGGCCGGGCTCGCGCTCCCGTAGCGCGCCTGCTCGGGCGCGACGTAATACGCGGTGCCGACCAGCATGCCGGGCGCCGTGACCCCGGGGTCTTCATCGAAGAGCTCGCGGGCGAGTCCGAAGTCCATCAAGTGCGGGATCCCTTGCGGGTCGATGATGATGTTGGCCGGCTTCACGTCGCGATGGACGATCCCGTGCGCGTGGGCTGCGGCGAGCGCGCGCGCGAGGCCCATGCCGACGATCGCGGCGCGCTCGGAGCTCAGCGGGCCGTCGTTCGCGATGACGTCCTGCAGCGACCGCCCTGCGACGTAGTCCATGACGATGTACGGCCGGCCGTCCTCGGATTCACCGATATCGTGCACGGAGACGACGTTGGGATGGACGACCTTCGCTTCGGCGCGCGCCTCGCGCTCGAAGCGCTCGTGGAGCACCCCGGTCTCATCGCGGCGGCGCTGGAGGATCTTAATCGCGACGGTGCGGTCGAGCACGGTGTCGTGCGCGGCGAAGACGGTCGCGGCGCCGCCGTGCCCGAGGACGTGATCGACTCGATACCGCCCCCCAAGCAATCCGTCCGCGCTCATCAGCGAGCGCTTTACCCCGAACCCTCAAGACCCCCGCACACGCGTGCGCATGAGGCTGACCCGAGTCGTACGAGGGTCATGCCGCAAGTTCGCAAGCGAAGCGAGCGAACTATGCTGACCCGAGTCGTACGAGGGTCATGCCGCGGTCTAGCGCGCGCGAAGCGCGCCGCTAGACCTGCATTCTCGAGATTTCGGAGTACGCTTCGAGGAGCTTGGAGCGCATCGCCATCGTGAAGTTGAGGGCGAGGTTCGCTTCTTCGACCGAGGTGACGACCTTCTGCAGGTCGTTGGTCTTGCCGGAGGCGAGATCGCGGGTCGCCTGGTCGGAGACGTTGATCTTGTCGTTGACGTCCGAGATCATCGCTTTGACCGTGTCCTTGAAGGACGGCCCTTGGACCTCGGCGGCCGCGCCGGGGATCGGGCCGACGTTGGGGCGCTCGTCGAGGTTCGTCGCGGCGCCGATGTCGGGGACGAAGGTCCCCGGGATCACCTTGGAGATCGCGCTGCCGTAGTCCATCAGGCTTTCAGCAGTCCGAGCGTCGCGGTGCCCATCGCGCGCGCTTCCTGGATCGCGGTGACGTTGGCTTCGTAGGCGCGGGAAGCGGCCATCATGTCGACCATCTCCTTCACCACGTCGACGTTCGGCATGTGCACGTACCCGTTCGCGTCGGCGTCGGGGTGGCCGGGATCGTAGACGAGCCGGTCGGGGCCTTGATCGTTCACGACGCCGACGACGTCGACGCCGGCGCGCGAGCGGGCCGGGTCGTTCGCATCATCGACGGCGTTCGCCGCATCCGGCGCCGGCTCGTTCTTCTGCGCGTAGACGACCAGCTGGCGTTTGAACGGCCCGCCCTCCGCGGTGCGCGTCGTGTTGACGTTCGCGATGTTGTTCGCGATGGTGTCCATCGCGAGCCGTTCGGCCGAAAGGCCGGTCGCGCTGACTTCGATCGAGGTGTAAAAACCCATGTGCTAGCTCTGAATCGCCTGGCGCAGGCGGGAGTATTGGTTCTGCAAGAGCTGTCCCATCGTCTGGGCGTACGCGGAGTTGAGCGAAAGCTTCGCCATCTCCTGATCGACGTCGACGTTCGAGCCGTCGACGCGCATCTGCGTTCCGCTGTCGACCGTCGTCGTGACCGAGAAGGGCTCGGGCGCCTGCGATCCGTCCGCTTCGAAGTGCCGCGCCGAGGCCGTGCTCAGCGTGAGCTCCTCGGGATCGGCCGGCGTTGCTTCGGTCGCCGCCAGCGCCTCTTTGAACGAGACGTCCGAGCGCCGGAAGTTGGGCGTGTTGACGTTCGCGACGTTGTTCGCGATGACGCCGTGCGCCGTTCCCGCGCCGTCCATCGCGTTCTTGAGCATACCGACGGTCTGGCCGAATGAGATGTCGCCCATCACCAAGGCCATCGGCACACGGGTCAGGCGACCTTAGCGGACCGAGCGCAGTGGCTCGGCGCGGTCAGGCAATGGCTGCTTGGTGTGGCGCCGAAGGGCGTGGACTCATGCGCCAGTATAGACTATAACCTATTGACATGATTGGCAATGATAGGCTATAGATTATCAAATACCAGATCAAGGATAGGTTGTAGGCTATGGACAAGGCGAGGCTCGCAGCCGTTTCACGCGCCCACCTCGATGAACGCCTCAAGCAGTTCGAGGCGGTCAGCGGCTATACCGCGCCCGTGCGCGGCTGGATCAAGGCCATCCGGGAGGCCGTCGGCATGACGACCGGGCAATTGGCGCGACGACTAGGCGTGAAGCAGCCTTCCGTCGTCGCGATCGAGCAATCCGAGGCAAGGGAAAGCATAGAACTGGCGACCTTGCGTCGCGTCGCCGAGGCCCTCGACTGTACGCTGGTCTACGCCTTCGTTCCGAAGAAACCGCTCGAAACGATCGTGAGGGAGCGGGCGCGGATGTTCGCGCGCCGCCGCCGGGCGCCGGTCGAGCATTCGATGCTCCTGGAGGACCAGGCGGTAACGGGCAAGGACGTAGAAAAACACCTCGACGAAATCGTTCGCGAGACGAATCCGCGGCTGTTCTGGGACTAGCACGTGGGGAACCTCTTCGAGCAACCGGACGATGCTACGCCGCTAACGCCCGAGGAGCAGAGCGCGCTGATTCCAGCGCACATCGCCTATCGCCGCGAACTCAATGAAGCCGAGTTCGAAAATATCGCGCGCGCGCAGGACTGGGCGCTGACGCGCCGCCGGGATGTGCTGAGCGAGAAATTTGTCAGAGACCTGCACAAGCGGATGCTAGGCGATGTTTGGCGCTGGGCCGGGAAGTTCCGCACGAGCGAGCGCAATCTCGGGATACCGTTCTACGACATCTCGACGCAACTGCGCCAGTTGCTTGACGACACAAAGGCGTGGATTGAATACAAGACATATCCACCCGATGAAATTGCCGTGCGTTTCCATCACCGCCTAGTGAAGATCCATCCTTTCCCAAACGGGAATGGGCGTCATTCCCGGCTGATGGCCGACCTTCTCGTCATGCGCCTCGGTGGTGAACGGTTTTCGTGGGGAAGCGCCAATCTGCGGGCCGCCGGGGACATGCGCGGGCGCTATATCGCCGCCCTGAAGACCGCCGCTGACCACGATATCGGCCCTCTGCTCGCGTTCGCGCGATCATAGCCCTGGTTGGCGATGACCGCTAGCGGGCGAACTGCGCCGCGTGGAGGTTGGCGTAGGCGCCGCCGGCGGCGATCAGGTCGGCGTGGGTGCCGGTCTCGCGCACGCGCCCGTCCTCGATGTAGAGTATCTTCGTCGCGCGCCGGATCGTCGAGAGCCGGTGCGCGATGATCAGCGTCGTGCGTCCGGGCAGCAGCCGGTCGAGCGCGTCTTCGATCAGCGCTAAAGAGCCGCCGCACTGGATGCTCCCGTATCCCGTCGCGAAAGACTCCGGACTGCCGACGACTCCTCGCGACACCGGCACGTGGGTCATGTACGCCGGCACGCCGTACGCGCACCTCATGATCAACGGCAAACCGTAAGGGCCGTCATTCAAGAACGGTAACAGCCTCGAACAGGAATGTCCGAGGCTGTCATCCGCTGACTAAGCGGGCACCCTGATTGTAACCGGGTGACCAAATCCGGTCAAGGTAGCCCGCTCGCCCGCACGCGCCCGGAGGGAGTCGAACCCTCACCGCCCACTTAGTCAGAATGGGGCTCTATCCAGTTAAGCTACGGACGCATCGAGGCGGCGAATACTTCGACGCAGGAGACGCAGCATTGGAGGATCAGGTCGTTGACGGCGTTTTGTCCGGAAGGTCGCGTCAGCGGGTGAATTGCGCGGCGTGGAGGTTGGCGTACGGTCCCCCCGCTGCGATGAGGTCGGCGTGAGTGCCGGTCTCGCGCACGCGCCCGTCTTCGATGTAGAGGATCTTCGTCGCGCGCCGGATCGTCGAGAGCCGGTGCGCGATGATCAGCGTCGTGCGCCCGGGGAGCAGCCGGTCGAGCGCGTCTTCGATCAGCGCTTCCGAGTGGGAGTCGAGCGCGCTGGTCGCTTCGTCGAGGATCAGGATCCGCGGGTCGCGCAGGATCGCGCGCGCGATCGCCAGCCGCTGGCGCTGGCCGCCCGAGAGGCGGATCCCGCGTTCGCCGACGATCGTGCGGTAGCCGTCGGGGAGTCGCTGGACGAACTCGTCGGCGTTCGCTTCTTGCGCCGCCGCGACGATCTCATCGTCGCTCGCCGTCAAGCGGCCGTAGCGGATGTTGTCGGCGATCGTCCCGTTGAAGAGCTGCGTTTCCTGCGGCACGATCGCGATCGCGCCGCGCAGGTCGCCCAGCCGCACGTTCGCGATGTCGACGCCGTCGACGGTGATCCGCCCGCGCTGCGGCTCGTAGAAGCGCGGCACCAGGTTGACGATCGTGCTCTTCCCGGCGCCGGACGGGCCGACGAGGGCGACGACCTCGCCGTGCAGCATCTCGGCGCTGAAGTCGTTCAGCACGGGCCGGTCGGCGTCGTACGCGAACGTGACGTGTTCGAAGCAGACGTCGCCGATCACCGCGGGCAGCGGGACGGCCTCGGGCGGATCGTTGGGCTCGATCGGCAGGTCGAGCATCTCGAACACGCGGCCCGCACCGACGAACGCTCGCGCGAAGTCCGCGAAAAAGATCGAGAACCGGTTCATCGGGTTGATCAGCAGGCCGGTCGCGGCCCAGAATCCCCACGCCTGCGCGGGGCTCATCCGGCCGGCCGCGATCTCGCGCGTCGTCAGCGCGACGACGGCGCAGAGCGCCAGCATGACGACGAACGAGAGCACCGGCGTCTGCGTGAGGTTGAACTGCGTGACCTTCATGTACGCGCCGACGTAGCGGTGGTTCGCCGCGGCGAAGCGGTCGCGTTCGAAGTCTTCGCGCCGGAACGCCTTGACGACGCGCTCGTTCGCGAGCACCTCGACGAGGTTGGCGGAAAGGTCGGCGATCCGTTCCTGCGCGCGCTTCGTCCCGCCGAGGATCAGCCGGTTGAACCGGTTCACGACCCACCCGATGATCGGCGCGGCGACGAACAGCACGACGGCGAGCAGCCAGTCGAGCGTGATCATCCACGCCAGCGACCCGACGAACGTGACCGCGGTCTGCACGAACTGCGGCAGCGAGATCGAGAGCGCGTCCGTCATCAGGCCGAGGTCCGAGGTCATGCGCGACTGCAGCTCGCCGGGTCGCCAGCGGTCGAACTCGCGCAGCGGCATACGCGCGATCCGGTCGAACATCCGCGCGCGGAAGTCGGCGACCATCGACTGTCCCGCGAACGCCGTGATGTAGGACTGGCCGTACGAGGCCAGGTTCCCGATGATCTGCGAGCCGACGATCGCCGCGATGACGAAGATCAGCACGTCCCAGTGCGGCTGCTCGATCAGGACGTCGGACCGCAGCAGCTCGGTGACCTTGATGATAACGAGCGGCGCGACGCCGGCGAGGAGGCCGAGCGCGGTCCCGACGGCGAGCCGGCCGCGATAGGGGCGGCTTTCGCTGAGCAGCCGCCGGATCGTCGGGTTCACCGCGAAACCTTCGCCGCGGCCGCCAAGTACCTTGGGTACGAGTTTGCCGCGAGGTGGTCACCAAGTCGATGGATTGCTTCTTTCACAACGCCGTCCCGTCCGTTGCCCCGTGCCACGGCTGTAAAAAGCCGCTCTGCGCGACGTGCCGCAACGAGAACGGCGATTGCCCCGGCTGCGTCCTGGCGGCGCGGATCGATGCCGCCCGCCAAGCCAACATGATCAACGGCGGCGTCGGGGCGTCGTACGGGACCTATTCCGAGCCCCACCATGAGCAGCAGGCGGCGTATTCTGCGCCGCCGCCGCAGCCGGAGTACGAGCCGGCCCCGGCGCCGCCCGGCCCGCCGCGCGTCCAGCGCGTCGCCGCGCTCGCCGTGCGCCCGGAGACGCGTGCCGTCCTCGGGCTCAGCTACGTCCCCGCATTCTGGCCGCTGGCGCTGATCGCGCTGCTCGACAGCAAGTCCTCGCACCTCGTCAAGCGCCAAGCCTGGCAGGCTCTCGGGTTCAACCTCGGCCTGTTCGGCTTCTCCGCGTTCCTCACGTCCGCCAGCGCGATCCCGGTCATCGGCTTCAGCGTCTGGCCGATGCTGACGTTCATCGTCCCGATCTGGCTCGTCGCCAGCATCGTCTACGCCGTGCGCGTCTGGCAAGGCGAAGACATCGACGTCCCGATCGTCAGCGACTGGGTAGACGCGCGGCTGCCGGCGAGCCCGCAAGGGCAGAGCTAACCCAGGCGGGTTCGGCGTGCGCCGAACCCTGCGTTTGCGCCCCGGCGCAAGCCGCTAAACGAGTGCCTTCGCCGCCGAGACCCACGCTTCGACGGCGTCGGGCTCGCGCGGGATCGCGGCCGAGAGGTTCTCGACGCCGGTCTTCGTGATGAGCACGTCATCTTCGATGCGCACGCCGATCCCGCGGTAGCGCGCCGGCACGGTGAGATCGTCGAGCTGGAAGTAGAGTCCCGGCTCGACGGTCAGCACCATCCCCGGCGCGAGCGTGCCGAGCTTGTACGTCTCGGCGCGCGCCGTCGCGCAGTCGTGCACGTCGAGGCCGAGCATGTGGCTCACGTTGTGCAGCGAGTAGCGCTTGTAGAACAGGTTCTCGTCGCGCAGCGCATCGTCGGCCGAGGCGAGGATCCCCAGACGTTCGAGGCCGCGCGCCAGCACCGCCATCGCGGCGCGGTTCGGGTCGAGGAAATCGTTGCCCGGCGCGCATTTCGCGAGCGCCGCTTCTTGCGCCGCGTACACCAGCTCGTAGATCTCCCGCTGCTCGCGCGTGAAGCGACCCGAGATCGGCAGCGTGCGCGTGATGTCGGCGGTGTAGAGCGTCTCGGCTTCGACCCCGGCGTCGAGCAGCAGCAGCTCGTTCTCGCCGATGCGCCGGTCGTTGCGCGTCCAGTGCAGCGTGCACGCGTTCGGCCCGCTGGCCGCGATCGTGTTGTAGCCGGTGTCGTTCCCCTCGACCCGCGCGCGCAAGTTGAAAACGCCTTCGACGGTGCGCTCCGTCTCGGCGTCGGGCAGCGCGCGCACGACGTCATCGAACGCGCGGTGGGTCGCGGCGACCGCGCGCCGCAGTTCGCGCACCTCGAGCTCGTCCTTGATCAGCCGCATCTCGGAGAGCGTCCTGGCCAGCTCGGCGTCGCGCTCCGCTTGCTCCGGCAGCGCACCGTCGAGCAGCGGGTCGGTCCCGCGCAGGGCGCGGAACGGCGCGCGCGCCGCCGCGGCGAGGTCGTCCGCCAGCGCGCCGAGCGGCTTGGTCGGCACGCCGTAGCGCTGCGCGGTCTGCGGCAAGCCCAGCCGCGGACCGACCCACAGCTCGCCCTTGCTGCGATCGGTGAAGAACGTCTTGTCGGTCTTGCCGGGGTTCGGTTCGCAGTAGAGCGTCGCCGCGTGCCCTGCGCCGTCGGGGACGAAGACCAGCACGTTGTCGGGCTCGAGGTTGCCGGTGAGATAATAGAACTCCGTGCCGGGCCGGAAGCGGTACCCAGTATCATTCGCCCGCGTCTTCTCGTGCCCGGTCGGAACGATCAGCGTCTCGCCCGGGAACGCTTTCGAGAGCGCCTCGCGGCGCGCCGTAAAGCGCTCGGCGCCCTCGACGGGGCTCGCCGGCGTGCCGGGCGGCGTCGCCCAGCCCGTCATCATGAAGCTCAGGAGGTTCTCGGGGGTCCCGGTATCGTGAGGCGCGACGGGCTGATCGATCATGCTCGCGTTTTCGATCCGGGCGCCCTCACGGCCTCGGGATTCTCTAGGACGCCGGGACGCGGACCTCGCGGGTGTAGCGCTCCAGGAACGCGCGCGCCGCAGTTTCGTGGTCCACCACCGGCTCGGGATACGAGTGGCTGCCGAACAGGGGCAGCTGCATCTGCAGCCGGCGCTGCGCGGCATCCGGATCGAGGATCGCAGCGTCAGGGAAACCGGCGAGCTCCGGGAGCCAGCGCCGCACGTACGCCGCGCTCGGATCGAAGCGGCGGGCCTGCTTGAGGGGATTGTAGATCCGCGGATACGCCGCCAGGTCGGCGCCGACGCCGGCGACCCATTGCCAATTCCCCGCGGCGAGCGCCGGATCGTCCTCCGTCAGGTAGTGGTCCCACTCGTCGCGTCCGACCCGCCAGTCGACCCCGAGATCGAAGCACAGGAACGAGGCGGCGATCGCGCGCACGCGCGGGTGCATCCAGCCGGTCGCGCGCAGCTCGCGGATCCCCGCGTCGATCAGCGGATAGCCGGTGCGCCCGCTGCGCCACGCATCGAGATGACGGTGCGTCCGCGCGAAACCGAAGCCGCGCATCTTCGGCTGCAGCGGCTCATCCGCAAGCGACTCGTTGTACCACGCGAGCTGCAGAAAGAAATCGCGCTGCGCGAGCGCACGCAGGTAGAGCTTGAGCGAGGTGCGCTCCTCGACCAGCAGAAACGGATCGGCGCTGCGCGCGCACGTCGCGCGCACGACTTCGCGCGCGGCGATCGTACCGAACGACAGCGCCGTCGAGAGCCGGGAGGTCTCGCCCGCCGCCGGGACGTTGCGGGCTGCGCCGTATTGCAGCGCAGGCCCGGCCAGAAACGCCTGCAGCTTGGCGCGTGCGGCCGTCTCACCGACCGGTTCCTCGGACGCGGGCTGCGCGCCGAACTCCTCCGGGATCGGAAGCGCTTCGCTCGCAATCTCGACCGGCGCGAACGTGGCGGTCCCTGCATCCGCCGGCGGGAGCAGCGTGCGCCACTGCGCGTGGAACGGCACGAAGGCACGATAGCCTTCACCGCCGCGATGACCGGCCGCATCTTCCGGCGGGACCGCCGGCGCATCGTGCACGGGCAGCGCGCGCAACCCCGCTTCTTCGAGCGCCGACTGGAGGTCGCGGTCGCGGCGCAAGCTCTTCGCATCGTAGCCGCAGCTCCAGGCGACCACGCCCGCGCCGACCGCGCGCGCCAGACCGCGGAGCACCTGGCCCGGGTTTCCGCGCCGCACGATCAGCCGGCTGCCGCGCATGCGCAGGGCTGCGTCGAGCGCGGCGACCGCCGCGCAGTAATACGCGGCTCGCCGCGGCGACCGTCGCAGCCGCGCCACCGAGACCGCATCGATGACGTGAGCCGCCACCAGATCGCCGTGGCGCGCCGCCGCGGCGAGCCCGGCATGATCGCCCAGGCGAAGATCCCTCGAAAACGCGAAAACCGCCCGGGCCACGCCCCTACAGGCTTTGCACGAAGGCGGCGACGTCGTCGACGTCTTTTGCGCTGATCTCCGCAGGATAGAGTTTCGGCATCGGCTGCTCCGGGTTCTTGATCCAGGCTACGGTCTGGTCGTAGTTCTTGCGGCTCTTCTCGTTCTTGAGCGAGGGACCGACACCGCCTTCGGTTCCGGTTGCCCCGTGACACGCAGCGCACTTCGCACCGAAGATGCTCTTACCGTGCGCCGCGTCGCCCCGGACGCTCGCGAGTGCAGCCGGCGTCGCGATCGCGGGCGCAGCGGTTGCGGTCGTCGTCGTGGTCGTGCTGCTCGACGAGGTCTGATCGCTGCCCTTCGAGCAGCCGGCGCCGATCGACGCGGCGATCGCCGCGACCGCCAGGTACGTGAGCTTGGACTGCATTGGTCTCCCTTCTCTGCGCGGCGACGGGAGTTTCCCGCCGGGCTGCGTAGACGGAACGGCGTGAGCCGGGTCTTCATCCGTTACGCGTTACCGCGAGACGCCGACCGGCTCGTTGCGGACGGCGTCGTCGCCGGCCCGACGCCCAGCGGCGAAGCGTGGCTGCCGCGCGTGCAGAAATGGCTCGCCGAGCAGCAGGCCGGACGCCGCCTGATCCTCGTCGCGGAGGACGCATCGGGCCTGCTCGGGACCGTGCAGCTCGTGTTCCGCTTCCCGACCGGCTACGCCGACCCCGAAGCCGCGAACGGCGTCGACGTGGCAATGGTCGAGGCGCTACGAACGCGCAGCGACGCGCCGCACGGCGTGGCGACCCAGCTCATCACCGATGTGCAGAACATTGCACGAAAGCGCGCGATCAAAACGCTCACGTTCCTTTTGCAGATGGGCGACAACCGGGGGATCGCTCAGGCGAAGTCGTGGGGGTTCGAAGAGTTCCGCATCATGCCCGAGCAGGGACGGATGCTGGCGTTCTTCCGCAAATCCATCGGGTAGCGGCGTAGTCGTGGTGCGCGATGCAGCGCTGCGGCGGGGACGCGCCTCTCCGCGCATCGTGCGCTCCGCGACGCTCGGTTCTCCGCTCGCTCTTGCCCTCCGGGCTCCGCTCGCTGCGAAACGCCCCGCCGCAGCGCTGCATCGCGCACCACGACATGGTCGAGATGGTGGAGTTGGTGCGGAAGGTTTGGGGGGTGGCTGGATTGCGGCGGCGCGTGCGCGCGGCACGTCATCCGCGTTGCGGTGCATGCGGCGCTCGCAGGGCACCTCACCCACGTCATCCTGAGCTTGTCGAAGGGCGAGGTGGGTTGGCGTGCGGTGGTGCGGTTAGCCGCCGATTTCGCTGAAGGCTCGCATCGCGGATGCGGTTTGGCCGAGGTCGAGGAAGTGGCGCTCGGGCTTGATGTGCATTGAGGCGCGAAGGATGTCGACGACGGCGGGTTCGCCGCCGCCGGTGCGGAGCGGGGTGCGCAGATCGATGTGGTTGTCGCCGAAGAGGCAGAGCTTCAGGTGGCCGTCGGCGGAGAGGCGGACGCGGTTGCACGTTTCGCAGTAGTCGTGGGCGAGGGGAGAGATCACGCCGACGGTGCCGGGGGCGCCGGAGTAGGCGAACGTGCGGGCGGGGCCGTTGCCGTGTGGGTTGGGAACGGGGTGCAGGGCGCCGAGCACGTTCATGCGCGCGAGCACTTCGTCTGACGAAACCCAGGCGTCGCGCTGCATCGCGACGTTTTCGTGGACCGGCATCACTTCGATGAAGCGGATGTGGACGGGGCGTTCGCGCGTGAGTTCGGCGAAGGCTTCGATCTCGTCGTCGTTCGTGCCGCGCATCACCACGCAGTTGATCTTGACGGGTGTGAGGCCATGCTCGATCGCGGCGTCGATACCGGCCAGGACGCGGTCGAGTCCGGGGCGGCGGGCGATCGCGGTGAAGCGGTCCTCGTGGAGGGTATCGAGCGAGATGTTCACGCGCCGCAGGCCGGCGGCGGCGAGCGCGGGGGCTTGCGCTTCCAGCAGCAGCGCGTTCGTCGAGAGGGCGATGTCGTCGATGCCGGGGACCGCCGCGATCATCGCGACCAGACGGTCGAGGTCGCGGCGGATCAGCGGCTCGCCGCCGGTCAGCCGGATGCTGCGCACGCCGATACTGGCGGCGGCGCGGACGATCGCCGTGATCTCCTCGAAGGTGAGGATATCCGGCTTCGCGATCCACGGCAAGCCGGCTTCGGGCATGCAGTAGACGCAGCGCAGGTTGCAGCGGTCGGTCACCGAGACGCGCAGGTACGTGATCGGCCGCCGGAAGGCGTCGACCAGCGGCTCCGCCACGGTCTCGATCAGATCGATCACGCCTACCTCTTCCCCGCGGCGGCGGGAATCACCCGGCGCGCTCGGTCAGCTATCCTGCTGGAAGACCTTGTCGTCGACCGGCACGTTGAGCTTGTAGTTCGCGAACGTCGTGTTGAGGTCGGCGTTGTAGTGCGGGATGTCGACCTTGCCGGTCTGCGTCTTCAGCACGAAGTTGCCGGCGATCTGGTCGTACTGGTTCACGAACCGGACCGAACCGCCCGTATCCTTGTAGAAGTACGTCATCTCGCTGACCGTCGCGGTCTTGTCGTCGACCTTGACGTCGACGTGGTCGATGCGGCCGTTCTTCTTCCGCACCAGCTTGAACGCGGCGACCGATCCGTCGTCGGTCGTCTTCGTCACCTCGTACAGCTTGGGCCAGTCCGAGGGCGTCTCCATCTGCCCGACGACCTTCTTCAGCAGGCCCGCGAGCACCGGGACCGTGTTGAACTGGACCGCCGCCTTGTCGGGCTTCTTGTAGTACGCTTTGCCTTCGAAGGTCTGGTTGAGGTAGGGAAACGCGTGCATCTCGACGTGGACGCTGACGTCGGACTGATAGGAGTTCAGCCCGGTGTTGACGCGCTGCATTCGCGCGTAAAGATCATCCTGGGCTCCGGCTGGGAGCGCAGGCGCGGCGACTGCCGTGAACGCGACGGCGGCGAGCAATGCAAACGAACGATGGATCATCATCAAGTCCTCTGCAGCCACAACGCCGTATCAGGGGCAACGGGTTCCAGCACGCGTGCGATCTCGCTCAGGACCGTCCGGTCGGCCTCGTGCGCTGCGGCGGCGCGCAGCGCGGCGACCGCTTGCGGGGAGCCGATGCGGCCGAGCGCCCAGGCCGCGTGACCCCGCACCAGCGCGCTTGGATCGTCGCCGAGCGCCTCGGCGAGCGCCGGAACGTCGGCCCGGTCGAGGCCGTTGCCGAGCGCGACCGCGGCGTTTCGCCGCAGAACGGTCGCGCCGCGCCACCCCATCGCGGTCTCGCGCAACCGGGCGAACGCGCGGCCTCGTAACCGCAAGAGCGCCTGGAGATCGGGCTCGGCGGTCTCTTCCGCGAGCGGGTTGAACGCCGGTGCTCCGGCGCGCCCCGCGACGCGGCTCGGCGGACACGCGTCGTTGCACAGGTCGCAGCCCCACACCCAGCCGCCGATGAGCGGTCGCAGCGCGTGCGGGATCGCGTCGCGGCGCTGGGTGAGATCGCTGATGCAGCGCGTGGCGTCCATCGTGCGGTCGCCGCGCAGCGCACCGGTCGGGCAGACGTCGACGCACGCGCGGCACGCGCCGCACGACGTGCGCAGCGGCGGATCGGGTTCGAGCGCGAGCGTCGTCACGATCTCGCCGAGGAACACCGCCGAGCCGAGACCGTGGACGATCAGGCTCGTGTGCTTGCCGATCCATCCGAGTCCGGCGCGCGCCGCAAACGCGCGTTCCGCGAGCGGGGCGGTGTCGCACACGACGCGCGTACACGGCTCATCGGCGAGGGCGTCGATGCGCGCTGCGATCTCGCGCAGCAGCGACTGCATGCGGCGGTGGTAGTCGCGCGACCAGGCGTAGGCGGAGACGCGGCCGCGACCGCGGCGTTCGCGCGGAACCGGCGTCGCGTAGGCGACCGCGATGCAGACGACGCTGCGCGCCCCGGGCAGCAGCGTCTGCGGATCGCTTGCCGCGTCCGCGTACTCGGCGTCGTAGGACCAGGTCGCGAGATCGCCGCGCTCCAGCGCGGCATGCATCCGCCCGCGCGTCGCTGCGTCGGCGTGCGCGCGGGCGATGCGCACCGCTTGCGCGCCGCATTCGAACGCCAGCGCCTTGACGGCGCTAGAGAGTCGGGATCCCTCCACGGCGACGCTTGACGGGATACGCTTTGTCGATCGCCTCGATGTCGGCGTCGTCGAGGCGAAAGTCGGCTGCGCCGGCGTTCTCCTCGACGTGGGCGACCGTCGAGGCTTTCGGGATCACGAACGTGATCGGGTCGCGGGTGAGGAACGCGAGGACGACCTGGCGCGGCGTGGCACCGTGCTTGTGCGCGATCTCGTCGATCGTCCGCGCGCCGGGCCGGTCGGTCCAATCTCCGCGCCCGAACGGCGTGTACCCGACGATCGCGATCCCGAGCGAACGACAGAGTTCCATCTCGTGATCCTCGACGGTGCGTTCGCCGAGATGATAGAGGATCTGATTGCACGTGATCGGCGCGCTTCGCAGAGCCTCGCGCGCCTCCGCGATGTCGTCGCCGTCGAAATTGCTCACCCCCAGCGCGCGGATCTTTCCGTCGGCGATCAGCTTCTCGAACGCGTGCATCGTCTCCGCGAGCGGTATGTTCCCGCGCCAGTGGAGCAGATAGCAATCCAGATAGTCGAGCTGCAGCCGCTCGAGCGAGGCCTCGCAGGCGCGAATCGTGCCGTCGAAGGTCGCGTGCGACGGCAGCACTTTCGAGACGATGAACAAATCCTCGCGCGGCAACCCCCGAATCGCCTCGCCGAGTAGCCGCTCCGCGGCGCCGTCGCCGTACATCTCCGCGGTGTCCAAGTGAACCATGTCGAGCTCGATGCCGCGGCGCAACGCGCGCTTCGCCTCGTCAGCGGCGGCGCCGCGGACCGGAATGTTCCAGGTTCCCTGACCGATGATCGGGACGTCGGGACCGGCCGCGCCCTCGCGACCGACCGAGCCGAACCGCCGCACGATCACGGCAAAAACTCCGGATCGACGGCCGCGTCTTTGGCGGAGAGGCGGGGCTCGCCGACCAGCGGCCACTGCACGCCGATGCGCGGATTGCGCCAGCTCACGGCGCCTTCGCGGTGCTGGTCGTACGGCACGCTGTTCTTGTAGTGGACGATTACGTCGTCCTCGAGCGCCAGGAATCCGTGCCCGAAGCCGGCCGGCACGAAGAGCTGGTGATGGTTGTCGCCGGTCAGCTCGAAGCCTTCCCACTGCAAGTACGTCGGCGATCCGCGCCGCAGGTCGACGATCGCATCCCAAATCCGCCCGCGCAGGCACTGCACGAGCTTGGCCATCTGAAAATCATAGTGCAGCCCCCGGATCACGCTGCGTTTGGACGACGAGCACGAATCCTGCGCGAAACGCAGGTCGAGCCCGAGCGCGGCGTATTTCGGATCGGACCACGTCTCTTTGAAGAACCCGCGGTCGTCGGCGAAGACGTCCGGGACGAACACGTGCGCCTCATCGAACGAGGTCGGTATCGCGCGGATCAGGACGGGCCGCCTTCCGAGTCGAGCGGTTTAGAACAGGTCGAACGAAGCATCGCGGGCGGCAAGGGCGAGGAGACCATCGCGCAGGTGATAGACCCTGCCGAAGCCCGCTTCCTTGAGGCGCTCGGCGGCCCAACGCGATTTGCTCCCGACGCGGCAGGCGACGACGTAGGTCTTCGCCGTGTCCAGCTCGTGCATCCGGGCTTCGAGCGCGGTGACCGGAATCGCGATCGCGCCCGGCACCTCGCCGAGCGCGCGCTCGTGCGGCTCGCGCACGTCGAGCAGCACGCCGCCGGCCTCGAGCACCGGGTCGAGCGCATCGAGGTCGAGTTCCGGCGCCGTGGCCGGCGGCGCGTCGCGCTCCGGGACGGTGCCGACCTCGGCGATCGACGGCGCCTCGCCGCACAGCGGGCAAGCGAGGTCGCGCGCGATCCGCACTTCGCGCACGCGCGCGTCGAGCGCGTCGATGAGGAGCAGCCGGCCGATCAGCGGCGATCCGATCCCCAGCAGGAGCTTGATCGCTTCGGCGGCTTGGAACGACCCGACGATCCCCGCCAGCACGCCGAGCACCCCGCCCTCGCTGCACGAGGGGACGAGATGCTCGGGCGGCGCCTCCGGATAGAGGCACCGGTAACACGGCCCGCCGGGCGCGCCGAAGATCGAGACCTGCCCGTCGAACCGGAAGATCGAGCCGTGCACGTCGGGCTTGCCTTCGAGCACGCACGCGTCGTTGACCAGATAGCGGGTCGAGAACGTGTCGCTGCCGTCGACGACGACATCGGCCAGCCGCACGAGCTCGCGCGCGTTCGCCGCGTCGAAGCGCGTCGCGAGCGCGTCGATCGCGATCTGCGGGTTCAGGGCGCGCAAGCGTTCGGCCGCGCGGTGGGCTTTGGGTTCGCCCACGTCGGCGGTGTCGTAGAGGATCTGCCGCTGCAGGTTCGTCTCGTCGACCGTGTCGTCGTCGACGATGAGGATGCGGCCGACGCCGGCCGCGGCGAGGTACGCGAGCACCGGCGAACCGAGCCCGCCGGCGCCGATCACCAGGACCCGCGCGCGCGTCAGCTTCTCCTGACCCGCGAGGCCGACTTCGGGGATCAGCAGATGCCGGCTGTAGCGGCGCAGATCGCGCCGGCCCGCCATCATCGCGGTCGCGCGTGCAGCGCGCCCAGCCACTGCAGCACCGCGGTCCGGCTGTTGTCACCGGCAAAGGTGTGATCGCTCGCGACGGTGACGAAGGCCTTCGGCTCGCCGGCGCGCGCGTGCAGCGCTTCGACCGACGAGCGTGCCACCATCGCGTCGCGCTCGGCGGCGATGAAGAGCACCGGCCGTCCGGCGAGGCGCGGCAACGCAGCGTCCAGCTCGGGCCCCCACTCCGCGACCAGCTCCTGCAGCGTCGGTCCGTCGACGTAGGACGAGCGCAGATCGACGACCGCGCTCGACGCGAGCGCGTCGAGCACCGTCGGCCGCCCGTGGCCGGTCGCGATCGCGACCGCGCCGGCGAGCGTGGGATCGCGACCGGCGACGCCCAGCGCGGTCACCGCGCCCATGCTGTGACCGAGCGCGTACACCTCACGCGCGCCGCGGTCACGCGCGAAGCGCACGACCGCTTCCATCGCGCCGAACAAGTCGATGACGCCGCGCAGCCGGCCGCCGCTCGCGCCCAGCTTGTGGCCCGGAAAGTCGAGCGAGTAGATCGAGAAACCGTGGCTTGCCAAGAACGCGCATAGGCCGTCGAGATTCTGCTTCGAGCTGGAGTACCCGTGACCCGCGACGATCGTCACGCCGCGCGCGCGCCGCGCTTCGTATTCGAGCACCGCGATCGTCTGCGCTTCATGGGGCACGTGGTGCAGCGTGACGGTCACGGCGCGGTGTTCGCGATCCAGGCCGCCTCGCCGTCGCGGTAGATCTCGCGCTTCCAGACCGCGACGCGCGACTTGAGCGCGTCGATCGCGTACCGGCAGCCCTCGAACGCCGCGCCCCGGTGCGGCGCGGCGACGACGACCGCGACCGAGGGTTCGCCGAGCGCGACGCGTCCGGTACGATGGACGAGCGCGATCGCGAGGGGACCGAAACGCTCGTGCGCTTCGCGGGCGATCGTCTCCATCTCGGCGAGGGCCATCGTCTCGTACGCCTCGTACTCGAGCGCGGCGACCGGGCGCGGATCGCCGGGCGACGTCGCCCGCGTCGTGCCGAGGAAGGTCACCACCGCACCGTGCGCTTCGGTCTTGACGGCGCGCACCAGGGCGTCGGGATCGATCGGGTGCGCCGAAAGCCCGATCATCCGCCGCCCACCGGCGGCAGCAGCGCGAGCTCGTCGCCTTCGCGCAGCACCGCGGTCCCTTCGATCAAGGCACCGTTGCACGCGAAGCGCGTCGACGCCCGCAGCGCCGCAAGCTGCGGAGCGCCGTGCGCGAGCTGCGACCAGAGCACCTCGGCGGTCGCGCCGTCGGCGATGCCGACCGCCCGTTCGCCGAAGCCCAACAGCTCGCGCAGCCGCGCGAACGCCAGCACGCGCACCGTCACGCCGCGCCCAAGTCGGTCGTGTAGCCGTGATCCTCGAGCCACGCGCGCGATTCGTCGTGCAGGCCGAGCAGATCGATGCGGTTGCAGGTCAGCTTGTGCAGCAGCACCTCCCAGAAGTGCTGCTCCCGATCGTACACGTCGTCCGGTATCTGATTGTGCGTGCGGGTGAACTCGCGCAGCGCCGCCCAGTCGCGCCGGGCGAGGAGCGTGCGCAGCTCGTTCTCGTACTCGGGGCTCGGCGCGGCGGGCTGCACGGTCAGGCCGACTTCCTCGCCGGCGCGAAGACGAACCGGTCGATCGCCCGCGCGACGCCGTCCTGATCGTTCGGCGCGGTGACGTGGCGGACCGATTCCCGTACCTCCGGGAGCGCGTTGCCCATCGCGACGCCGATCCCGGCCCAGCGCAGCATCGGGACGTCGTTCCGCGAGTCGCCGATCGCGAGCACGCCTTCCGCATGGATGCCGAAGTCGGCGCACAGCCGCGCCAGCGCGTTTTTCTTACTCGCCTCGCGGTTGAGCACCGCGCACTCGACGAAGTCGCGCCAGGTCTCGTACCGGAAGCTGAGCGGCAGGTCGCCGAACTCCCGCTGCATACGGCGGACCGACTCGGCGCCGAGAAAACGGATGAACGTGGGCGCTTCGGTCAGGATCGCGGCGAGCGAGGGCGCTTCGTGCCAACCCGGCCCGCGCATGTCGTCCATGAAGATCTCGGAACCCTGGAGGCGGTGGAACGCTTCCTCGAGATAGATCGCGATCGCCAGCCCCTCGCGCTCGGCGAACTCGACCATCGCCTTCGCGTAGGCCAGCGGCACCGGGATGCTCTCCAGCGTCTTGTTCGCCCCAAAGTCCTTGGTCAGGGCGCCGTGACAGCAGATCACCGGCAGGTTCAGCCCCAGCTCCCGGGAGACGCGGATCGGGGTGTCCACCCCGCGCCCGGTCACCAGCACGACGCGAATCCCGCCGCTCAAGGCCTCTTTGATCGCGCTCCGGTTCCGAGCGCTGATCGTCTCGTCGGGGGCGAGGAGCGTCCCGTCGAGGTCGAGGGCGATGAGGTCGATCGGTGGCGTGCTCGGTTTGGGGGGCATGGTCTCTTCCAGGGATGCGTAACGGGGGCTCCGTGGAATACGTTGGACGAACATGCGCACCTTCGTAGCGGTCCTCGCGCTGTTCGTCGCGAGCATCGCCTCCGCGCTCCCGCAGCCTGCTTCGCGGTGCTCGCACGACACGTTTGCGGTCGCCGGCCAGCCGGTCCAGATAACGGTATGCGCCGGAGCGCCGGACGGCGGCAAGACCGTCGCGGTGACGGAGACGTTCAGGAATGCCTCCACCTCGTTCAGCGACGCGACCTCGATCGAGGTGCTGGCCGGTGCGTCGATCTCGCGCAGCGTGCACGACGTCTCCCTGGCCCCGCTCGGACTGCAATATACGCTGCACTTGACGCTGGCGTATCGGGAGGCTGCCGTCTCGATCGAGCACGCTCTCCTGCTGCCGGGCGCCGTCCCGCTGAAGTAGCAAGGGACCGGCGGCCACGCAACCGCGTGGCCGCCGAGGGGTTCTAGGGCAGCGAAATGCGGTGTCGAGCCAGCTGATGCCCTGTACGAGCGTGGCCCCGGAGCTCGACGCGGTCGGGCGAGCCCGGTACGTCACCGAACACCTCCCTCCCGGCCTTTTTCGTGTCGCCGACGGCGCCGAAGGCAACGTCCCCTGGCGAGTCTCGCCCGAGCCCTTCCCGCTGACCCCGAAGACGGTCGCGGCGATCGAGTCGCTCGGCAACGATCTGCTCGCGTTCTACCGTGCCCTGAACGCGCTCTACCTGCGCAGCGCGCGCGGCACCGCGCCGGCGTACATCGCCGAAGAGCTCGACCGCGGCAAGCCCGAGCAGATCGTCAAGCTCGCCCGTCAGAACCGCTTCAAGCAGGACATCCCGCGCGTCATCCGTCCCGACCTGATCCTGACCGAGGACGGCTACGTCGCGAGCGAGCTCGACAGCGTCCCCGGCGGGATGGGATTCACCAACGCGCTGGCGCACACGTACTGCGAGATCGGGAGCGACAGCATCGGCGGCGCCGACGGGATCGCCGAACGGTTTGCCGAGATGATTCGCGGGCTCGCCGCGAGCGAACGGCCGACCGTCGCGCTCGTCGTCAGCCAGGAGTCGGCCGACTACCGCGCCGAGCTGAGCTGGCTCGCCGGGCGCGTCAACGCGTTCGGCGGCGCCGACGTCGTCGTCTGCCGGCCGCAGGACGTCGCGTTCACCGAAGAGGCGCTGTTCGTGCGGCGCGAGGACGGGCGCGAAACGAAGATCGACGTGCTCTACCGCAACTTCGAGCTGTTCGATCTCCTCAACATCTCGAAACAGGAGCTGATCCTGTACGCGGCGCGCCACAACCGCGTGCGAATCACGCCGCCCCCGAAGGCGCACCTGGAAGAAAAGTCGAGCTTCGCGCTGTTCCATCATCCCGGTCTGCGCGCGTATTGGCGCGCGGAGCTCGGACCGCAGGTCGACGAACGGCTGCTCGGGATCTTCCCGCGCACCTGGATCGTCGATCCGCGCCCGCTCCCCTGGCAGGGCGCGATCGCCGATCTCACCGCGAACGGCGCGCCGGTCCACGACTGGATGCAGTTGGTCGAGCTCGGCAAGAGCGAGCGCGACTACGTCGTGAAACCGTCCGGCTTCAGCGAATTGGCGTGGGGCTCGAAGGGCGTCAAGGTCGCGAACGACCTCACCAAGGACGCATGGCGCGAAGCGCTGCTCGAAGCGCAAGCCTCGTTCGACACGACGCCGTACATCCTGCAGCGCTTTCACAAGGGAAAGCGTGTGCGGGTGCCGTTTCTCGGCGAGTCCGGCGAGATCAAGGAGATGGACGGGCGCGTTCGGCTCTGCCCGTACTACTTCGTGGTCGGCGACGAAACGAAGCTCGGCGGTATCCTGGCGACCATCGCGCCGGCGGACAAGCGGTTGATCCACGGGATGAGCGACGCGATCATGGCGTCGTGCCGCGTCGCGGACGACGGCTACTGAGCGCCAAGGCCACGCCCGACCGCCGGGCCACGGCGGGCGCCCGGCGTAACCGCCATCGGCTGATCGCGTTCGGGAGCGCGGCGCTCCTCGCGCTGATCGTGTACACGGTCGTGCCGGCCTGGCTGCACGGCGCGACGCGCTTCGTCGCCGCATATGACGTGGGCGGCCTGACGCTGCTGGGGTTCTTCTGGCTCGCCGGCGTCCACGCCGATCCGGAGCTGACGCGCGATCGCGCGGCGGCCGACGATCCGGGCCGCAACCTGATCCTGCCGATCGTGCTGTTCGTGGTCATCGTCGGAATGGTGTCGGCGATCGCGATCATCGGGCACGGCCCGCTCGTGCAGACCGACCTCGAGAAGTGGACGGCGTACTTCTTCGGCATCCTGGCGATCAGCATCGGCTGGTTTCTGGTGCATACGATCTACACGTTCCGCTACGCGCACCTGTACTGGTACGACGACGACGGCGACGGCTCGCAGTGCGGCGGGATCAACTTCCCCGGCACCGAGCAGCCCTCGGATTGGGACTTCGCGTACTTCGCGTTCTGCATCGGGACCTCGTTCGCGGTCTCCGATCCGCAGGTGACCGAGACGCGCGTGCGGCGCGAGATCATCACCCACTCGATCATCTCGTTCGCCTACAACTCGGTGATCGTCGGGATGGTGATCAACCTGTTCGCCGGGATCTTCGCCGCGCCGGCGTCCGGCCACTAACCAGGGAGCGCGCCGAGCAGCGCGTCGATATCGTCCGGCGTGTTGTGACCGTGCGGGGCGACGCGGATCCCGCTCGCGCGATAGGTGGTGACGATCTTCGCCGCGCCGAGCCGTTTGCCGAGCGCGACCGCGTCGACCCCGTCGCGCCGGAACGTGACGATCCCAGACTTCACGTCCGCCCGCGAACGGTCGCCCACGATCGTCCAGCCGCGAGAAGTCAGCCCGTCCGCGAGCCGATCGGTGAGCGCGAGCACGTGCGCGGCGATCCGCTCGATCCCCGCACCGGCGATCACGTCGATCGAAGTGGCCAGCGAGAGCGCGCCGAGGATGTTCACCGTCCCGCCCTCGTAGCGGGTGGCGTCGGGGGCCGGCGGCTGCGCGTAGTCGAGGAAATCCCACATGTCGCGCGGCGAGCGCCAGCCGGGCAACCGCAGCGCGACGCGGTCGAGCAGCGCCGCGCGCAGCCACAGAAAGCTCACGCCCTGCAGCGCCAGCAGCCACTTCGCCCCACCGGCGTAGATCGCGTCGACACCGGTCGCGTTCACGTCGAGCGGGAACGCGCCCAGACCCTGGATCGCGTCGACCACGAACAGCGCGCCGTGCGCGTGCGCGACCTCGGCGAGCGCCGCGAGATCGTGGCGGTACCCGTCGTCGAACGTGACCCACGAAACGGCCACGACCTTGGTGCGCGCGGAGACGATGCGGCGCAGCACGCCGGGGGTCATTCGCTCCCGCGGCGCCCCGACGAGCGTCACGGTCACGCCGCGCTCGCGCAGCGCGAGCCAGGGATACGCGTTGGCGCCGAACTCGTTGGCGCCCGTGATCACTTCGTCACCCGGGCCGAGGTCGAGCCCTTGCGCCAGGACCGTGGCGCCGTCACCGGTGTTCCGCAGCAGCGCGATCTCTTCGGCGCGCCCGCCGACGAACTCCGCGATGCGGCGGCGGTAGGCCGGCAGCGAGAGCTCGCGCGACGCGGTGCCGAGGACGCCGCGGGCAGCATGGTCGTCGATCATCGCGTGCAGCGCGTCGCGGGTCGCGAGCGGCAGCACGCCGGCCGCCGCGTGGTTCAGGTAGACGAGCCCCGGCGCGATCGCGAACGCCTCGCGCGCCAGCGGCGCACTCATCCTGAGGTTATCGGTCGTCATCCTGAGCTCGTCGAAGGGTCAACTCGAGGGGCTGGCGTTGACGATGATGTCGGCTTGGGTCTGCGCGGGGTTCACCTTCAGCTTCGCCTTCGCGAGCTTCGTGATGAACGTGTCGAGCGGGACGTAGATGTCGCCGTTGCGCTTGAACACCGGACCGCGCATGGTCAACGAACCTTGGTCGATCTTCACCGTGCGGCTGCCGACCGTGAAGCGGCCGACCGAGTTCCCGATCGAGACGACGACGGCGTCGCCCTGAAACGTCAGGAGCCCGTCGAACGACTTCACCAGCGGCACGACGTCGGCGTAGACGACGCCGTTGCGCACGAGTGCGACCCCGCCGACCCGGTCGACCGGACGCCCGTCGAGGGTCAGCTTGACGTCACGATCGGCCGCGAGGGCGGCCGGGGCGGCGGCTGCGAGCAGCGCGGCGGCGAGGGCCAGGGTAGCGGCGAGTCTCTTCATGAGTAGATATCCTTGGTGTGCCAGGCGATGTTCTGGGCACGGTCGCCGACACGTTCGATGATCGAGACGACGAAGAGCAAGAGGGTGCCCGCTGGTACCGTACCCGGATCGCGCTGCATCTCCGCCTGGAGCGCCTCGATCCCGTTGCGATAGAGGATGTCGACCTCGTCGTCCGTCTCGATAACGTCGTCGGCGAGCGCGGCGTCGCCCTCGCGGTAGGCCCGCATCACGTCCTGCAGCATCTCGTACGCGAGGTTGGCGATCCGCCCGACCTCGACGCTCGCCGGGCGCACGGCGACGTCGGCTAGCTTGATCGCATTCTTCGCGATGTCGACCGCGTAGTCGCCGATTCGCTCGAGGTCGGTGACGATCTGCAGCATTCCGGCGATCGCGCGCAGTTCGCCCGCGACCGGCTGCTGCTTCCAGATCAGCTCGATGCAGGCTTTCTCGACGCGCCGCCGGGTGTCGTCGATCTCGTCGTCGCCGGCGACGACGCGACCGGCCAGCACGACGTCACGCCGTTCGAGGGCCTGGATCGCGGAGCGAATGGCATCGGAGGCGAGCGCGCCCAGCCGGACGACGTCGAGGCGCGTGTTCTCCAGCGCCTGGTGGTAGGCGGTACGCATGGCCTCCCAATATAGCAGGGGCAGGGCGGAAAGAGAACCCCGCCCGCCGTACGGCGGCGCGATGGACACCATCCTCGTCGAGCATTCCGGGCCGATCGCGACCATCACGCTGAACCGGCCGGCCGTCTTAAACGCTCTTAACCTTCGGATGCTCGACGAGCTCGGCGCGGCATTCGCCGAGCTTGGCGCCGAGCCGAACCTGCGCGCGGTGATCCTGACCGGTGCCGGTGCGAAGGCATTCGCGGCCGGCGCCGACATCGGCGAGCTGAACGCGCTGCCGGGCGCGCACGCCGGCGAAGCGCAAGCGCGCAAGGGCCAGGCGCTGACGCGGACGATCGAGCGGCTGCGCGTGCCGGTGATTGCGGCGGTCAACGGGTTCGCGCTCGGCGGTGGGTGCGAGCTCGCGATGGCGTGCGATGTTCGGATCGCGAGCGAGAACGCCAAGTTCGGCCAGCCCGAGGTCAACCTCGGCCTGCTGCCGGGCTACGGCGGCACGCAGCGTGCGGCGCGGCTGCTCGGCGAAGGGACGGCGATGTACCTGTGCCTGACCGGCGAGATGCTGGACGCGCAGGAAGCGCTGCGCGTCGGGCTCGTGCAGAAGGTCGTTCCGCTCGACGGCCTGCTCGCCGAGGCGCAGCGGATCGCGGAACTCATTGCCGCGAAAGCACCGCTCGCGATCGCCGCGACGAAACGCGCGATCGTCGACGGCGCGTCCCTCACGCTCGAAGACGGTCTCGCGCTCGAAGCGCTGCTCTTCGGTCAGACCGTGACGACCGCCGACTTCGCCGAAGGCTCGCGCGCGTTTCTCGACAAGCGGAAACCCACGTTCATCGGGCGCTAGCGGTCTTGCGCTGCGGGCCGTAGCGCGCCGCGGCCTCGGCCATCTCGCGCTCGATGTCGGGATCGAAGCCGATCCAGCGCGCGCGCACGCGTCCGCCGGCGTCGATCGCGAACATGGTCGGATACCCGGTGACGCCGAACGCATGGGTTACCGTCATGTCGGGATCGAGCGCGACATCGTCCATCTTGAACTGCGCCACGAACGGGCGCACGAGCGGCGTATCCTCACCGGCGTCGACGGAGACGACCTCGATCCCCGGGTGCGTGCGGCGGAAATGCTGCACGAGCGGGATCGAAGCGCGGCACGGATCGCACCAGGTGGCCCAAAAGTCCAGGAAGACCAGGTGCCCGCGGCTGCGCGCGAGATCGTAACGGCCACCGCTCAGCGTCGCGAGGGTGACGGGCGGGGCTTGGACCAGCTCGCGGTGCGGGAGACGCGGCAGGACGACGAATTTCACGAGCGCGGCGAGGACGATGACGACGGCCAGGACGTCGAGTCCGCGTGCGGCGAGGCGGTGGAGCCGGGGCACCAGCGCGGCTTCTGCCCGCAGGGAAAGCGCACCCTGCGCCGCATCCCAGGACCGATGCCAACGACCCGGGCGCCGGCCGTTTCGATCGACGCCCGCACCCTCCCCGCTCAAAATAGAAGTGCGCGGATCTTCGACGCGTTCGACAAGCTGCCCGTCGGCGGGATCCTCGAACTGAACGAGGAGACCGATCCGCGCTCGCTGCGCAACGAGTTCCAACAGTACCGCGCCGGCCGTTTCTCGTGGGACGCGCGCAATCTGGGGAGCAGCCGCTGGACGATCCGGCTCGAGCGCATCGACGAGCGCGCCGACACCGCGACCTTCCTCTCGCACACGGCGCCGTTCGCTAACGCGAAGCAGACGACGGTCAACGAGCTCGCGACGATCGCGACCGAGCGCTCGTACCGAACCGGCGAGACCGTCTTCGACGAGGGCGAGATATGGCCGTACCTCGGCTTCGTCCGCAGCGGCAAAGTGGTGTACACGCTGCTCTCACCGGACGGCAAGACGCACGCGCTCGGCGAGCGCCTCACGCACGACCCGCTCAACGAGTCGGGGACGTTCGACGGCGGCGGCGCGACGACGCGCGCGGAAGCGCTCACGGACTGCACGATCGTGCTGGTGCCCTCGGAAGCCGTGCTGCATGCCGTGCGCAACGACGCCGAGCTCGCCCTCGGGTTTCTCGCCGCTTCCTCCCAAGCGCGGCGCCGCTCGATCGACACGATCGCCGACCTCGCGTTCGCGCACGTGCTGCAGCGCGTCGCGAAGTTCCTGATGTCCTACGCGCCCGCGACGATCGGCCTCGCGCCCGGCCTCCCCGGCGTCGAAAACCTTTCACAAGCGCAGATCGCCGCGGCCGCCGGCACCGTCCGCGACATGGCCGCCCGCGCGCTCATCCGCCTGAAAAACGCCCAAGCCGTCGCGCTCGACCGCGGCCGCGTCCGCTCGATCGACCGCCTCCGCCTGGAAGCCTTCGCCCACGGAGTCCAAGCCCCACCGGTCTAACCGCACGCTATGAGTCCGCATTAGCGATCTCCACACTGACTCGGCGTATCGCCGTGATACCCGCTTCGGAATACAGCGGCATATGCGCCCGCGCCGCCGAACGCGCGCGGTATGGCGAGGTTCGCATTCATCATCACTGTCGTCGCGCTCGCGATCGCCGTCGCCGCCCCGGCTGCGGCCGCCGGCGGCACGATCTCCGTCTTCGCGGCCGCGTCCCTGCGCGAAGCGTTCGAAGCCGCCGCACCAGCGTTCACCAAGGCGACGGGCGTCGCGGTGACGTTCTCCTTCGGCGGCTCGGATACGCTGGTCACGCAGATCAAACAGGGTGCGCCCGCCGACGTCTTCGCCTCCGCCAACGAAGCGCAGATGAAGGTCGCGTCCGATGCGTCGCTGCTCGCCGCGCCGGCACGCACGTTCGCGCGCAACCGGCTCGTCCTGATCGTGCCGAGCGGCAATCCGGCGAAGATCTCGGGACTCGCCGACCTCGCGAAGCCCGGCGTGAAGGTCGTGCTCGCCGCAGCGACCGTCCCGGTCGGCAACTACGCCCGGGGCGCATTCCGTAAGCTGAACGGCACGAGCGGATATCCTGTGGATTTCGCCGCCGCGGTCGAGCGCAACGTCGTCTCAAACGAGCTCGACGTCAAGGCGGTCGCGACGAAAATTTCACTCGGTGAAGGTGACGCCGGCGTCGTCTACGCGACCGACGTCGTCCCGGCGATCGCCGGCAAGGTCAAGACGATCGCGTTCCCGGCTGACGCGTCATCCGACGCGATCTACCCGATCGCCGCGCTCAAGAGCGCGCCGAACGCCGCCGGTGCGCGCGCGTTCGTCGACTTCATCGTCTCGCCGGCCGGCCAAGCGTTTCTGAAGGCGCGCGGGTTCGCATCGCCGTGAGGCGCGCGCTCGCGCGTTCCGCAACGCCTGGCAGGCGACTCCGGTTTCCTTCGTAGAAGGTAGGCCTCGATGCGTCGCTTTGTTTTCGTGCTGTTCGCAGCGCTGATCGCCATTTGTCCCGCCCTGGCCGCGGCCGGGCCGTATGCCTATCCGGACGCGCCGCGCGGGACCGTCACCGACACCTACTTCGGGACGACCGTCGCCGACCCGTACCGCTGGATGGAAGACGTGGACTCGCCGCAGACGACGGCCTGGGTCAAGGCCGAGGGGGCGATGACGCGCTCGTACCTCGATGCGATCCCGCAGCGCGGCGCGATCAAAGACGACTACCGGAAGCTGCTGAACTACGAGAAGGTCAGTGCGCCGTTCCATCAAGGCAACTGGTGGTTCTTCTCGCGCAACACCGGGCTGCAAAACCAGAGCGTGCAGTACGTCCAGCGCGGCGAACACGGCACGCCGCGCGTGCTGCTCGACCCGAACACGCTCGCGGCCGACGGCACCGTCGCGCTCGCCGGCTTCCACCTCACGCACGACGGGAGCCTGGTCGCGTACGCCACCCAGTCTTCGGGCGCCGATTGGCAGACCTGGCACGTGAAGAACGTGGCGACCGGGCGCGATCTTCCCGACGTCCTGCGGTGGAGCAAGTTCTCCGGCGCAACGTGGACGGGCAACACCGGCTTCTACTACAACGCGTACGATCCGCCGAAGCCCGGCACCGGGAACGCGACGCTCAGCGCGCTCGGCACGCAGAAAATGTACTACCACCGGCTGGGCACGCCGCAGTCCGCCGACCGCCTCGTCACCACCGCGAAGCCCGACCAGTTCCTCGGCGTGTCGCGCACCGACGACGAGCGCTACGACCTCTTCTACACCTCGAAGGGCAACGGCAACAGCCTCGCGTGGAAGCGCGCGTCGGAGCCGGACAGCGCGTTCAAGCCGATCTTCCCGCTCGATCCGAATGTCGGGTACGGGCCGATCGACGACGACGGCACGAAGATCTATCTCACGACGAACCTCAACGCGCCACGCAGCCGGCTCGTCTGGCTCGACCTCAAGGATCCCTCGCACATCCTGCACGACATCGTCCCGCAATCGGCCGACGCGCTCGACGGCGCCACGATGTTCGGCAACCGGTTCTACGTCAGCTACCTGCACGATGCGCATTCCGTCGTCCGTGTCTACTCGCTCGACGGCCGCCAACTGGGGTCGATCGATTTGCCGGGGATCGGCACCGGGGGACTGCCCAACGGGCACCGCACGGACCGCATCGCGTACTACGGCTTCGCCTCGTACACGTATCCGCAGACGATCTACCGACTCGACACGCTCACCGGCAAGAGCACCATCGCGATCCAGCCGAAGATCGCATTCGACCCGGCGCCCTACATCACCGAGCAGGTGTTCACCACCTCGAAGGATGGCACGCGGATTCCGGTGTTCGTGGTGCACCGCAAGAACATGCCGCTCGACGGTACGACGCCGACGATCCTCTACGGCTACGGCGGGTTCAACATCTCGATCACGCCCGCGTTCTCGTCGGCGGTCGCGATGTGGTTGCAGATGGGCGGGGCGTACGCAGTGGTCACGCTGCGCGGCGGTGCCGAGTACGGTGACGCCTGGCACGACGCCGGCCGGCTGGCGAACAAGCAGAACGTGTTCGACGACTTCTTCGCGGCGGCGCAGATGCTGATCGACAAGAAGATCACATCCACGCCGAAGCTGGCCGCGAACGGCGGCTCGAACGGCGGACTGCTCGTCGGCGCCGCGATCACCCAGCGGCCCGACCTCTTCGGCGCCGCGATCCCCGAAGTCGGCGTGCTCGACATGCTGCGCTTCCAGAAGTTCACCGTCGGCAAAGCCTGGGTCACCGACTACGGCTCCTCGGAAGCCTCGGCCGATCAGTTCAAGTATCTCTACGCGTACTCACCGTACCACAACGTCAAGGACGGCACGAAGTATCCGCCGACGCTGGTGATGACCTCCGATCATGACGACCGCGTCTTCCCGGCGCACTCGTTCAAGTTCGCCGCCGCGATGCAGCATGCCCAGGGCGGCGACGCTCCCGTCCTGTTGCGCGTGGAGTCCAAGGCCGGTCACGGCGCGGGGCGCCCGACCGAGAAGATCATCGACGACGTCGCCGACCGCTTCGCGTTCCTGGTCAAGAACCTGAACTTCACCCCGACGCTGTAACGGCTCCAACCGCGACCCGTACGTCGACCGGGACGCCGCTGAGGGCGGCGTTCCCGGTGAGCTCGTCCAGGCGCAGCTCGTCGGCGAGATCGTTGAAGCTTGCGCCGGGCTTCTCGCTCGCAATCGCCTGCGCCGTGCCGCGGCGCGCGTGTCCGAAGCCGTGCGGCAAGCTACAGACGCCGGGCATCAGCGCGTCGGTGACCTCGGCCGGGACGGTCACGGCGCCGACGCGCGAGCGCACTTCGACCTGCTCGCCGTGCGCGATTCCGCGCGCCTGCGCGTCGCTCGGGCTGAGCATCAGCGTGCAGCGGTCTGCACCGCGCATCAAGCGCGGCGCGTTGTGCATCCACGAGTTGTTGCCGCGCAACTGGCGGCGGCCGATCAGCACGAGGTCGGCGATCGGCGCGCCGAGCTCGACTTCGAGCCGCCCGAGATCGCCGAGATAGGCGGACGGCGCGAGCCGGATGCGGCCGTCGGCGCTCAGGAGCCGCTCCGGCAGGCACGGCTCGAGCGGGCCGAAGTCGATCCCGTGCGGATGGTTGCGCAGCTCGCCCAGGCTCGTGCGATACGGGCCCTGCTGCAGGCCCAGCTCGAGCCGCTCGGCCGGATCCTTTCCGGTCTTGCCGGTGAGCCGTTCGCGCAGCGCTTCGAAGATCTGCCAGTCGTAGCGCTGTTCGGGCTCGATCGCGAAGACGGCTTCGTTGTAACGCGCGGTGTTCCGTACCGCCAAGTGGTGGAAGATCACGTCGTAGTGGTCGACTTCGAGACCGACCGCCGGCGGCAGGATCACGTCGGCGTGACGGGTCGTCTCGTTGATCGCCGGATCGATGCAGACGACGAAGTCGAGCTGCGCCAACGCCTCGTCGAGGCGCGCACCGTTCGGCGTCGAGAGCACCGGGTTGCCGGCGACCGTGATCAGCGCGCGGACCTGTCCCGGACCGGGCATCAGCATCTCGTCGGCCATCGTCGCGACCGGGAACTCCCCGTCGAACTCCGGCAAGCCGCGCACGCGCGAGTGCCAGCGGCCCGCATGCACGGCGCCGCGCTGCGCGTTCTGCAGCACGTCGTACGCCGGCTTCGTCCACATCATCCCGCCCGGCTCGTCGAGATTTCCGGTGATCGCGTTCAGCGCGTTCACGAGCCACTGGCAGAGGCCGCCGAAGGGCTGCGTCGAGAGGCCGATCCGTCCGTACGCCACCGCATGCGGCGCCGCCGCGAAATCGCCGGCGATGCGGCGGATCGCCTCCGCGCCGATCCCGACGCGTTCAGCGACGCGTTCGGCCGGAAAGCGGCGCACCGCAGCGCGCAGCTCGGCTTCGCCGTCCGTGAACGCCGCCAGACGTCCCAAATCGGCGCCGCCGGCTTCGACGATCGCGTCGATCACCGCCAGCAAGAACAGCGCGTCGGCGCCGGGGCGGATGAAGTGATGCTCGTCAGCGGCGAGCGCGGTCTCGGTGCGACGTGGATCGAGCACGACGACGCGGCCGCCGCGCGTTTGGATCGCTTTGAGGCGCCCGCGCATGTCCGGCGCGGTCATGATGCTGCCGTTGGAGACCAGCGGGTTGGCGCCCATGACCAGGAAGTAATCGGTCCGGTCGACGTCCGGGATCGGAAGGAGGAACGGATGGCCGAACATCTCGAGCGCCGCGCGATGGTGCGGCAACTGATCGACGCTGGTCGCGCTGAAGCGGTTGCGGGTGCGTAGCGCGCGCAAGAAACCGCCAGAGCTGAGCATCGTTCCGCTGTTGTGCACGTTCGGGTTGCCGAGGTAGATCGCGACCGCGTCGTCGCAGTGCTCCGCGACGACCGCGTTCAGGCGCTCGACCACGAGCGCATAGGCGGCGTCCCAGCCGATCGGTTCCCAGCGCTCGCCGATGCGCCGCACCGGCGACTTCAGCCGGTCCGGATCGACGTGCAGGTCGATCAGGGCGTTCCCTTTGGGGCAGATGTGGCCGTGCGAGAACGGATCCAGCTCGTCGCCGCGCAGGTCGGTGATCGCGCCGTTCTCGACCGTGATCGCCAGCCCGCAGATCGCTTCGCACAGGTTGCAGGCCCGGAAGTGCAGGCCGTCCCGAATCGCCGCCATCGCCGGAAGATTCGCGGAGCGTCCTCGCTCTCCGCCAGTCGGATGGAGGACGGGCGGGCCGCACGGGAAAGGCAACCGGCAATGTGAACGGCCCGTTCCGGACGATTGCGCTGGTTTGCGGCACGCTGCTCGTCCTCGCCTCGGCGATCATGATCGTCGCCGCGCTGCGCGGCGGGCCGCCGCGCGATGGCGTTCGCGTCCTCGCGCAAGCGACGAGCGCGCCGACCGCCTCGCCGACACCGCCCCCGACCGCGTCACCCACGCCACGCGCCACCGCCTCGCCC
>Ga0209483_1000027_pt1 | contig 176822 bp, 179 predicted proteins | sample NGEPerA_FD_184508 | JGI IMG/M metagenome (GOLD analysis project Ga0209483, IMG submission 184508) | Arctic peat soil microbial communities from the Barrow Environmental Observatory site, Barrow, Alaska, USA - NGEE PermafrostL2-A... | ecosystem: Environmental > Terrestrial > Soil > Wetlands >... | reverse complement strand
TTATCGACTTCGAGAGCGCCGTAAAGCGGGGATCAGGCTACCGGGATCAAAAACAAAGCACCCGGTGGGTCAAAATTAGACCGGCGATCCGATAGGAAACTGGGTCAGTTTTCGCCCGGCGTTAACACACATATCAGGCTGTCCGATTAACCGAGGCCACCTCTAACAATGGGCGTTGATTCCAGCTGTATTTCTAGCACAGCCGCTTCCGGGTTGAAGACGAGCACGTTTGGTGTCAGGAGCTCTTAATCCGGTTCGCGAGATGAAGACGAGAAAATGATCTTAGCGCGAAAACACCGAGATGATGCTGGCTGCGCTCAAGTCCGAGGCGGAGAAACGGACGGGCCGGCCGTCGGAGCCCGAGGCTCCGAGGTAAGTCTCGTGCCAGACAACTCCGAGCGTAAGCAAGAATTAATTAAGCTCTGTGGCGCCATATAACAGCCGCCATATGGGGGGCAAGCTGGTAGGTACGATACGCTAAATGAAAGAGCACCGTAAGATCGGATCCGCCTGACAGCCCTGTCAAGGGATTCACGGCCCCGGGGGTGCCTGAAAGCCTTTCGGCGATGTGACTGTTGTGCCCGGGGGGGCGGCCAGCTTGCAGTGCCATTCGTCGAATGTGCTCTTGTAGCAGGTGCCAACAGCGTTCGAGAAGTCGGTTCGGATGCAGTTGCGGCTGGGGTCCTGTCCGAGCATCGTGCTCCGCATGGAGCATTGCGATGAACTGAAGTGTCCTTGGATGGGGTAGACGGGGCTGACCACGTCGATGTTGGTGTTCCCACTGTCCGACCATGCGCTGTAGGGCCGCGACCTTGCGATCTGAACGCTCACATTCGACACCAGGTACAGATAGCCGCTGATGTATTTCTCGTTGTCGCAAATGAACAACGCGCGCGCCTGAGCGGCCGTCGGCGCACCGGCAGCCTTGCGGGAAGGACAAGCCCTAGGCTCGCGCGCGCCGTATAGAGCGCCCTGCGGCTGCGCATGCGCTTGTTCCATCGCACCAAGCGACATCGTCGATACCATGCACGCTGCCAGCCAGAATGGTCCGCGGTTCATGTCTTGCTCCCTATAGTGCATGCGGTGCGTGGGGCGATGTTTGACCGCACATCGGAAATTTTCAGTAGGTTTGAGGCCACGTAGTTTTTCAGTTTAGCCGATATTCCCCAGATGGCCGAGCTTTTCGACGCCAGATCGCCACCTCCCGGATCTAGGGGCAAGGCCCGGACGCTCTGGCGGCCGGATTCCGGCCCAGCGACGCGACCTCGCGCGCCGCTGGGGGCTGAGGAGGTCGCTGTCACGCTCATGAGGGCGCAAATCTCCCGGTGTTTTGGCCTCGAAAACCAGGATCATTTTGACGTTCATCCCGTCGCGGGAATCGGCGGCGCGCGCACTTCTGCGATCAGCCGCAGAATGCCCGCGAACAGATGGCGCGGGATGGCAACTTCGGCCATTTGGAAGGCGATGTAGCGGCCGTGGCTGACGACCTTAGCGCCGATCTTGATCAGCTTCTCGCGTAGGCTGGTGAGTGACCAATCTTGGATCGGCTCGGGCGTTGCGAGCGTGCGAAGGAAGTTCCCAAGATTGTAAGCCAGCGCATGAAGTTGAAGCCGGACCGCGTTCGCGTTGAACGAGCGACACGAGAGCCGCGTCCACTTGATTGCCCCCTTGCCTTCCTTTATCCATTGCTCAGCCGTCCCGCGCTTGTTGTAAAAGCTGACGACATTCTTCGACGCATGACGAAAGTTCGTGACGATGAATCCGACACGAGGGAATAACTCCCCGGGGTGCCACTCCACTTTTGCGATAACCCTGCGCGGATGGGACCAACTCGCCGCCTTGTAGTGGAAGCTCTTATAGAACCGCTGCACGTAGTGCGCCGGTCGCCCTACCGGTCGCTTGAGCAAATGGCTGATGCGCTCTTGCAGTATCTGGTTTGCGGGTAGGCGGATCGCGTACTCGATCCCTTCGGCTTCCAAGAACTCGTACATATTCGGTTGAGCGAAAGCAGCGTCGCCTCGAAACGCGATACTTTCTACTGTTCCTCGGTAGCGCGCAATGATTGGCTTGAGCACCTGCTCCCAACCGTCGGCGCTGTGAACGTTGCCGGGGCGAAGCGCGCATCGTTCCAAATCGCCGAACTGGTTAAAGACGAAGAGCGGATGATAGCACGTGCAGCCGAAGTGACCGTTCCAGACGCTCTGCTCTTGCTCGCCATGGGTCGGACTCACGCTCGAGTCCATGTCGAGGATGATCTCCTCGGTCGACCGGCACCTGCGAACACGATCGATCCACTGACCGGATAGGTCGGCAAGGGCCCGAAGATTTTCAGGTGCTGCGAGCCATCGCGTTTCGAACCGGCCCATCTGGCTTGGCGACGTTGCGCGACCTTTCGCCGCTCTGCCGCCGACGATCCAGCGCATCGCCGGATCGTGGCGCAGACGCTCGGCGTCGTTCACATCCTCGTATCCCGCGAGGCGGCCGAACACCGACTGACGCAACATGCCGACCAATGCATGGCGGCCGTTCTTGCCGGTACGCGCGTCAGCCAGTGCTTCTCCAGCCGTTGTGCTCAGACCGAGCGCGTCATCGAGTTCGCGATAGGCGAGCAGACCGGCATCGGAGGTCACGACGGATCCGCGAAACTGCACCGTGACACGGCGGTCGAAATCAAGTCGAAGAACGCCGTTTTCGGTTTCACCCGTCAGGTCCGTCACTTTTGCCTCACATGATGAGCGCGAATCATCTGTCAATTATAGCAAAAGCGCTGCGACTCAGCAGCGGATTTCCAAACTCATCCGGGGAATGCGGGATTACTTGCATCCGATGTGAAATGCGGTGCACTCGATGGTGCGTTTCGCGCTCTCGGCAGCACCGAGCGACGCGAACATCAAGTCAACCTCGTCGACGTGCGATATTTTGCTTTGGATAAATGAGCCTTTGACGACAACAACATAGGTGTATTTGGCTCCGCAGCCGGCAGTCTTCGATTTATTGAGGGAGACCGACTGCGCCTTGCCTTTGTCGTCGCCAACGACTTGTCCGTTGAAATATATAGTCCCAGTGAGCGCTCCGTCGGAGCCGATGACCACGTCGCCGGTCATAGGTGAACCGTTGCATACGGGTGTAGCCCAATGGATGGTTGTGGGTGCTGCGATGCCCGGCGCGACGAGCGCGAACGTCACCAGCGCTGCAAGAGTGACCGAGGCGAGGCGAATCAACTTAACCGGGGTTCTCCATATGGCCGTCCTATTCGAGTCGCCGCTGGAGGATTCCGGCGGTTTTGGGGCCGTCTTTGTTGCCTCGGCACGAAATGAGCCAGCTTTTGGTCTCCGCTCGCTAAATAACCCGGTGGAACCCAAATAAGAGCGCAGCTCTCCCGTCGTTTTCCCCGCGCATACGATCGCCGGAGCGTTCACGTTGCCGTCGCCATCGGCGGCCCTCGCAAAGCAGCAATTCTCTCCATGATCGCAGCGAACAGTTTGCGCGGGATCGCGACCTCCGCCATCTGGAACGTAACATAGCGGCCGTGACTGACCACCTTCGCACCGATCTTGATCAGTTTCTCGCGCAAACTCGTCAGCGACCAGTCCGCGATCGCTGCCGGAGTCGCAAGCGTGCGGAGAAAGTTGCCGAGATTGTACGCCAGCGCGTGAAGCTGGAGGCGAACCGCGTTCGCGCTGTACGACCGACACGACAGCCGCGTCCACTTAATCGCATTCTTGCCCTCTTTTATCCATTGCTCAGCCGTCCCGCGCTGGTTGTAAAAGCCGACGACATTCTTCGACTTGCGACGCAAATTCGTAACGATGAAACCGACGCGCGGGAAAAGCTCCCCGAAGTGTACGAGTACCTCGAATCCGAGGGCATCGAGTACGCGATCCGCCTTCCGGCCAATCAGATACTCCAGGTGGAGATCGCTCACATGCTCAAGCGGCCGGTCGGGCGGCCGGCGCACAACGTACAACGCTTCTATAAGAGCTTCCGATACCAAGGCGGCGAGTTGGTCGCGCCCGCGTCGAGTCGTCGCCAAGGTGGAGTGGTAAGAACGTTCGGTTGGTTTAATGGTAGCTTACGACGCAGCGGCACGTCGAAACTCAACACCCGCCGCATACGAGATCGACGCAAACTCTTAAAGCGGATGCCAAGCTCGCGATAAAGGATAGCCGTCCAAATTCGCCGAGCTAATTTCAGCGTCGTTTCGTTTCGTGTCCGTCCCATGATAGCACCTAATCCACTCTCCGATGCCTTGACAATACTAATGGCACCGCCGGAACCAATGGTGTATAGGCACTAAGCGTCTATCATCCGATCCGAATGCATTCGGAAATCACGCCTTACTTGGCGAATGGCCGACCGCGGCTCGTCGCTCCCGCGTTTCTCGTGAGATCCGCGCAGGTTGCGGCGGTCGCACTGCCCGCCCTGGTCGCAATTCGCGCGCAGCATCCGGATGCGTCTCTCTCGTTCGACAGGATATCGTTCACGGCGGAGACTCGGCGTGGAGGTGGAGGACCGCGCTTCACCTTCAAGGCGCCAATTCAAGTGTGTTACGCTTGCCAGATTCTCGGTGGCGCGACGCTAGCCTATGATTTCGATTCGGGCGGGCGGTTCCGTGGCGCTTCGGTGGTCGAGATCAGCGCTCGGGGTTCGCGGTAACGCCCGTAGCCGCTCTCGCGACGCAGCGGGCGTAGTCCTAACCGGCGACGAATTCGCTCTAAGCTTAACACTCCTGCGCCGGGCGCGGGTTCGAAACTAACCCACTATCCGCGTTCCTGCTACAGCCTCATGGGGCGGGAGCACTTGAGTTCACTCTCGATGCCAGATCTAAGGGCTGGCTAGCCGCCCGGCGGTTCTTCATTTAGCGCGCCCAGTTCTCCAATGGCAGCACCTTGGGGCGACATCACGACCGTTGGGCACAAATCCCCGCGCGGTTGCGCATTGGGTTACGAAGAATTACGCATCATCTACGAACGGTCGTGGATGGCTTCACTTCTTAACGGACGCGCCGCGCTCGATGAAATATCCCGTGAGCTTGGCGCTATCGCCAACGAGGTGCCAGCTGAACGTTTCCGTCGCAGTTCCTCTCTCGAACTGTGTGGCATAGCGAAGCACAACAAATGTGCCCTGCGGATTGACCGCCGTGGTGACGGCGTCTAGATGCTCGCCGCGAACGTTCCCAAGCTTCCGATGGACGGTCGTGAGCAGGCGTATGTACTGCGCCTCTGGCGTACGGAAGAGCTTGTCACGTTCCGCATAAATCTGCGCGTACTGCTCTTTGTCCAGCTCGGAGTGGAAGCGATCGACCAGCTTCTGTTCGACTTCAGTACCCTGGCCTCGGCCGCATCCTGCAATTAGGATGGCCATTGCCAGGAACGCGGCGTGGCGCATCTTGGCGGATTCTACGTCAAAGACCAATCATCCGCTCAATCACTGGTTCTCCGTTTATTCTTGTCCGATCTGGACCCGGAGTGCGGTCAGCGCCGATCAATCTGTTCGGTGTGCGCCCGCGTTGGCCTGAACGTCACACGCCGGAAACAAGCGTCGTGACTTAATCCGGTTCGCGAGAAGCAAACGGACGCCGAGCAGCGAGCTGGCCGCAAAAGAGTTTTTCACCTATACCACGGATCGCGCGTTTTTCAGAGTTGCCTTAGAACGCAAACGCCGAGCGCGACGGTCAATCGAACGGAGCGCGCCGCGTTAGGCTACGCGAGATTCGGCCCGACACCGCACTGCCGATCGAGCCGCTCGACTTCGCGCAACCGACGGTGATCGCGGCACTCCTCGCGCAAGGTCGGCGCGACGCAGAACGTACGCTTGCCGCGGACGCGGTACCGGTCGCCGCACTGCGCGCGTGAGTATCGGCAGGTGCTGCGTCCTGTCAGGGAGCCTTCGCTTTCGCGTCGCAGGTCAGATCGACGCGGAAACTTGGGTCGCCCGTGGCGTACTGCGGCAGGGCGGGATGCGCGCGTTCAGGCTTCGGATCGATCGGAAACACGAACTTTAGCGGCTTCTTGAGACTGTCGGGTTTTGCCATCGTGTCACCGAGAAACTGGAGCTCGACCGTCACCCCGGCAGCTTGGATCAACTCCTTGTACGTGATCTTCTGCGCGATCAGCGCAGCGGCGGTCGTCGCCTTTGAATCGAGTGTGTTCCCGTCGTCGAGCTGCAACTGGATCCCCTGCGCATCGGCCCCGCTGAAGATCGGGGTCAGCGTCGTACGGGTACCATTTCGAAATTCGACGGCGACACCGTAGCCCGGACGCAGCCCGTCGGGGTTGATCGGCTCGACGTTGGTGACGCGGAATCGCCAGATGCCGTCGAAGAGCCACTGGTTCAGGCATCCCTCGACAGCCGCTCGCTGTGTCGCGCCGCCCGGCGCCGGAGTCGGTGAGGCGCCGAGCAAGGTGGGGCAAATGAGGACCGCGGCGATGGCCGCGCTCATACGTGCACGGAATTCCATCAGAGATGCTAGGTCGCGAGGGATCCCGGCTCCTTCGGGCGCCGGGTCAGAGGCCTGCGGCGAATGTCGAATAAGATGTCTTTTACCCGGATTCATCGGGTGAATGCGGGCTTAGATAACGTCATCTGCTCTCGCGGCGCGCTGAATGCTTTGAGCTCGCAACGCCTAGAGTTCGGCTAGACATCGGCGAACCGAGCGAGTAGCTCGTTGACCTAGCGGTTGACGTGGACGATCGGCGTTGAGGTGATGATCCCGGAGGTTAAGGCGTCCGTCTTCGGGATCGCTTCGCAGCTCGCGTAGTTCCCGTTGTTCGGGAGGCGGCCGAGCGCGCAAAAGTACGTCGTCGGCGCGGCGTTCGTGCCGTCGCCTGGGTAGCGGAAGCGCACGGTGTTGCGCTCGTCGGCGAGGTGCAGCCAGCGGTCCACGAGCGCCGGGTCGATCTTGCCGCCGGTCCGCTCCAGGACGCGGGCTTTGAGCGCCTGCAGCCGCCGTTCCGGCGCGAGCCCGCCGCGGGCGTAGCTGGCGTGGAAGCCGAGCGAGGTCGACGCGAGCGGTTCCAGATCGCCGAACGCGCGGTTCGTGCCGGCGAGGAAGATCATCGCGCACGCCGAGACGCAATACCCGGCGACGACGGTGTCCAGGTGCCGGTCCTCGATCGTCGCGGTGATCGCGTCGTTCGCCGAACCCGATCCGCCGGGCGAGTTCCATAGCACGACGGTCTTCACGCCGGGGTTCGCATCGACGAGCGCGCGAAACCGCGCGGCGTCGTCGGGCACGACGCGGCCCGTCAGGATCACCTGATCGCCGGCGACGGTCATCGTCATCGCAGCGGCAGGCCGTGCGGCGCCGAACGCGACGAGCGCCGCGAGGGTGAGAATTGCCGTGCGCATGGGAGCGTCGGTTTCCGTTCGGCGGACGGCAACCCTGTCGGTCACGTGACGGGCGACGCGGTGCTAGATGATCGTTTGAACCGCGACCACGAGCTCGAGCGCGTCGTCGCCGCGGCGGAGCGCAAGCGTCTTCGCATCGCCTGGCTTGCCGCGCAGCGCCTCCAAGACGGCGGGAAAGCTGAGCTGGTGCGTCGCTTTGCCGTCGATCGCTTCGAGTAGATCGCCCGCGCGCGGAACCGCGCCGCCGGCCGATACGAGCGTCTCTGCGACGCCGATGATCCGGTAGTGATGCTGCGGCAGGGCTTCGACCACCACCGGAACCTGGACGAGCGGCGGCTCAGGCGCGGAGCGGCCCGAGATCGCGACCTTTTTGCCCGCGTAGTCGATCTCGACGACGAAGTTTCTCAGGACGTTTCCGCCGAGCGCGCCGACAATCGCACCGTCCATGAGGTTCGACATGTATTCCTCGAACGTTCCGCGGGGTCGCGAGACGCAAAGCACGTCGCGCAGGGTCATCCCCGCGAACTCCATGCTCGGGATGCGCGCGATCGTCGCACGCACGTCATAGTCGGCGCCCATGTTCGCATAGCCGTATGCTGCGCGGCGCGCCGGCCACCGGCCGCCCAGCTCCGCGATGACCGCCGCGGACAGCATCGTGCAGGAGGTGCCGGTGTCGAGCAGCATGCCGAACTTGCGGCCGCCGATGGTAACCTCGACGCGCGGGAAGAAGGAGCGATCGGAGATCGTCGCCGCAACGGACGTTCCGCGCAGCTCATCGTTGACGACGAACGTGCGCGCCGGATAGTCGAGGCGGACCCGGTCGAAGATGACTGGGCTCGTGAAGGCCTGCGACTCCCCGCCCTCGGTGACGTTTGCCGTCTGCGTCGCGAAGCTCGGCAGCCGGTCGGTTCGGGCCGCCAGCGCCCCGGCTCGGACGCCGGGCCAAGCGCACTTCTCGAACGTTGCCGTCGACTGCGGCGGGGGCAATCCGATCTCGCGCAACAGCGGTGCCGTCACGATCAGCGCCCCGCCGCCCGTATCGATCCACGTGCGCGCCCACACCCGGCGCGCCGGGCCGCCATACGTGAGCCCGACGAACGGGCGATTGTTGACGACCTCGAGCGGGAGCGCGACCGCACCCGGCTGCATGGCCTCGGCGCGCGCGATGCCCGCGAGCGAGGCCGTGAATCCCGCCGAGCCGGCGAGAAACGTCGCGCGATCGATCGGCCAGGAGCGCGGGCGTGCGGTCATCGTGCACACTTCGCGCGGGTGCGGCGTGAAATCCCGCGAAGGGGAGCGGCCGTGGCGCAGTACGTGTATTCGATGTTCCGGGTCAGCAAGAAGGTGCCGCCCAACCGTCAGATCATCAAGGATATCTCGCTCAGCTTTCTGCCCGGCGCGAAGATCGGAATTCTCGGGCTGAACGGTGCCGGGAAGTCGACCGTACTGCGCATCATGGCCGGGCTCGACACGGAGATCGAGGGCGACGCGCAGCCGATGCCGGGGATCAGCATCGGGTTCTTGCCGCAAGAGCCGCAGCTCGACCCGAGCAAAACGGTGCGCGAGACCGTCGAGGAAGCGCTGACCGAGCTGACCGCCGCGCGCACGCGGCTCGACGCGATCTACGCCGCATACGGCGAGCCCGACGCCGATTTCGAGAAGCTGGCGGAAGAACAGGCGAAGCTCGAAGCGGTGCTGTTCGCGCAAGGCGGCGACGACGTCGAGCAGCAGCTCGAGGTCGCGGCCGACGCGCTGCGCCTGCCGCCGTGGGACGCGCCGATCGGGCCGCTCTCGGGCGGTGAGAAGCGGCGCGTCGCGCTCTGCCGGCTGCTGCTCTCGAAGCCCGACATGCTGCTGCTCGACGAGCCGACGAACCATCTCGATGCCGAGAGCGTCGAGTGGCTCGAACAATTTTTGCAGCGCTTCCCCGGCACCGTCGTCGCGGTGACGCACGACCGGTATTTCCTCGACAACGCGGCCGAGTGGATCCTCGAGCTCGACCGCGGCCGCGGGATCCCGTGGAAGGGCAACTACAGCTCCTGGCTCGACCAGAAACAGGCGCGTCTGGCACAAGAAGAAGCCGTCGAATCGGCGCGTCAGAAGGCGCTCAAGCGCGAGCTCGAGTGGGTGCGCACCGGCGCCAAGGGACGGCAGTCGAAGAACAAGAGCCGCATCGCGCGCTTCGAAGAGCTCTCCAGCTACGAGTACCAGCGGCGCAACGAGACGCAAGAGATCTTCATCCCGGTCGCCGAGCGGCTCGGCGATCAGGTGATCGAGTTCGCCGGCGTGCGCAAGGCGTACGGCGACCGGCTCTTGATGGACGACGTCAGCTTCCGCGTCCCGGCCGGCGCGATCGTCGGGATCATCGGTCCCAACGGCGCCGGCAAGTCGACGCTGTTTCGCATGATCTCGGGCAAGGAACAGCCCGACGCCGGCACGATCACGACCGGCGCGACCGTCCAGCTCGCGGTCGTCGACCAGACGCGCGAGTCGCTCGAGAATGACAAGACGGTCTTCGACGACGTCACCGGCGGCCGCGACCTGCTCATGGTCGGCAAATTCGAGATGCCGTCGCGCGCGTATCTGGGGCGCTTCAACTTCAAGGGCGGTGATCAGCAGAAGCTGGTCGGCAACCTCTCGGGCGGCGAACGCGGGCGCCTGCACCTCGCAAAGACGCTGCTCGCGGGCGCGAACGTGCTGCTGCTCGACGAACCCTCGAACGATCTCGACGTCGAGACGCTGCGCGCGCTCGAGGACGCGCTGAGCGAGTTCGCCGGCACGGTGATGGTGATCAGCCACGACCGCTGGTTCCTCGACCGCATCGCGACGCACATCATCGCGTTTGAAGGCGACTCGCGCGTCTATTTCTTCGAGGGCAACTACCAGGAGTACGAGGCCAACAAGAAGGCCCGCCTCGGCGAAGAAGCGGCGCGCCCGCACCGCCTCCGCTTCCGGCCCCTCAGTTTGCCGTAGCTACGCGGCTCCGTCCCAGATCTCGGTCAGGCGCGACTTGATCGCGGCGTCGTGGGGCTGGAGGCCGTTGCCTTTGCAGACGCGGCATGGTTCCGGCGCGCATTCCTCGCACTCGCCGGTTCCGGTGCAGTGGCGGCAGTCGTCCTCGGGCGAACGGCGGCGCTTGCGCTTGCGCGGGAGCGCCCATTTCGCGGCGGCCCGGCGGCGGCGTTCTTCCTGGCCGAGCTCCGTCTCTTTGAGGACGGCGCAGAAGCCGAGGATGGAAATGCATGCGAGAGCGCCGACCATGAAGTCGGCGAAGCTGCGGTCCCTCATCAGTCGAGTTATCGGAGCACGAGTTCCGGAATTGAGTGGGCGAGCGGCGCCAGCACGACCTTGTCGCGGCCCTCGCGCTTCGCCTGGTAGAGCGCCGAGTCGGCCGACTCGAGCAGTTTCCCCGGGGTGACGCCGGATTCAGCGGGCCGCGTCGAGGCGACGCCGACGCTGACGGTCACGATCCCGCTCGGGGCTTCGGGATAGGGGATCGCCAGCGCGCGCACGTTGTGGCGCACGCGCTCGCCGATGACCCGGGAGGCTTCACCCTCGGCGAGCGGCAGAACGATCGCGAACTCCTCGCCACCGTAACGGGCGGCGACGTCGTCGGGGCGCAGCACCGCGGCTTGGACACCCTGCGCGACGCGGCGCAGGATCTCATCGCCGGCCTGGTGCCCGTGCGTGTCGTTGTAGCGCTTGAAGTGGTCGACGTCGATCATCAGCACGCCGAGCGCGGAGTGTCCGCGGCGCGACCGGTCCCACGCGCGCGCGAGCGCGAGGTCGAACGAGCGGCGGTTGGCGATCCCGGTCAGGCCGTCGAGCGAGACCAGCGCCGAGAGCGCACGATTGCGGTCGGCGAGCGCGAGCGCGAACAGCAGCGCCTCGAGCGCGATCCCGGCGTCGAACGCGCGGGTGAGGTTCTGGTGCGGGAAGAGGACCCCGTGCAGGTTGAGGTCGTTGACCAAGATCCCCGCGGCCGCGAACCCGAAGGCGACCAGGTAGAAGCGCGCCGGCGCGAAGCCCTGGTTGCGCGCCGCGACGCCGCGCACGAACAGCAGCGCGAGCAGTGCGGCCTGGAGCGTTTCGTCGAGCACGTATCCGTAGCCGCGCCAGGTGGTCAGCTTCTCGACGAAGATCAGCACGACGTTCGCGCCGAGCACCGGCAGCGTGAGACCGTCGAGCAGGCGGCGCCAGCGGGCCAGGCTCAGGAACGAGCGGCAGAAGCCCGTGAGCGCGATGTAATAGAGCGCGAGCGTCACCGCTTCGGCGAGGTGCGCGGCTTTGGGCCAGCCGGTCCCGACGCCGCGCGTCTCGACCAGCGTCAGGCCGACCAGCGAGAACATCGAGGTCGCGTACCACCCGAAGGGCACGTCGCGCAGCACGACATAAAGCAGCGCGTTGAACGCGCCGATCGCTACGAAAAATCCGAGAAAGAATGCCGCGTCGCTAGAGATTGCCGCGTTTCGCCTGTTCCTGCTCGATCGACACGAAAAGCGCCTTGAAATTGCCCTTCCCGAAAGAGAGCGAACCGCGCCGCTGGATGATCTCGAAGAACATCGTCGGCCGGTCCTGCAGCGGCTTCGTGAAGATCTGCAGCATATAGCCTAGATCGTCACGGTCGACCAAGATATTGAGGTCCTGCAGGATCGCGACGTCCTCGGCGATCGCCCCGACCCGCTCGCCCAGCTTCTCGTAATACGAGGCTGGGGTGTCCAGTAGCTCGACGCCGTTGCCGCGCAAGGCCCGAACCGTCTCGACGATGTCGTCCGTCGCGATCGCGACGTGCTGCACCCCGGGGCCGCCGTAGAAGTCGAGGTACTCCTCGATCTGCGAGCGCTTGCGGCCTTCGGCCGGCTCGTTTATCGGAAGCTTTACCTTTCCGCTCGGACTCTGCATCACTTTCGAGCGCAGCGCCGTGAACTCCGTCGAGATGTCCTTGTCGTCGAAGCCGATCAGCTGGGTGAACCCGAACGCCTTCGCATAGTAGTCGCACCAGCGGTCCATCTCGCCCCAGCCGACGTTGCCGACGGTGTGGTCGATCCGGACCAGGCCGACCGCGTTCGCGGTCGGCATCAGCGCGCGCCAGGGCCGGTAGCCGGGCAGCCACGCTCCGGCGTACGTCCCGCGCTCGAGCAGCGTATGCACGGTGTCGCCGTAGGTCGCGATCTGGGCGCTGACGGTGCGCCCGCCTTCATCCTCGCGCACCTCCGGCTGCTGCACCGCGCGTGCGCCGCCGGCGACCGCCGTCGCGAACGCTTCGCGGACGTCCGAGGTGCGCAGCGCGACGTCGCGCACGCCGTCGCCGTGGCGGTCGACGTGCGCGGCGATCGGACCGCCGGGGACGAGCGAGGAGGTCAGCACGAGCGTCAGGTCGTTCTGCCGCACGGCGTAGGACGCGACGTCCTTCATCCCGGTCTCGGGCCCGGCGTACGCGAGCGGTGCGAACCCGAACGCCGTGCAGTAGTAATGCGCGGCTTGCTTGGCGTTGCCGACCCAGAGTTCCAAATGGTCGAATTCCAGCGTGGCCAGCGCCGGCGAACGGTTCGGCGTCAGTGTGCTCACGCTCACTCGGTTACCCCGGACGTACACCGTTCCCTCGTCGGCGAGCGAGCGAACCTGATGTGCTGGGTATGCTGCTTTCCAACGCACACTCGACATCTGGTGAGGGACGGGCATGCAGACGACGGAGGTCCGCGAGGCGGCACAATACGCGGTACGGCAAGGCAAGAATCTGCTCGACAAACAGGTGGACGAGCGCACGACGTGGATCGGCCAGCAGGTCGGCTCGGTCGCGCAAGAGCTGCGCATCGTCGGCGAGCAGCTTCGCTCCGGCGGCCCGCTCGGGCTCGCGGCGGGATACCTCGACCGGGCGGCCGATCAGGTCGACCGGCTCAGTACGTATCTGCGCGACGCCGACAGCGAACGGCTGCTCGGTGACATGGAGAACGTCGCGCGCAAGAACCCGTGGGGGATCGCGGCGGGGGCGCTGGTCTTCGGGTTCGCGACATCGCGGTTCTTGAAGACGTCGAGCGCGCGCCGCTACCGCAACGCGTCCGCGAGCCGCGGCGCGCAAGCGGAGATCGTCTACGGCGAAACCACCTACCGGGACGCGTGAGGGATATCGTGCAGAACCGCATCAGCAACAGCGTCTCCATCGCTCAGGAGAACCCGCTCGGCCTCGCGCTCGGCGCGCTCGCGGTCGGCGTTCTGGCCGGGCTGATCGTGCCGGTCAGCGAGCTCGAGCGCCGGACCGTCGGCCCGATCCGCGACGACTTGGTCGAGCGCGCGAAAGCCGCCGGAACCGATGCTCTGGAGCACGGCCGGCAGGTCTTGCAAGAGACGGCGCAAGCCGCGCTCGACGGAATCCAGCAGCAGCAGCAGCAGCAGCACGGCGGCCGCGGATAACGTTCGCTAGGGAGCTCGGTGCGGCGCTGGTAGCGTCGTGCCGGGCGGCAGCGTCGGCAGCGGCGCCGCGCTCGGCACCGCCGGGAGCGGCGCCCCGGGGCTGACGGAGCGCGCGCCCGGCGTGAGGATGTGCGGCGTCACCGTGATGATCAATTCGTTTCGCTCGTGGTTCAGCGCCTCGTTGCGGAACGCGCGCCCGATCAGCGGCAGATCGCCGAGCAGCGGGATACGCGTGTCGCTGCGGGTCGTCGTGTCCTGGATCAGCCCGCCGATCACCAGCGTCTCGTCCTCGCGCATCGCGACGGTCGTCTGCGTGTCACGCGTCGCGATCTGCGGGATCCCGTTCGAGATCCCAGCCAGGCTGTTCACCGTCGGGTGGAGCGCGACGGTGATGAAGTTGCCGGCGTTCACGACCGGCGTGATGTCGAGCGTGACGCCGGTCTGAAACGTCTGCAGCTGCGTCGTCGCGACCGTTCCGGTGCCGCCGCCGGTGGTGGTGAGGATCGCGATGTTGTCGCCGGCGCGGATCGTCGCCGTGCGGCCGGAGATCGTGGTGATCCGCGGGTCGGCGAGCACGCGGCCCTGGCCGCGCTGGATCAGCGCGTTCAGGGTGATCCCGAACGCGATCGGCGAGCGCGTCAGCGGCTGGAACCGCAGGAACGGCGGCGGCGTGCCGCCGTCCGGTGACGAGGGGGTCGTCTCGGTGAACGTCGAGGAGATCGCGGGCACGCCGAAGCTCAGGCCGAGGTTCTTGGCCGCGTTCTCGTCGACTTCGAGGATCTCGGTGTCGAGCACGACCAGTTTCTGCTCGACGTCGAGCCGGTCGATCAGCGACTTCGCGAGCCGGATCGAATACGGGCTGCCGGTGAGCACGAGCTGCGTCCCGTTCGGCGGGACCGTGATGTGGAGATCGGAGGCGAGACCCTGCAGCGCCTGCGTCACCGTCGTCGCCATGTCGGTCGCCGACGACGACGGGGCGCCGTTCAAGCCCGGCGCGGCGGCTTTGAGCGAGATCACCTCGATGTCGCCGCTCCCGGCGACCGCCGCCGCGCTGCCCGCCTGCAGCACAGGCGGTCCGGACGCCGTGGGTGCCGCGGCGAAGCCGGAGACGTCGAGCTGCGCGAGCGCATCGGCGATGCCCTGGTGCTGCGCGGGCGTCGCGAGGACCGAGAGCGCGTTGAGGCTCGCGTCGGTACCGACCTGCGCGTCGCGGAACGAGCGCGCGATCAGCGCCGCCACGGACGCGGCGTCGACGTAGCGCAGCCGGTAGATCTGCGTGTAGCGCACGCCGGCCTGTGGCTGATCGATCAGCGCGATCAGCGCCTTCGCTTTGGCGACCTCCTCGGGCGCCCCGGTGAGCACGACCGATTGGCCCGCGACGCTAGCGCGGATCCCGCGGAACTGGTTGCCGATCGCGCGCGCGACGTCGCGCGGCGATGCCTTGGTGACGCGGACCGCGTCGACCGGCGCCGCCGCGAGGGGCGAGGGTGTCGCCGGCGGCGAGTCGATCGCGACGATCAGCGCCTTGATCTGCGCGAGGTCGGCGGGAGCCGCTTCGATCAGCAGCGTGCGGTTCGGCGCGTTCTCGATCCGCGCACCGCGGTAGAGGCGGCGGATGCGCGCCGCGACGGCGGCGGGATCGGCGGTGCGCAACTGCACCGCTTCGCTCGTCGCGCGCAGCGGGCTACGAACGTCGATCCCTTGCAGCACCGCGCGCATCGCCGCGAGATCGTCCGGCGGCGCGACGACGACCAGGGCGTTGGCGGTGCGATCGACGGCGACGCGCGCGCGCGGAAAGAGCCCGCGCAGGACGTCGGCGGCGCGCGCGGCCCCGATGACTTGCACTTGCAGCACCGCCGGCGGCGCCGGGGTGGGAAGCGCGCGCCGTACCGGCTGTGCGCGCACGCCGGGCGGCAGCGCCGCGACGGCGAGCGCGAGCAGCGCGACGGCCGTGAAGGCTCGCGTCGACCGCGATCTCGCTGAAGGTCTCACCCGAAAGCTCCGTCCTGCGTCGCTGCGTGGAATTCACGCACGCCGTCCGCCCGTCCTCTGCGCGCGGCGGACGATGACGCAAGGCCCGTGCGTGTGCTATCATGCGGAAAATCGAAGGCCGGTAGCCGTTTCGAGGGTGAGGACGGTGACTGATGACGGGTGAATCCACGGTTCTTTGTGCGCTCGAGCGCGAGCGGCTCGCCGCAGTGCTGCGCGGCTGGGAGACGACCGATTATCTGGCCGTGCGCGCGCTGGCGGCACTGCGCCACGACCCGCCCGAACGGGCCGGCCGCTTTACGGCCATGGGCCGTCAGTTCGTCGCCGACGTGCGGCGCCGCGTCTGCGAGCTCGGCGTGGAGACGGTGCTGGCCGAGCCCGCGAGCGCGGGCGAGCGCGTTCTCGAGACGGCGACGGACCAGATCGTGGAGCAGGGTCCGCGCCGGGTGGCGATGCGCACGGTCGCGGACCTGGCCGGCGTGCCGCGGCGCACGCTCTACAACATGTACGCGACGAGCGGCGAGCTCGTCGAGGCGTGCCGGCGGCGCGGCCAGACGATCTGGCGCGCACGCTTCGAAGCACGCGTGACGGCCGCGGCGGACGATGCGCAGATGCGCCTGTACGCGGTCGTCGAGGTGGTCGACGACTGGGTCGGCTCCGAGCGATTCCGCCGCGATCAGGCGCTCTCGGCGCGACCCTCGTTCGCGCCCGAGTTGCGGGCCGACGATCTGCGCGAGCATCTGACGGAGATCGAGCGCTTCGCGCACGGCCTCGCCCTCGCTGCTGCGTTGCGCGCGCCCGACGAGTTCGCGGCGTTCGTGACGACGCTCGTCGCCGGAGCCGCGGCGTGGTTCGACCGGCGCGCGGCGGCGCGCGCATCGAGCCTCGCGGTCGTCGAGCGCCTCGCGGCGCAGCGCTGAAGCGAGGCGCGGTTGGCACACGTGTGCCAAACTCGTCGCCGTAGGATATTGCGCCTCGCGCGTATCGTGATGCATGATGGTCTCGCTCGACGACGCCCCGCCGATTGCACGGACCGGGCGAGGTCGGAAAAGCGGGTGTAATGTTCCGACGATCACAGGCTCTGTGCTCGCTCGGCGCGGTCGTGGTCGTGCTGACCGCGGCGCTGCCGGCGGCTCCGAATCCCGTCGCAGGGGTGCGCGTCACGAACGCGGCGACGGCGTTCGACCTCGTCTACGCGGCCAGCGCGTCGACGCTGGGCGGCTACGTGACCTCGGACAATGCACCGCTGGCAACGATCCCGCGGCAAACGGCCGACGCGTTCACGATCGCGTCCGCCAGCGCCAAGACGCTGGCCGGCGCGCTCATCTACCGCGCGGCCGACGAGCCGACGCGCGAGTGCACGTTCCGCTACTCGCTCGCCTTCACGGGTGGACGTTTCGTCCTCACCGCGGACGCGCGCGCGAGCTGGACGGGTCAAGCCGCGTGCACCGTCACGACGACGGGCCCCGACAAGACCAAGGGCGACTTCAGCGTGACCTTCACGATGAAGTAGCCGGCGCCGTACGAGCGACGAGCGGGCGGCGATCACTGCGTCACAACGACGCCGCCCGCTCGATCTCTGCCAAACCGCCCGGAGACGGGCAACCCGACAGGAGACCCTTTCATGAACCGACCCTTCAAAGCCCTGGCGCTCGCGGCGTTCGCGCTCGCCGGGATCCTCGGCGCGACCGCCGGCCAGGCGTCCGCGGCCAACTTCAACGTCAACTTCGCGATCAAGAACGCCGACCCGTCGGCGAGCATGCAGCGCGTCAGTTCGCTGCCGGCAACGATCACCGGCCTGCCGAACCCGGCCGGCGCGGTCGGCGCCGGCGCCCTCGACCCATCGAGCGGACACGCGGTGTACTCGGACACGCTGCCGATTTTCGGCGGCACGCCCAAGTCCGTCTCCCTCGTCTACGCGAACGCACTCGACGGCGTCAGCAATCAGTGCACGTTCACGCTCAAGGTCTCGAAGGATTCGAACGTGCTGCCGTACCTGCTGCACATGACCGCGACCGGCGGGTCTTGCGCGGCGCCGGCCGACGCCCGCACCATCGACGGGCAGTTCACGAGCCAGGTCTACACGTTCACCTGGGCGATCTGAGCTCATCGCCGAGTCGGCGCCCGGTTTCGCATCTGCGAACCGGGCGCCGCACCCTGCGCCGATCAATACGTGTACGGTTGCACGTCGAAGCTATCGACGAACGGCGTCTCGACCTGCTGCCCCAGCGCGATGCCCGTCCGGATCGAACCATTGACGCCGTTGAACGCGGGTTCGGTCGCTCCGTTCGAGAAGAGCCCCGGGATCGTCTTCACCAGACCGCCGTGCTCGTCGTAGAGCTTGAGGCACGGGCGAGCGTTGAGATCGAGCTCGTAGACGAGCTGCGGGCAGAACATCGAACGCTGGAGCACGACGTGGTTGACGGGGTCGATCCCGATCCCCGGCGAGTCCCCGCCGTTCATCGCGAACGCGCCGTGTGCAACCTGCTCTCCGTTGTCCAGCGTGTGCTGGAACACACGCGAGAGCGCGCCGGTGCTCAGGTCGAGCAGCGTCAGCTCCGCGCGATAGATGCCGTTGCTGGCGAGGAACTGACAGCTCGTGCCGATCGCCGCGGTATGCGTCGCCGGGTCGATCGCCAAGGCATAACCCGCATTGTCGTCGTCCGTGTTCCCGGCGCCGATCGGCAGCGTTCTCGCCGAGGCCGTGCCGGTGCCGAAGTCGGCCGTGATCAGCGTCGGCGACTGCTGATCGCAGAACGTGCCCGCATCCTCGACGAGGAAATATGCTCGGTCGGCGCCGGGATCGTAGCTCAGCGCCAAGAGCCCCGAGAAGTCGGGGTTCGAACCGACGAGAGCGGTCACGTCGATCGGGGCTGCGAAGGCGCCCGTCGTCACGTCGCCGCGGGCGACCGTGAACGCCCCGGTCGACAAATCGATCCCGAGATAGGCCGATGCCGTAGGGCTCGAGTTCGTCGCGGCCGCGGTGATCAGGCTCGAAGGGCCGTAGGTCCCGGCGGGAAACGCGAACTGCGAAAACCCGGCGCTCAGCGGAACGGCTCGAAAATAGCTCATGGTCACATCGTCCACCGCGTTCTCGGCGACCACGACATCGTCTTGGACGATCGGAGACGAGAGAGTTTGCGTGCTCGTAAACGTCAGGGGGAAGCCGGGAGCGACGCCCGTCGCGAGGTCGAACGGCTCGACTGCGAAGAACTCGATGTTCGATTGCGGCGTTCCGATCGCACCGTTCTCGGCGAGGTAGCCGTCGGTGCCGTTGGGGTTCATGTACGCGATGATCGTAGGCACGCCGAGTTGCGGTTCGATCCCCAGGTAGGTCAGCGTGTCGGCGTCGCTCGCTTCGGCGATCGGCGCCGTGCCTGCCGTCGGCAGGACGCGGACGTTGACGCTCGATGTCGCCGGGATCGTCGCGCCGGTGGGGTCGATCGTCACGGTCCCGCTCGTACCGCTCGCTTGGACGTGGTAGATCGAACCGGTTTCGAGCCCGTCGTCGTCGATCGCGCTGCCGTTCGGGTTTCGAAACGTATTGAGACCGGAGCCGAGCGTTCCGGCTTCAAAAGCGGGCGACGGTGGCGGCGCGGCGAGCTCGACGATCGCGCCGGTCGCGCGGGGTACGTTCGAGACGTCGTACGTCACCCGAAACGTGCTCTTGTACGGCACCGTCAGGGTGTGCACGAGCGGCTGACCGGCGGCGAGCGAAAGCAGCGGCGCCGGTGGCCGCGCCGTCCCGGAGTCGACGCGCACGAACGCCTCGTCGCTGATATCGGAGTTGAATGCCGTCGCGCCCGGCTGCATCGCGATCCAGAGCGCGTACGTTCCGGCGCCGGCGAGCGATGAGACGGGGACGTTGACGGTCCCTTGCGTGCCCGCCAGCGGGACGCTGTAGTACGGCACGAGGCCGACGGCGAGGAAGTTCGCGATCCCCGTCCCCGGCATCGAGACGTTCAGCACGGGTGCGCTAAGCAGCGATGCCGGATACCCGCGCAGATCGTAGGTAACGGGGATCGTCGTGCCGCTGACGACCGGCGGCGCTTTCGGCGCCAACACGAGGCGCGAGCTCACCGGCGGCGGTCCGAACGTGAGCTGGAACGTCGACTCCGCGACGACGTGCAGGCCGACCGATGCGCTGTACGTCAGTGAGATCGTGCGGGAGACGCCGGGGCTGAGCGCGACGCCGCTCGCCGCGAAGAGCTGGGCGGGGAGGAGCCGCACGTACGGTGTCGTCGCGACGACGCGGCTCGGCTGTCCCGCGACTGCGAGCCGGTACGTGGCGTTCGCGGGGATCCCTTCCCAGTCCGGCGCGATCGTGATGTACGAGTTCAGATCAGCGCCGGTGTCGAGGCCGGGGAACGTGATCGCATGGCTGCGGAGCGTTCGCGTGAACGGTCCGTCGAGCTTGATGAACGACGGATCGAGCGCGGTCACGAAGGCACCGTCGTTCACGGCATTCGTGTTGTTCAACGCAATGTACGATCCGCTGCGCCGGCCGTGAACGGCGACGCGGCCGACCCCGGCCTGCACAGGGTTCCCGGACGCTGCGAGCAATTGCTCGACGACGCGACGCACGCTGACCTGCGGCCCGACGTTCGCGGCGACGTCCGACTCCGGCGGGTTTGCGACCGGCGTCCCCGTCGCGATGAGGGCATCACGGACTTGCGTGGCGCTCGTGAACGGGTGCCCGGTCAGCCGCGCGACCTGGAGCGCGACGGCGGCGGCAGCAGCGACCTCAGGCGCCGATGCGGACGTTCCGCCGAGGTTGAAGAGCGCGACGCCGTCATACGTGGGGGTGACCTTCGCCAGCGAGTTGACGTTGTCGCCGGGCGCCGCGATGTTGACGCGGCTGCCGAAGCCGCTGGAGAACCCGATCGTACCGTTGTAGCGTGTCTCCGTGAACGCTTTGACGTTCGCGAGGCTCGCCATCGCCGGGTCCTGCGGGTTCGCGGAGAAAATGTCGTCGAGCGTTGATGCCCCGACGTCGATCGCGCCGCTGTCGGGGATCACGCTCGGCGCCGTGGTGAAGAAGACGTCGTCGATCGACGTGAAGGCCGTCGTACCGACATTCGTCGGCGCGCTCCCGCCCGAGGGACCGACGGCCGAGCCGGTCAGCAGTCGCGTGCCGTCGTTGGCGGCGATGCAGACGACGACGTTCGAAGCGACGATCCCGGCGACGACGCCTTGCGCGATCGGATCCTCTTCGAGATAGCGGCTGGGAAAGCCGTACGCATCCGCCCCGAAGCCGAGGCTCGCGGTGATCACGTTCGGCGCCGGGACTTGCCGCGCGGCGCCGAGCATCGCGGCCAGGATATCGCTCGTCGCGACAGCGCCGTTCGTCCCGCCCGGGGCGACCCAGCGGTACGAGGCGCCCGGCGCGATTCCGAGCAAGTCGATGCCGAGCGGCGCGGTCTCACCCGGGCGCTGCGCGTCATCCGGTAGCGGCGCCATCATCGAGAAGTCGAGTCCGACTTCGACGAGCTGGGGATCGATGCCGCAGACCTCGGCCGTCGACGACAACGTGCCGGAGCCGTCGTCGACCCAGGCTGGGATCAGCGGCAGCGACGGCCAGTCGAGGTAGTGCTGCCCGCCGATCAGGTGCGTGGTCGGCCCGAAGCCTTGCGCGATGTTGAAGCACGGGTCGTTCGGGTTGGCCGCGGCGGACGCGTCGTAGACGTCGCCGAGCCCGACGTTGGTGACGATCTCGCCGGCACCGGGGAGCTGGTTGAAGCGCTGGCCGATCTCGTCGAACGCGGCGACCGCGTCGACGCCGGGCGCGTTCAGGAGCGCCTGGATGTTGAACGTGATCCCGCTGTTCGTCGGGAGGCTTCGCGTCGACGCCGAGCGCACGGAGCGGCCGAACGTCTTCGTCGCACGGCGGTAGCCGGCGATCTCGCGGCCGACCTCGGCCGGGAGCGGTCGGTACTGGGCGACCATCGAGGAGACCGTGTAGTCGGGCGAGGCGTACGCGACCGATGACGACGCGCGCAGCGCGCGCACGGCACGCTCGACCGACGAGCCCGAGACGTGGAGCGCGAACGTGTTCTCGATCGGCGTGAGCGAACGGCGTGCCCGTGACTCCGCGCGGCCGCGCAGCGCCCCGAGCGACGCGCGGTCGATCCCGGCGAAGAGACGGTCCGCGCGGTCGACGCCGAGCTGCATCAGCGCGAGGTTCGTTCGCGAATCCGACGTGAAGCCGTGCGGCGTGAGGTCGCGGCGTCTCGCGAGCAGGCCGCGCACGAGGGCCTGCGCGGCGGCGGGCGCGAGCGCGTCGTGGTCCTGCGCGATCGTGACCCCGGGTTTGAACACGACGAGCACGCGGCCCGGAACGTAGCGCGGCACGTTGCGCTGCAGATCGAAGAGGATCCGGCTGCGCACGCTCGGCGGCACCTCGCCGTCGAGCGGACCGTACCGGTCCGGCGCGAGCTGGACGACGCGCTTCGCGAGCCGGCCCGCACGCTGATCGGCGATCCGCTGCCGCAGCGCCGCGCCGCGCAGGCGCGCGTCGGACGGGAGCGGCTTGCGCTGCGGTGCGATCGTCACGTGGGCATCGGAGTAGACGGTCGCGACGCGGCCGTCGCGCAGGTAGCCCATGAACGCGACCTGGTGCGAGATCGGCTGCCGCGGCGCGGCCGCGGTGCGCCGGTTCGGCCGCGCGTCGGCGCTGCTCGCGATCGTGGCGAGCGCGAGAGCGAGGGCAACGATCGGCCAGACTCTAGAAAACATGGCACACTCCTTGTGGTTGGGTCAGGCCGAGTGAGGCCGGGGTGGAGAACGAACGGATCGGATCGACGGCGCTCAGATCGTCGAGGTAACCGGCGAGCGCGTTCGCGCCGCGCTCGGCCACCTGTGGAGCGTTGAGATTGGGGTCGACGGCGATTCCGAACGGGCCGCCCGGATCGGCCGCGCTCGCAACCGCGCCGCCGAACGCGTCGCGCGCGACGACGCCGGCTGCGGTCGTGACGTAGAGTTGCGCCGTCGTCTGCGGGACTTGGCCGACCGCGGCGGGAGCAGCGTACGCGACGGCGATCGGCGCCGCCGAGAGCGTCACGCTTCCAGCCGCCGAGCCGTTCTCGGAGTAGAAGCGCAGCGCGGGCGTCGCGGCGGCGCTGCCGACCGCGATGCGGTTGAGTGCGCTCGTCGCCGAGGTCGCGACGAACGCGATCCCTTGCGCGCTCGGCACTGCGAACGACGCTGGGACCGAGCCGTTCGGCGCGCCGCCGTTCGGGGAGAACACGGTGACGCCCGCGCTGCCGCTCGCGTACACGTTGCCGTTGTGCGGGTCGTACGCGACGCCGTTCACGCCGGCGACGGCCGGCGCGGCGAACGACGCGACGGGGGCACCGTTCTCGGCGAAGGCGAGCACCTTGCCGAGCCCCGCGTCGGCGACGAAGATCTCGCGGTCGTCGGCGTCGTACGCCAGCGCGACCGGATTGCCGAGCCCCGGGAACGCGCCGGCCGGGAGCGTCTGCGGCGTTCCGTGCGCATCGAAGCGCGCCACGGCGGGCGAGCCACCGTTCGCGTAGGCGACGTACACGGCGCTCGTCGCGTCAGCGAGTACGGAGCTGGTCGCGATGTTGCCGTTCGCGTCGGTCGCGCTCGCCGTCAGCGAGGTCGGATAGGTCGTCGTGTTCGGTGCGACGGCTTGGACCGTGTATTGATCGGTGGTGCCGGGAACCGGCGTCACCGCGATCACGCCCGTTGACCGCACGTTCGGCGCGAGCGAGATCGCCGGCGGGGCGTCGGGCTGCACGATCGCGTTGCCGTCGGCGTCGAGCGGCGCGACCGCGAACGTTGCCGGCGCGCGGCCGACGAGCTCGAAGCCGGGCGGGCTCGAGCCGGCGATCGAAAGGACGTTGCTCTGATTCGGGAGCGGCCCGATGCGGATCGCGGCGACCGTCCCGATCACCGTCGCGCTCAGCGTGTTGGTCGCGTTCGCGGCGATCGCCTGGGTGAGCCGCACGCGGCCGAGCTCGTTGCCGTTCGCGCTCGTCTCGCCGGCGGTCTGCGGCGCGTCGTAGAGGGAGATCACGAACACGTCGGCGCCGGGCGGCGCGTCGATCGCGACCGTCGAGGCGCCGCCGCCGGCCGGCGCGTTCGCGAACGTCACCGGACCGGCGCTCGCCGCATCCGGGTTCACTTCGACGACCACGCTCACCGCGGACGGCGAGACGAACGACGGCCGCCGGTGGATGCCCTGCGCGCGGGCCGGCCAGTGCATGACGAAGCTGACGCGGACGCGCGCCGCGCCGCCGGCCTGACGCGCCGCCGGAAGCGCACGCGAACCGCCGGCGCAGCCGGCCGCCGCGATCGCCAGCACGAGCGCCAGCAGCGGGGAGGATCGTCGCGCGCTCATTGGATGCTCCCTTGCGTCACGGTGACGCCGACCTGGACGGTCGTGCGCTGGCCGAAAGCGTCGGTGAATGCGATCGCGCAGGCACCCGAGCCGATCGCGGTGATCGTGAACGCCGCCGGCGCGCTCGCGGCCGGCGGCGCGACGCTGGCGACGTTCGCGCATGCTCCCGCGTCGGCGACGACGCTGCCGGTGTAGCCGGGCTCGGTCACCGTCACCGTCGCCGACTGGCCGGCCAGCGAGAACGCCGCGCTGGACGCCGACGGCGCCAGCGGTCCGCCCGGCGGCGGCGTCGGGCTCGGCGAGGGCGTCGGTGCGGGCGCGACGACCGCCGGCGCAGCACCTCCGCCGCCGCCGCAGCCGCACGCGAGCACGCATGCGGCGACGGCGGTGCACGTTGAGAAGAAGCGTCGTGCGAGGCGCGTGAGACGAGTCGGCATTCGCGTCCTTCCGATGGCGGGTGCACGGTTCGTGCACCATGCTGCGGGGATACGCGAACCTCGGCGTCGCCGGCTTGTTACGATCGTGCGTTACGCGCGATGTTGGCCGGAAGGGATATTGCGATAGCGCTCAATCGAGCGCGAGACGGCGCGCGATGCTCCGCGTCTCGGCGAGCGCGATCGGCGATCCGTAGCGCTCGAGCAGCGGCAGCGCGACGTTGACGTGGCGCCTCGCGTCGGCCCAGCGGCGCTGCGCGGCGGCGATCGCTGCGAGATGGCGTTCGGCGGAGCCCCGAACGCGTTCGTTGCCGGCCTGCTCGGCATCGTTCCGCAGGGCGTGCGCCAGCGTCCGCGCTTCGTCGAAGCGGCGCTGGCGGCAGGCGACGGTGACGCGCGTGCCGCGCGCGAGGAGGGCGAGCGCGCTGCGCGGCGGCAGCAGCCGCTGGACGACGTCGAGCGCGGCGCCGGCGGCACGCGGATCGCGCTCGCACTCGGCGGCGGTGACCGCCGCGAACGCGAACGCCGCCGGCATCGCGCGGCGCTCGCCGGCGTCGAGCGAACCGGCGATCCGCTCCAGCACGCGCTCGCCGCCGCGCGTGACCAGCTCCGCGCCGATGCGGTCGGCCCGCACGGTCAGGAGGGTCCGCGCGTAGCCGCGCGCGGAGGCCAGCTCTTCGACGGCGAGCAGGCGGCCGTAGTCGTCGAAGAGCCGGCGCAGTCCGATGATGCGAGCGTCGGCGTACATCACCGCCAGGCGGTCGCGAATTCGCGCTCGGTCGAGCGACGGAAGCAACTGCCGCGCGAGCCGCACCGTTTCCGCCCCGCGCCGCGCGTCGCCGACCTCCCAGCGCTGGGTCGTGTACGCCGCGAGCGCACGCACGACGAGCGCGCGCCGGGACTCGTCGGATTCGCCCGCCGGATCGGGATGCGCGAGCACGATCGGGGGCGGCGCGATCAGGCCGCCGGAGATCCCGGTCGCGCGCCGGAGCTGCCAGGTACCGAAGTCGATGCGCTCGACCGCCAGCGTGCGCTCGCGCGCATCGAGCACGTGCGCGCGCAGCACGAGGATCGATTCCGCTTCGGCGAGCCGTCCTTTCGCGTCGGCATAGCGCGCGCCGTCGAGGTCGATCTCGGCCGCGAGGCAGAGCGCTTCGATGCGCCGCTCGGGTCGCTCGGCGCAGGCGGCGACGTCTTCACAGGCGGCGATCGCGAGTGCGCTCTGGCCGAGCTCGTGCAGCTCTTCGGTCTGCGCGATCCTCAGCGCCGCGGTGTCGCAGACGCGCGCCTGCGCCGTTTCGCTCGCGGTGTGGTGAAAGGCGTCGAGGAACGCATCGTGCGCGGCCCGCCGCTCGCGCCGCACCTGGCGGTCGGAGAGGCCGAGCTCGGCGGCGACGACCGCGAGCGGCTGGCGGTCGATCTCGCAGCGCAGCAGCGCCGCGTGCATGCGCCCGATGCGCGTCCGGGTGCGCGGCGCCGAGCGGTCGCGACAGCGCGCCAAGCTCGCGTGCACGAGCCCGCGCACGCGTTCCAGTGCGGAGCCGTGCTCGCCGCCGTCGCGCGATTCGCTCGCCGGTGCGAAACACGAGCGCACGAGCGGATTGCGCCGCAGCTCCGCCGCGTCGTCGAGGTTGCGCAGAAGATGCCGCGTCGCGCAGTACGGAGAACGTGTCGGGTCAGCGCGCGGCATCGCGAACGCTCCCGACGTGCAGGGTGAGGAACACCAATCGCCGGCCTCTCTGGCCGAGCGGTTCCGCCTACACCCTTCGTACGATCATTGTTACCTGCGCTCCGCGCAGCATCCTTTTGAAAGATGCTACGCGGAGAACGCAGTTATCGCTGCGGCGACGCGGGCGGCGTGATGCCGAGCTCCGCGTAGAACGCGTTCGGATTCATCGCGCGCCCGAGAAACGCGCGAACTTCGGCGTCCGGTTCTTGCAGGCGCGCCGGTGCGAGGATGTCCTTGCGATAGGCCATTCCCGCGACGGGGCTCGTCAGGCCCTGCGCTTTGAACCTCGAGAACATGTCCTGCGCGTACACCTTCGACCACAGGTAGCCGTAGTAGCCGGCGTCGTAGCCACCCATCAGATGCCCGAACTCCGACTGCGGGTGCGTGCCGGGAACGTACTGGTTCGGGGTGGTGCGCGCGACGGTCGCGGCCCACACCGCCGTCGTATCGACCGGCGGCTTCTGCGTGTGGTACTCCATGTCGACCATGCCGTACAGGATCTGCTGCACCGTCTGCAGGGCGTAGTGGACGTAGCGCGCCGCGACCATCTTCTTGATCAGATCGTCGGGGAGCGGCTGTCCGGTGGTGACGTTCGCGCTGACGCGCTTGAGGATCGCCGGATCCCAGGCCCAGTTCTCGAGCATCTGCGAAGGCGCCTCGACGAAGTCTTGGCGAAAGCCGCTCGTCAGCGTCTCGTACGGCTGGTCGGCGAGCATGGCGGCCATGCAGTGGCCGAACTCGTGGAAGAACGTCTCGACGTCGCCGTGCTGCAGCAGCGCGGCTTTGCCCGGCGCGGGCTGCGGCCAGTTGCCGACGATCGCGCTCTGCGCCAAGCGAATCGTGCCGTCGGGCATCACGCGCCGCGGGACGATCCCGAAGTTCGCGAAGTGATCGTACTTGCCGGGGCGCGGATACAAGTCGAGGTAGAAGCGCCCGAGCGGCTTGCCGGAGGCCGCGTCGGCGACGTCGTAGGCCTGCACCTGCGATTGCCAGACCGGGACGTTCGCGCGCGCGAACTTCACCCCGAGCAGCTCCTGGTAGATCGAGAGCACGCTGTCGACGACGTGCTGCACCGGGAAGTACTGCTTGATCTCGCTCTGGTCGACGGCGTACTTCGTTTTCTGGAGCTGGTTCTCGTAGTAGGTCTGGTCCCACTGATCGAACGTCGTCCGGCCGTCGGTCTTTGCGAGCGCCGCGTCTTCGTCGCGTTCCTGACGCGCCTTCGGCAGAAGCGCGGCGTCGATCTGCGAGAGGAAGCCTTCGACGCGCGCCGGCGAGCCGGCCATCCGGTCGGCGAGCACGAACGCGGCCCAGGTGGAGTAGCCCATCAGGTGCGCGATCCGGTCGCGGGCCGCGAGCGCGCTCTGCAGCAGCGCGATGTTCGCGTCGCCGCCACGGTTGTTGTAGGCGAGGTAGTAGGCTTTGCGGGCCGCTGAATCGGTCTCGTTCTGCAGGAACGGTCCGATCGTCGACTCGTTGACCGGCACGGTGTAGCCGCCGTCGGCGGTCTTCTTGAGCGAGGCGGCGACAAAGTCGGGCGGCAGCGGCTGCGCCTGCGCCGCGGTGATCGCGATCGACGAGGTATCGTTGCCGAGGTTCGCTTGGAAGGTGTTCTGGGCGTCCGTCAGCTTCTTCTGAAGCGCGACGAACTCGCGCCGCTGCACGTCCGGCAGCCCCGCGCCGCTGCGCTTGAGCGAGGTCAGCCACAGCTGGGAGAGCTTGATCTGCGCTGCGCCGCGCGCCGTGCCGCCGGCGTCCGCCGCGGCGAGGGCACGATAGAGGTCGGGGCGCGCGCCGATCTCGGTGAGCGCGTTCCCGGCGTCGGTCGAGCACTTCAGCGACGCTGCGCGGACCTTCGCGTCGGTCGAGACGTTATAGAGAAAGCCCTGGGCGACGAGGTCGTCGTTGAACTCGGCGGAGGCGGTCTCCAGCGGCAGCACGACGCTCGCAAAGGTGCGGCGCCCGCCGGAGCGCACGATCGCGTCGGCGCGGCGTTTGGCGGTGGCGATCGAGGCCGCGCAGGACGACGCGATCTGGGCCGGGCTCAGCGTCCAATCGACGGCGAGGATCGCGGCACCGGTCTTCGCGGACGAGCCGAGCGGGAGGGTGGCGAGGAGGGCGGCGGCCAGAACGGCGGCCGAACTACGCGAGAATGCGGAGATCATCGTAAAGGGTACGTTCGCGACTCCCCGCGGCGTTCCGTCAGGCGCGAACAGGGTGCCCCGGGCGCGCCGCCGCACCAGTGAGCCATGCTTCGCTCTCTGCTGCGCGCCGGCGCCGCGCTCGCGTTCGCCGCCCTCATCGCGCCGGGCGTTCCGTCGGCGGCGCCCGGCCCCGGGCTCGCCTACGACGAGATCGTGCGGGTGATCGTCAACGCGACGCCGCCGCCGCCCGGCAGCTTTCAAGCCGACCTGGCGGCGCTGAATTCGCCGCCGGCGCTCGCGGCTTCGCCGACGCCGGCGCCGCGCAAACGCGGAATCAACATCGGCAACATCGCCGGCGCGATCGCGGGCGGGGGAGGCGCGGGCGGGGTCGCCGGTGCGGTCGCCGCCGACGCCGTTTCGAACGCGATGGAGAACGCGCTGCAGAACTCGCTGGGCGCGCAGTTCGACGGCCTCGCGACGAGCGCGCGCAGCTTCCTCACGCCGCGCCTGATGCGCTACGCGTACCTGAACGGCTGGGAGCGCGTCGACGACGTGGCGGCCCAGACCGCGACGATCCGCAAGTGCGACGCCGGCCAGGTCATCAAGCTCGACCTCGCCGCGAAGACCTATGCGATCTACGACCCCAGCGCCGAACCGACGGCGGCGCCGCCGCCCGGCCCGGCTTCGCGGCGCGGGCGACCGCCGCCGGGCGACCCGCCGCCGCCCGGAACGGCCGTCGCGACGCTCACCGAGGCGACGCGGCCGCTCGGCGCGCAGCTGATCGAGAACCAGAAGGCGACCGGCTACGACACCGCGACCACCTTCGCGGTCCGCGGGTCGACCGGGAGCTGCCACGACGGCGGGGCGACGATCGAGACGGTGCAGTACCTGCCCGCGCTCGCGCGGCCGACGGTCAACCTGTGCCCGCTGCGGCGCGCGCCGCTGCCGACGACCGCCGGGGAGGCAATCGCCCCGGCGCCGGGCGGCGGCTGCCGGCCCACCTTCACGGCGAACCGGACCGGCCCGACCCCGCCCGCCAACCGGCTGGCGCTCTACTCGCTGGTGACGTTCACGCGCGCCGGCGCCACGCCGGCTCCCGCCGCGCAGGGGAGCGGGATCGGCTTCCTCACCGAACGGGGCAACCTGAAGACGCTCGGCCAGGCCGATCTCGAGCTGTTTTCGGTCCCGCCGGGCTATGCAAAGGCGCCCTGAGCCTTGTCGAAGCGGGCCTAGCCCGGTATCATAGCTGGGCCTCGACGAGGGTTTGGGCCTCGCGCAACGGTATTCCGTGAACCCCGCCAGGCCCGGAAGGGAGCAACGGTAAGCGGACACCACCGTGTGCCGCGAGCCACCTGGCCCTCGTCCTGGCCTTTCTTTTGTATGCAGCAGTATTTGATGACGGCGGTGCTCGCCGGAGTGGCGAGCGCGCTCGTAGTGACGATCGGTTACCATCTGTTCGTCGCCGCGCCGCGCGCTCGGAAGCTCAAAGCCCTGTTCGACACGCACGACGAGCTTCTCGGCGGCGGTTCGGCACGCGCGACCGACCGGCTCGCGGCGCTCGAGCGCGACGCCGCTGCGAGCGCCGCCGCCCGCCAAATCGAGCTGGGCCGCATCGACGCCCTCGAGAAGGTCGCGCGCAGCGAGGTTCCGCGGGTCGGGTTCGTCCGCTACAACGCGTTCAGCGACGTCGGCTCCGACCTCTCGTACGCGCTGGCGCTGCTCAACCGCGACGGCGACGGCGTCGTGCTGAGCAGCATCTATTCGCGCGAGGACACGCGCACGTACGGCAAGGCCGTCGCCGCGTTCAAGCCCGCGCAGGATCCCTCTGAAGAAGAGCTCTCGGCGATCGCGAAAGCGAGGGCGGCAACGACGTGAACGACGCCAAGAAGACGTTCCTGATCAAGATCATCCCGCCGACCGGCCACAGCGTGTACCGCGTCGCGTTCACGCGGCGGCACTTGGCGATCGCGGCCGGTGCTCTGCTGTTCGCGCTGCTCGCGGCGGTCGGCATCCACAGCCTCCAGCTGTACGTCGCGGAGTCGAACGTGCGGGCGCTCCAGGCGCAGACGGCCGAACAGCAGACGAAGCTGCAGGCGATCGACAAGCAGGCCGACGAGCTCGCGAACCAGCTCAAGACCGTGCAGCGCGAGAACGCCGAGATCAAGCGCATGATCGGCGCCGACCGCACCAAACACGCGCAATCGTTCGAACCGGTGCCGGCCGAGCACCGGGCGGACTTTACCGGCGTGCAGGAGCGGCTGCAGTCGCTGGCCCGTGACTCGGCGGCGACGCGCGACGACGCGCAGCATCTCCAGAGACTGGCGCAGCGCGTGCTCAACCTGCGGCGGCTCGCATCGCTCGCGCGCGAGCGCATGATCGCGTCGATCCCCTCGCTCAACCCGGTCGGCGGCGGTATCGCCGCCGCGTTCGGCTGGCGCACGAATCCCTGGCCCGAGTTCCACCGCGGCGTCGACCTCGAAGCGAACTACGGCGACGTCGTCCGCGCGGCAGCGGCGGGCACGGTCGCCAGCGCGAGCTGGGACGGCGGTTTCGGGCTCAAGGTCGACATCGACCACGGCAACGGCTACCACACCTGGTACGCGCACCTCTCGCGGGTCGGTGTGCGCGCCGGCCAGCGCGTGACGAAAGGCTCACCGATCGCCAACGTCGGCTCGACCGGCGAATCGACCGGCCCGCACCTGCACTACCAGGTGATGTACGAGGGCAGCCCCATCGACCCGCAGCCGTTCTTGAACGGCATTCCGGAGAAGGTACTAGCGACACTTCCCGACGCCACCGGCGTATAGAAGGCGTCATGTGTCAGATCTGGGGTCTGGTCGACCTCGTATTCAAACTCTACATCCTCGTGATGATCGTGTACGCGGTGCTCTCGTGGGTGCCGAGCCTGCGCGGGCGCTGGAGCGACTACGTTGCGATGCTGGTCGAGCCGGTGCTCATCCCGGTGCGGCGCGTGATCCCGCCGATCGGCGGACTCGATCTTTCGTTCTTGGTCGTCATCATCATCATCCAGCTGGTCGACTCCAACATCGTCTTGCAGCAGAAGTTCACGGCTTGCTTCTTCCCGTAGACCCGAAGTGATCCAGACCGAATCAGCCGCCGCGTTCCGCGGTCCGGCGCACGTGCGCAATTTCTGCATCATCGCGCACATCGACCACGGCAAGACGACGCTCAGCGATCGCCTGCTCGAGTTCACCAAGACGGTCGGGCTGCGCGAGATGGAAGCCCAGCTGCTCGACGCGATGGACCTCGAGCGCGAGCGCGGGATCACGATCAAGATGCATCCCGTCACGCTGACCTACACGGCGCACGACGGCGAGACGTACGAGCTGAACTTCATCGACACCCCGGGCCACGTCGACTTCAGCTCCGAGGTCTCGCGCTCGCTCGCCGCCTGCGAGGGCGCGCTGCTGGTAATCGACGCTGCGCAGGGGATCGAGGCGCAGACGCTCGCCAACTACCACCTCGCGCTGGCGCAGAACCTCACCATCATTCCGGTGATCAACAAGATCGATTTGCCGGCCGCCGACGTGCCGCGCGTCAAGGCCGAGATCGAGGAGCTGCTGGTGATCGAGGCCGACGAGGCGATCGCCGCCTCGGCCAAAGAAGGAATCGGGATCGAAGAGATCCTGGAAGCGATCGTCACCCGCGTGCCGCCGCCGAAGGGGAGCGAGGAGAAGCTCCGCGGGCTGGTGTTCGACGCGCAGTTCGACACCTATCGCGGCGTCGTCGTCTACATTCGCATCGTCGACGGCGAGCTGAAGGCCGGCTCGCGGTTCATGTCGATGGCCCACCGGCGCGTCTACGAAGCGACCGAGGTCGGGGTGTTCAAGCCGGAGATGCGCAAGACCGGCTCGCTCGGCATCGGCAACGTCGGTTACGTGATCGCCAACATCAAGTCGCTCGGCGACATGGACGTTGGCGACACGATCACGCTGGCCGACGACCCCGCCGCGGAAGCACTCCCGGGCTACAAGCCGATCGTCCCGATGGTCTACTGCGGGCTCTACCCGAACGAAGGGGTCGAGGTCTCGGAGCTGCGCGATGCGCTGGAGAAGCTCGCGCTGAACGATTCGGCGCTGCACTTCGAGCCCGAGTCCTCGATCGCGCTCGGTTTCGGGTTCCGCTGCGGGTTCCTCGGGCTCTTGCACATGGAGATCGTGCAAGAGCGGCTCGAGCGCAACTACAACCTCGACCTGATCGCGACCTCACCTTCGGTCGTCTTCCGCGTGACGATGACCGACGGCCACGTCGACCAGATCGACAACCCGGCGAAGCTCCCCGCGCGCGACAAGATCGCGCTGATCGAGGAGCCGTACGTCAAGGCGACGGTGATCACGCCGCCGGAGTACGTCGGGACGATCATGGAGCTGACGCAGAACAAGCGCGGCTCGCTCGGCAACATGGAGTACCTGCACGACGGTCGGGTGATCCTGACCTACGAGATCCCGCTGATCGAGGTAATCGTCGACTACTTCGACCAGCTCAAGTCGCGCACCAAGGGCTACGCCTCGCTCGACTACGAGGTGATCGGCTATCGTGAAGGCGATCTCGTGAAACTCGAGATCATGCTGAACGGCGAGCCGGTCGACGCGCTCTCGTTCATCATCGCGCGCGAGAAGGCGCAGAGCCGGGGGCGCGCGCTGACCGAGAAGCTCAAGGAGCTGATCCCGCGCCAGATGTTCGACGTGCCGATCCAGGCCGCGATCGGCGGGAAGATCGTCGCGCGCGAGACCGTCACCGCGATGCGCAAGAACGTGCTGGCGAAGTGCTACGGCGGCGACATCACCCGCAAGCGGAAGCTGCTGGAGAAGCAGAAGGTCGGCAAGGAGCGGATGAAGCGCGTCGGCCGGGTCGATCTGCCGCAGGAGGCGTTCATGGCCGTCCTGCGCCTCGACGAGCCGTAGCCGCGACGCGGCCGGGCGGCAACGCGTGAAGATCTACGTCGCGACGCGAAACGCCGGGAAGCTGCGCGAGCTGGAGTCGCTGTTCTCAGGCGCGCCGTTCGAGCTCGCGACGTATGCGGAGTACGCCGATCCGGTCGAGGGCGACGTCTCTTACGCCGACAACGCGGCGTTGAAGGCGCACGCGCTGCACGCGCAGCTCGCGCGCGCCGGTATCGCCGGGAACGTGCTGGCCGACGACTCGGGGCTCGAAGTGTTCGCGCTCGAGCGCCGGCCCGGGGTTCTGACGGCGTACTACGGCGGCGCCGAGCTGCCGTGGTCGGAACGGCGGCGCAAGCTCATCGACGAGCTCGCGGCATCGGGGTCCGCCGATCGGGGGGCGCGGTTCGTCTGCGCGCTGCACTTCGTCAGCGCCGCCGGCCGCGAGTTCGCGACGATGGGGACGGTCGACGGGGGGATCGCCCCCGAGGAGCGAGGCGAGCTTGGATTCTCATTCGATCCGGTGTTTTTGTATCCGCCGGCCGGGCGAACGTTTGCCGAGCTGACCGCAGAAGAGAAGAACCGGGTCAGCCATCGGGCGATCGCGGTCGCGGGGTTGGCCGCGGAGCTGCACGTCGCTGGGTTAGCCTAGGACACAAAACAGCCCGGTCGATGTGACCGGGCCGCTTCGTTCAGATGGTGCACCGCGAAGGACTCGAACCTTCAACCAACAACTTAAGAGGCTGCTGCTCTACCATTGAGCTAGCGGTGCGACGGTTCCAAGATTACCCGCTCGGCGCCAGGTCGTCAAGCGAGCCGGAGCCGAGCGAGCAGTTGGTGCGCCCGGTGGGACTCGAACCCACGACTCTCGGCTTAAAAGGCCGGTACTCTACCAACTGAGTTACAGGCGCGGCTGGGGTGACTGACGGGGGTCGAACCCGCGACCTCCGGCTCCACAGGCCGGCGCTCTAACCAGCTGAGCTACAATCACCGCGGCGGAGAGCGTAGTATCGGTTCGGCGCCCACAATCCCTTCCTCCAACGGAGGCCGGTGCCACAACGTGCGGGCGGTTTTCCGGCGGTGACAGTTTGCACACCGTACCTCGCACTTCGCGATCTCGGCCCAAACCAGCTCCATCGACATTCGGTCGCGAATCATAGCGCTGATGGAGGCGATCTTCACATCGCGAACGTGATCGAAATCGAGCACGACAAGGTCGGCTTCGCCGCAGTCGACGCACGGATGGTCGCGAAGGTAACCCTCGATCGCGACCCGCCGCGAGGATCTGTATGACGAGACCCACGCGGCGACCCTTGCGTGATGAACGGGACGCCCGACGCGTTGCACATAATCCGCCCGATAGATGCGCTGGCACGACTTGCACACACTATGCCGGCGGCCTTCCGACTTGTTCCGATACCCGAACTCGTCCGTGGCTTTGAATCCCCCGCATCGCCCACACCGCTTCATGCCGTCAGCATAGCGAACGCGTGTGCCAACAGGGTGGCAATCTGCGAAGCGATGGTACGCCCGGAGGGAGTCGAACCCCCATCGTTCCGCTTAGAAGGCGGATGCCTTATCCGTTAGACCACGGGCGCACGCGGATGCGCGCATCCTGCGCAATGAAGTCGCAGGATGCGACCTTGCCTTCACCCACTTTGGGTGAAGGCACTCGGGATGACAGGATTTGAACCTGCGACTTCTGCGTCCCAAACGCAGCGCTCTACCAAGCTGAGCTACATCCCGCAGGCCCCATCGTACCATGCGCGCAAAAGGGCCCTCGCAATTCCTTCGTAGTCGGGAGGCTGCTCCTTTTGCGTCCTCTGCTCCCCCTGGCCGCGGCGCTGGGCATCCTCGTGACGACGGTCGGCCCCGCTGCGGCGGCCGAACCCAAGCCGATGACCTTCGAGGCCCTTCGCGGCCTCGTCACCGTGCGTGACCCGCAGATTTCGCCGGACGGGAAGCGCATCGTCTACATCCGCGCGACCGGCGACTACAAAGCCGACCGGACCGACAGCGAGCTGGTCCTGATCGACGTCGCCTCGGGGATGCGCCGGGCGATCACGCACGACCGGATCGGAGCCCGCTCGCCGCGCTGGTCGCCGAACGGGGACCGGATCGCCTACCTGGCCTCGCCGTCACGCGGGAAGCCCGGCCAACTCTACATCCTCCCGATGACCGGCGGCGACTCGGAGAAGATCACTGACGTGAAGGGAGGCGTCGAGAGCTTCGACTGGCGACCCGACGGTAACGCCTTCGCGTACCTGGCGAAAGACGACCCGCCGAAGACGAAAGTGCCGGCCGACTACGTCCCCGGATTCCCCGTCACGGACGAACACTTCCTGACCCGCGAACCTTCACGCCCCTCGCACGCGTGGACGATCGCTGTCGACGGGAAAGGCGCGAAGCAGATCACCAAAGGCGAACTCACCCCCGCCGACGGCGGCGAGATCCGGTGGCTGCCGGACGCCAGCGCGCTGGTGATGTCGATGCAGCCCGACCCGATCTTCGCGCACCTCACCAAGACGCGCTCGATGATCGTCGACGTCGCCACGGGTGGCGCGCACCCGGTGCGCAGCGACGGCACGGACCGCGGCTTCGCGATCTCGCCCGACGGCAAGCAGATCGCGCTCTCGGTCCCGCGGCACGGCAGTGCCTACTTGCAGCACGATCTGCGCGTCACCGATCCGGCCGGACACGACGTTTGGCACGGCGATTCGCTCGACCGCAACGTGCGCTGGTTCGCGTTCGGCCCAGGCGGCAGCGTCCTCGCGGGCGCCGCCGACGGCGTGCGCAACGCGCTCTGGCGGCTGACGCCGCAGCCCGGCGTCGATTACATCCCCGCCGACCTGAACCCGAAGCGCATCGACCTCGGCGAGGTCGACTTCGGCCTCGACGCCTCGGTCGCGCGTGACGGTACGATCGCGTTCGTCGGCCAGCGGCGCGACGATCCGAACGAGATCTACATCCTGCCCGCGAACGGCGGCGCGCCGCGTAAGCTCACGAACGAAAACGATTTCCTCAGCGGCTACGCACTCGCGCGGCGCGATCGGATCGACTGGAGCAGCGACGACGGCACCAAGGTGAACGGCGTGCTGACCTACCCGCCCGGCTACGATCCGGCGAAGAAGTACCCGCTGGTGCTCGTGATCCACGGCGGCCCGGTCGCAACCTCGACTTGGGACTTCGGCACGATCGAAGGCGCGCTGTGCCAGATCCTCGCCGCGCACGGCGATCTGGTGCTGCAGCCGAACTACCGCGGCAGCGACAACCAGGGCGACGCGTTTCTCCAGGCGATCGTTCCGCACGTCACCAGCGGGCCCGGTCGTGACAATCTCGCAGGCGTCGAAGCGGTGAAGAAGATGGGGATCGTCGACGAGACGCGGATCGGCGTCTCCGGCTGGTCCGGCGGCGGCCTGCAGACCGGCTGGCTGGTCGGCCACGCCTCGTTCTGGCGCGCGGCGGTCGCGGGCGCGGGCGTCTACGACTGGTGGCAGCAGGGCGTGCTGGCCGACATCAACGAGCAGTTCGCGATCGATTTCCTCGGCGGGGCGTCGCTCTGGACGAAGGAGGGCCGCGCGGCGTTCGCCGCCGAGTCGCCGATCACGTTCGCGGAGAACATCCGCACGCCGCTGCTGATCTTGAGCGACACCGGCGATCAGCGCGTCCCGATCGCGCAGTCCTACGCGCTCTACCATGCGCTGCGCGACCGCGGCCGCACGGTGAAGTTCGTCGCCTTTCCGCGCGCCGGTCACTTCCCAACCGATCCGGTCGGGCGCGAGACCGCGCTCCGTCAATGGGCCGGCTGGTTCGACGAATGGATGAAGTGATGAAGCGTCTCTCTCGTCTCGTCCCGATCGTCGCGCTCACCGCACTCTGTGCGAACACCGCTGCCGCCGCGCCGCTGCGGCCGCTCGAGGAGCGCGATCTGCGTTCCCAGATCACGCTCCTCTCGCCCGCGATCGCTCCCGACGGCAAGCACGTCGCGCTGGTCGTACGGCGCGCGGACTTCGAGAAGAACGTCTACCGCAACCAGCTGGTCCTGATCGACGCGCGCAGCGGATCGTCGCGCACGCTCGTCCGCGAGCGCGGCGACGTCGGCGAACCGGCGTGGTCGCCGAGCGGCGACCGGCTGGCGTACGTCGCGACGCCGCCGAAGGAGCCCGACGCGAAGGAGGAGCCTGCGCCGCAGGTCTACGTGCTGCGCCTCGACGGCGGCGAGCCGCAGCGCGTCACCGATGCCGCGAAAGGCGTGAGCGCGTTCGCGTGGCGGCCCGACGGCCGCGGCTTCGCCTACTGCGCGCGCGACGCGGCGCCGGACGAGAAGCGCATCAAGGCGCACGACGACTGGTTCGAGATCACCGACAACGCGTGGACGTCGCGCGCGGCCGCCGTCCCCGTCCACCTCTGGACGATCGGCGCCGACGGCAAGCACGCACACCGTGTGACCCGAGGAACGTGGTCGCTGGTCGCCGGTCCCGTCTACGCACCGGACGGCCGCAGCGTCTACGCCGTGCGCGCGCCGCAGGCGTCGACGAACCACTACCGGGATCGCACGGTCGTGCGCATCGATCTCGCGCGAGGGACGCTGCGCGCCGTCGGGCCGGAGCATTCCGAAGCAGTCGACGTCTCACCCAGCGGCAAGCGAATCGTGTACGGGGCCGAGAACCCGCAGGGGTTCTCGCAGACGGAGCTCTACTCCGCGGACCTCGACGGCCGCAACGTCCGCCAGCTCACCGCACGGCTCGACCGGAACGTGCAGTTCAGCACGTTCGTAGCCCACGACGGCATTGCCCTCGGCGCGAACGACGAGACGCGTGACCGCCTGTTCCTGATCTCGGCCGACGGCGCGCTGCGGGCGCTCCCGACCGCCGACGTCGATCTGAACGGCGGCGCGTCGGCCGCGCATGACGGCACGCTGGCGTTCGTCGGCGTCACGCCGTTGCACCCCAGCGAGCTGTACGTGCTCCGCCCCGGCGCGACCGCACCGCAGCGGCTGACACGGTACAACGACGCGCTCGCTGCGCATGCGCTCGGCCGCACCCGCACGATCGTCTGGCGCAGCGCCGACGGGTTCGAGGCCGACGGCGTTCTTACCGAACCGGTGAACCTCGCGCGCGGTGCGAGCGCGCCGCTGATGGTGCTGATCCACGGCGGTCCGACCGCGACCTCGCGCGAAGGGTTCAGCTCGCTGGCGCAGTTGATGGCGGCGCGCGGGTGGTTCGTGTTCCAGCCGAACTACCGCGGCAGCGACAACCTCGGCCACCGCTGGGCGCAAGCGACCGTCCCGCACATCACGAGCGCGCCCGGGCAGGATGTGCTCGACGGCGTCGACGCGGTGGTGAAGCGCGGCGGGATCGACCCGGCGCGCATCGGTGTTTCAGGCTGGAGCGAAGGCGGGCTGCTCACGTCGTGGCTGATCGGGCACGACCACCGCTGGAAGGCCGCGATGTCGGGCGCGGCGGTCAACGACTGGGGCGGCTACGCCGAGATGACCGACGCCAAGGATTTTTCGCCGTCGTTCATCGGCCCCTCGCCGTGGACCAGCGAACGCGAGCGCGCGCTGTACGACGCGGAGTCACCGCTCACGTACGCCGCCGCCGTGACGACCCCGACGCTGATCATGACCGACGCCGGCGACCAGCGCGTTCCGACGCCGCTCTCGTACGAGTTCTACCACGCCGTGCGGGCGACGGGTACGCCGGTCGAGATGGTCGTCTTCCCCGTCAACGGGCACTTCCCGAGCGACCCGCTCCACCGCGAAGAAGTCAACCACCGCTGGATCGACTGGTTCGTGAGGCACTTTTGAGATGACCCCGGCGATCGCAAAGCTCGCACTCCTGAGTGCTCTCATGGTCGTCGCCGCGCAGCCGCTGATGGGTCAGCCGAAATCCGCGTCGGCGGACGTGCCGGACGACGTCCAGCAGCAGATCGAACGCGTCACCGCGTGCTTGCGCCCGGCGGTGGTCGTCAAGGATGATCCCCATCCGTGCACGACGCTCGGCGAGCGCATGGATCAGCTTCATGTCCGCGGGGTGAGCATCGCCGTCATTCATAACGGATCGATCGCATGGGCGCGCGGCTTCGGCGTGAAACGCATCGGAGGAGCGCCGGTCACCGCCGAGACGCTGTTCCAAGCGGGGTCGATCAGCAAGCCGCTCGCGGCGATGGCAGCCCTGCACCAGGTGCAGGAAAAGAAGCTCGCCCTGGACGCGGACGTGAACTCCGAGCTCGTGTCGTGGAAAGTCGTCGAGAACGCGGCTGCGAACGGCAAGCCGGTGACCCTGCGCGAGCTGCTCAGACACACGGCCGGTTTCACCGTGCACGGATTTCCCGGGTACGCCGCGGGTGCGCCGGTGCCGACGCTCATCGAGGTGCTGGACGGGCGGAAACCCGCGAACACGCCGCCGATCCGGCTGGAAAGCGAGCCCGGGAGCCGGTGGAACTACTCCGGCGGCGGCTATACGGTCATGCAGCAGACGGTGCTGGACGTAACGCAGACGCCGTTCCCGAAACTGCTGCACGACACCGTTCTTGCACCGATCGGGATGACGCACAGCACCTACGTGCAGCCGCTCCCCGCGAACCTGCAGCCCGAAGCCGCGACGCCATATGAAGCGAACGGCAGGGCGATCCCGGGCGGTGCCCACACCTATCCCGAGATGGCCGCCGCGGGCTTGTGGACGACGCCGTCGGACCTGGCGCTCTTTTGCCTCGAGATCGAACGTTCGCTCGAGGGCAAAGCGAATCACGTGCTGTCGCGCGAGCTCACCGAGCAGATGCTGACTCGCGGGAAGGGCGATTGGGGCCTGGGACTGCAGATCGGCGGTTCCCCCGGCGATCCGTACTTCACGCACGGCGGCGTCAACGAGGGGTTCGAGAGTGTGTTCGTCGCGTACGAGCATCACGGCGACGGAGCCGTCGTGATGACCAACGCCCAAGGCGGCACGCGCCTCGCCACCCAGATCGTGCGGAGCATCGCTGCGGAATACGGCTGGCCGGACTTCCGTCCCGCCGTGCACGCTGCGGTCAGCGTCGACCGTGCCGTGCTCGCTCGCTACGTCGGAACGTACGAACTCGCCCCGGACTTTAGCATCGTCGTCACGTTGGACGGCGATCAACTCGCAGCCCAAGCCACGAATCAGACGAAACTCACGCTCTTCCCTGAAACGCAGACCCGGTTTTTCCTCACGGCGGTCGACGCGCAAATCGAGTTTTTCCCCAACGACAAAGGCCAGGTCCCATACATGATCCTCCACCAAGGCGGTCAAGATGCGAAAGGCGTGAGGAAATGATCCGTCGCGAGGCACTTCCGAGATGATCGCAATACTGCTCGCCGCCGCGGTCGGCGCGGCCTCGCCGGGCCCTTCGCTGCCGGCTCCCGTCCCGCGGCCCGTCTCGGAGCCCAAGCCGTTGACGCTCGACGCGTTTCGCGCCGCGGTTTCGGTTCGCGAACCGAAGATCTCGCCCGACGGCAAACGCATCGTGTACGTGCGCGGCGCCGGCGACTTCAAAGCCGACGTCGAACGCACCGAGCTGGTGCTCGTCGAGGTCGCGAACGGCGCGCGCCGCGTCCTCACGCAGGACCGCGACGACGTCTCCGGCCCCGCCTGGTCGCCCGACGGAACGCGCATCGCGTTTCTCGCCGCGCCCGCGAAAGACGAAGCACCGGAGATCTACGTGCTCGCGCTCGACGGCGGCGACGCACAGCGCATCACGCACACCAAAGGCGTCGGAGGCTTCGCCTGGCGGCCCGACGGCCGCGCCTTCGCCTACCTGATGCGCGACCCGGCCGCCGGTGCGAACGCGACGCCGGCGCCGTCCCCGGCACCGAGCGGCGGCCCGGCGGCGAAACCCTCGCCCTCGCCGACCCCGAAAGGCTACGCCGAAGCGTTCACGGTCACCGACGAGCACTACCTCACGCGCGCGCCGGCCCGGTCGACGCACGTGTGGACGATCGATGCCGACGGTACGCACGCACGCCAGATCACCCGCGGCACGCCGAGCGATAGCGGCCGGATCGAGTGGCTCCCCGACGGCGGCGCGCTCGTCGTGACCCAACAGCCCGACGCGATCTTCGCGCACCTCACCAAGGCGCAGAGCGTGGTGATCGACGTCGCGAGCGGGAACGTGCGCCCGCTGCGCGCGGGCGCGGTCGACGGCGGTGCGGTCGTCTCGCTGGACGGAACGCGCGTCGCGCTCGCCGTGCCGCGGCACGGATCGCTCTATCTGCAGACCGACGTCATGGTACGGCGCGTGAGCGACGGCGGCGATGTCGCCAGCGGGATCGCGCTCGACCGCAACCCGGGCTGGTACGAATGGCTCGACGACCGCAGCGTGCTGATCGGCGCGGCCGACGGCGTGCGCACCTACGTCTGGCGGCTCGCGCTCGACCGCAGCGCACCTGCGCGGCTCGATCTCGGCGAGGTCGGGTTCGGCCAGGACGCGACGGTCGCCCGCGACGGAACGCTGGCGTTCATCGGCCGCCGTCCGGATCGGCCGGGCGAGCTCTACGTGCTGCGCCGCGGCGGCAAACCGGTCGCGCTCAGCGATGAGAACGCCTGGACGCGCGGCTACGCGATCGGCCGCTCCGACCGGATCGACTGGAGCTCGGACGGGATGAACGTCACCGGCGTGCTGACCTACCCGCCCGGCTTCACCGCCGGGAAGCAGTACCCGCTGGTGCTGGTCATCCACGGCGGGCCGGTCGCGACCTCGACGACCGACTTCAGCGCGCTGGCGCAACTGCTCGCCGCGCACGGGATGCTCGTGCTGCAGCCGAACTACCGCGGCAGCGACAACAGCGGCGATGCGTTTCTGCAGGCAATCGTCGGAGCGGTCACCAGCGGCCCCGGCCGCGACAATCTCGCCGGCGTCGAAGCGGTGAAGAAAATGGGGATCGTCGACGCAGCGAGGATCGGCGTCTCCGGCTGGTCCGGCGGCGGGCTGCAGACCTCGTGGCTGATCGGCCACGCGACGTTCTGGCGCGCCGCGCTGAGCGGCGCGGCGGTGAACGATTGGTACGAGCAGGCGACGCTCGCCGACATCAGCGAGGAGTTCGCCTCGGTGTTCCTGGGCGGTGCGACACCGTGGACCGCGGACGGGCGCGCGAAGTACCGCGCCGAGTCGCCGATCACGTACGCGGCGAACGTCAAGACCCCGACGCTGATCCTCACCGACAGTTTGGATCAGCGCGTCCCGATCACGCAGTCGTTCGCGTTCTACCGCGCGCTGCAAGGCCACGGCGTCGACGTGAAGCTCATGGAGCTCCCGCGCGCCGGCCACAACCCGAGCGACCCGGTCGGTCGCGAGACGCGCCTGCGGATCTGGAGCGAATGGTTCGAACGGTGGATGAAGTGATGCGACGACTGATCCTCTCGTGCGCGGGTGCTGCGAGCGCCGCGCTGCTGCTGGGCGCCGCACCGCGCCCGCTCGAGCTGAGCGATCTGCGCCGGCTGGTGAACTACGGCTCGGTCGTGATCGCACCCGACGGCCGGCACGTCGTCGCGATCGCACGGCATGCGGACTTCAAGGAGAACCGCGTCGTCTCGCGGCTGGTGCTGATCGACACGCGCACGCGGACGAAGCGCGTGCTGACGCCCGACCGCCCGAGCGTGCAGAGCCCGCAGTGGTCGCCGAGCGGCGACCGCATCGCGTTCATCAGCGCCGGCGGCGAGAAGAAGACCCCGCAGGTGTGGATATTGCCGGTCGACGGCGGCGAGTCGATGCGCCTCACCGACGCCGAGCGCGGCGTCGGCGGGTTCGCCTGGCGCCCCGACGGCCGCGAGATCGCGTACGTCACCGACGACGAAGCCCCGAACAAGAAAGCGATCGACGCGCACGACGACGCGTTCGAGGTGACGAAGCAGCCGTGGACCGCGCGTGCGGTCGCGATGCCCGCGCACATCTGGGTGATCCCGGCGAGCGGCGGCAAGACGCGCCGCGTGACCAGCGGCGCGTGGGGCGTCGCCGGCGGCGAGCTCTCCTACCGCGGCGACGGGAACGCGATCGCGTTCACGCAGGCGCCCGACGGAACGTTCGACACGATGCTGCGCAGCACGCCGGCGCTGGTCGACCTCCGCAGCGGGACCGTCACGCGCTTCGGCGAGACCGGCGCGTCCGGGCCGCAGTTCGACCGCGCCGGCGAGACGCTCGTCTACCTGCGGCCGAACGCGCTCGCCAAAGTGCAGAACGATCTCATGCTGGCGAACGCCGACGGAACGCACGCCGTCGACCTGAGCGCGCGCCTCGACCGCAACCTGGGCGGCGCCGAGTTTCTGCCCGGCGGCGCCGTCGTCGTCAGCGCGGTCGACGGCACGCTCTCGCGCCTGTACGCGATCGCGCGCGACCGCGGCGTGACGATGCTGCCGACCGGCAAGATCAGCGCCGGCGCACCATCGGTCGCGCGCGACGGCAGGCTCGCGTTCGCGGCGTCGACCGCGACCGACCCGTCCGAGATCTACCTCATGCGCATCGGCGCGCAGCCCGAACCGCTGACCGCGACGAACGCGTGGCTCGGTGCGCTCGGGATCGGCGCGAAGCGCACGATCGCCTGGCACGCCGCGGACGGCACGCCGCTCGACGCGGTGATCACCGAGCCGCCCGGCTTCACGAAAGCCAAGAAATACCCGCTCGTGCTGGTGATCCACGGCGGTCCGACCGCAGCGACCCGCGCGACGTTCAGCGCGCTCGCCGGGCTGATGGCGGCGCGCGGTTGGCTCGTGATGGAACCGAACTACCGCGGCAGCGACAACCACGGCGTGAAAGCGATCGCGAGCTCGATCGGCCACCCGATGTCGATCGCCGGCCGCGACATCATGGACGCCGTCGCCCTGCTCGAGCGCGAGGGGAACGTCGACGCGACGCGCATCGGCGTCTCGGGCTGGTCGGCCGGCGGGATGATGACGTCGTGGCTGATCACCCACGACACCCGCTGGCGCGCCGCGTTCTCGGGCGCGGCGGTCAACACGCTGCTCGGCGTCGCCACGATGAGCGACGTCGACGAGTACGCGCTGGCGCTGCTGCACGGCGATCCGTGGGCCGATCCCGCGATCATGCAGCGCGCGGTCGAGGAATCACCGCTCACCTATGCCGACCGGGTGAAGACGCCGACGCTGATCGTCACCGACGCCGGCGACCAGCGCGTCCCGACCCCGCTCTCGTACGAGTTCTACCACGCGGTCCGCGCGACCGGAACGCCGGTCGAGCTGCTCGTCTATCCCGTCAACGGCCACTTCCCGGGCGACCCGCTGCACGCCGAAGACGTCAACCGCCGCTGGGTCGACTGGTTCGCGAAACACTTCTAACCCCTTATGTCATCCTGAGCCTGTCGAAGGGCCGTACGCGTCAATCTGCGACGGTATGCCCCTCGATGCGCGGCAGGTCATCGCGGTCGCGGATCGCGTTGATCAGGATCGTGCCTTGTTCGATCGCGTCGTCGAGCGCGACGTGCGTGTGCGGCGTGTCGGCGTCGAACCACTCGGGATCGTAGGTGCTCTTGCCGAGGCTGCGGTAGCGCGTCTCCGGCAGCCGTCCCATCACAAACGACTTGAGGTCGAGCGCCGCGTAGCCGAGCTCGGGGATCTCGTCGAGCACGTAGACCAGATACCAGTAGAGCCACGCCCCGAAATCGAAGGCTGCGGGCGCGCCGACGACGCACGGCTTCCCGTGCGCGCGCAGCGATTTCGACCACGCTTCGCAGGCCAGCATCGACTCCCGGACCGGCTGCACGTTCTCGCGCGTCCGCTCGTACGCGGCGCGGTGCGCGGCCGTCGATTGCCACCACGCCATCACGCGCGGATGCTGCACGGCGCCCGGGAGCAGCTCGAGGTTGCGCGTGAACGTCGAGACGAGCACCTTGTCGATGGTGAACGCGGCGATCCCGAACGAGAGCATCGAGTAGCGGCCGGGCGCCGGCCCGTCGGCCTCGATGTCGACCGACAGGTAGATCTCAGGCGTGCGCGCCTGCGGCGGCTTCCGTTTCACGACACAGAGCGTACCCCAGGGGAGAGCCCGGGTGTCGAGAAGCCTCCCTTCCCTACCGTAGGAGGTTTGCTATGACCCCGTCTCGTGGCGCATTCCTGGCCGGCACGACCGCCGCCGCCATCGCCGCACCGACCCTGGTCGCCGCCGCCGGCGCCGCCGATGTCGCCGCGGCGACCCGGGGGATGACGTTCACCACCCTGCGCGACAACGGCGTCGACCACGTCGGCGTCCGCACGCCGAAGGGGATCGTCGACATCTCCCGCGCCGCCACGGCGCTCGGCGTCGCCCAGCCGCCGCTGACCGTCGACGACGTGGTCGCCGGCCGCGGCAACGTCGCCGCGCTGCCGCACCTGGTCAAGGACGCGCCGGCCGCCGCGATCCGCAGCGAGGGCTCGGTGCAGTACGGCCCGGTCGTCGGCTCGCCGCCGAAGATCATCTGCGTCGGCCTGAACTACCAGGCGCACATCGCCGAGACCGGCGAGAAGGCCCCGCCGTTCCCGAACCTGTTCAACAAGTACAACACGACGCTCAACCGCCACAACGGCACGGTCGCCGTCTCGAGGCTGCCGGCGACGCAGTTCGACTACGAGTCCGAATTGGTGGTGATCGTCGGGAAGACGGCGCGCAACGTTCCCGAGGCGCAAGCGCTCAACTACGTCTTCGGCTACACGACCGGCAACGACTTCACCGCGCGCGACGCGCAGAACCGCGTCTCGCAGTGGATGACCGGGAAGACGCCCGACGAGTTCGCGCCGATCGGTCCGTGGCTGGTCACCGCCGATCAGATCCCCGACCCGCAGACCCTGCAAGTGCAGACGTTCGTGAACGACGAGACGACGCCGCGCCAGGACATGAACACCGCGCAAATGATCTTCAACTGCGCGCACATTCTGAGCTACACGTCCTCGTTCATCACCCTGAGCCCGGGGGATGTGATCTTCACCGGGACGCCCAGCGGCGTGATCTTCGGGATGCCCAAGGACAAGCAGGTCTGGCTCAAACCCGGCGACCGCATCCGCACGGTGATCTCGAAGCTCGGCGAGCTGAAGTTCACCCTCACCTGACCTGAACGTGGGCACGCCGAGACTCGAACTCGGATGGGTCGCCCCACTGGAACCTAAATCCAGCGCGTCTGCCGATTCCGCCACGTGCCCGCCCGCAGCGACCGTTCGCTCCGGGCGGGCGACGTCATGCCTGCGCTTGACCCCGCAGCGGCTCTCCGGTAGACTCCGAGGGTTCGTCTCGGAGTCCGCGAAAGCGCCTTCGCGGTCGCGGAAGTAGCTCAGCGGTAGAGCATCGCCTTGCCAAGGCGAGGGTCGCGAGTTCAAATCTCGTCTTCCGCTCCAATGCAATCGACGGCGGGCTGCTTGCCCGCCGTCCCCGCTTCCGGAGGTCCGCCGTACTCGTGCCCTCGACGCTGAAACCGCTCGACCCGACGCAGGTCGAGCTCGAGATCAGCATCACGCCGGAAGAATACGACGCGGCGCAAGATGCTGCGTTCCGCAAGCTCTCCCGCAACGCGAAGATCAAGGGCTTCCGGCCCGGCAAAGTCCCGCGCAAGATCTTCGAGAACACCTACGGCAAGGAGACGATCACGGCCCAGGCCGAGGACGAGCTCCTGAACGCGGCCTATCGCGCCGCCCTCGAAGAACACAAGATCCAAGCGCTCGACCGGCCGGCGGTCGAGCGGATCGAAGCGGAATCCGAAGGCCAGCCGCCGCGCTTCAAGGCGATCGTCTCGGTGCTTCCCGAGTTCGAGCCGAAGGACTACACGGGCGTCGAGGTCACCGACGTCTCCGAGGACGCGACTGAAGCGGACGTCGAGCGCACGCTCGCCCAGATGCAAAAAGAGGCCTCGACGCTGGTCCCGGTCGACCGCGCGGCGCAGCTCGGCGACACCGTCGTGATGGACTACGAGGGCAAGGTCGACGGCGTCGCGTTCGACGGCGGCAGCGCGCAGGGACAGGAGACGGAGCTCGCCGAGGACCGCTTCATCCCGGGCTTCGTCGGCGGGATCGTCGGCATGAAGGCCGGCGAGACGAAGGACGTCGACGCGACCTTCCCCGACCCGTACGCGAACGCGGACCTGGCGGGCAAGTCCGCGGTCTTCACGATCACCGTCCACGACGTCAAGGAGCCCGAACTGCCCGCGCTCGACGACGAGCTGGCGAAGCGCGTCTCGCGCGTGGAGTCGCTCGACGACCTGCGCGCCGAGATCAAACGCCGCCTCGACGACACCGTGAAGCGCAACGCCCGCCGCCAGATGTCCGCCGAGCTGCTCGAGAAGATCGTCGGTGCCAACGAGTTCCCGTTACCCGCCGTGCTGATCGAGCGCGAGATCGACACGCTGATGGATGAGTCGCGCCAGTACGTCGCCCGGGCCGGAATCGGCTGGGACGAGTACCTCCAGCAGAGCGGCAAGACCGAGGCGGAGCTGCGCGCCGGGTTCCGGCCCGAGGCCGAACGCCGCGTGAAAACGACCCTGCTGGTCGAGGCGATCGCCAAGAAGGAAGGGATCGTCGCAACCCAAGCGGACGTCGAGACGGAGCTCTCCGCGCTCGCGGCGCAGTACGGGCAGCCGCGAGAGCGAATCGTCCAGGCGCTCCAATCCAACGTCGGAGCGCTGATCGACGGGATCGTTCGTACCAAGACCATGGACCGCCTGATCGAGCAGGCAACCCGCGTGCCGGCTGCGCCGACGGCGGAAAAACCTGCAACTGAAGTCGCAGCCGAGTAGGTCAGGGGAGGCGCACATGGGACATTTGGTACCGATGGTCGTCGAGCAGAGCGCACGCGGTGAACGCGCGTACGACATCTACTCGCGGCTCCTAAAAGAACGCATCATCTTCGTCCACGGACCGATCGACGACGGGATGGCCTCCCTCGTCATCGCGCAGCTCCTTTTCCTGGAGCGCGAAGATGCCGATAAAGATATCGATATGTATGTCAACAGCCCCGGTGGCTCGGTCACCGCGGGGCTCGCGATCTACGATACGATGCAGCTGATCAAGCCTGACGTCGCGACGATCTGCGCCGGGATGGCCGCCTCCATGGCCTCGGTCCTGCTGACGGGGGGAGCGAAGGGCAAGCGGTACGCCCTCCCCTTCGCGAAGATCCTGATCCACCAACCCTGGGTCCAGCAGGTGGGTGGCCAGGCCACCGATATCGAAATCCACGCTCGCGACCTGATCGCGACGCGGCGTACCCTGGCCGGCATCTACGAGACGACCACGGGGAAATCGATCGAGCAGGTCCTCAAGGACATCGAACGCGATTTCTATATGACGGCGCAGGAAGCGCAAGAATACGGGATCGTCGACGGTGTGTTCAGCAAGGAAAACCGCACCGCCATCGTGCCGAACACCGCCCTGTAGGTCACTGAATGTTTCGTTTCGGGGACGAGAAAGGTCAGCTCAAGTGCAGCTTCTGCGGCAAATCGCAGGAGCAGGTGCGCAAGTTGATCGCGGGCCCGGGCGTGTACATCTGCGACGAGTGCATCGAGCTCTGCAACGAGATCATCGAGGAAGAGCTCTACAAGAACGTCGACGAGAACCTGCGGCTGCGGAACATCCCGAAGCCCAAAGAGATCAACCACATCCTGAACCAGTACGTGATCGGTCAGGAGCGGGCGAAAAAATCTCTGGCCGTCGCGGTCTACAATCACTACAAGCGCGTGAACGCCGGCGGCCCGACCGGAACCGGAGCCGAAGAAGTCGAGCTGCAGAAGAGCAACATCCTGCTCGTCGGTCCGACCGGCAGCGGCAAGACCTACCTCGCGCAGACGCTGGCGAAGATCCTCGACGTTCCGCTCGCGATGGCCGACGCCACCTCGCTGACCGAGGCCGGCTACGTCGGCGAAGACGTCGAGAACATTCTGCTCAAGCTCATCCAGGCCGCCGACTACGACGTCAAGCGCGCCGAGAAGGGCATCGTCTACATCGACGAGATCGACAAGATCGCCCGCAAGAGCGAGAACCCGTCGATCACCCGCGACGTCAGCGGCGAGGGCGTGCAGCAGGCGCTGCTCAAGATCCTCGAAGGCACGACGGCCAACGTTCCGCCGCAGGGCGGGCGCAAGCACCCGCACCAAGAGTTCATCCAGATCGACACCACCAACGTGCTGTTCATCTGCGGCGGCGCGTTCGACGGCCTCGAGAAGATCATCGAAGGGCGCGTCGCGTCAAACTCGCTCGGATTCCGCGCGAACCCCGAGACGAAGAAGGAGCGGCAGCACACCAAGATGCTGCAGTCGCTGATGCCCGAGGACTTGCTCAAGTTCGGCTTGATCCCGGAGTTCATCGGCCGCCTGCCGATCGTCGTGACGCTCGACGCGCTCGACGAGCTGGCCCTGCGTCGCATCCTGGTCGAACCGCGCAACGCACTGGTGCGCCAGTTCCAGAAGATCATGAGCATGGACGGCGTCGAGCTGACGTTCACCAAGGAAGCGCTGATCGCGATCGCCATCAAGGCCCAATCGCGCAAGACCGGCGCGCGCGGCCTGCGTTCGATCCTCGAAGAGATCATGCTCGACGTGATGTACGACCTGCCGTCGCTGACCGGCGTGAAGAAGTGCGTCGTCAACAAAGAAGTCGTCGAGAAGAAAGAACAGCCGACCCTCATCTTCGCCGACCGCCCCAAGGACCAGAGCGCCTAACCGCCTCCGGTAACCGCGGCACAAAACGCCCGTGAGTGATGCGCGGGCTTTTTTGTGCCGGAACGGGCTGCGGTGGCCCGATCAGCGCAGAGCGGGCACCGAAGCAAGTGATGCGAACTCGGACGGGGATTGAAAACCGAAGCGCGCTAGGGTATACTGGAGCTCGGAGTGCCTAGCCTCGACTGGCGCGGGGTGAAGTTCTTTGCATATCCTCACGAACCCCGTCAGGTCCACGGGTTTGTTGGCGGCATCGGAGGCCCCGAAGTGATCGTCAGTCTCGCCGACGATGGCGCGGTGGGCCTGGCAGACCGCGACGACGCCCTGCAGGGCGCAAGTCGTGGCGAGGTTCGCAAGGTGCTGAGCGCTGCCGCTCAATGCTATTCGGATTTGCTCGATCTCTGGGAGGCGATGCACCTTGGCTAAGCCGGTCGCTCACGTTGCGGTCACCGACGAACAGATCGACGCTGCGATCGCTCGCGGCCACCGACACGCTTTACCGCGCGTCGTCGAAGCACGATACGACGAGGAGAATGAGGAAGTGGCGATTCGCCTCGAAAACGGCGTGCGGCTGGCCTTCCCACGCTCGCTGCTGCAAGGCTTAGAGCGTGCGTCAGCGGCCCAGGTCGCGCAGATCGAAATTGCCGGACCCGGCACTGGATTATACTGGCCGCAACTGGATGTCGGTCACTATGTGCGGGGACTCTTGGACGGTGTATTCGGCACGAAGCGCTGGATGCAAGAACTCGGACGCCGTGGCGGGCAATCGCGCACGGTCGCGAAGAGCGCCGCCGCGCGAGAGAACGGCAAAAAGGGAGGTCGCCCTAAGAAGGGTGCTGCTGAACGCGACGCTCGTCAGCGTTCGATGTAGACTGCTCCCGCGCGATCGCGATCAAAGCGCCCGCGTTGGCATCATGAAACGTCCATGCCGCAAAGGCTCCGACCAAGAACACAGGGATATCTCCGAAGATCGCCTCCATCATACGCGCGACTCCATTCGCAGTGCGCGGCATCGCCATGAGAAGACGCATGTCGCTACCTGCTCCGCGTGTATTTAAGCGCCGAGCGCGCGACAGGAAGAACCGCCGCCGAGCGGCAGCCGATGAGACGTCGATCTGGGATCGCGCGTGCATCGTCTCGTCTCCTACGAGTTGGTAAGGGCGGGGCGCGGGTTGCTGGGGCAGGCCCTCGAAGAGGCATTCTTCGCCGAGATTGCCCGCGCGATCTTCTCGGCAGGTTCTCGCGGCGACGGATTGGACCCGACCGACGCCGAAAACCCGTACATGGCGACCGGGGACGGGCAGCACGGACGCGGAGAGCTTGCGGAGCGCACAGTTCCCACGCAGGGGTCGGCGTTGATCAACGCGGCGCTGCGCGCCCTCGCCGACGGCCACGAGCGCGATGCCGCTCGGATTCTCGCGGATGCCGTGAAAGCGGGCTGGCTGCCGGCGACGACCCGGAAGATCACGCTCTACGCGTCCTTGTCTCAGTACGTGCAGCGCAGCATTGCGCACGGGCGCCGTCCATTGATCGTGCAGAACGACGTGACCCACGCGTTCCGGATCAACCATCCCGTCGACGACTGGCCCGACGTCCCGCCGCCATCGCGCCCGCCGCCAGTACCCGCGGCGCGGATCGAAGCGATCGCGACCAAACTGCACGCGACATCGACGGCGACGGCGCCTGCGGCCTTCGAGGAAGCCGTCTGTGAAGCGTTCGACGCGCTAGGCTTCGTCGCGACGCACCTTGGCGGCAACGGAAACCCCGACGGCCTGCTGGACGCACCGCTTGGCCCGCTCGCCTATCGAGCGATCATCGAGTGCAAGACCGCGCATGCCGACACGACCGTCAACGCGCCGCGACTGGAGGAGCCCGCGAGATTTCGCGAGGCATATCACGCGCAGTATGCGCTGCTCGTCGGCCCCGCCTTCGCCGTCGACGGCGTCTTCGAGAGCGAGATGAAGAACCACGCCGTCTCGGTCTGGTCCGTGAACGACATCGTCAACACGCTGGGTCTCGGTGTCGATCCGCTCGAGTGTCGCGAGCTGTTCGAGGCCGGCGTCGTCGAGGACCGTCTTGCCGACCTCGCCTGGGCGCGCGAACACGGCGCCGAGAAACGGTTGACGGTGATCGCCGCGCTTCTGCACAAGACCGCCTGGGCCGCACAGAAAGCGCTGGTCGGCCGCGTAGACGCGGCGGACGCACCGGCACTCACGGTCGACGCAGCCCTGATGCTCGTTGACGCGGCACTGCAAGAAGCGAACGCAACCGGCGGCGCATCACGCGCCGAAGTCGAAACGGCAATCGCGGATCTCGTCCGCAGCGGTGCGGCCGCGAAACTGCCGGATCGTGACGGAATCATCCTCTGCCGTCCGGACAGTACCCGACTCTGCGATTGACAGCGCGTCGGGTACGCTGGTATGGTCGTACGACCAACACCCCCGCTCGTTGCTTGCAACGGCGGGCTTCTTTTTGTCCATTCGGTCAGCTACGAGGGCTAGCGACGCCGTTTCTGCTTGGGCTATACTTGGATGCACCCCTGCGACCGCCATCGCCGACATCACCCTCATGCCGTTCGATGCGCTGGGAGGCGAAGACGCGGAAGCGCGTGTCGTACGCGCACGTCTGATCGCCGACTTTGACCCGGCTGTGGATCAGCACGTCCTGCGTGGTCTGGCCGTGGCCGTGGTCGCGCACGCCGCCGGCGACCATGCGGATCGTCGATCAATACCAGTTCGCGAAATGCGCGCGGCTCGTCTTCACGGCCAACCCTGCGACGGACCGGTCGAAAATCACCAGTTCTTCCTCATCGGCAGATGTGGCCGAGAGCGGAACGATGCCGTGTTCGTTCTGCGCGTACGCGTCCTCGGCGATACCTTGGCACGGCGGATGCGGAATCGTCGCCGGATACGACGGCGCCAGGCCGAGAGCCGCGACGGCCTCCGGTGTCGCTGCATCGACGAAGTCGGAGACGATGATCTCATAGCGCTGCAGATCCGGCCGATGGTCGTCGTCGAGGTCGTCGATCATGACGCCGAACGAAACCAGCGCGTGACGGCGTGCGTTCGCGCGCGCTGCGTCGATGGTGGCGTTGAGGTAGAGCGCGCCGAACCCCGGACGGCCCGGACGATCGGGCGGATTCCAGCGACCGCCGCTCGCCTTCGAGAACGATGTATCTGAGGGATCGAGCCAGGACGGGTCGCATACACGATAGTACGCCTCACCGCGGCGCAGATAACGGAACAGCAAGCTCAGGGCGCAGGGACGTAGGAGACGAGGCGGTCGAGGGCGCGCATGACGCGGTTCACGCCGTCGGGCTCCGCGAGCGTCTGCAGCACGCTCTTTCCGTCGAGCCCAGGGTTCGCCTGACGGACCAACGCCGGGATACGCTCCCGTTTGAACGTGCGGCGCAGGCGGCTGGCGACATCCGCGATGCGGCTCACCTCAGCGAGGCGCCTCGACGGAACACCGCTCCGGCCCCATTGGACGATCGCCTGCCGGCTGACGTCGAAGAGCGTGCCGGTCTCGCGGGGCGAGGCTTGGAACGTGGCCTCGATCGTCGTCAGCGCGTGCGTGCCGGCGCGACGGTAGGCACGCTCGTGCGCCTGGTAAACTCGCTCGGCATCCAGGCGCCAAGCGCGTGGCGGGGCGCCCATAACTCGTTCGATGACCGTCACCCTGCAAGTATACTGCAACTGCAAGCAAGGTGCAATCATGCGGTGGTGCCCTGTCGGTCGGCAAAGAAAGGTGCGGCGCGCGCCCCGCGACCGGTCGTGCTGCCGGCGAAGAAATGACGTATCACGCAGTATTCGAACGTGCCGACGACGGGTCGGTCCATGCGTATGTGCCGGAGCTGCCCGGATGCACGAGCTGGGGTTCGACGCTGGAGGAGGCCGTTGCAAACGTCCGCGAGGCAATGGCCCTCTGGATCGCTGCGGCTCGAGAGGAGGGAACGCCCGTTCCGGCGCCCTCCACGATCGGCTCCGCAACGATCAAGGTCGAAGCGACCTAACCGCTGATGCCCTCCCGCAGGCGTTCCGTGCGCTTTCGTGGCCTCCACGGGGGTTTGCCCTGGGGAGTTCATTTGGAGTATAATGGGAGCATGGTAACGGCATCTCGAACGAGGCTGCAACTCGAGCTCCAGCCTCGGCATCAGCGTTTGCTGCATATGCTCGGGGAGCAGATGGGGAGTGCCGGCGATGCCGATACGACCCGTAGGATCCTCGACGTGGTCGAGAACCTCATGGATCGAATTCGGCAGGGCTACAAACTTGCTGCCGTCCCGATCGACGACGAGCACCCGGACGCCATCCCCGAACTCACGCGGGCCCTGCGGCCCGAATTACACTATGCGTATTTGGTCGCGCGGCCGCACGCGTGGCGCAAACAACTCGCGTTCAAGGGTCGCCGGCTCACCGTAGGCCAGTTCCTTGGGCGTATGCGCGTCGAGCGGTGGACCCCTGAAGAGGCGGCGGCACAATTCGAACTCCCGGTCGAGGCGGCATACGAGGCCGTTGATTACGGCGAACGACACGCCTCGCTAATCGCCGCGGAGGACGCAGAGGACAGATGCGCTGCTCGGAGTCTCACGGATGCGACTGCTACTGGATGAATGTGCCGGCGACCGGTATCTGAAGGACGCGCTGGTCACAGCCGGACACGACGTGATCCGGTCGGTGGACGTCCTAGGCGGCGGGGTAAGTGACCCCGCCGTCTTCGCGTTCGCCTGCAGTAACGACCGTGTCGTCGTCACCTACAATAACGCTGATTTCATAGGCCTCGCGCACGCTCAGGCGACGCATCCCGGCATGCTGCTGATTTATCAAGACAACAAGCCCACCGACATGGCGACCGTGGACGTTGTGAAGGCCCTGGCCAACGTCGCGGCTGTCTACCCGAGCGGAATCGTCGGGAGCATCATCGTGCTCAATCAGTATCGATGGTGACGACGTCTCCGAGACCCTACGGCGTCGTGAACGACCCGGCGCGGACCCGTTACGCGATCAGCTCGATGCGCTGGGAGGCGAAGACGCGGAAGCGCGTGTCGTACGCGCACGTCTGATCGCCGACGTTGACCCGGCTGTGGATCAGCACGTCCTGCGTGGTCTGACCGTGACCGTGGTCGCGCACGCTGCCGGCGACCATGCGGATCAGCGGCACCGTACCGGTCGCCGGTCTGTCGAGCCGCTTCGCACGCACGAGCTGTTCGACGATCGCGCCCTGGATCGCGATCGGCAGCGACCGGAACTCGTCGTCAGCCTTCGTCGGGAGCTCGACCTTTTGCGGTTCGGGCTTGTTCTCGACGTACCGCACGACCGCGTCCCAGTCGTCGGCCGCGATCGCGGTGAAGCCGCAGAAATAGCGGTGGACGACGCGGTCCGGAGCCTGCATCGCTTCGCTCTGCTCGACGTGAACCCGGCTCGGGATCGTGCGCCCGCGCAGCGCGAAGACGAACTGCAGCTCGGTCTCGGGCAGGACGAGGGAGGAGATGAAGGCGACGCCTTCGCGCCACATGGTGGTGCCGAGCACGGGGACCTTGCGCCCGTTGCTGACCGCCTGGCCGTTGAATTTCCCATTGCGACCGCCGCCCGCGCTTTCGAACCAGCGGGGCTCGCGACGTCCGAAGAGGGTGTCGAAGAGCTGCATCGTTTGAACCAGTGATCGGCAAACCGCCGGCGCGCGACCTACCCCCAGGGCACCGCTTGCTACGCGAGTTTGACCTCAATCACAGGATCGGCCGGCGGAACCCCACGCTTGAGCGGACCGGCTAGGCCGCGCCGCCGAGGACCGCAGCGATCCGCTGCGCCGCGTCCGCGGGAGTGTCGGGCTCGTCGACGTGGACGAAGAGGTGCTTGTACGAAGAGGCCCCGGCCCGCAGGTCGATGACCAGCACCTGCTCCTCGCGCTGGTAGTCGAAGAACACGACCTCGCCGTGGTACAGGAACGTGCCGGCCATCTTGAGCGGCCAGACGGAGCCCGTGCCGATGATCTTGAGTGTCTCCCAGAAGCTCGGCAGCTTCTCGGTGGTCGCCCCGGCGACGTTCTCGAGCGGGATCGCGAAGGAGCCGTGGACGGCCCACAGCTTGTCCCATCCGGAGAGTTCGATGTTGAGCGTATCGCCGTCGACGCGTACGGTGGCCATGGCCGCCTCTACCCCAGGTCGCCCCCGCTGTTTCGGGGTAGAACCGGCTTCATGGAAACGCCGTCCACGCTGACGATCACGAGCACAGTTTTTCACGACGGGCAGACCGTTCCGCCGAGCGCCGTCTTCGACGGCATGGGCTGCACCGGAAACAACACGAGCCCGGACCTGGCGTGGTCGGGTGCGCCGGCCGGGACCAAGTCGTTCGCGCTGACGATGTACGACCCCGACGCGCCGACGACCGTCGGCTTCGTGCACTGGGTGCTGTTCGACATCCCCGCCGACGTCACGTCGCTCGAAGCGGGCGCGGGCGGGCGCAAGCGCGCCGGCGTCGGCGCGACGCACGGCTTCACCGACTTCGGCACCACCCACTACGGCGGGCCGTGTCCGCCGCCCGGCGATCCGCCGCACCACTATCATCTGACCGTGTACGCGCTCGACCTCGACAAGCTCGGGGTGGACTCGACGACCACGTACGCCAAGTTCCGCTTCATCATCCGCGGTCACGTCCTCGCCAGCGGCGAGATCGTCGGCCTCTACCAGCGGCCCTCCGCGTAGCGTCCGCTCACGTCGCGCGCTCGAGCGCGGCGCGCACGCGAGCGTCGGTCTCGTCGAGCAGCGCGCGGCGCAGGATCGCGTCGGCCCACGGCGCGCGAACCGCCGCCAATGCCTCGACCAGCGCGAGCCGCACGACGGCTTCGCAGGCCGCTGCGCTCGGATCGACGAGCGCCGGCCACGCCGGCTCCTCGCGATACGTCTCCGCGTACGGCATGGCCTCGGCGGAGGGAAACGGTGCGGCGAACGCCTCCGCCGCGAATGCTTCGAACGGCAGCGGTGAGTAGCGTTCGGCTGCGCTCGCGCGCGGTGCGGACTGCGGTGCCGGCGCGAAGATGACGACGGCCATCAGCGCCGTTCCGAGCAGCGCCAGCAGCGTGGGGAGGAGCGTCAGCACGGGATCGCCGTCGCGAGATGCGGCGCGAGCGCGTCGATGAGGTTCGCACGTGCGATCTCGAGCGCGGGCTCCGAACGCCGCGCGAGCGCATCGTCGAAGATCTCCAACGGCACGCCTTCGTAGCGGCCGAGCGCGGCGTCGAGCTGAGCTGCGTGGCGCGCGAGCGACGCGGCGACGCGCGCGTCGTCGTCGCAGCGCGTCGGCAGCAGGGAAACCAGCGCGCGCAAGACCGCCGGCGCCCCGAACGGCACCGCGACCAACGCCGGTGCGCTTCCGGCGCCGTCCGCGTCGAGCTGGTCGAGCAGCACGACCAGCGCCGCGCGCAGCGCACCGTCTTCGAGGTCCTCGGAGCTGAGCGCATAACCGGGAATGCGCAGCTTCACGAACAGCCGGTCGAAGACGTCTCGCAGCGCGTCGCCGACCGCGCTCAGCGCAGCCGAGCGATCCGTGCCGTCGGCCGTGTTCGCGTCCGGGAAGAAGAGCCGCAGCACGAAGAGGTGTCCGACCAGCCCGTCGGCGCGCAGGCCGTGCAGCAGCCGGCCGATCTCGTCGAGTCGCGCGTGGTCGAGGCGGAACGTCCGCTCGACCGGCGCGTCGGCGGGTTCGATCTCATCCATCGAGAGCGCCGGCGCCACCGGCTCGACGGTTGCGACGCACGGCGGTTCCGCCACCGCGACCGGCTCGAGCACGAAGCGCACGGTGAACGCGGCAGCGTCGCCGGCGTCGGTCGCCGTCCTCTCCGCAGCGATCGTTGCGCCGCCGTGCTCGTGCGCCTCAGCGCGCGATTCGGCGCGCACCGGCAAGGAAAACGCCGCGCGCGCGCGTTCGCCCTCCGCATCACGAACGACGAGCGTCGCCGAGTACGCTCCGGCGCCGGGGACTCCGGGCCGGATCGTCAGCGGTACGTCGATGAGCATCGCTGCACCCGCCGCCAGCCGTCGCATGCCGCCCCGATCGCGTTCGTCCGCCCGGTCGAGCGCGAGCGTCACGTCTTCGGCGACGTCGCCCAGATTCTCGACCCGCGCGCTCATGCGCACCGTCTCGCCGGGCACGACCGTTCGCGGTGTCCCGGTGATGCGGACGCGGAGCTCGCGCGCATGGTGCGGCGCGAACGGGACCTCGATCGCATCGTCGTTCACCGCAACGCGAATCGTGCCGGCGGCGCAGTGCGGCCGGAACGTCGCGGCGAGCGCGACGCGGACCCTCGACCGAGCGGGGACGACCGCGATGACGACGTCGCGCGCGTCGCCGGCGCGCTCGCTGCGTGCGATCGGCTGCGTCCCGGCCCCGCGCGGCGCGGCGGTCGGAACCGGCATGCCGTCCAGGTTGAGGCTGCCGTCGACCGCTTTCAGCCCGTCGGGGAGCGCGATCCGTACGCGAACCTCGCGCGCATCGACCCATCCGGTATTGCGCACGCCTACGGCGAGCTCGAGTCCGCGGCGCGACGGGATCAGCTCGACCTCCGGCGCCGCCGTCGCGGCGGTGAGCCGCACCGCGCGACGCACGGGAAGCGCGCAGCGCTCCTCGCGATCGCACAACTCAACGATCCCCTCGTCCGCGCAGATCTCTTCGACCGGGCCGGCGATCCGCGCCTCGAACGCAAGCTCCGCGGACTCGCCTTCGGCCAGCCCGTCGCGTTTTAGCATTGGGACGTCGCCGCCGTCACGCGTACAGCCGAGCGGAACCGGCACCACGATGCGCAGTGCGCCCGCCGGCCCGTCGCCTTCGTTGGTCACCACCGCGCGGACGCGCACCGTCTCACCGTCGACCGCGTCGACGAACGTGCCGCTCGCCGGACCGTTCAGCACCGGGCGGCTGCGCACCGCGACGATGCAGCGATTCGTGCCGAGCACGCGGTCGGCGAAGCGGAGCTGTGCGCCGACCTCGACCTCGGTACGCTCGACGGTCGGAACCGCCACGCGGGCCGCGGCGCGGGCCGTTACTTCGGCGCCGGGTTCGACCGGATCGATCGCGATCTCGGTCGGCCCGAGCGGTTCGAGCCCCGCTCCGAAACCGAAGGCGACGGCGCCCGGCGGGCTGGCGAGCGCGCCGAGATTGCGCGTCCGGAACACGGCGCACACGGTCTCGCCGGCGCGTGCGCTGCAGGGCTCGACCGACAGCGCGTGCAGAACGGGCTGGTCACTCGTCATGACGGCGGCGGTGCCCAACTGCCGATAGACGTATGACCGGGCCCACGGAGGGCGCCTCGCAGGCCTGCTCCAAGAGGGAGGGGACGATGATCGATCTCACGACGCTTCGCCGGATCCCGCTCTTTCGGGATTTTACGGACGAGCAGCTGTCGCAGGTCCTGGCGACGGTCGCCGACCGGCGCTTCGCGAAGCATCAGTTCGTCGTGCGCGAGGGCGAACCGGGCGACACGTTCTTCGTGATCGCCGCCGGCTCGGTCGCGGTCTGCCGGGTCGGCCCGGACGGCCGCGAGACGATCCTCTCGATCCTCAAAGAAGGCGACTTCTTCGGCGAGATGTCGATGTTTGATTCCTCGCTGCGCTCGGCGTCGATCAAGACGCTGACCGACGTCGAGGTCGGCGCGGTCCGCCAAGCCGACTTCCTCGCACTGATCGACCGCAGCCCGCAGATCGGGAAGCTGCTGGTCATCGAGCTCTCGGAGCGCCTGCGCGCCGCGAACGCGCTGATCGCCGCGACGACCTCGCAGGACATTCGCGCCAGGCTCGCCGCGCTGCTGCTGAACCTCGCCGAGCAGTTCGGTGAAGCGGTCGACAACGGTACCCGCATCACGCTGCGCCTGACCAACCAGGAGATGGCGAACATGATCGGCACGACGCGCGAGACGGTGAACCGCACGCTGAACCGGTTCTGGGACGACCGGCTGGTCGACATGCGGACGGCGCACGTCGTCGTGACCGAGCCGGAGAAGCTGCGCTCGCTGATCCCCTAGACTGCGTTCGCGCCGGCGCGGGCACCGAGCGCCGCATGTCGCCGACGCTCGAAGGGGCGCTCCTTGCGATCACCGGCGCGGCGCTCGCGTGCGCCCTGGCCGGCGTGGCGATCGCGGTCCGCGCCCGCGCTGCGCTGCGCGCCGGCATGCTCACGCTGCGCCTCGCCCGCGCGCGCGAAGCGGGTTTCGCGGATGCTGGGCGACGGCTGGCGCTCGCCGCCCGGGATTCCAGCGCCGCCGTGCGCGAGGAGATCGTGCGCGCCGCGCGCGCGGTTGCGCCGGCGATCGACGGCGTGCTGCTCTACGAAGACGACGGCGAGATGCTGCGCTGCACGGCCGCATCCGGCGAGCGCTTCGCGTACTTCACCGGCGCCGGGATCGCGAAGGACGATGAAGGTTCGCTCGTCGCGCGCGCGCTCGCCGCCGGGCACCGCGTGTCGCTTGCGGACGGCACGGCTCGCCCGCTGCATCCCGCCGACCGCGCGGCGCTCGCGGTGCCGCTGCTGCTCGACGCCGATCGCGCGTTCGTTCTGGCGGTGGCCTCGCAGCACGAGCTCGAACCGGCCGCGTTCGAGCGGATCGTCGCGCTCGCCGGCCATGCCGCGCCGGCGTACGCGATCGCGCTCGAGCGCGAGCACGACCGGCACCGCGCCGAATACGACGGGCTCACCGGCCTGTTGACGCCGCGCGCGTTCCGGCAGCGTCTCGGCGCGCTGGTCGAGCGCGCGCGGTTCGCCCCGGCCGCGCAGCTGGCGCTGGTGTTCGCCGACACCGACCACTTCAAACGCTGGAACGACAGCTACGGCCACGCCGCCGGCGATGCCCTGTTGCGCGAGCTCGCGGAGGTCCTGCGCTCCTCACTCGCGCCCGGCGACTTGGCGGCGCGCAACGGCGGCGACGAGTTCTGCATCGTCTTCGCGGAGACGGGGAAAGCGGCCGCGATCGAACGAGCCGAGCGCCTGCGCGCGCGCATCGCCGCCCTCGACGACGGCGCGCTGCGCCCGGCCGGGAGAGAGCGCGAGATCCGCGTCACCGCCTCGATCGGCGTCGCGGCGTTTCCGGCCGACGCGCAGTCGGCGAGCGAACTGCTCGAGCGCGCCGACGCCGCGATGTACCACGCGAAGGCGACCGGACGCGACGGCTTGTGTTACCGTCTGCCCAACGGCGAGCTGACGCGCTTCAGCGCCGGCGTGCGCTTCACCGACGACGTCACGGGTTGATCGCTCGAAAGAACGTTCGCCCGGGGACGACGATCGATCCCGGAACGGCGATGTGTACGTCGGGCAGGCGCCGCGATGGCGACGAGGACGATGCGCCGGACGAATGCCATGCTCGCGATGCTAAGCAACCGCGCTGGCGACGCTCTGTGGGCGCTGGCGAAACACTGAGCAACCGCTGGCGAATCGCTGAGCGAGCCGGGTTCGTTCGCAGCATCCGCGAAGAGCGGACGCGATGCTCTCGTCTCCGCGGCGATCGGTCTGAGCGCCCTCCGGGTCGATGTCCTGCCGCACCTGCGGACCGCGCGGTTCGACCAGGCGCTGTCGTATCGAGCCCCCGAGGGCGTGCTGCTCGCGGTCGGCGACGTGGTGCGCGTTCCGCTCGGATCGCGCGAGGTCTTCGGCTACGTCGTGCGCGCGCCGTATCGCGGCGAAGACGATCCGAAGCTGCGCGCCATCGCGGCGCGGATCGACGGCCCGCGCGCGTTCGACGCGAACGGGCTCGAGCTGGCGCGCTGGATGGCGGACCAGTATCTCTGCGCGCTGCGCGAGGCGCTCGGCGCGCTCGTGCTCGCCGCGGCGATCCCGCGCGCCGTCGAACGCTTCGTCCCGGCCGGCGATCCGCCCGATCCGGCGCGCTTCAAATCCGTCCCCGAGCGTCTGATCCGGTTGCTCTGGCACGACTTTCGCGACGGCGTCGCCGCCGACGTGCTGCTGCGCCATCCCGAAGCGCGCCGCGCCGGCGACCGCGAGACGCTGCGGCACGCCCTCACCGCGCTCGTTCGCGCCGGCGTGCTCGAGCGCCGCAGGGTGCTGGTAAAGGCGCCGGTCGGAACGGCGACGGTCCGCGTGCTGCGCCGCGGCGCCGTGGCGATCGGGGGGAAGAAGGCACAGGCATTGATAGCGCACGTCGCCGCGCTAGGCGAGCTGCGACGGAGCGACGCCGTGCTGGCTGGATTTTCGGATGCCGTGATCCGGCGCGCGGTGCAGGCCGGTGCGCTGATCGAAGAGGCGCGCGAGGTGCGGCGCGAACGCACCGCCCGCGTCGCCCTTCCGCCGTACGCGCCGACCGAGGAGCAGCGCACGGCGATCGGCGCGCTGGCCGAGCTGCTCGACGCCGGCGCATTCGGTCAACTGCTGCTGCACGGCGTGACGGGGAGCGGGAAGACGCTGGTGTACCTGCACGCGATCGCGCGCGTGCTCGCGCGCGGCGGCCGCGCGATCGTGCTCGTCCCCGAGATCGCGCTCACGCCGCAGACCGCCGCGCGCTTCGAAGCTGCGTTCGGCGACCGCGTCGCCGTGCTGCACTCGGCGCTCTCCGAACGCGAGCGCTTCGATGCCTGGCAGGCCGCCGCGCGCGGCGAGATCGACGTCGTCGTCGGCGCGCGCAGCGCGGTGTTCGCGCCGCTCGAGGACGTGCAGCTGATCGTCGTCGACGAGGCGCACGAGACGACGTACCGCCAGGACACCGTGCCGCGCTATGATGCCGTCGCCGTCGCGCGCGAGCGGATGCGCCGCGCGAACGGGGTGGTCGTGCTCGGCAGCGCGACGCCTGCGCTCGAAGACTACGCGCGCGCGAAAGCCGGCCGGATCCCGTCGGTGCGAATCCTCCACCGGGCGACGGCGCAGCCGCTGCCGAGCGTGCGCGTCGTCGACATGGGCGCCGAGTTCGCCTCGGGAAACCGGCGCGTCTTCTCGACCGCGCTCACCGAAGCGATCGCCGAGCGCATCGCGCGCGACGAGAAGACGGTGCTCTTCATCAACCGCCGGGGGAGCGCGCGGTTCGTGCTGTGCCGCGTCTGCGGCCACGTCCCCGAATGCCCGCACTGCTCCGTCTCGCTGACCGTGCACCGCAGCGAAGCGCTGCTGCGCTGTCACTGGTGCGATCATCAGAGCCCATTGCCCGAGCGGTGCGCCGAGTGCGGGGAGGGGCCGGTGCGCGAGTTCGGTGCCGGCACGCAGCGCGTCGCCGAGGAGGTGCAGCGGCTCTTCCCCGAGGCCGCCGTGATTCGCATGGACTCCGACACGACGACGCGCGTCGGCGATCACGCGCGGCTGCTCGAGCGGTTCGGCGACGACGGCGACATCCTGGTCGGCACGCAGATGGTCGCGAAGGGGTTGGACTTCCCGACGGTGACGCTGGTCGGCGTCGTCGCGGCGGACCTCGATCTGCATGTCGCCGACTACCGCGCGGCGGAGCGCACCTTCGCGCTGCTCACGCAGGTCTGCGGGCGCAGCGGGAGGGCGCGCGCGGGTGAAGCGATCGTGCAGACGTACTCGCCCGAGCACTTCGCGATCCGGTATGCGGCGCAGCACGACTACGAGGGCTTCGCCCGCGAAGAGCTCGAGGATCGCCGCGCCCTGCGCTGGCCGCCGTTCAGCCGGGTGGTGCTGATCGGCGCGATCGGACGCTCGCGGCACGCGGTCGAGGAGACGATCGCGCGCTGGGGCGACGCGCTCCGCGCGGACAAACGCTTCGACGTGCTCGGACCGGCCCCGTATCCGGTCGCCCGCGTTAACGACGAGTGGCGCTATCGGCTCGCCGTCCGCACCAAAGCGCTCGACGCGCTGCGGACTGCGATCCGGAACGCGATCGCCGGGCCGGCCGCCGAGCACGCCGGCGTCCGGCTGACGGTCGCCATCGACGGCTAGCAGGCGCTCTGTAAGGTTTCCGCAAAGGCGATAGGGGGTCCTAGGACCTTTGGGGTAGGTTAGGCGCGAGGCGGAACAGCACGATCCTTGGAGGGATCACGTAGTGCGAGGCTATGGATGGCTCGCGGTTGCTCTAGCAGCCGCACTCACCGCCTGTTCGGGAAGTCGCGGCGCGGGCGGCGCCGTGGTCCCTCCGGCGGATCAGCAACAGACCGCGCCGTCGACGGATTCCGTCCGGCAGATCGAATGTCACGTCGGCTCCAGCAGCCCGCCCCCAGGCCTCGACGTCTGCCGCGGGACGGTCGCCTACGTCGACGCCTATGCCGACGGCGATCTCGCCGTCGCGGCCGGTTCCTCCGACACGCGGATCGCGACCGTCGGCATCGACCAGGCCCGCAATCGGGCGATCCCGTCCGAAAACGGCCATCGCAGCTCGTGGTTCGCCGTGAGCGGGATCGCCGCCGGTTCGACGACGATCACGTTCCGCGACGCCTGGGGCCGCAGCGCCGCCGTTCGAGTCACCGTGACCAACTGCGCGACCGCGACCCCCTCCGCGACGCCGAGCCCGGCGCCCACCGCAACGCCGAGCGCCACGCCGACCCCGGGGCGAGTCGGTCCCACGCCGACACCGACCGCGACGCCAAGCCCGGTGCCGACCGCAACGCCGAGCCCGGTCCCGACCGCCACCCCGAGCCCGGTCCCAACCGCCACGCCGAGCCCGGTACCGACGGCCACGCCGAGTCCCGTGCCGACCGCAACGCCGAGCCCGGTACCGACCGCAACGCCGAGCCCGGTACCGACCGCAACGCCGAGCCCGGCGCCGACGGCGAGCCCGACGCCTTCACCGACGCCGTGCCCCGTGACGAACGCCGCACGCAACGGTTCCGGCGGGAAGAAGACCAACGCCGGGACGATCGGCGTCGGGATCTGCCTCTAGCCGAGGCGGAACCCGGGAAACGAAGAGGCCGTCCTTTCCGGACGGCCTCGTTCGTTAACCCTTGCTCGCTTTCGTGAGCGCCCTCGCCAGCCGCGCCTTCTTGCGCGCCGCCTTGTTGGGGTGGATGATCCCCTTGCTGGCCGCCTTGTCGAACTGGGCCTCGACCGACGACGTCACCGCCGGATCGTTCGCGGACTTCGCCTTCTTGAAGAGGGTCTTCAAGCGGGTCTTCGCGTCGAGGTTCCGCAGCGTGCGCTTTTCGCTCTGGCGCACCCATTTGACGGCGGCTTTTATGTTGGGCACGAAGGGTAGACTACCACGTTTGCGCCTCGGATTCAACCGGAGAGGCTACGCGGGTGTAACTTACTTGACTAAAGTACGCCTAGGCCGGTATGCTTGTCCTGCCGTGACAGGGCGACGGGCAATGGGCGCCGCCCGCAGGGGCTCGCTGACAATGACCAGTAATTCCGGGCTCCTCCTTCGCCGCAGAGAGCCCAGACCATATGCGCCTGTGGTACGCCGTCGGATCGGTCAGCGCGCTCGCTGTCGCCCTGGTCGCGGTTCAGCTCTTTCGGTACCAGTACGTTGCGGCGAGCGCTGCTGGTTGGGTCGTCGTCTATCGGGCCGACCGCCTCACCGGGCGCGCCTGCATGGTCGCTCCGCGGGATCGCTGTAGTGAGACGCCCGCGCCGACACCCACGTCACCCGAGCCGTGCCCCACGCAGCGGCCCGGAGAAAGCGCGGTCGACGCTTTTATCCGGTGTGGTTCCGCCACGCCAGCGCCGTGAGGTCCGTAACCGGGACGACTACCGGAGGGCCCCGTGGTTTCCCCCGGTGCAGTCGGCGTCGACCCGCCGTACGCTCGCGTTCATGGAACGCGAGCGCGATGATCCCCACGATGTAACGAAATATGCCGACGACCCGGACGCAATCGTCTTCCCGGTGCCGGGGATATACATGCTCCCTGGCCCCGCCGCCGATGGTACCCCGTTCTCGCTAGCCCGCATCCCCCGCCCGGAACGGGACGTCGTTCTTCGCGCCGCATTTCGCGCAGGTGGCAACGACCCCGAGAGCGTCCCTGCCGAGCTTCGCGTCCGTGTACGGCAATACTTGAGCGGCGAGGACGACCTCCCGGCAGTCGGCACACTGTAGGTCGGTGTCTCCTGTGCCCGTGTCAATCGGATTCGTCGGACCTTTCAACTGCACGTGGTACCCGGTGTCGATAGCCAGCACCATCGGGACTGTGTACTTCGCCATGGTCGCCTCCGCGATGGCAGCGTTGTGATGTATACTATCGGGGATGAAGCGCGAGCCCTTGAAGCCGCTGATCCCACTGGACGACCTGAAGAAGGTTGTCGCGGGATTGATTCGCGCGCCGAAGCCTCCGAAGCCGGAGCCGAAGAAGCCGACCTAGTTTTCGGCGTGCCGATCGGCACGATTCGCGGGAACGTCTTTACCGGCCGTCAGCGGCTGATTCTGGGCGACCGCTACCCTCCGTCGAAGACGTGAAACCACTCCGCTACGACCTCGGGATAGTCGGCATGGACCGACCTCACGAACGCCATCGTCCGCTCGGCTTCCCCGCGAAACTGCCAATCGCAGTTGACGAACGTGCATCTGAGTATCGTCGGCAGGTCTTCGCCCCGGAACACAATCGTGCAATGGTCGAAAAGGCATTGCTTGAACGCGTTGCCGTCCAGCGTGACAATCTCGCCTTGGCCGAATGTTTGGTCCGCGAAAACTTGCATCGTTTCACCCTTGGTCTTTTTATGTGATAGAGAAGTGCGCCGAACCCGGAGAAGCCGGAGCCAAAGAAACCGATCTAGAGCGGCGGAACAGAGGCGCCCGGGAATTCCTTGCGCGCCCTGGTGATGACGTGCCAGACGAGCGCAGTCAAGTCTCGAAGGACTGTGATGACCGGCTCGTGTTTGATAATCTCGACCTGGTCGAACGCTACGTTCATAAGGGTTTGTGTTTTGGGATGCGAGTCCGTTCCGCCCCCAATCTGACTACCTTCATCAAGGCGCTCCCATTTCACGGCGGCGAAATCAACGGGGCTAAAGTCGCCAACCGTGCGGCGGTGCCCGTACAGGGCAGACGTCATCAGCGTTCGGTGCTTGTCTATGATGTTCAGGCGATGGAGTACCCAGAAAAGCTGCTCCCCGTTCCCTCCGAGATATGGACGAAACGAGCGGATGAACCCGCTCGCGTCGGGGCTGAGAAAGCGCTTTTTTTCAGCTTGCTCAATGGCGCGTTCGAATTCATTGACATCGTCGCCAACGATGAAGTCTGCCTTACTGCGCCGTGCGGCGGTCGAAATGGCGCAGGCGACATGATCGAGCGCGGAGCGCAAGTTGTAGAGGGCATAACTACTTCGCTCAAAGACTTCTTCGGGGACGCGCCCGATGAACGGGTGCTTCTCTACGTCATGGGCCTCCCCATTATCGTCTACAATGATTTCGTACGAGTCGGCGCGACTGACAAAGAAAGCATCGAAGATCGCCTTGCTGACCCCTTGAATGTGCTCATTGGCCCATTTGGTTTTTAGCACCGCGCCGTGGAACGGATCGCTCGGGTTCATGCGGAGCCGCCTAGGGGCGGTTCGTTTTATCGGTGAGAACCTTCCAGGTGAGCCGGCGACCATCGGCGCGCTTCACGACCGAGGCAAACCGCGGGCCGTCCTGGTTCTTGCGCTCGTCGAAACGGTAGACTTGCTCCGACAGATAGCGGTCCAGGTGGCGCGGATGAATGTGAATGTACGTCCCGCCGATCGTGCGCTTTAACACGGCCCAGAAGCATTCGATGTTATTCGTATGCACGTTCCCGCGGACGTACTCCTCGATGGAGTGGTTCACTGAAGCGTGCGTAAGGAAATACTCGTTGATGTGCGTGTAGAGCACCGACGCATCGGTATAGACCGTAGCGTCGTGGTGAATGCTCGTACGCAGTTTCGGGATCAGCGTCTTGTGCGAAACCACGGGCACGGACCAGGCACGGACGCGCCCGCCGCGTTCTACCATTCCGAGAACGGCCGTCTTGTCGTCGCGCGGGTGGTTCCCCATCCCACGCGCGTCCCGGCGCTCCTGAAGCTCCCGGCGCTTGGCGAGGGACTTGTTGCGGAACCGCCCGCCGATGTACGCCTCGTCAACCTCCACCGTCCCGGTGAGCATCGAGAACGTCTGGTCCTGCATGGCCTCGCGGATGCGGTGATTCATAAACCAAGCCGTCTTCTGGGTGACGGACAGACCGCGGGCGAGCTCGTAGGACGAGATTCCGTTACGGTTGCTCGCGATCAGCCAGATAGCCGGGAGCCACTTGTCCAGGCCGATGGGCGAGTCTTCAAAGATCGTCCCGACCTTGGCCGAAAACTGCCGCTTGCACTCGTTGCAGTACCAGCGGCGCTGCTTGGCAAGGTACGCCACGCGCGCCGATCCGCACCCCATCCGCGGGCACGCCACGCCGTTCGGGAACCGAATCTGGACGAAGAAGTCGTGCGCTACCTGAGGGTCGGCAAACTGCCGAACTGCCTGGAGCATCGTATCCGGGATGGGTAGCCTTCCGTCCGACCGCTTGTCCATGTTCCTATCCTACAGGAAGCACGAACTTTAGTCAAGTATGTTATACCCGGCTACGCTTGGACGGCGCTCGTGATCTCGGCGTACGAGGCGTAGCGGGTGCCGGCGATCCGGCCCTCGGCGACCGCCCGGCGGACGGCGCAGTCCGGCTCGCTCAGGTGGCGGCAGTTGGCGAAGCGGCAGCGGGTCGCCGGCTCGCGCATCTCGGCGAACAGCCAGGCGGCCTCGGTCGCCGGCATCGGGTCGAGCGCGAACTCGCCGATCCCGGGACTGTCGATCAGAAATCCATCGCCGAGCCGCACCAGCCGGGCCGAGGTCGTCGTCTGCTTGCCGCGGCCGAAGCGCGACAGGTCGCCGACGATCCCGATCCCGCCCAGCGCGCGGAAGATGCTCGACTTCCCGACCCCCGAGTTTCCGACCAGCAGCGCACGCCGGGCCGCGAGCAGCTCGCGCAGCCCGTCGATTCCGCGGCCCGCCTTTGGCTGCAGGATGAGGGTCGGGACGTCGACCGCGCGGTAGATCGCGGCGACGCGTTCGGCGGCGGGTTCGCCGGCCAGATCGGCCTTGGTGAGCAGCAGCAGCGGCGCGACCTCGTGCTGCACGGCGAACGCGACCAGCTGGTCGATCATCGTGAAGTGCAGCGCAGGTTCGACCAGTGCCGCGACGATCGCGATCGTGTCGATGTTGGCCGCCATCGTCTTGGTGCGGCCGCCGCCGGTCCGGCGCACCAGCGCGAAGCTGCGCGGCGCCACGGCGTCGACCACGACCCGGTCTTCGGCGATCACGCGCACGTCGACCAGATCGCCGGGGACGGGCATCGCGACCTCGGCGCCCTTTCGCCGCAGGGAGGCCAGGCGCGGCTCATCTTCGTCTTCGGCGACGATCCAGGCGGAGTTGCGGCCGACCGCGATGACGCGCGCCCGGCGGAGTCCGTCTTCGCTCACGCGAACAACGGGGCGACCGTGATCGTCACCCGCACCGTGAATCTGGCCGACCCGCTCGCTCGCGCGAACGTCGTCGAGGCGTTGCGCGGGCCCGGCGGACCGGTCGGCGTCGTCACGGTCGACGAAGACGGACCGGCGGTGACGGTACAGTTCGACGACGCGGTGACCGCGGCGGACTTGATCGACGATCTGGTCGCGATCGAGTCGGTGTTCGTCCCCGACCGCACGCCGCGTGAGCTCGAGCTCGACGAGGCCGCCGCGATCGCTGCGGCCGGCTTGGGCGACCCGGAGCTCGACGGCACGCGCGTGATCGAGGCGTATATCGGCGCCCCGGAGCCGCGCCGATGACCTGGCCGGCGATCCCGATCCACTTCACCTTCACCGTCGTCGACGCGATCGACATCCTCGCGACGTCGGTCCTGACGTACTATCTGCTGCTCCTCATCCGCGGGACGCGGGCCGTGCAGATCATGCTCGGGCTGTTCGTGCTCGTGGTGATCCTCGCCGTCTCCAACTTGCTGCATCTGCTCGTGCTGGCCACCGTGATGCAGTACCTTCTCCTCGGGACCGCCGTCGGACTGCCGATCGTGTTCCAGCCCGAGCTGCGCCGCGGGCTGGAGCAGTTGGGCCGCGGCCGCTTGTTCATGCGCGACCGGCGCGCCGAGGACGAGATCGCCGCCGAGCAGATTCGCATCGTCGCCCACGCCGGCTTCGAACTGGCGCGCCAGCGCTTCGGGGCGCTGATCGTCGTCGAGCAGCAGACCGGGCTGCGCGAATACGTCGAGAGCGGTACCGCGCTCGACGCGCGACTCTCGCTCGACCTGCTGCTCGCGATCTTCAACAAGACCTCGCCGCTCCACGACGGCGCGGTGATCGTGCGCGACCTGGTGATCGAAGGCGCGGGCTGCTTCCTGCCGCTCAGTGAGAATGCGGTCTCCGTAGACCGCCATGTCGGCACGCGGCATCGCGCCGCGGTCGGGCTGACCGAGCAGACCGATGCGGTCGTCATCGTCGTGAGCGAAGAGAGCGGTCTCGTCTCGGTCGCGCGCGCCGGCCGGCTCTCGGTACCGATCGACGACGAAGAGCGGCTGCGCCGCGTGCTCGCCGCGTGCATTCGTCCGCTGCGCCGCCGCGGCAGCGCCGACGGCAATCTGTTCGCCAATCTGCTGACCCGGGTACCGCGTGCTCAATCTCCTCAAGAACAACTTCGGACTTAAGATCCTCGCCGTCGGCCTGGCGCTGGCGGCCTGGGGATACTTCCATCTCGCGGCAGCACCCGGGACGACCGCCCGCTTCGATCAGAGCCTGGTCGTGCCGATCGTGGTCACCGGGCTGAAGACGGGCTATCAAGCGCGCTACGCCGAGAAGGTGGCGACCGTCGTGATCGAGGTGCCGCGTAACGGGCAATCGGTCAAGCCCGACCAAGTGCAGGCCGTCCTCGACGTCGGCGAGCTGGTCGATCCCGGCTTCCACAACGTCCCGGTCAAGATCGTCTCGCCGGACCTGGCGATCAAATCGCTCTCGCCGGCGTCGGTGACGCTCTCGCTCGACCGCCTCGAAGCGCGCAGCGTCCCGGTCAGCTTCGACTACGTCGGCGACCGCCGCGGCATCGTCGTCGAGTCGGCGCAAGTGAACCCCGCGGCGACGACGATTCGCGGCGTCGCGGCCGACCTCTCGCGGGTCACCGGCGTGCGCGTCGAGATCCCGATCCCGGGCAAACCGCAGCAGTTCGACTCGATGATCCGGCCGACGCCGACCGACGCCCGCGGCGACGAGGTCGCGAACGTCCAGGTCTCGCCGAACATCGTGCGCGTGCAAGCGCGCTTCGTCGCGGCGCGCCCCTGACCGTGCGCCGCCGGTGACGCGCTACTTCGGGACCGACGGCGTGCGCGGCGTCGCGAACGCCGACCTCACCCCGGAGCTCGCGTACGCGATCGGCCGCGCCGGCGCGGCGGTGATCGCGCACGACCAGCCGCTCGACAAACCGATCGTGGTCGGCCGCGACACGCGCCTCTCCGGGCCGATGCTCGAGGGCGCGATCGTCGCCGGGATCGCCTCGACGGGGCGCAACGTCGTGCTGCTCGGGATCGTGCCGACCCCGGCGGTGGCGGCGATCACCGGCAGCATCGAAGCCGCGGCCGGCGTGATGATCTCGGCCTCGCACAACCCGATCGAGGACAACGGGATCAAGTTCTTCGCCGCCGACGGGTTCAAGCTTTCGGACGCGGTCGAGAACGAGATCGAGTCGCTGATCGATGGGCACGCGTCGCTGCCGCGCCCGACCGGGCTCGACATCGGGATCGTGACGCAGACGCGCGGCCTGGTCGACAACTACTTCGCGAAGCTGGTCGCCGCCGGTGCCGACCTGTCGGGCTGGACGATCGTCGTCGACGCGGCGTTCGGCGCGGCGTATCTGGTCGGACCGAAGATCTTCGAGCGGCTCGGCGCGCGCGTGATCGCGCTGAACTGCGAGGACGACGGCAGCCGCATCAACGTCGACTGCGGCGCGACGAACCTCGCGATGCTGCGCGCCCGGGTGCGCGAAGAGATCGCACGCAGCACCGGCCCCGTCGCCGGCGTCGCGTTCGACGGCGACGCCGACCGCGCGCTCTTCGTCGACGAAACGGGTGAGGTGCTGAGCGGCGACCACGTGATGCTCGTGCTCGCGCGCGACCTCGCGCGGCGCGGCGAGCTGCCCGGCAACACCGTCGTCGGGACGGTGATGTCGAACATGGGTTTCGAGAAAGCGCTCGAGCGCGAAGGGATCCGGCTCGTACGCGCCGCGGTCGGCGACCGCTACGTGCTCGAAGCGCTGCGCGCCGGCGGGTACCGCTTCGGCGGCGAGCAGTCGGGACACGTGATCGATCTCGACCGCGGCACGACCGGCGACGGCCCGATGACCGCGGTGACGCTGTTCTCGACCGCGGTCCGCGCGCGCCGTACCCTGCACGAGCTCGCATCAGGGCTCAGCGTCTACCCGCAGGTCTTGCTGAACGTCCGGGTCGCCGACAAGGCGATCGCGGACCATCCCGCCGTGCGGATCGCGATCGACGCCGCCGAGCGCGAGCTCGCCGGCGAAGGCCGCATCCTGGTGCGCCCCTCGGGGACCGAGCCGCTGGTCCGGGTGATGGTCGAGGGCAGCGACGGGCCCCAGACCCACGCCCTCGCCGAGTCGGTCGCCGAAGCTATCCGCGCCCTTGAAGCTCCCACCGCATGAGGCTGACCCGCGTAGCGGGTCATGCCGTGGCTTCGGCGAGCGCAGCGAGACGAAGCATTCTTTACGCAGGGCCGCGAGGGTGGGGAGGAGATGGCCAGCCGGAGCGCCTACCCCCATCCCTGCGGGTCCCCTCGGGGGGGCACGCCGGTCCGGCGAAACGTGTAAACGTTCGGCGGCTTCGAACATAACCTGCTAATGGATCACGGAGTCCGGCTATTGCACGCCGGAGCGGGGGACACTCAGGGCAGGGGTTAACGCGCCGGTCGGCGCGCGGGCGATTCTTCCGTCCGAACCCGTCAACTAACCCCGTACGTGTGGAAGAGGAGCAGTTCTTGCATCGTTCCATCCTCACCGGGTTGTTCGTTTGCATTCTCTCGGCGGGTCTTTCCGCCGTCGCGAATGCCGAACCGACGGGTGAACCGGGTGCTCCGGCCGCGACGACCGCGACCGTGACGAGCGCCTCTGAGATCGCGGTCCCGACCGACGGCGCCGATCTCGCCATGTGGAACGTCGCCCCCGCGAAGGCCGACGAGTCGGCCGCTACCGCGACCAACACGGTCGCGCCGGTCCGGGCGACGCGCTTACTCCACATTCAGAAGTTCGCCGGCGGGATCGCCGCGCGCGGCGTCGCGATGGCGTCGAACCTCACCAAGAACGCGATGCGCTTCTTGGGCGTGCGCTACTCGTTCGGCGGTACGTCGTCCTACGGGTTCGACTGCTCCGGCTACACGCAGCACGTCTTCGCGATGATGGGCGTGCACCTGCCGCGGATGGCCGACGAGCAGTACTACGCCGGGAAGCGATTCGCCGGTCAGCCGAAAGTCGGCGATCTGGTGTTCTTCCACACCTACGCGCCGGGTGTCTCGCACGTCGGGATCTCGCTCGGCGGCGACCGTTTCGTCCATGCCTCGTCGAGTCACGGCGTGATGGTCTCGAGCCTGCACGACTCGTACTGGGGCCGGCGGTACGTCGGCGCGAAGCGCGTCGTCAACTGAGCTCCTGCCGCCGTGATCGACGGCGGCGACGACCTCGAGCTTCGACAACGGGCGGCCAACGCATATGTCGTGTGGCCGCTCGCGGTATTGGACCTGTTTCGCGAGCCGGCCGAGGCGACGGCCTGGTCGCGGCTGCACACGCGGCAGGCGTTCGTCTACGGCATCGTCGCGACCGGGGCGTACCTCGCGCTGCTCGCGCTGCCGCTGCTGCTGCTGCTCGCGATCCCGCCGCTCGGCGGCTCGACGACGGCGGTCGTCGTCGTCTACTCGATCGGGCTGCTCGCCGACATCGTGGGCGCGTTGCTGCTGCTCGGCCTTTCGCTCAGCTTCCGTGAGCGCGCGCTGCGCGGAGAGCTCTTCGCGATCCGCTACGTGACGCCGATCGCCGACCGCATCTTCCGGCTCGCCCGCTAGCGCCGCCCGGCCCCGAGGGAACCGTCCCGGCGAGCCGAGAATCCGATACGCCGCACGTTGGGGCGTCGCCAAGTGGTAAGGCAGCGGGCTTTGAATCCGCCATTCGTTGGTTCGAATCCAGCCGCCCCAGAAACCTCGCCTCGCTGCGCTCGGCGAGGTTGGGCATGACCCTCGTACGACTCGGGTCAGCCAGTTGGCCGGGTCGGCGGCCGGCCGGATCGCCGCGCGCAATCCGCGCAGGAGCGAGGGGTTGGCTGGGCAAGGTTTGCGTATGGCTCGCGTGCGTTTTCTTCGTTTGCGCCGGCTGGCGGTGCTTGCCGTCGTGGGTCTTGTCGTCGCCGGCGGATTCTCCGCTGCTCCGGCCGTAGCCGAGGTGGTGGCGCAGGCGGATGCGGGGGATGGGTATGCGCGGGCTCAGGAGTTGTTTCATGCGCGCAAGTTTGCGGAGACGATTGCGGCGCTCGATGCGTTCATTGCGGAGCATCCGCGGGATGCGCGCGCCTTCGTGCTGCGCGGGGATGCGAAGGCGGATCTGGGGCGCAATGCGGAGGCGCTCAAGGACTACAATTCGGCGATCAAGATCGATCCCGAGTACGCCTATGCGTACGTTACGCGGTGCGAGACGCGGCTGCAGCTCAACGACGCCGCCGGCGCGCTGGCCGATTGCGACGCCGCGATTCGTCTCGACGCGAGCGACGCGCTCGCCCACGAAGATCGCGGCGACGTGCATTTTCAGCGCGAAGCGTACGCGCTCGCGCTGACCGACTACAACCGCGCCGTCGATCTCGGCCGCTCGAACGCGTACCTGTTCGCGGCGCGCTGCGATGCCGAACGGCTGGTCGGACGGCGGGATCTCGCGAAGCCCGACTGTGAGAAAGCGCTCACGCTCGATCCGAAGAGCCGCCGCGGCCTGTGGGCGCGCGGCCGGCTTGCGCTCGTCGAGACGCGCTACACCGACGGAATCGCCGACCTCAACGCGTACATCGCGCTGAAGCCGGACTCGTCCGATACCGCGTACTATTTCCGCGGTCTCGCGTACAACCGCATCAACAGCTTCCGGCTCGCGCTCGACGATCTGCGCACCTACGTTCAGCGCGATCCCGACGACCCGGACGGGTACAAGGAACGCGCGGTCGCGAACTACGGGCTCGGCGACAAGAGCGCTGCGCTGGCCGACCTCGACGTCGCGCTGCGCGGCTATCGCAAGGACGGCAACACGGCGCAAGCCGATCGCGTCACGGCGATGCAGACCGCGATCGCGGCCGGCACGACGCCGGTCCCCTAGCGTGCACGAGAAAGCGCTCGCGATCGTGCTCGAGCGCTTCGCGCGCGGCGCACTGGACGGCGTCGCGGACCAGTTCGCCGAGGAGAGCGAATATCGCGAGGCGCGCAAACCGCCGATCCGCGGACGAGCCGCGATCGCCGCCGAGTTCGAGCGCTTCGCCGCGACGGGTGTCCCGTTCCGATTCGAGGTCGACACCGTCTTCGCGAACGGCGAGCGCAGCTGTGTCGTCTACCGCTTCGCGACGCCCGGAGGCGCGGGGGAGCCATGGCACGAACGCGCGGGATGCGCCGTCGTTCGCTTCGCCGAACGAGGCCTGATCGCGGAGTGGCGGGAGTACGAAGGATGAACGGCGACGGCAGCACGGGCCAGCAAGGCCAGCAGCTTCACGAGGACCTCTCGATCCACGTGCACGTCATCGACGACGTGCAGATCTTCGAGTTGACCGGTTCGCTCGACATCGCTACCTCGCCGACCGTGCGCGCGGCGCTCACCGAAGCCTCGGAACGCGGCAGCCACCGTTTGATCGTGGACCTCACCAACGTCGACTTCCTCGACTCGACGGGGCTCGGCGCGCTGATCGGCGGGCATCGGCGCGCGAAGGAATTCGACGGCGAAGTGCGGCTGGTCGCGAAAGAAGGCCAGATATTGCGGCTGCTTCGCATCACCGGGCTGCTCAACGTGTTCGCGGTCTTCCCGACGCTCGAAGCTGCCGTCGCCGACGGCCAGCGGGTCGGCGACCTATGAGCGGGCGCTGAGACTTTCGTCCAGCAGTTGGATCACGTGTTTGATCGCGACGGCATGCGCGCCGGCGCGATCGAGGCCGTTGCGAATCTGCAGCGCGCAACCCGGGTTCGCGGTCGCGACGATCTCCGGCGCCACCGCGAGCACGCGCTCCACCTTGCGGTGCTGCAGGCGCTGCGCCATCTCGGGCTGCGTGACGTTGTAGATCCCGGCGGAGCCGCAGCAGAGCGCTGATTCTTCCATCTCGCGCAATTCGAGGCCGGGGATCTGCGCGAGCAGCCGGCGCGGCGCGGCGGTGATCCGCTGGGCGTGCGCGAGGTGACAGGCGTCCTGGTAGGTGACGATCCCGTGCAGCGTCCCGAGCGCGCCCGCCGGAAGGCCGATCTCGTCGACGTACTCCAGCACGTCGCGCACCTGTGCCGAGAACGCGCGCGCGCGCGGCTCCCACGCGGGATCGTCGTGGAAGAGCTGGCCGTACTCCTTGAGCGCCGAGCCGCAGCCGGCGGCGTTGATGACGTACACGTCGGCACCGCTGCGCTCGAACGCGGCGATGTTTCGCTTGGCGAGCTCGCGGCCGCGCGCCATCTCGCCGGCGTGGATCGTGATCGCACCGCAGCAGCCCTGATCGCGCGGGACGATCACCTCGACCCCGGCCGCGTTCAGGACCCGCACGCTCGCCTCGTGCCAGTCCGCGAACGCGACCTGCATGACGCAGCCGGCGTGCAGGAACGCGATCGCGCCCTGCTTGCCGTCCTGAGTCCGCCGGCCGGGGGCGGCGGCGAACCGCTGACCGCGCGGCGTGAAGAACCGGTCCGAGATGCGCGGTGCCAGCGCCTCGACATCCTGCAGCCCCAGCATGCGCAGGATCCCGCTGCGGCGGACGAGCTCGCGCAGCCCGCTGCGCTGGTAGAACTTCAAGACCCGCGCCGCGGCGCGCATCATCCCCAGGCGCCCGAAGAGCGTTCCGATCAGCACGGCCCGGCCGAGGCGTTCACGCCACGAGCGCTGCGGGCTCTGCGCGCGGACGATCTGGGTGCGCGCCGGCTCGAGGATCCTGCCGTACTCGACCCCGGACGGGCAGACCGCTTCGCACGCGCGGCAGTCCAGACACTCGGACATTTGGTGCACGAAGCCCGGGCTCAGCAGATCGAGCTTTTCCTCGGCGACGGCTTTGATCAGCGCGATCCGCCCGCGCGGTCCCGACGTCTCGACCAGCGTCTCGACATAGGTGGGACACGCCGGCAGGCAGAGCCCGCAGCGAACGCAGCGGTCGAAGACGTCGGACGGGGGAACGTCGGGCGCGATGAACGTCAAGGTGGACACGGGGTTCGCGAGCGCGAAGCGGAGGCCATGCCCGGTCCTCCCGACCCCACGCGCGCACGCAGCTCCGTCGTCGTCGACGGCCGTGACCGCGCCGCAGCACGCTCGTTCTATCACGCCGTCGGCTTCAACGACGAGGACCTCGCCAAACCGCTGGTCCTGATCGCAAACACCTGGACCGACGCGATGCCGTGCAATTTCGGCCTGCGCGCGCTCGCCGACCACGTCAAGGCCGGCGTCCGCGCGGCCGGCGGGACGCCGATGGAGTTCAACACGATCGCGATCTCCGACGGGATCACGATGGGGACCGAGGGGATGAAGGCCTCGCTGGTCTCGCGGGAACTGATCGCCGACTCGATCGAGCTGGTCGCGCGCGGCTACGGCTTCGACGCGATCGTCGCGCTCGTCGCGTGCGACAAGACGATCCCCGCCGCCGGGATGGCGCTGCTGCGGCTCGATGTGCCGGGACTCGTGCTGTACGGCGGCTCGATCGCGCCCGGCCGGTACAAAGACCGCGATCTGACGATCGGCGACGTCTTCGAAGCGATCGGCGAGCACGCCGCAGGGAAGATCGACGACGCCGAGCTGCGGGCGATCGAGTACGCGGCGTGTCCGGGCGCCGGCGCGTGCGGCGGGCAGTTCACCGCGAACACGATGGCGACCGTGTTCGAGTTCCTCGGGCTCTCACCGGTCGGCAGCGCCAGCCCGGGTGCGACCGATCCGCGCAAGGAACGCGAAGGCTACCGCGCCGGCGTGATGGTGATGGAGCTGCTACGCAGCGGTCTGACGCCGCGCGCGATCGCGACGCGGGCCGCGTTCGAGAACGCGATCGCCGCCGCGACCGGTACCGGCGGGTCGACGAACAGCGTGATCCACTTGATCGCGATGGCGCGCGAAGCGGGCGTGCCGCTGGCGCTCGAGGATTTCGAACGGATCTCGGAGCGCACGCCGATCCTCGCCGACCTGCGGCCCGGCGGCAAGTACGTCGCGCTCGACGTCGACCGGGCCGGCGGGATCCAGCTCATCGCGAAGCGGATGCTCGAGGGCGGTCTGGTGGACGGCGAGACGCTCACGCCGAGCGGACGAACGCTGCGCGCGGAGGTCGCGGACGCGGCCGAGACGCCGGGCCAGCACGTTGTCGCGACGGCGGAGCACCCGTTCAAGCCGAAAGGCGGACTGCGTATCCTGCGCGGCAACCTCGCGCCCGACGGCGCGGTGGTGAAGGTCGCCGGTCACGAGCCGGCGCAGCGGACCGGCCGCGCACGCGTCTTCGAGCGCGAAGAAGACGCGATGCACGCGATCGACGCGCGCGAGATCGTCGCCGGCGACATCGTGGTCATTCGTTATGAGGGCCCGAAGGGCGGTCCCGGCATGCGCGAGATGCTCGGCGTGACCGCGGCGATCGTCGGACAAGGTTTGGGCGACTCCGTGTCGCTGGTGACCGACGGCCGGTTCAGCGGCGCGACCCGTGGTTTGATGATCGGGCACGTCTCGCCGGAAGCCGCGGTCGGCGGCCCGATCGCGGCGGTTCGCGACGGCGACACGATCGCAATCGACATCGACGCGGGCCGCCTGGAGCTGGGCGTCTCCGACGCCGAGATCGCCGAACGGCTGCGCGCCTGGCGGACGCCGAAACCGAACTACACGAGCGGCGTCTTCGCGAAGTACGCAGCCCTCGTCTCGTCCGCGTCCGAAGGCGCGGTCACGCGCGCCGGATGAAGCTGCGCTGCAGCGCGTGCGACGCGATCCCCGCCGACCCCGACGCGCAAGCGTGCGGCGCGTGCGGCGACCTGCTCGCGTTCGAGCTCGACACGGCCGCCTTCGATCCGTACGTAATCGAAGGGAACGCGCGGATACGCCGCGCGTCGGTCGAACCGCGCGATCGCAGCGGGGTCTGGCGGTTCCGCGAGCTGTTGCCGCCGGTCGACGCGGCGGCGATCACGACGCTGCGCGAAGGCGACGTCCCGCTGATCGACGGCCCGCGCGGCGCGGCGTACGCCGGGGTCGAGCGGCTCGCGTACCTGCACCTCGGGATGAACCCGACCGCGTCGTTCAAGGACGCCGGGATGACGGTTGCGATCTCGCACGCCCGGGAGCGCGGTGCACGGGTCGCGGTCTGCGCGAGCACCGGCAACACCGCGGCGTCGATGGCCGCCTACGCTGCGCGCGCCGGAATGCAGGCGGTCGTCATCGCACCGGTCGACGGGATCAGCGCCGCGAAGGTCGCGCAGACGCTCGACTACGGCGCGCACGTCGTCGCCGTCGAGGGCGACTTCGACGACGCGCTGCGCGCGGTGCGCGTGCTCGACCCCGCCACCGTCGCGGTCGTCAACAGCGTCAACCCGTACCGCATCGAAGGGCAGAAGACCGCCGCGCTCGTGCTGCTCGAGCAGCGCGGCTGGCGCGCGCCCGACTGGGTCGTCCTTCCCGGCGGCAACCTCGGGAACGCGAGCGCGCTCGGCAAGGGTTTCCGCGAGGCGCGTGCGATCGGGCTCGCGCAGCGAATCCCGCAGCTCGCCGTCGTGCAGGCCGCGGGCGCGTCGCCGTTCGCGCAGGCGTGGCGCGAGAACCGCGACCTGATCCCCGTCAAGGCGGAGACCGACGCCACCGCGATCCGCATCGGCGCGCCGGCGTCGTGGAAGAAGGCGCGCGCCGAGGTGCGCAGCTCCGGCGGCACGGTGCTCGCCGTCGAGGACGCGGAGATCGCGGAGGCGCGCGCGGCGATCGGACGCGACGGCGTCGGGTGCGAACCGGCTTCGGCGGCGTCGCTGGCGGGTCTGCGGCGGCTCGTCGCGGACGGCACCATCGCGCGCGACGCCGACGTCGTGTGCGTGCTCACCGGCCACGTGCTCAAAGACACCGCGTACGCCGCGCGCTATCATGCGTCCGGTGCGCCGCAAGCGAACGCGATCGTGCGCGGCGTCGAGCTCGCCGACTACTTGAATTTGCTGCTGCTCGCCCGCGCGTGAATACGTGCGCGACGCGGTGAAGCCGTTCACCGTCTCCGCGCCCGCGTCGAGCGCGAACCTCGGCGCGGGTTTCGACGCCGTCGCGCTGGCGCTCGAGCTGCGGATGACCGCCCGCGTGCGCGAGCCGGCAGCCGGGACGCCGGCGGCATGGACGTACCGCGGGGCGCACGCGCCGACGCACGACGGACTGCGCGGCTGCATCGAGCGCGGGATCGCGCGCATCGCGCCGTCGCCGCCGCCGCTCACCGTCGAGCTGGAGAACGCGATCCCGCTCGGCGGCGGACTCGGCAGCAGCGCGGCCGCCTACGCGCTCGGCGTCGCGATCGGCGCGCAGCTGCAGCCGCAGTCGCCCGGCGACGAAGCGCTGGCGCGCGCCGTCGCGGAGCTCGAGGGCCATCCCGATAACGCGCTGGCGGCCTGGTACGGCGGGATCGTCGTCGCGGCGTTCGGCGAGGACGGCTTGACCTCGGCGCGCTTCGCCCCGCTGCCGCTGGCGGCGGTCGTCGTCGTCCCCGAGATCGCGCTGCCGACGGCGCAGGCGCGAGCGCTGATCCCGGTGAGCTATTCGCGCGCCGACGTCGTGTACGGCGTGCAGCGGGCGGCACTGCTCGGCGCCGCGCTCGCCGGCGGGCGGCTCGACCTGCTGCGTGCGGCGGTGCGCGACCGGCTGCACCAGCCCTACCGCGCGGCCCTCATCCCCGGTCTCGAGGAGATGCTCGCGATCGACGACCCGGCGGTCGTCGCGGTCGCGCTCTCCGGGGCCGGACCATCCGTGCTGGCCCTCGTGCGCGGGGAATCCGCGCGCGTCGGCGGGCTCCTCGCAGCGATCTTCGCCCGGCACGGGGTGCGGAGCGCGATCGAAACCCCCTCGTTCGCCGCGAACGGGCTTACGCTGACCCGCTAGCGAGCAAGCTGGAGGGCCCGCCTGCGGGCCGGGGAACGTGGGCGAGAATGGTCAGCGTCAGCGTTGGGTCGCCCGCCGGCATCTTCACGGTCGCAAATCCGGCGTTTTACCGGTACGTCTTGCGCCTCGGGGATTCGCCGCTGCATGCCAGCGCGGTCGACCGCGCCCATCTCGACGTCCTGGCCAACGTCCCCCACGCCTACGCGGATGAAGAAGAGTGCTCCGGCGACGGCTGGCGCATCGTCCCCGCGATGTCGTACGAAGACTGGCCGGTCCTCGAAGCGACCCCGCAGCGCCTGCGCGCCGCATTCCAGACCGCCCGAAGGCTGCTCTGGAAGAACGCCGGCCCGGTCGGGATCAGCGCCGGCGACATGATCGCGATCGACACCGAGATCGAGTCGGTCCTCGGTGTCCTGCGCCAAGCCGAAGCCGGCGGCTTCAGCGTCAACGTATCCTACGTAAGCTGAGTTGGCGCAAAGTGCGCCAACTCGCGGTCGGCCTGCGTCCGACCGCTGTTGATCTCCGTCATATTCCGGCAACGAGGCCGTAGCGCAATACGGTCATGCTCGTTTTCGTGCCGACGCGCGAAGACGTGCTTGCGATCCGCTCCATTGAAGAAGCGTTCGACCTAACGACGACCAAGGTACGCCGGCGCGAGGTCGCGCTCGCCCGAACGGCATGCGCGGAACGTCTCATACGCTTTACGGAGCACGCGCTCGACGCTATGGCCGACGAAAGGATCGCAAAAGAAGCGGTCCGCGGCGGGATTCTCTACGGTTCGGCACGTTCGAAAGATCTTGACGAACGACAGGGCCGGGCAATCGGTCTGAATTTCGACGACGTGCGGCCGCTCGCGCCTCGCCCCCTGCGCGTCAAGGTCTCGTGGGAATTCAGGTATTTCATTCCGACGGTTCATACGCTATAACGACGGTAACGATGAACACCCTAGCGACGCTCGAAGAAACGGTCATCACATTCGAGAAGCGGTTCCGCGGCGGCGGAAACGTTCGCGTAACGAACGTCCCGGCCGAGATCGTGCACCGTCAGGGCAAAGAGGACTTGACCCTCTTTAACTGGCGGACGAGCAGCACGTTATTGCATTTGCTGCATCTCGCACGCAATCGCGTGGCGAGCGGTGAAACGGAGATTGTCCTCGACTTCCAGGATGATCTCTAGGCGTCGCGGCTCAATAGGCGGCGGTCACTGGCGCGGGTTGAATAGGCTGCCGAGGACGCCGCCGACGTTGCTGGTGCCGCCTTGCTGCTGCGGGCCTTCGGCTGCGGGCGGGTGATAGGTCATCGACTGCAGCCCGAGCCGGCCGGGGCCGGTGAAGCGGTTCATCATCAGCGACGCACCGCCGACGAACGCGCCGAGCGCGGCCATCAAACCGCCGCCGCCGCCGGATTGCAGCACGGTGACGGTGTCCATCTGCACCGATGCGTCCTTCCACAGCCACGCGCCCGGCTCGACGTCGAGCTGCTCGCCGGGAGCGAGCTGCTTCTCGAACACGTTGCCGTAGCCGTGCAGCAGCAGCAGCCCCTCTTCTTGCGTCTGCGCCGAGAAGCGATCGATGAACAAGCCGCTGCGGGAGAAGAAGACGTTGGCCAGACCCTGCTGCCAGTAGAAGTCGTAGTTCACCGCGTGCGTCGCGAACAAGAACTGGTGCTCGCGCACGTCGACGACTTGGCCCGGACGGAGCCGCAGCGCGACGATCTGGCCCGGCGCCTCGCGCGACATCGCGATGTTCCCCGGCCCCTGCGCCGTCGAGATGAAGATCTGCAGGCCCGCGAAGAACCGCTTGCCGGCGTTTTTCATCCCCATGAAGCCGAGCCGCACGTTCGGCTGCTTCCAGAGCAGGATGTGATGTTCGAAGTAGATCGACGTGCTCGGGCCGAGCTCGGCGTCCACCACCGGGACCAGCTCGCCCTCGATGCGGATCGTCGAATCGCCGACCACGATCGGCTCCTTGGGGTTCGCGCTCTCGGCGACGGGTTCGGCATACGATCCGACGCCGAGCGCCTGCGGCGCGGGCGCCCCGCAGCCGGGGCAGAAGCGCGCCGAGTCCGGGATCGGGTTCTGGCAGCTCGGACAGGTCATGGGCGCGGGCGTTCGCCACGGCACAGGCGGTGCCTACATGCCCGCCCTATCGGCGGGTACGTCAGCACATATGGAACGCGAAGCGATCGAAGAACAGGCCGGGCGCGATCAGGGCCGCGACCGGGTTCGAAACAGCGGGATCGACGATCTCGGCACCGACGACCAGGAGTTCTCGTCCGTCGAGGATACCGGCGCCGAGCCGAGCGAGAGCCCCGCGGTCGACGACGTGTAGCCGTTGGCCGACGTTCCGCCCGGACATCAGCGATTCTCGGTGTTCCACCGCTCGGCCGACGACGAGCCGGGGCGGCGTGCGTCGCATCATGCCTTCGCCGACGTGTTCGCCGGTTTCGGCTCGGTGCTCGACGTCGGCTGCGGCACGGGCGTGTTCCTCGACATGCTGCGCGAGCGCGGCGTCGCGCGCGCGATAGGGATCGACCGCGACCCCGAGATGGTCGCGGCGGCGCGCGCCCGCGGACACGACGTGCGGGAGGGCGATGCGCGCACCGACCTCGCCGAAATAGCCGAACGGTTCGACGGCGTGTACCTCGCGTTCGCGATCGAGACGATGGACGGAGAAGAAGGGCTCGCAGCGCTGCGGGCGTGCGCGGCGCTGTTGAACCCCGACGGAACCCTGGTCGTGCGGACGCTGAACCCGCGCAACGCGGCGGTCCGTGAGGGCGCGTTCTGGTACGAGCCGTGGGCCAAGCGGCCGTGGCCGCTGGAGACGCTGCACGTCGTGCTGACCGATCTCGGGCTGCGCATCGTCGGGGCCGGGAACGAGCCCGACGGGTGGCAGCACACCTACATTCTCGGCCGTGCGCCGGCCGGTCGACGGGCCGGAGAAGATCGCGTCGCGGTCGCGTTCCAGGGTGAGTTCTTCGCCTACAACTCGATGGCGGTGGTCAACCGCGAGCTGGCGCGCGCGCTCCTCGCGTTCCCCGACGTTGCGCCGGCGGTCGTCCCCGACGAGCCCGCACCCGAACCGTCGGTCGCCGCCGATCCGCGCTTTACCGTCCTGCGCGAACGGGTGCGGCGCGGCGTTCCGCCGTGCGACGTGCTGATCCGCCAGTCGAACGGCGCCGCCGACTTCCGCCGCGTCGAGGGTGCGCGCGCGATCGTGCAGATTCTGCCGTGGGAGTACGGCGCGCTCCCGCGCGCGTGGGTCGAGGGGTTGCGCGCGAACGGCGCCGACGAAGTGTGGACCCCGACCGAATACTGTCGCACGATGTTCCTTGCTGCGGGGATCGCACCCGAGCGTGTCGCGGTCGTGCCGAACGGCATCGATCCCGAGCGCTTTTCGCCGGATCGTGCGGTCGAGCCGTATCCGCTGCCGACCCGCAAGGCGTTCACGTTTCTCTATCTCGGCGGGGCGCTGCCGCGCAAAGGCGTCGACGTGCTGCTCGCCGCCTACCGGCGCGCGTTCACCCGCGACGACGACGTCGCGCTGGTGCTGAAGCTGTTCGGGACGCGCACGTTCTACCAGCTCGAGGACGGCGGCGCAGCGCTGCGCGCGTTCGCCGACGACCCGGCGGCGCCCGAGCTCGTCCTCATCGAAGACGAGCTGACCGACGAGGACGTCGTGCGGCTCTATCGCACCTGCGGGGCGCTCGCGTTCCCGTACCGCGGCGAGGGCTTCGGCCTGCCGATGCTCGAGGCGCTCGCGTGCGGCCTGCCGGTCATCGCGACCGCCGGCGGCGCCGCGGACGCATTCCTCGACGACGAGGTCGCGTATCGCATCCCGGCCGCCCGCGTCCCGCTGAGCGGCGCGATGCGCGGCGAGCCGCTCGCGGGCGAGGGCTGGTGGCTCGAGCCCGACGCTGCCGCGCTCGCCGCGACGATGCGCCACGTCGCCGCCCATCCCGGCGAGGCGCGAGCGAAGGCCGCGCGCGGCGCCGAATGCGTCCGTCGCGACTGGACCTGGGAGCGCGCCGCTGAACTCGCCGCGGAGCGCCTTCGCAGGCTCGTCGAGCGCGGCTCCGAAGCCGCGCAACGATGACCACGCAGCAGTCGCCGGGCGACCTGATCGACCAGCGCATCGCGGAGCGGCGGGTCCTGTTCGGCGGGGTGGAAGCCGCGTTTGCCGCGCTGTGCCTCGAAGGCCCGATCGCGCTGCTCGGGACGGCCCGGTCCTTGGCGGCGCTCTCGGACGACGCGTTCGGGGGCGCGCTGGTCCACCGCTTCGATGGCGTCCGCCAGCACAACCCGCGCGAAGTCGTCGACGCCGCCGGCGCGTTCGCCGACGCGCACGGCGCGCGCAGCGTCGTCGCGATCGGCAGCTCTAGTGCGATCGATCTGGGGAAGGCGGTCGCCGACGGCCGCGACGTCGTCCTGGCGCTCGTCCCGAGCGCGCTCGGCGGGGCGGAGATGTCGCGCGGGTACGGCGTGCTCGAGGGCGATCGCAAGAAGGGCGGACGGCTGCGCTCGCCGGCGCCGGTCGTCGTCTACGATCCCGATCTGCTGGCCACGCTGCCGCCGCGCGAGCTCGGCTCGATCGGGCTCAACGCCTGGGCGCACACGATCGAAGCGGCGTACGCGCGCACGCAGCACGCCCTGGGCGGCGCCGCCGCGATCTTGGGCGGGCGCCTGTTGCCGCCGTTGCTGCTGCAGGCCGCGAAGCAGCGCGATCGTTCGCTGCACCGCGCGCTCTTCGAAGCCGCGCACTTGGCGGGCTTCGCGCTGGACACGCGCTCGATGGGGCTGCATCACGCGGTCTGCCACGTGATCGGCGGTTTGACGCAGATCCCGCACGGCATCGTGAACGCGATCGTGCTGCCGCACGCGGTCCGCGCCAACGGGCGCCTCGCGCCGGACGCCGTCGCCTCGGTCGCGCATGCGTTCGCGATCCCCGACCTGGCCGCCGAGGCCGAAGCGATCGCTGCGGCGTTCGAGCTGCCGCGCACCTTCGCCGAGCTGGGCGCCCCCGCCGACCTGGTCGCGCGCGCCCTGCCGCGCGTCATGGAGCAGCCGCTGCTCCCGAACAACCCCGCCCCGCCCGACGAAGCGACCGTCGAAGCACTGCTGCACGGAGCGTATGGAGCATGACCTGTCCGAATTGCGGCGCCGAGACCTCGGCGTACGTCTGCCAGAACTGCGGCGGCGCCGTTCCGGCGCCCGGCCCCACGGCGATGATCTCCGGGTCGCCCCCGATCCCGACGCCCTCGCCGGCCGCCCGGCAGATCGTCGTCGCCGAACCGGTCGAGGCGCGGAACTGGGCGACCGGCGTCCACCTTTCCGCGCTCCTCGGGATGTTTTTTCCGTTCGCGAACCTGATCGCGCCCCTCGTCGTCTGGCTGCTCAAACGCGACGAGTCGCCGCTGATCGATCGTGAGGGCAAGGAAGCGGTGAACTTTCAGATCTCGATGACGATGTACATGGCCGTATCCGGCCTGCTCGTGCTCCTCCTGATCGGCTTGCCGATGCTGTTCGTGGTCGCGATCCTCGACCTGATCTTCACGATCGTCGCGGCGGTGAAGACCAGCAACGGCGAGCAGTACCGCTACCCGTTGACGATTCGGTTCATCAGGTAGCCGAAGAACGAACATGGATCGCTCGACATCGCTTGCAGCGCTCGGCGCGGCGCTCACCCTGCTCTGCGGCGTCCCGCTCGCCGCGCTCGCGCAAGCACCCGCACCGCCCGCCCAAGCGCCGGTTCAAGAGACGATCCGCGTGCAGGTGCTCGGCGCGGTCGCGCACTCCGGAGAGATCGTGTTACGCGACGGGGATCGCCTTTCGCTGGCACTCGCGCGCGCGGGCACCGGCGGTCTGGCGAACTCCGACCTCAGCCGCGTCTTCCTGACCCGTCTCAAACCCGCGAACGGCAAACCAGTGTTGTCCTACTTTGTGATTGACGTCTCTACCGCGTTGCAGCGCGGCGACCAGCGATACGATCCGATCCTGCACGACGGCGACAGGATCTACGTCCCCGAGATACGCGTCCGCGGGGTCCGCGTGACGCCCCCGATCTTCCCGACCTTGTGACCTGGGCGGGCTGCGGCCGCCGGGGAAGGGATTCCGGCCTTCTGCTCAGTAACTGAAATACTGATTATCGTAACTGGAGGCGTGATGGGGAAGAAGCGCGGCCCGATCTACGAGACCCCACAATTCCTATCGGCCGATCCGGAGATCGTCCGCTTCGCCGAGCAGTACCTCGCGATCCGCGGGATGACGCCGCGCACGTGCGAGGCCTACCAGCGCGACCTCGAGCATTTCGGCGCGTTCCTCAAAGCGCGCGCGGACGGAACCAGCCTCGACGAGAAACCGCCGCCGCCGTACGAGGCGCTGCCCGGCGCGCAGTACGCCGACATCCTGGCCTACCAGACGCACCTCGCGCGCTCGCGGCGCTACGCGCCGCGCTCGATGCGCCGCAAAGTCGCCACGCTGCGGACGTTCTACAAGTACCTGCGCCACAGCGGGCGCCGCGACGACAACCCCGCGGCCGATGCGATCCTTCCGAAGATCGGGCGCCCGCTCCCCAAGGCGATGCGCGGCGACGAGGTCGCCAAGGTGTTCACGGTGCGGCTCGCCGGCCTCTCGGAGCTGCAGCGGCGCCGCGATCAGGCGATCCTGCAGGCGCTCTGGTCGTGCGGGGTGCGGCGGGCCGAGCTGGTCGGGCTCGACCTCAACGACGTCGATCTCGACGGGCGCCAGTTGCGCGTCATCAAGGGCAAGGGGAACAAGGACCGGTACGTCCCGATGACCCCGGAGGCTTCCGATGCGATGCGGGCTTACCTCGACGTGCGCCCGCGCGTCACGGTCCCCGCGTTCTTCGTCGGCCGCGGCGACCGGCGGCTTTCGGCGGCCGCCGTCTACAAGATCGTGCGCACCTACATGACGATGGCCGGGATCACCGAGTACGCGTCGCCCCACACCTGGCGGCACACCGTCGCGACCCTGATGCGCGAGCGCGGCGCCGACCTGCTGTTCCTCAAAGAGTTTCTGGGCCACGAATCGACCGCGACGACCGAGATCTACACCAGGCTCGCCCGCGAGCGGCTGCGCACCGAGTTCGACAAGTTCCACCCGCGCGAGGACGTATGAAGAAGGGTCGCGGCAGCAACCGCGGCCCTTCTTCAGCCGGCGTTCAGACGCGCGCGCCGCGTCCGGTGATCAGATTGAAGATCAGCAGAATGACCGCGATCACCAACAGCAGATGGATGATCGACCCGAGATGCACCACCGCGAACCCGAGCAGCCAGAGGACGAACAGGACGACGATGATGCCCCAGATGAGTCCAGCCATGTAGGGTCCCTCCTTTTCGAGCGTCGCTTGCCCGGCGATGGTGCTTCTTAATCCACCCGCCGCGCCGCTCTTCTTCTCCCGAGTGTGACCGGGGTCGCGCGAGGCGCGTCGTCCGGCCGGGAAACCAGCCTGCCATGACGCACGGACTCGCGGGACTCATGGAGGAGATCGCGACGGCGGCCCGCTCGGGGCTCGCCGACGATCTGTGGCGGCTCGTCTATACGCGCAATCATGTCGACATCGACCGCGCACGGGCGTACCTCGACCGCGACCACGCGGGGATCCTCGTCTACGCGAACGCGCTCGACCGCAAGCGGGTGCTCGCGATCGTCGAAACCGGCGAGCGGCTCGTCGCCGCGATCGGAGCGTTCGGAACGCCGCCGCGGCTCGGCAGCGCGGTGCGCCTCTCCGGAAGCCCGGGCGCGATCACGACCTGGCGGCTGATCGTCGACGAGGAGTTCCCGCTCGCCCTGGACGTCCACTTCGACCGCGCGGCGAGCGGCGCGGCGGACCGGCGCTGGATCGGCGTCATGCGGCACGCGCTCGGCGCGATCCGGGCCGCCGAGGCGGTTCGCCGCGACGGGATCGCCGCGCGCCGGCGCACGCTGCCGAAGTTCACCGACGTTCCTTCGCACGACGACGTCGTGCGCGAACGCTTGGACGCGCTGCGGTCGGAGGCCGAGCGCGAGACGGCCTACACCGCGGCGGAAAACGAAGAGCTCGACGCGGCGCGCTACGCGCGTCTCTCCGGAACGTACTTCGCACAGCGGCGAGGGCACGATCGCGAGACGACGATCGTCAGAGCCCGGCAGCAGCGCTTCGACGCGCGGATGCGTGCGGCGCTCGACACGTTTCGCGGCGAACTTCCTGCGCTGCACCAGCGCTGGCGCGCGATGCAATCCGGCAACGAGTCGACGCGCGCGACGCTCTTGCGGCTCGAGGCGGCCTATGCCGAGAGCCGCGCTCGCATGCGCACCGCGTTCACCGCCTCGCGCTGGCTCGACGCGCTCGCCGATGCACCGTTCGTCGTCTCGGGTTTCGATGCACCGCCGCCCGATCTCGACGATCCGGCCCGCGCGAACGCGGTGCTGCGCGCCGTCGCGCTGCTCGTGCGCGCGCTCCCGCGCACCGGCGCCCGCATCGCGGTGTAGCTCAGCGTTTCTTGCGGGCTTCGCTCGCTTTGACCAGCGCGGTGAGCGTCTCGTTGTAGGGTGTCGGCACTCCGGCGCGCCGGCCCGCGGCGACGACGGCGCCGTTGATGAAGTCGACCTCGGTCGATGCGCCGGCGCGCAGATCGTAGAGCATCGAGTTGTCGAGCTCGGCGGTCTGCTCGACGATCGTGCGCACGTACGACCACGGATCGGTGAACGGGAGCGGGATCCGCATCGCGTTCGCGACGGTCGCCGCCTCCTGCGCCAGCGAGCGCGCGACGTCGCCGGCGTGCGGGTCGGTCAGCACCACGCCGTTCGGCCGGTCGAGGAGCGCCGCGACCGGGTTGATCGCGGCGTTCGCGATCAGCTTGCCCCACAGATGCGGGCGGATGTCGTAGGCCGCGCTGGCGTGGAAACCCGCGTCGACCAGCAGCCGCGCGACGCGGTTGACGACCTCCGGCGAGGCGCCGGCGCTCCCCAGGACCGTCGTGCCGTCGCCGATGCGGCGCACGTCGCCGGGCCCCACCGTGAGCGCCGACTCGGTCGTCGCACCGATCACCAGCGGGATCGTGCCCCCGAGCGAGGTCTTGATCGCCTCCTCGTTGCCCAGACCGTTCTGGAGCGAGACGATCGCGGTCGCCGGGCTCAGCTCCGAGGCGAACGGACGCAAGGCGCGCAGCGTGTCGGTCGCGCGGACGAACACGAACAGCACCTGGACGCCGAAAAGCTCGCGCGGCTCGCTGGTCGCAAAGGCGGCGCGGCCGGCGCCGTCGATGCGCAGGCCGTCGCGCCGCACCGCCTCGACGACGTGCGGCCGCACCTCCAGCACGATGACCTCGTTGTCGGCCGCCAGCCGGTGGCCGAACAGGGTGCCGAGCGCCCCCGCGCCGACGATGCCGATGCGCATCCCGGGGCTACCTTGGCGCCCGGCTCGATGCCGGTCGAATCGCGAACAGACCGATCAAGACTACCCCCGCGCAAAAGCCGCCGATATGCGCGAAATACGCGGTCCCGCCTTGGGACTCCGCCGCGCGGTCGCTGATCGACCCGAATCCGGCGACGAACTGCGTTGCCGCCCAAACGCCGATGACCAGCAGCGCCGGCAAACGCAGGAACAGCGGAAAGAACAGGATCGGGACGATCGTCGTGATCCGCGCGAACGGATCCCGCACGAGGTAGCTGCCGAGGACCCCGGCGATCGCGCCCGAGGCGCCGAGCGCCGGAACGTGGCTGCCCGGGCCAATCGCGATCTGGGCGATACCGCCGACGATCCCGCACACCAGATAATACGCCAGGAAGCGCAGGTGGCCGCACCACGACTCGACCGCCGGCCCGAAGACGAACAGGAACAGCATGTTGAAGCCGATGTGCAGCAGGCCGCCGTGCAGGAACATCGAGCTGACGATCGTGAGCGGCGCAAACGGCGGCGAGGGCGCTGCCAGCACGACGCCGTGCGTCACGTCATACGGGATCATCGCGAAGGCGTTGATGAAACGGTCGATCTCGGGCGCGCGCAGCTCCTGCACGAACACCCAGACGTTCAGCGCGATCAGCGCGTAGACGACGAGCGGGAAGAACGGCGGCCGGTGCTCGTCGTCGCCGATCGGGATCACGCGGTCGCGCCGCTCAGAACTGGTACTGCAGCCCGAACGTCGTGCGGCGACCGGTGTGCAGCAGGTCGCGCTCACCGCCGAAGAGCGTCAAGCCCTGACCCAGACCCAGGTTCCCGTACAGATCGGTCGTCGGGTGACGCGGATCGTACACCCGCGCCTCGACGCCGAAGCCGAGTCCTCGCGTGAGCGCCGGCGAGTAGACGGCGCGGACGCCGAGGCGCGAGTAGAGCACGCCGCCGCCGATGCGCAGGTTCGAGCCGACCCGTGCCATCGCGGCGAAGTTGTACGACGTCTTGGCGCCGATGTCGTTCGCGCCGGCGAAGAGGTAGGTCGATCCGTTCGGCACCGCGATGACGTTGATGTCGGTCTGCGGGCCGCGGTCCTTGCTGAGCAGGGCCGACCCCGAGGTCCCGCCTTGCTGCGCGTCGAGCGCCGAGACCCGTACCTGCAGCGCGACCAGGTTCTTCACCAGCGTGCCGAGCTTGTTCTTCACGTTCGCTTGTACCGTCTCGGGCGGCGCGGAGGCGCTCGGACCCGGCGGACCGGAACGTTGCGGATACGTTCCGTTCGGCAGCGGCGTTCCGGCGGGCGCCGGGGTCGCGCCGCGGTCGACGCCGTACACGCTCGAGCGGCCGCCGAACTGTGCCAGCAGGGAGTTCGCTTTCTGCGCGGCGGCATCGACGTTTGCGAGCGTGTCGCGCAGCTGCGCCTGCGTCTGCGGGTTGCCGGTGACCTTCTCCAAGTCGCCGGCGATCGAGGCGAACGTCGAAGCGGTTTGCGCGATCCCTTGCGTCGTCTGCAGGATGTTCGAGCGCAGCTGCGGGTTCGAGGCGAGCGAGGTCACGTGATCGGCTGTGCGGTTGAGATCGCGCGCCGAGTTGTCGAGCGCTGCGACGATCGAGTCGAAGTGCCCGGTGTTGCGCCGCAGCGAGGAGTCGAGCTGGGCGGTGACGTCGGTTAGGTTTGCGCTGCTCTGCTGGAGCGCGACCTGCAGCGTGCTGGTCAGCGAGTCGAGCCGGGCCGAGAGCCGCGTGAACGACCGGTTCGCCGTCACGCTGATGTCGTTCGCGTTGTCGAGCGCCGTCTGGAACGTGTTGAGCAGCTTCGGTTCGCGCCGCTCGAGGTCGGCCAGCATCTTGTCGAGCCGCCGCACCTCGCCCTGACCCTGGTCGAGCAGGTCCTGAACCGTCGCGGGGTTCGTCCCTTGCGGCTGCTGGTCGAGCGGGAGCACCTCGCGCGGCAGCACGGCGACCGCGGCGGGCGCGTTGGTCGGGGACGCGATCCCGGCCGGCTGCGGCGCGGCGACCGGCGGGACGATCTCCATGGTCGAGTCGCCGGTCAGCGGCGCTTGGATCAGGAAGCGCGCCGTGCGCGGGACGTCGACGTTGTTGTTGATCGCAAGGACCACCTCGACGGTGAAGTCCTCGGGCAGGAGGTTCGTCTGGTCCACGACGCCGACCACGACGCCGCTCTCGTAGACGAGCGCCCCGCGATGCAGCCCGGCCGCCGACTTGAAGTGGACGCCGATCTTGTAGCGGCCCTGCGTCCCGTAGTTGCCCAGCACGACGAACACGCCGAAGAGCGCGATCAGGGTGATGATCGTGAAGATGCCGACGAGTGCTTGTCTGTTCATGCTCGTTGTCGCACGGGACGGTCCCTAGATCGGGATCGGCCCGACTTCGCTCCCTTGGAGGAATTGCTGGACGATTGGATTCGGTGACCGCCGAATCTCTTCGACGGTTCCATAGGCGACGATCGCCCCCTCGAAGAGCATGGCGATGTAGTCCGCCATCATGTAGATGCTCTCGAGGTCGTGCGAGACGACGACGGCCGTGCCGTTGAGCCGCTCGCGGAGCTTCACGATCGTGTCGGTCAGCACGTGGGTGATGATGGGGTCGAGCCCGGTCGTCGGCTCGTCGTAGAGGACCGCGACCGGATTCGTCGCGACGGCGCGCGCGAACCCGGCACGCTTGACCATCCCGCCCGAGAGCTCGGACGGATAGCGTTCCAGGACGTGCGCCAGGCCGACCGAGTCGAGCGTGTCGGTCACGACCTGCAGGATCTCCGCGTCCTTCATCTTGGTGTGCTCGCGCAGCGGCAGCGCGACGTTCTCGCCGATCGTGAGCGAGTCGAACAGCGCCGAGAACTGGAACGCGAAGCCGATCGTGCGCCGCAGATCGATCAGCTCGCGCTCGCGGAGGTCGGTGATGTCGCGGCCCTTCACGAAGACGCGGCCGCTGTCGGGTTTCTTGAGGCCGTTCAGCAGCCGCAGGATCGTGGACTTGCCGGCGCCCGAGAGCCCGATGATGCACGTGATCGCGCCCTCGACGACGTCGAGCGTGAGGTTCTGCATCACGATCTTCGGACCGTAGCGGACCGAGACGTCGTCGAGGCGTGCCCAGAGCCCCATCAGTTCTGCCGGAACAAGATGTACGAGAGCCCGAAGTTGAAGATGAAGATCAGGATGATCGAGGTGACGACCGCGCCGGTCGTCGACTTCCCGACGCCCGCGGCACCGCCGCGCGTCTGCAGCCCCTGATACGCGCCGATGACGGCGATGATCACCGCGAACACGAGCGACTTGAACAGACCCTTCAGGACGTCGTCGAACGGCAGCGCCTGGCGCGCCGAGGTGATGAACGACTCGGTCGGGATGTGCGCGTAGATGTTGGCGACCCACATCCCGCCGACGATCGAGACGACGACCGCGAGGATGGTCAGCAGCGGAAGCATCACGACCAGCGCGACCAGCCGGGGAACGACCAGCATCCGCGTCGGCGAGAGGCCGAGCGACTGCAGCGCTTCGATCTGTTCGGTGACGACCATCGAGCCGAGCTCGGCCGCGATGGCGGCGCCGGTCCGGCCGGCGACGACGACCGCGGAGAGCATCGGCCCGAGCTCGCGCGCGCTCGCGACCGCGACGGCGCCTCCGACGAGGTTGCTCACGCCGTACGACGCCAACTGGCCGGCGCTCTCGAGCGAGATCACCATGCCGGTGAACAGCGAGGTCAACAGCACGATCGCCCACGACTGGACGCCGAGAAGGTACGCCTGATCGAGCGTCTCGCGGACGCGGATCCGCAGGGTCGCGATGAAGCGAAGCGAGTCGAGAAGCAGCTCGGCGACGCCTCCGGCGTAGGCGAAGACACCGGTCGTACCCCGCCCGACCTCGTCGAAGACCTTCATTCGGCGCGAAGTTCAGCGAGCGCGTCGAGGACGCCTCGCACCGCCTCCACGCGCTTGGCGACGACACCGCGTTCGGCGGTCAGGTTGAACTGCACGAGGTACAGCCGCTCCAGCTCGCGGTCGACATGTCGCAGTTGCCCCTGCGCCTCGCGCTCGTACGGCTCGAAGTACCGCTGCACCGCGGCCAGGTACGCACGGGCCGCCGCATCATCGACGTCCCCCGCGGCGAGCGCGCGCTCGATGCGCTCCTGGGCCGAGCGCATCGCCCGGTCGGTGATGTGAAACGCGCCGACCGCCGCGGCGAGCGCCGCGAGGCTAGCCGGCTGTGCCAAGCGCCACCGCGGCGAGCTGGTGTCCGAAGAGCTCGCGGATCCCGCCTTCCGCGAGGCCGAGGAGCCCGTCGAGCTGCGCGCGGCTGAACGGCTCGCGCTCGGCGGTGCCTTGCAGCTCGACGAAACCGCCGGCGTCCGTCATCGCGACGTTCATGTCGACCTCGGCGGTGCTGTCCTCGGCATAGGGCAGATCGAGCACCGGCACGCCGCCGACGATCCCGACCGAGACCGCCGCGATCTGTCCGGTCAACGGCCACTTCTGCGTCTTCGCGGGGTCGAAATGCTTGGCGAGCGCGAGCGAGAGCGCGACCCAGGCGCCGGTGATCGACGCCGTGCGCGTCCCGCCGTCGGCGCCGATCACGTCACAGTCCACCATGACCGTTCGTTCGCCCAGCCGGTTCAGGTCGACCACCGCGCGCAGCGCGCGGCCGATCAGACGCTGGATCTCGTGCGTGCGCCCGCCGAGCCGGCCCTTGACGGCTTCGCGCTGGTTGCGCTCCGGTGTCGCGCTCGGCAGCATCGAGTACTCGGCGGTGATCCAGCCGGTTCCGCGCCCGCGCATCCACGGCGGCACGCGGTCCTCGATCGTCGCCGCGCAGATCACCTTGGTGTTTCCGAGCGAGATCAGCACGCTCCCCGTCGGAAACTGCAGATATCCCGGCTCGATCGAAACCGCCCGCATCTGATCGGGAGCACGCCCATCCGGCCGCGCCGTCGTTATGTTATTCACTAGCGAGGGCGGGGACGTCGATCAATTCGACGGCGAGCGGGGCCGGCTCGGATGAAGGCACGCGGAACCCGCGCTCTCGAGCGATCTCGATCCACAGACGAATCCCCTCGCGAAGACTCACCTTCGCTTCGTCGAGGGTGTCGCCGGCGCCGAACGCGCCAGGCAGTTCAGGAGCGTAGCCCCAAATCGTTCCGTCCTCTGCGCGCTCGTAGACCGCTTGATACGTCAGCATCACCACCCCGCCATCTTCGCGATTCTCGCGAAAACTCCGGGCGCTAGCGTCGCTTGTCCGTTTTGGTGCCAAGGAACCACGATTACGCCGTACCTGCCGGAATGAGTGAAGAGGCGATGACTTCCCGAACCTCGCTTCCGCTGCCAAATCCACCCGTCGCGCTCGAGGCGCCGTTGCACCTCGCGAGCCGTCTTCGTTCGCACCCGAACAGCATGGTGCGGCGATCAGCCTGAGACGTTGCCGTCAGATTGCCGGCGCGTATTGCCCCGGTCGCGGGGCAACGCGCTACTCGACCGTGACGGTTTTGGCGAGGTTGCGGGGCTGGTCGACGTCTTTGCCTTCGATGTCGGCGATGTGGTAGGCGAGGAGCTGCAGCGGGATCACGTTGACGATCGGCGAGAGCAGCTCTTCGACGCGCGGCACCCACAGGACGTGGTCGGCGAGTGCCGCGGCCTCGTCGTCGCCGTGGTTCGCGACCAGGATGATCGGGGCTTCGCGCGCTTTGGACTCGGCGATGTTCGAGAGGATCTTCTCGCGCACGCGTCCCTCGGTGACGATCCCGACGACCGGTGTCTTCGGGTCGAGCAGTGCGATCGGGCCGTGCTTCATCTCGCCGGCGGCGTAGCCCTCGGCGTGAATGTAGCTGATCTCCTTGAGCTTGAGCGCGCCTTCGAGCGCGGTCGGGAAGTTGACGTAGCGGCCGAGGAACAGCGCCGACCGCGCGCGCCGGATCTTGCGGGCGACCTTCTTCACGTCGTCCGAGGTGTTCAGGACGATGTCGATCGCCGCCGGCAGCAGCTTGGTGCCGTAGGCGATCTCGCGCAACCGCTCGATCGGCGCCGACTTGCGGACGCGCGCGAGGTACAGCGCGAGCAGCACGGCCGCGATCGCTTGGGAGACGTAGGTTTTGGTCGCCGCGACCGAGATCTCGGGGCCGCCGCGCGTGTAGAGCGTCGCGTCGGCCATGCGGCTCAGGTGCGAGCCGACGACGTTGGAGATGCCGATGATCGGCGCGCCTTCTTCTTTCGCGATCTTCACCGCTTCGATCGTGTCGGCGGTCTCGCCCGACTGCGACATCGCGACCGTCAGCGTGCGCGCGTCCATGAACCGGTCGCCATAGCGGAACTCGCTCGCGAGCTCCATCTCGACCGGCAGCTTGCAGAGCGCGCGCATCAGGTACATTCCGACCATCCCGGCGTGGTACGCGGTCCCGCAGCCGGTGATCGAGATCTTGGTCATCGCCCGCAGCACGATCTCGTCGATCTGCAGCTCGCTCGCCAGCTGGACGTCGTGGTTCTCGTCAATGCGCCCGGCCAGCGTCTCCTTGACGACGTTGGGCTGCTCGAAGATCTCTTTGAGCATGAAGTGCTTGAAGCCGGCCTTCTCGGCCGAGGTCGCATCCCACGAAATCTGCTGCACTTCGCGCTCGATCGGGGTGCCGTCGAACGCGGTCAGCGTATAGCCGTCGCTGCCGACGTCGACCACCTCACCCTCTTGCAGGATGACGATCTTCTTCGTGTACTGCAGCATCGCCGGGATATCGGAGGCGACGAACATCTCGTGGTCGCCGAGCCCGACGATCAGCGGCGTCGCGCCGTTGCGGGCGAAGATCAGCCGGCCCGGAGCGTCCGACGAGATCACGCCGAGCGCGAACGCGCCGCGCACCTGCGCCAGCGTCCGGCGCACCGCCTCGACGATGTCGCCGTCGTAGTGCGTTTCGATCAGGTGGGCGAGGACCTCGGTGTCGGTCTCCGAGGTGAAGGTGTGGCCCTCGGCGAGCAACTGGGAGCGCAGCGTCGCGTAGTTCTCGATGATCCCATTGTGGACGACGGCGAATCGCCCGGAGCAATCCATGTGCGGGTGCGCGTTCGCGTCGGAGGGGCGCCCGTGGGTCGCCCAGCGGGTATGCCCGACCCCGGTCGTCCCCTGCAGCGGCTCGCCGTTGAGGAGCCGGGCCGCCAGGTTCGCAAGCTTGCCCTCGGCCTTCGAGCCGGCAAGCTTCCCGTCGGCGTCGATCACGGCGATCCCGGCGGAGTCGTACCCCCGGTACTCCAGCCGCCGCAACGAGTCCATAATGATCGGGACGCTGTCACGCGCCCCGATATAACCGACGATCCCGCACATAGTGGTGACGACCCTCCGTGGCCGGTGTTGGATTCCCCTACCGGGCTCTCACTTGATGCCTTCTTTGGTGCGGTGGTAGGGGATCTTGCCGGAGCGGACTTCGTTGAACGCGGTCGAGACGGGCTTGTTGGGGTTGACGCGGTCGGTGAGCGGGGGCGCACCGTTGTTCAACTGCTTCGCGCGCTTGGTCACGACGTTGACCAACGAGAATTTCGAGTCGACGTGCTTGAGGAGCCCGTCGAGGTCGCCGAATACGCTGTCGCTCATGTGTTAGCTGTCTTCCAATTCTTTTAGACGGTTGTCGGGGACGCGATGGATGCGATACCGTTCGGCTCGCACGATCGCTTCGAGGTCGTCCACCGCTTGGCTGGGGTGGGCTTCTTCGTTGATCACGAGATAGTCGAACCGGCGAATGTAGGTGAACTCGTCGTGCGCGATCTCGAGCCGCGCGGCGATTTGTTCGTTCGTCTCGGTGCGGCGCGCTTCCAAGCGCGAGCGCAGGTACGAGAACTTGTCGGGGACGATGAAGATCAGGACCGCGTCCGGGAACTTCTCCTTGATCGCGAGCGCGCCGTTCACTTCGGGCTTGGACACGATGTCGTAGCCGTCCCGAAGCTTGTCCTCGATGAACGAGCGCGGCATCCCGTACAGGTTGCCGTTGTACTCGCGCCACTCGAGAAATGCGCCCTCCGCGATGCGCCGCCGAAACTCTTCATGGCTCAGGAAGAAGTAGTCGACGTCGTCGCGCTCGCCCGGGCGAGGGGCCCGGGTCGTCGCCGAGACCGAGTACAGGAGACGCTCGTGGCGGGCCTTGAGACCCTCCACCAACGTGTCCTTGCCCGCGCCCGACGGGCCCGACACGACGAATAGGAGTCCGGGCCCGGTCAGAACGTCAACCTCCTCGACGACGGCTCAAACGCGGATAAATACGCAGAAGCCGGGAATGCACCTGCCCTCTTCCTCGAAAGGCCGCCGGGTCGACATTGGTTACCGACTGGATCCTGATTCGCCGCGCCGCCGCGGAGCTCGAGCGCTCGCTGCTCCGCGGCCGCGTCACCGACGCCGGGCTGCTCGACGACGGCCGGGTCGCGCTACGCTTCGGGGGGCTGCGCAAGGGCGCCCCGGCGACGCTGGCGGTCGACGCCTTCGGTTCGCCGCCGGTCGTCACGCTCGACGATGCCGAGCTGGCGGTCGCGACCGACCCGGGCTGGCTGCGGGCGGCCGGGACGGCGCTGCGCGGGATGCGCCTGACCGCGGTCCGCGCCCGGCCCGGCGACCGCGTCCTGGTGCTCGCCTTCGGGGCGGCCTCGCGCTTCGGCGTCGAGACCGAGGCGCGACTCGTCCTGGAGCTGGTGCCGCGCTACGGCAACGTCGTGCTGCTCAACGACCGGCTCGTGGTCGCCGCCGCCAAGCAGTTCTCGCCGGCCGAGAACGAGGCGCGCGCGGTCCAGGTCGGCCTTCCGTACGAGGCGCCGCCCTTGCCGCAGCCGAGCTTGGACGCCGCCGCGTTCGTCGCCGCGCTGGACGCCGCCGCCGACCGGCGCGAGCGGGTCCGCGCGCTCGGGGCGTTCCGGCCGGAGCTGCCGCGGCTGCTGGCGGAATCGCTGCTCGCCGAGGCCGAGGCCGCCGGCGCCGGGAGGGCGGAGATCGCGCAGCGGCTCGACGAGGGTAGCCGAGCGCTGCTGGAACGCGCGGCGGGCGCCGCCGCCGGGGACGGCCCGCTGCACGTGTACCGCGATCCGGCCGGCGCGATCGCGGCCGCGCACCTCGTCCCGCTCGCGCAGTTCGCGGGATTCGCCCACGAGGAAGCGCCGGCCGTCCTGAACCTCTTCGCCGAGGCGCGGAGCGCGACGCTGCGCGGCCGGCGTGGTGACGCCACCGAGCGGCGGCGCGCAACGCTGCTGACGCGAATCGCAAAGCGCCTCCGCGCGACCGAGGGCGAGCTGCACTCCGTTGCGGCGCGGAGCGGCGACGTCGCCGACCGCGACCGCCTGCGTGCCAGCGGCGACGCCCTGTACACGCATGCGCTCGAGGTACCGGCCGGCGCGCTCAGCTACGCACCGCCGACGAACCCGGGTCTCACCATCGCCCTCGACCCGCAGCTCGACGCCAAAGAGAACGCGCGCGCGTACTACGCGCGCTACCGCAAAGTGACCGATGCGTTACCGCACCTCGAACGGCGGACGGCCGTGCTGAGCGCCCGGCGTGACGCGCTCGAGGTGCTGGCGTTCGAAGCGGAGCGTGCCGATCCGCCGACGCTCCCCGAGCTCGAAGCCGATCTCGACGCGCTCGAAGGCCGTACTCCGCAGCGCTCGTCCACGCCGGCCTCCGCGCGCCGGCGCGCGCCGCTGCGCCTCGAACGGCCGTCGGGCGCGCGCATCTACGTCGGCCGCTCGCCGCGCGAGAACGCCGACGTCACGTTCCGCATCGCGCGTCCGGACGATCTGTGGTTCCACGCGCGCGGGATCCCCGGCTCGCATGTCGTGCTGCAGCCCCCGCCCGGCGGTGCGCCGGCCGACGACGATCTCGACGCGGCCGCCGATCTCGCCGCGACGCACAGCAAGGCGAAGCACGCGCCGCGCGTCGAGGTCGACTACACCGAGCGCAAGCACGTGCGCAAGCAGCGCGACGGCGGGCCCGGGCTGGTCTGGTACACCAACGCGCGCACGCGCGTCGGGCGGCCGAACCCCTAGGGAGGCACCGTTTAGGCGGAGAGGCTCGCGCGATAGGCGTGTACTTCTTCCGCTACCCGCGCGTACGCGGCGTCGATCGCGTCGACGGCCTCGCGCGCGCCGGTGAGGTCACCGGTGCGTGCCCGCGCGTCGAGTTCGGTCGCCAGCCGGTACACGACGTTGGCGCCGATGTTCCCCGAGCTGCCCTTGATCCCGTGCGCCGCCCGCGCAACGATCGCGGCGTCGCCGGCGGATAGCCCTTCCTCGAGCGCGCGCCGGTGTTTGCGTCCGGTCTCGAGCGCCATCTCGAGCAGCTCCGCGATCCCCTCGACGTCCTCTTCGAACGCTTCTTCGAGGCGCGAGATGTCGAGGATCGCCCTATCCGGCAACGCCGACTCCGTGCGCGAACCGCTCGACGGCGGCGCGCAGGGCGGCGAGCTGCACCGGCTTCGCGAGATATGCATCCATCCCGGCGGCCAGGCACGCTTCGCGGTCGCCGTCGAGCGCGTTCGCCGTCATCGCGACGATCGGCACGTGCCCGCCGCGCGACGTCTCGGCGCGCCGAATCTCGCGCGTCGCTTCGAAACCGTCGACCTCGGGCATCTGGCAGTCCATCAGCACCAGCGCGTACGCTCCGTGCGCGACCGCGGCGATCGCTTCGCGCCCGTCGTTCACCGCGTGCGCGCGGTACCCGAGCTTCTTCAGCTGCTGGAGCGCGAGCTTGCGGTTCACCGGATTGTCTTCCGCGACCAGGATCAGCACGCCCGTCTCCTCGGCGTCCAGTACGGCACCGGTTGTGACGCGGGCGGCGAGCGGCGCGCTCGTGTTCGCGAGCGCGCCGGCGAGGGCATCGTGCAGCACGGTCTGCCGGATCGGCTTGCGCACGACGGCGACGAAGCTCCGCGAGCGCGGACCGGCGAGCGGCGTGATCTCGTCGTTGCCGGAGAGCAGCACGATCGGCACGTGCTCGAAGCCGGCGACGTTGTGCAGCCGCGCCGCGAGCGCGAGCGCATCGCCGCCGGCCTGCCGGTCGAGGATCACGACGTCGAACGCACCGCGCCCGCGCCGCGCGCCGGCGGCCTTGGCGAGCTCGAGCGCATGCGCGGCGTTGCCCGTGCTCGACGCGAGCGCGCCCCAGGCGAGGAGATACTGATCGACGACTTGACGGGCGACCGCTTCCGAATCGACGACCAGCACCCGCGCGCCGCGCAACGCCTCGCCGCGCTGCGCCTCCGCCGTCTCGGCCGCGCGCTCGAACGGGATCGAGCACCAGAACGTTGACCCGCGGCCCAAGCTGCTGTCGAAACCGATCGTCCCGCCCATCAGCTCGACGATGCGGCGTGAGATCGAGAGCCCCAGCCCCGTGCCGCCGAAACGGCGCCGCGTCGTTTGATCGGCCTGCCGGAACGGTTCGAAAAGCTGATCGGCGGCTTCGTTGGCGATCCCCGGTCCGGTGTCGGTCACCGAGAAGCGCAGCGTGACGGTCCGACCTTCCACGGGACCGTCGGCGCGGTCGACGACCGCGCGCACCGTGACGCTGCCTTGGGCGGTGAACTTCACCGCGTTCCCGAGCAGGTTCAGCAGCACCTGACGGAGCCGGTCGGCATCACCGAGGACGCGACGCGGCACGTCGGGCGCGACGTAGGTCGAGAGCGAGAGCCCCTTCTTCCGGGCGGCGGCCGCCAGGATGTCGGTAGCATTTTCGACCGCGACGACCGGCGCGAACGGGATCGCTTCGAGGTCCATGCGGCCCGCTTCGATCTGCGAGAAATCCAGGATGTCGTTGACGATCGCGAGCAGCGACTCGGCGGAGTCGCGCACGGTCGTCGCGTATTCGCGCGCCTCGTCGGGGAGCGGCGTCTGCAGCATCAGCTCGGACATCCCGACCACCGCGTTGATCGGCGTGCGGATCTCGTGGCTCATCGTGGCGAGGAATTGGGACTTGACGTCGGCGGCTTCGACCGCCCGGTCGTGAGCCGCGCGGATCGCTTCTTCTGCCGCGACGCGCCGGGTGATGTCGCGCAGGATGATGATCGTCTCGCCGAACGCGCGCGTGACGTCGCGCCGCCAGGCGAACTCGACCGGGAAGAGCGTCCCGCGCGCGTCGCGACCGACCGTCTCCACCACGTTCGCCTCGGCGATCGCCGCGATCCCGGCGTAGTCGGGCAGGATCCGCGCGATCGGCGCGCCGGTGAGGTCTTCGGCGACGAACCCGAACAGCACGGCTGCGGCGGGGTTGACCGACGCGACCGCGGCGCGCCCGTCGACCGAGATCAGCGCGTCGGCAACGCCGTCGACGATCCCGCGCAAGCGGCGCTCGCTGGTCGCGACCACCGACGCCAGCCGGTTCGTCTCCGCGAGCAGCACGACGACCAGGAACGTCGTCGCGACCAGTACGTCGACGCGCGAGAGATACCAGCCCAGGCTGTAGCGCGTCCCACCCAGGCCGTTGAGCAGCGCCTCGATCAGCAGCGCGGCGGCCGGCACGGTGAGCCAGGCGTCGAACACGGTCCGCTCGGCGCGGTACTGCAGCAGCAGCAGCGCGCCGCCGGCGAGCAGCGCGACGACGCCGAGCACGACGTAGACACCGATCCGGTAGCTCCCGTCGGGAGCGACGAACGGCAGCACGTCGTCGAAGGTGAAGACGAGATTGATCGCCGCGTACGCCGCGGCGACCGTCGCGAGCACCGCCGCTCCGGCGCGCGCGAGCGAGACGCGCCGCTCGCTGTCGTGCGGCGCGAGGAGCGCATACGCGGCGAACGCCGCCGGCAGTGCCGTATGCCACACGGCCCACAGGTACGTCGACGTGCCGGGAAGTGCGCCGACCATCAGCGCGGTGCTCAGCTCCGGCACGGCCAGGATGTACGGGACGAAGACGATGGCGCTGAACATCGTGCCGCAGGCGAGCACGAGCAGCGAGAGGCGGCGCGAGAGCGCGAACTGGCTGAACAAGATCGCGGTCGTGATCGCCAGCCCCATCAGCACGCCGCCGCCGTAGAGCGTGATGAAGCCCGGATACGGTCCGGGGACCTTCCGGACGACGAAAAGCGACGCTACCGCGAGCGCACCGAGCGATGCGATCGCGACCAGGGCTGCTCGACGCTGGCGCGGTGAAGCCGGCAGCGTCGCAAGGTCGAAAGCCGGGGAGTACACGCTGGTGTTCCGCTTCTCGCCCGGTGGCCTTACGCCCGTCGAAATCGTGCGTTCTGCGCTAAGAATCAGTAACTTTACGCGCGCTCGACGAACATCGCGTCGCCGAACGAAAAGAAACGGTAATGCTGCACGATCGCTTCCTGGTACGCCGAGCGCACGCGGCCGTACCCCGCGAACGCCGCCACGAGCACCAAAAGTGTCGAACGCGGCAGGTGGAAGTTGGTGAGCAGCGCGTCGACGACGCGGAACTCGAAGCCCGGCGTGACGAAGAGGTCCGTCTCGCCCTCACCGGCCGGGACGCTCCCGGTGCGGCGCGCCGCGCCTTCCAGCGCGCGCAGCACGGTCGTCCCGGCTGCGATCACGCGGCGGCCCTCGCGCCGCGCCGCGGCGATCGCGGCGGCGGTTTCGGCGGGGATCGCGTAGCGCTCGGCGTGCATCACGTGATCGTCGACGCTCGCGCCGCTCATCGGCCGGAAGGTGCCGATCCCGACGTCGAGCACCAGCGGCACGGTCACGACGCCGCGCGCGCGTACCGCGCTCAGCACCGCGTCGGTGAAGTGCAGCGACGCGGTCGGGGCGGCGACGCTGCCGCGGACGCGCGCGAACACCGTCTGATAGCGTGCGGCGCGCCAGTCGTCATCGCCCACGCCGGCCCCAACGTACGGCGGCAGCGGCACTTCGCCGCGTTCCTCCAGGAGCATGCCGACGTCGACGTCGTCGTCGAAGCGCACGACGCGCGGACCGTCGGCGAGGACCTCCACGATCGTCGCGCCGGCGTCACCGATCCGCAGCCGCGCTCCGGCGCGCAGCTTCCGCCCCGGCCGCACCAGCGCCAGCCACTCACGCGCCGCCGGGTCGAACGCGGCCTGGGCGCGCGGTCGCAGCAGCAGCAGCTCGGCGCGCGCACCGTTCTCGCGCTCCGCACGCAGCCGGGCGCGGACGACCTGCGTCTCGTTGAGCACCAGCACGTCGCCTGCACGCAACAGCTGCGGAAACGCCGCGAACGTGCGGTGCTCGAACGTGCCGTCCGAGCCGGCGACGAGCAGCCGCGCCGCGTCGCGCTGCGGCGGCGGCTCGAGCGCGATCAGGCCGGCGGGGAGGTCGTAGTCGTATGCCGCGGTCGCGCGCGGCGCGTCGTCGCGCTCGTCCAGCGCCGCTACGACATCGGGACGCGCTGGCGTTCGATATCGAGGAACGTCTGCAGCCGCCGCTGATCGTCCTCACTGATGTCGACAAATTGTACGCCGGCCTGAAACGTGTCGCGTTCCAAGGCCCGCACCCAGCGCACCTCGCCACGCGTCACCAGATGCGGCGCGCGCTTCATCGTGAACGTGTACCGCGTTCCCTGCGGCAGATACTGGTCGGAGATCACCCGCATTCCGGTCGCGCTGATGTCGGCGACCGCACCCCGGAAGAGCGTGAACGAGAGCTTGTCCTCGACGACGACGTCGATGAACCTCCGCAGCCGGATGCTGTCGTCGCCGCGCTTCTCGTCAGCCACCGCTCAGCGACGTCCCCGGAAAATAGAACGCGACGATATCGGCCGCCGACGCACCTGATGCTGCGAAATAGCGCGCGCCCCACTGACAAAGGCCGACCCCATGACCACGGCCCGAGCCTTCGATGACCAGCCGCGGCACGGCCTGCGCCGCGTCGATCCGCACCGTGCGCAGCCACAGGCTGCGCACGACGTCGCTGCCGAGCGCGCGCCGGAACTCACCGACCGGGATCGTAGCGGAGGCCGTTCCGAGCAGCGCGACCCCGCGCGGCCGCCCGCTCGGATCGGCCTCGGTCAGCGCCGTCCCGACCAGCGTCCCGCCGGTGCGCGCGCCGAAGGCCGCGACGGCCCGTTCGAGCGTCACGCTCTGCGACCAGCGGTAGTCCGGCGCCGGCGCGCAGTACGGATCGTCGACGCCGCGCAGATACGGCAGCGGCGCGCCGTTCCAGACGGCGGCCGCATCCGCGGTATGGCCGCCGCAGCACGAAGAATAGAACACCTGCGCCGGACCGCCGCCGTAGAGCAGGGTGCGCCCGCGGGTCGCCTGGATGGCGGCGGTCGCCGCCGGGTGTTCCGCTTCGACGCCGCCCCAGCGCTGATCGGACTCGTCGGCCCGCACGTCCCACGCGCGCGAGAGGCTCCGGCGGCCGAGCGCGTACGTGCGCGCGACGATCGCTTGCGCTTGCAGCGCCGGCGCCGGCCACGAGGGCGGCGCTTCGAGCGGGACCACGCCCTGGAGGTAGAGGTCGACGTCGATCGTCGTCACCAGCGCCATCGCGGCACCGGCCGTCCCGACCGTCGACGGCGCACCGCGCCAGCGCTTGCCGCCGAAGGCGAACGTCCCGTCGGCGGCGACGCGCGGCGTCTCGCCGCGGGTATCGGAGGCGACCAGCACGCGGATCTGCGGCGCGAGCGGATCCCACACGTCCAGGCCGCCGGTCGCGATCGTCGCCGCCGCGCCGACCCCCTTCAGGAACAGCGCGCGCGCGATCACAGCAAGCGCTGCTGCGCGCCTTCGCGCGCGCGCAGCCCGAGATGGGAGAGCGCGGCGGGGGTAGTCTTGCGGCCTTGCGCCGTGCGCTGCACGAAGCCGATCTTCAGCAGGTACGGTTCGACGACGTCTTCGAGCGTCTCCACGTCTTCGGTCAACGTGGCGGCGATCGCGTTGATTCCCACCGGTCCGCCCCCGTACTGGTTGGCGATCGTGTCGAGGTAGGCGCGGTCGAGCCTGTCGAGGCCCCGACCGTCGACGCCTTCGCGCCGCAGCGCCTCGTCGGCGACCTCGGCCGTGATCACGCCGCCCGCGCGCACCTCGGCGAAATCGCGGACGCGGCGCAGCAGCCGGTTCGCGACGCGCGGCGTGCCGCGGCTGCGCGCCGCGATCGTGCGCGCACCGTCAGGCTCCATCGCGATCTCGAGCACGCGCGCGCTCCGCTCGACGATCCGCTGCAGCTCCGCCGGTTCGTAGTACGCCAAGTGGTGCACGATCCCGAACCGGTCGCGCAGCGGCGCGGAGAGCATCCCCGCGCGCGTCGTCGCGCCGACCAGCGTGAAGCGCTTCAGCGGCAGCTTCAGCGTTTTCGCGTACGCGCCGCGGTCGACGACGAAGTCGATCTGGAAGTCCTCCATCGCCGGATAGAGATACTCCTCGACGACCGTTCCCAGCCGGTGGATCTCATCGATGAACAGGACGTCGCCCGTCTCGAGCGAGGTCAGTATCCCGACCAGATCCTTCGGCTTTTCCAGCGTCGGACCCGAGGTAGGGCGCATCGTGCCCGACGTCGCGCGCGCGATCAGGTTCGCCAGCGTCGTCTTCCCGAGCCCCGGCGGCCCCGAGAACAGGACGTGTTCGAGCGGCTCGCCGCGCCGCGCGGCGGCGTCGATCGCGATGCGCAGGTTGTCGACGATCTGCTCCTGCCCGACATAGTCCTCGAACGAGCGGGGCCGGAGCGTCGCACCGTAGACCTCGTCTTCGAGCGAAGCATCCGCCTCGACGATCCGCGATTCGACGTCGTCGCGAGCCGGCTCGGTAGGCCCGACGATCTTTTTGCGGACGGAATCACTCACGGCGCGGCCACCGTGTTGCGCTGGCGGTAGATCTCGGCCAGCAGCGTTTCGGCGTCGGCCACGTGCGGTGCGCGCTCGAGCGTTTCGGCGATCATCGTTTCGGCTTCGGAGCGTTTGTAGGCCAGCTGCAGCAGCACCGCCAGCGCCTCGCCCGCGAAGTCGGGCATCGGCGGGGTGTCGGGGACGACGCGCTGCGGGGCGTCCTGGATGAGCAAGAAGCGCGTGACCTTACCCTGGAGCTTGGCGACGATGTCGCGCGCCTTCTGCTGCCCGATCCCGGGGAGCGTCTTGAGGAAGGCGTGATCGCCTTCGTCGATCGCGCGCGCGATGCGGCCCATCGGCGCCGAGAACGCGCGCGCAGCCGACTTCGGCCCGATCGACGCGACCGAGAGCAGCGCCTCGAAGAACTCGCGTTCGATCGCATTGGTGAACCCGAAGAACGTGTAGCGCCCCGCGTTGCCGTCGAGCGCGAAGTGCGGATAGATCTCCAGCGTCACCTCACCCGCGTCAGGAACTTTGGAGGCGATGCTCGGCGGCAGCACGACGTCGTACGCGAGCCCGCTCGCCTCGACGCGCACGCCCTCGTCCATGCGTTCGAGCACGGTCCCAACGATGCGAGAAAACACTAAGCGAGCCGGGTAGCGCGGGAGCGGCGGGGTGGGAGCACGACGCCGAGCTCGGCGAAACGGTCGCGCTGCGCGTCCACATTTGCGAAGGCGATCGCAAGGGCCAGCGCGTCGCTGACGTCGTCCGGCTGCGGCGGTGCGGAGAGTCCCAGCAGGCGGACGACCATCCCCTTCACCTGTGACTTCGTCGCCGAACCGCTCCCCGCCAGCGCGCGCTTGACCGACGCGTGCGCCAGGTCGTGCACGGCGATGCCGTTCGCGGCCGCCGCGAGCGCGAGGACACCGCGCGCATGCCCCATCAGCACCGCGGTCTGCGGGTGTTCGTACGCGGTCCACAGCTCTTCGAGGACCATGCAGTCCGGGCGCGTCGCGCGAACGACCTCCACCATCGCGTCGTGCAGCTGGACCAGGCGCTGTTCGAGCGGATGCTTCGGATTCGGCTGCAGCACGCCGCCCTCGACCAAACGCAGCGCACCGTCGTGCACTTCGACGACGCCGTAGCCGGTCGTGCGCAGGCCGGGGTCGACGCCGAGGATGCGGCGCGCGCTCATTGGCCGCCGGCGCGCATCACGTGGAGCAGGATCGACTCACCGGGTTTGGCGGGTGCGCCGGCATCGGGCTCGGTACTCACGACCTGGCCGTCCTGGAGCGAGCTGTCCGCCGTGTACGCGATGTTCCCGATCTGATAGCCCTGCGCGATCAGCGCGCGCTTCGCGTCCTCCAGCGACATCCCGCGAACGTCCGGCACGCTGCCCGAGACGCTGATGAAGATCGTCACCGCGGAACCCTTCTTCGCCTGCTTCGGCGGCGCCGGCTGCTGCAAGGTGATCTTCCCGGTCGGATTCGCTGCATCGACCGTATACGCGCGCGTCACGTTGAAACCGGCGGCTTGCAGCGCAGACTGTCCGCTGTCGGCGTCGCTGCCGACGACATCGGGGATCTCGACGGTCGACGCGCCGGTGCTGACCATCACCGAGACCTCGGAGTTGGGCGGGACGATCGTGCCGGGCGGCGGATCTTGTGACGCGATCACGCCGGCCGGTATCGCGTCGTTCTCTTCGCGTTGCGTGACGACGAGGCGCAAGCCGAGCGCCGCCAGCTTCTTGCGCGCGTCGTCTTCGGTCAGCGTGACGAGCGCGGGCGCCGCGATCGGCTTCGCACCCTTCGACACCGTCAGCGTCACGTATGAGTTCTGCAACACGGAAGTCGCGACGGCCGGGTTGACGTCGATCACTTGCTGCGCCGGTGTCTTCGCGCTGTAGGCTTCGACGATTTTCGAGCGCAGCTTAAAATTCTGCAGCGTGCGCTGCGCATCGTCGCGGCTGTAGCCTTTGACGTCGGGGACGTTGACGTGCGGCAGTCCGCCGGAGGCGACCAGGGTGACGAGGTCGCTCGCCGCGAGCATCGTCGCGGCCGGCGGGTCCTGGCGAATGACCTGATCCTTCGGCACGCCCTCACTCTGTTCGTAGGTGACCGTCGAGCGCAGGCCCAGCGCCGCGAGCGCCTGCTGCGCCTGAACCGCGCTCTGGCCTTGGAGATTCGGCACCGCGATCGTCTTGGCCGGGCCGCCCAAGCCACGCAGAGCGAAGAAGCCGATGAGGATCGCGGCGACCAGGAGCCCGCCGTAGATCAGCCAGCGCCGGTCCGGTACCGGTGCGACGTACTCCGGCTCCGCGCCGCCGCGATTCTCGGGACGATCCGGGGCGACCGACCGGCGCGGCGGGGGTTTCGGCGGCGCGACCGCGCCGAACCGCGAGGTCGGTGCATCGCCGAAGCCGTCGGCGTGGGTGACGTTGGGCCGTTCGCGTGCTTCGCGCAGCGCGCTGGCCAGCTCGGTCGCCGACGAAAACCGGTCGGCGGGGTTCTTCCGCAGCAGCCGGCCGACGATCGACGCTACCGCCGGGCTGACACCGGTCGTCGCGGGATCGATCGGCGCCGCCGGTTGCGAGACGTGCTTGAGCGCCACCGCGACCGGATTCTCGCCGCTGAACGGAAGCGCGCCGGTCAGCATCTGGTAGAGGACGACGCCGACCGAGTACAGATCGCTGCGCTCGTCGATGTCGTGGCCTTGCGCCTGTTCGGGCGAGATGTACGCGACGCTGCCCATCACCATCCCGGGCTGCGTGACGCCGATCGTGTTCTCGGAGACCGCGCGCGCGATCCCGAAGTCGCTGAGCTTGACGACGTCGTCCTTGGTGACCAGGATGTTCGCCGGCTTGACGTCGCGGTGCAGCAAACCCTGACGATGCGCGTTCGCGAGCCCGCTCGCGATCTGGATCGCGTAGTCGACGGCGACCGGTTCGGGGAGCACGCGCTCGTCGCGAACGATCTCGCCGAGCGTCGCGCCGTCGACCAGCTCCATCACGATGTAATACGAGTGGTCTTCCTGGCCGAAGTCGTAGACGTTGACGATGTTCGGATGCGAGAGCTTCGCCGCCGACTGCGCCTCGTACGAGAACCGCTTCACGAAATCGTCGTCGCTCGCGTACTGCTCGCGCAACACCTTGATCGCGACCCGGCGCCGCAGCAGCGTATCGGTGCCGACGTAGACGTTCGCCATCCCCCCGTTGCCAAGGGTGCCGTCGATGCGATACCGGTTGTTGAAGATCGTTGGCTGGGTTTGCACGGCGTTGCCGGTTAACTTCGCTGGCGGGCGAGCGCGACCCTTAGGACGTCCCGGGCGATGGGGGCGGCATAGGTTCCGCCGTAGCCGACGTTCTCGACCACGATCGCGACCACGACGCGCGGCGCCTCGGCCGGTGCGAAGGCGACGAACCACGCGTGCGAGCGGCCGTGCGGGTTGGTCGCGGTCCCGGTCTTCCCGGCAACGGTCACGCCGGGGAGCCGAGCGGCCGTCCCGGTTCCGCGCTTGACGACTTGCACCATGAGATCGCGCACCTGATGCGCGGTCTCGGGGGAGATCGGCTGCGCGATCTGTTCCGGATGGGTGGCGATCGCGGTCTCACCGCCGGCGACGAGCCGCACGAGGTACGGCCGCGGCGTCGTGCCGTCGTGCGCGATCGTCGCACCGATCAGCGCCATCCGCATCGGCGTCACCAGCAGCGAAGCCTGGCCGAACCCGAGCTGGGCGAGGATCCCGGAGTACACGTCCTTCTTCGCCGGCAGGCGATCGCGCGTGACCGGGAGATCGAACGCGACCGGCTGCCCGAGCCCCCACCGCGCAGCGTAGTCGAACCACGTGTCGGTGCCGATCTTCAGCGCGATCTGCGCGAAGTCGACGTTCGAGCTCAGCGCGAACGCGCCGGCCAGATCTTGCGTTCCCGTCGTCTCCTCTTCGTCGTTGTGAACGGTGAAGTTGCCGATCTTCAGACCGCCGCTGTCGCTGAACGTCGATTGCGGCGTCACGACCCCCGCGTCGAGCGCGTCGGCCGCGGTCACGATCTTGAAGGTCGAACCGGGGGGGTACAGTCCGGCGGTCGAGCGGTCGAGCAGCGGCGAGGCGGGATCTTTCAGGAGCGCGTTCCAGCGCGCGTCGACCCGGTTCGGATCGTAGCTCGGGATCGACGCGAGCGCGAGTACGGCGCCGGTGCGCGGATCGAGCACGATCCCCGCGGCGCGGGCATGCCGCGAGAGGCCGGCGACGAGCGCGTTTTGGATCGCAAGATCGAGCGTCGTCACCACGTCCGCGCCGCGCGGCGCACCCTGGTTGCCGGCGACGATCCGCATGAGCTGCGACATCGGATCGACCGCGTTCGTGCGCGCCGTGAGGAGCCGGTCGAACGCGTCTTCGAGCCCGGCGGTGCCGTACCGCGCGGATGCGTAGCCGACCACCTGCGCGACCAGCGCACCTTGCGGGTAGACGCGCTTGCCTTCGCGCGTGACCGCCAGCGGCGTGCCGTTCGAAGCCAGGATCGAGCCGCGGCCGGCGGCGCTCTGCGCGTTACGCGGGTTGTACTGGCTCTGAGCCAGCTTCGGCCCGGCAATGACCTGTAACCAGAACTGCCGCAGCGCCAGCAGCACGAACAGCGCAACGAAGATCGCGCCCAACCGCGCAATCGCCCGATCGGTCAAACGGGACCCTCGGTGCTCGGTCCATCATCTTGTTCATCGTTTTTCTGATCTTCGTTCGGTGTGTCGCCGGCGGGGATCGCTGCGGCGCCGCGTTCGCGGAGCAGCGTGTAGCCGCCGCTGGTGCGAACGGCGAGATGCGGGCGCGCCGGGTCGGCGGCGATCGCCTCGTTCAGCAGCCGATGCGCGAGCTCGTCCTCGAGGCCGTCGATCGCGAGCACGGCATCGACGCGGACGTCGTCGAGCAGTGGTCCCGCGACGTACGCGGCGTCGGGGATCGTCTCCCAGAGCCGCTCTTCGTACGGTGCCTCGCGCCACGGACCGCGCTTTCCGAAGACCGTCGCGTGATAGTCCCACGCGCACAGCCGGCGCTCGTTCCACACGAAGTGGTCGCGCACGCAGCTGCGGCGACAGATCGCGCACTGCACGAGCGACTCCGCCGCGTGCGAGAGCGCGTCGAGAACGTCTTCGGGAAGGTCTTCCGGGTTGACGACCACGTCCTCGACGAGCGCTTCCGGGACGGGTGCCGACCAACCGACCCGCGCCAGCAGCTCCAGCTCGCGCAGCGACGAGACGAACGAGCGCTCGTCGGAGGGATCGAAGGTCTGATCGGTCCAGCCGGCCAGGTTGTCGGCGGCGACGCCGACGCGCTGCCAGTTCTCGCCGAGGACGGCGCCGATCGGGGTCCAGGCGAGCGGGACGAGCCAGGCCGTCACCTGCCGGTTCTCCGGGACCAGGCTCGAGGTGAAGGCGAGCGTGCTCGCGTTCCCGCCGAGGACGTACGCCCGCGCCTCGCTCTTGGCCGCTGGTTCGGAACCGTCGGGCATGCTCACCGGCCCGGCGTACGGCGCCGTGCGGTGATGCTCCCGCTATCGGGAAGCCGCCGGCGCGCGTCGTCCGCGAAGACCGCTTGGAAATGCGGGTTCAGTTCGAGCGCACGCCGGTAGCCGTCGCGGGCGGCGCGCGCATCGCCGGATGCGGCTGCATCGCGTTCGTTCAGCGAAGCGAAGATCTGTATCTGCTCGTGCCGGCACCGAGCGGAGGCAGAGACGACACGCTCAGTCCTGTAACGCGACCGTGAACGCACGCTTACAGGCCTGATAACACTCGCAGGCGGAGGCGTTCAGGAGAGCGTGGTCCAGGACCGTCACCGCGCCGCGGCGATAGGTGATCGCCCCCAGCTTCTGCAGCGCATCAGCGGCCTCGGACACACCCGGGCGCCGCACGCCGAGCATGATCGACAAGAACTCGTGCGTGAGCGTGAAGTTGGCGCTGCCGACTCGGTCCTCGGTCATCGAGAGCCACCGGGCGCAGCGCTGGACGATCGAATGCTTGACGTTGCATGCCGCGAACTGCTGCGCGCTGAACAGCGAAGCCATCACGTTGCGGCGCATGAGCCGCGCGAAGTTGATGCTGCTGGACATGCGCGCATCGAACCGCTCGATCGACATCCGGCAGACGGTGCCGCGCACTTGGCAGAACGAGGTTCGTTGCGAGAGCGAGGAGCTCATCGCCGCGCTGGTTTCGACGAAGCCCTCGCTTCCGACGGTGCCGACCTCGACGCTGTCGCCGTTCTTGAGCGTCGCGACGACCGACAGGACCGCATCGATCGGGAAGTCGACGTAGTCCACGATATGTCCGACCGACTGCGTGTGCTGATGCGCCGCGAGGGCGATGATCTCGAGGTCGGCCTCGAGGTCGGCCCGGTCCGCCGGCGGCAACGCGTCGAGCAGGTGGTTACCGCTGGAGTAACTCGTTTTCATGGCCGCCCGAGTCGGGCGGCGGCGAGGGCAGCGTGCTTTGCCCGCATAGGATCAACTCGGATTTCTTCGGCGGATGCCGGGCCCAAGAGCATACCACACCTTTGCGCCGTTCGGTACGGTAGCGGACACAACTCGCCTCGAGCCGGCGAGCGCCGGATTGCCGTACCGAGCCCCCGTCTACGGATACACGAAGCGAGCGCCCGGCACTCGGCGGCCTACGTACGGTAGTGACCCCCTTGAAGAACGTCGTGGCACGCCGATCGGATGTTGGCTGTATACGAGGGGGCGTAGTATACTCGTGAACGAGTATGAGCCCCAAGAAAAAAGCCGATCTCGGCCGGGCGCTGGGAACCCGGCAAGCGTCGATCCTCGAGTTTCTGTGGGCACGTGGCGCGCAGTCGGTCGCTGATCTGCATCGCGGGCTCTCGGAACACGAGGAGCTGGCGTATACGACGGTCTTCACCGAACTGAGCCGGATGCTCAAGAAGGGTCTCGTCGCCAAAGGCAACGAGGGCGGTACGCATCTGGACATGCGCTATCGCGCCGCCGTCACGCGCGAGGGTGTCGTGTCGACCATCGTCGCGCAGACGCTCGGGGGCCTCATCTCCGCGCATGGACCGGCCGCGATCCACGGCTTCGTGGACGCTGTCGCGCACGACGAAACCGCGCTCGCCGAGCTGCGGCGGCTCCTCAACGATCGCTCCCGCAAGAAGCGCTAGCGCCGCGCGGTTCATCCGCGCGCTCTGGCCGATCGTCTTTCTTGTCCCGTTGTCGTGGTGGGCCGACCGAGGCTGTCAATTCGCGGGTGTCGATCCGCTCTACCACACGACGCTCTGGGTTCACGAGCGGCTCGGCTGGTTCGTCGGCGCGCTCGCGGCACTGTCGGCTGCCGTCGTCCTTACGAAGATCGTCGTCGCACGGATACGTTTCATGAAGCTGCAGGCCGTCGCCGAAGCAGTCCCTGCACGCGTTCACGGTGCGATCGAACGTGTATCGGCCTCGCTCGCGGTGCGCGTTCCCACGGTGCTGTACGTCGATCTGACCGCGCCGATCGCAACGACGGTCTTCGGCCGGACCGTCATCGTGTCACGCGGATTTCTCGATCGTCTGGACGACGAGGAACTCGAACTCGTCGTGCGGCACGAGTTCGCCCACGTGCGACGCGGTGACGCCGCGGCGGGTGTCCTGTGGCACCTCGTCTTTGCCGCACTGCTCATTCCGGGGTTCGAAGCGCTCGAACGCCGCTTCCATGCGCGGCGCGAGCGCCTTGCCAACCTCACGGCGGCCGAGGGAAAGGAACAGAGCTACCTCTCGCTGATGAGCCGCATCGCGCCCGGAGCGGACCTTTGCGTCGGCGCCCGGCTCGGTCTCGAAGCCGCTGCCCGACGGCCTGAAGACCGCTGGCTCGTTTGGGTAGCGCCCGTCGCGGTCGTGTGCCTCGCGATCGCGTTGCCGCTCAGCCATCTGGAGTTCCGCCACGATCTCCCGTATCTGCTCTCGCATCACTGCTGACGATCGCGCGGAGGATGAAACCGCCGTTTCGGGTACGGTGTACTACGTCACGTAGTATGCCGACATTCCCATCGAGGCCGAAGTTGTTCTTCACTGGCTCTTGGCTGACCGCCGTGCTGACCGTGGTCTGCGCTGCTCCGGTCGCCGCCGCGCCGACGATGGCGCCCATGCCGGGGATGCCGATGAGTTCCCCCAAGCCGAGCGCGCTTCCGAAGCCGACGAGTTCGGCGTCACCCACGCCGGCGCCGGCCCCACGGATGACGATGGGACCGATGCCCGGCATGCCGACGGCATCTCCCTCGCCGCGGCCGGCGATTGCGCCTTCCCCCACGGCTCCGGGGCAGATGTCGTCGACGACGGACCTGCTGGAGCCCATGAGCCAGGAAGGGTCGGGAACGTCGTGGGTACCCAAGTCGACGCAGATGTTCGGTTGGATGCGCCAAGGTGCTCGCGACCTGCAGATGACGCACGGCGCGGTCTTCCCGCGGTACGTTTCCGCGGGTTCATTGCGCGGCGACCGCCGAGCCGACGCACCGAATTGGCTGATGTTCATGGGCACGCACGCGATCAGCGCGTCCTCGCAGCTCGCATACACGGCGATGGTGAGCGCGGACGCCCTCAGCGAGAACCAGAGCGGCTACCCGCTGCTGTTCCAAACCGGCGAAACCGCGCACGGTGCGCCATTGCACGATCATCAGCATCCGCACGATCTCTTTTCCGAGCTGGCGATCGACTATTCGGCGCGGACCGGGAAGGAATCGTCGGCGTATCTCTATCTCGGCTATCCCGGCGAGCCGGCGCTCGGCCCGACCGCGTTCATGCACCGCCGGATCGCGTACGACATGCCTGAGGCCCCGATCGGGCACCATTGGCAGGATGCCACGCATATCCAGTTCGGTGTCGCGACGGTCGGGTTCGCACCGAGTGAGCGCCTCAAGCTCGAGGCCAGCACCTTCACCGGTCGCGAGCCGAACGAGATCCGGACGAACTTCGACCCCGTTCACCTCGATTCGTACAGTCAGCGTCTGTCGTGGAATCCGAACGACAACGCTTCTGCCGAGGTCTCGTACGCGTTCATCAAGAGCCCTGACGTGACCGACCCGCAGGCGAACCAGCATCGGCTCGTCGCATCGCTGCTGCTGAGCCAGCCCCTCGGGGCGAATCGCAACTGGTACAATGGTTTCGTGTTCGGTCAGAACGTCGAGTCCGGTGGAACGCGCACGAGCTCCTATCTTGCGGAGACGGACTATCAATCGGGCCGGAACACCGTTTTCGCTCGCGTCGAAGTGGGCACCCGGAGTGCGCACGATCTGGTGATTCCCGTGCTGCCGCCGGACCGCGTCTATCCGGTCGGCTCGTATTCCATCGGCGGTGTTCACGACCTCACGCGCAACCCGCTCGCGGCGAACATCGGCATCGGTGCGCAGCTGAGCTTCGGCAGCAAGGACGTCGGCTTGAATCCGTACTACGGCGCGGGGACGCCGATCGGGTACCAATTCTTCATCCGGATGCGGCCTCCCGACATGGCGCATGCGATGGGGAGCATGGCGGGCATGTCGATGGGCGGGCACTGATGCTGCACCTGCGCGGCGCCGTCATTGGCATCGTGGCGCTGCTCGGCATCGTCGTGGGGGCCGTGCTCACCATCGTGTACATGGGCTATGCGCCGATGGCCGCCGATAGCGCTCCGTCGTCGATCGAGTCGAATCTGGCGATGAAGGCGGTCCATGCGCTCTCCGAGCGTCAGATGGGCGAGGTGAGGAACCCTCTGGCCCTCACTGCCGCCAACCTGTCGGCCGGCCTGAAAACGTATCAGCAGAACTGCGTCGTGTGCCACGGCGCAGCGGATGGTCGGAGATCGAACATCGCCGCGGGCTTCTACGTGACCGCGCCCCAGTTCGCGAAAGACGGCACGGAAGACGACCCCGAAGGTGCAACGTACTGGAAGATCCACCACGGCATCCGTTTCACCGCGATGCCGGCATTCATGCACTCGCTCGAAGACGAGCAAATCTGGCAGGTTTCGATGTTTCTCAAGCACATGAACGCTCTGCCGCAGCCGGTCGAAACCGCTTGGAAGGCGACGAAGAGCGTCGGCGGGACGGCCACGGCGACGGCTCCAAGCATGAACATGACCCCATGACGGCGCCGTCCTCCTGATGTTCGTTGCGAAGCTCGGCGAAGCGCTCATGCTGGCGCTCGGCATGGCGTGGCAGGTGGGCTGGAGTCTCATCCTCGGCTTTGCGCTTTCAGGTGCCGTCCAGGCGCTCGTATCCAAAGAACGGATGCAGCGCGCACTCGGCCGTGACGGGATCCGAGAAATCGCACTGGCTACCGGTTTCGGCGCGGCCAGTTCGTCATGTTCGTATGCCAGCGCAGCCCTCAGCAAGACGCTGTTCAAGAAGGGCGCGGCGCTCATTCCCAGCCTCGCGTTCCTCTTTTCATCCACGAACCTCGTCATCGAGCTGGGGATCATTCTCTGGTTGCTGATGGGCTGGCAGTTCACCGCTGCGGAGTGGATCGGCGGAGTCGTGCTCATCGCGATCATGACGGTGCTCGTCAAACTCACGTACCCCAAAGCGCTCGTCGAAGAGGCTCGCCGCCGCGTCGACGAGACGGGCGGCCATGACCACGGGTCGGCGGCAGTCGATGGCGGTTCGCTGATCGCCCGTCTGCGTGACCCCGCGACGCGGGTTGCCATCGCGCAGAACTTCGCGATGGACTTCTCGATGCTTTGGAAAGATCTGCTCGGCGGCTTCTTGATCGCCGGCGTGCTGGCGGCGTTCGTGCCGAACGAAACGTGGAAGGCCCTGTTCCTCAACGGGGCGCCCCAGGGCGTGCAGCTGATCGGCAACGCCGTCGTGGGCCCGCTGATCGCCGTCGTATCGTTTGTGTGTTCCATCGGAAACGTGCCGCTCGCGGCGATTCTGTGGTCGAGCGGGATCTCGTTCGGCGGTGTTCTCGCCTTCTTGTACGCCGACCTCATCGTGCTTCCGCTGTTGGATATTTACCGCAAGTATTACGGCTGGCGAATGATGCTGTACATTTTCGGTGTGTTCTTCGCGACCATGGTGCTCGCCGCCGTCGCGATGGATACGGCGTTCTCGGCACTGCATCTCGTGCCCAAGCCGAACCCCAACATCCGGCATGACCTCGCGATGTTCTCGTTCAACTACACCTTCTGGCTCAACGTCATCTCCATCGGCTTCGGACTCTACTTATGGCGACTGAACGTGAAGCACCCGATGGCATCCGCACACCACGGATGAACCCGAGGTCACGCCGTGATCAGCGCGTAGACGCCGACCAGCGCGACGAACGTACCGCTGAGCACCTCGCCGTACCGTTCGAGCGGCCCGAGCGAGACGCGCTGCAGCCCGGCGATCGCGAAGCACGAGGCGGCCACATACGTCACGATCGTCGCGAGCGCAAACACGCCGGCCATCACGGCGATGAGCCCGAGCCCGTAGGTGGAAGCGGCAAAGAACGCCGGAACGCCCTCGATCATCGGGGATGAGCCGAGGATCAGCACCAGTGCGGTTCGACCGGCTATGGCGTGTTCGTGCTGATGCATGACCGCGGCACCGCCCTCGACGGTATGCCAATCGTCTTGGTGATGCTCGTGCCAGTGCACGTGTTGCGTCGCATCGTCGTGGCGGTGGGCGTGCGCGTGGGCCAAGTACGAATGACCGTGGTCGTGCCCCTCGCGCAGTTCACGCCATCCCGAATACCCGATCCATGCACCGAACGCGATCAGCGCAAGCGCCGCGACGACGCTCACGAGATGACCGTAGCGAACCGCGAGCGTGGCACCGACGGCCCACAGCACGAGGCCGAGAACGAGCGTCGAGGCGACGTGGCCGAAACCGGCGATCGCGGCGGCACGGGCCGTCCGGCCGATCGACCAGCCCTGCTGCCGGCCGATCACGACGATCGGCGCCCAGTGGTCCGGAACGAGCGTATGAAAAACGCCGACCGCGGCCACGGTCGCGACGAGGAGGGTTGAGGTCATGCTGCGGGGTCGTTCCGCATTTGCGGCCGCGGCCCGCCCAGGGCTTGCATGACCTGTAAAATATGCTACTCTTCCTGTAATCACCATTACATCGCGAGGGCGGCCCACTGCACTGGCTCCTGCTGATCAGCACGCTTCCCGGCCAAAACGGTGCCCTGCGGATCAGCGTCTGGCGCGCGCTCAAGGTGCTCGGCGTGGCCAACCTCCGCGACGGCGCCTATGCGCTGCCTGACCGCCCGGAGCTCGCTTCGGCCTTCCGAGATCTCGAACGCGACGTCATCGGGTCGGGCGGATCGGCGTACGTCTTCCGGATTCAGGGCCAATCGGACGACGAGGATGCGAAGCTCCGCGGGCTCTTCGATCGTACCGACGAGTACGGGGAGCTCATCAGGAGCGCCGAGGCGCTCATCACGAAGATCGGCAGCCAACCGGAAGCCGAGATGCGCCGCGCGATCCGGCAAGTGCGTCGCGATGCCGCAGCACTTGAAGCGATCGATTATTTCGGAAACCGCCGGCGTGAGCGCTTGCATGCCATTCTGCAAGAGCTCGACGCATCGGTCGTCCGCGCGTTCTCGCCCGACGAGCCGCGCGCGATCCATGCTTCGATCGAACTGCGCGAGCGGGGCGCCTTTCAACATCGCCGGTGGACGACGCGCCGGCGCCTCTGGGTAGACCGCGTCGCGAGCGCCTGGCTCATTCGCCGATTCATCGACGACGAGCCGACATTTCTTTGGATCGACGACACGGCTCGGTCGCCCGACGACGCCGTCGGTTTCGATTTCGACGGCGCCGCCTTCACGCACGTCGACGGCCTCACCACGTACGAGGTCCTCATCGCCGCCTTCGGACTTGGCGCGGACCAGGCCCTGGGCCGGATCGGCGCGGTGGTGCATTATCTCGACGTGGGTGGCGTGCCGGTCCCTGAGGCCGCGTTTTTCGAAGCGATCCTGTCCGGTCTGCGCGAGAGCTGCGCCGGCGACGATCAACTGCTCGAACGCATGACGAGCGTGCTCGACGCGCTCTACGCGTCATTCACAAACCCCGCGACTCTTGCCTCGAAGTGACGACCGTGTTCGCCGTGCAATCGTGATGCGCGCGGCGATCACCGCGGCACTGGACGTCCCCATCGACGACGACCTGCGGACGGTCACGTGAAACGCGCGGCGCTCCTCGCTGCGGCGCTCGTTGCAATCGCAGGCGTCGCGTACGCCTGGCAGACCGTCGGAGCCGTCGGTCCGGGATTGCCGCTCCGCCTGGTCGGCGACTACCCGCTGACCGGCAATGCGACGAGGTTCGACTATGCGAGCATCGACGCTGCGCGCAAAGCGATCTGGGTCGCACACATGGGCGACGGCTCCGTCGAGGCGTTCGACGTCACGAGCAACCGCGTGACGCTGACGATCCCGATCTCGCCGGCGGCCAGCGTTCGCGGCGTGCTCGCGGCACGCGGCAACGTGTACGCCGCCGCGCAGGGACTCGGCAGCGTCGTCGTCCTGGACGGCCGCGACGGCAAACGGCTCGCGACGGTACCGGCGGGCGACGTCGACGGTCTCGCCTACGATCCCCTGACGCAGCGGATCTTCGTCTCGGACGAAGGCGGCGGGAAGGACACGGTCATCGACGCGCGCACGAACACGCGCGCCGGTGCCGTCGAGCTGGGCGGCGAGGCGGGAAACACGGTGTACGACCCCGTTTCGCATCACATCTTCGTCGGCGTTCAGACCCGCGACGAGCTCGCGGAGATCGACCCGGCCGGGCTGAAGATCATTCGACGGTATTCGCTTCCGGGGTGCAGCTCGGCGCACAGCGTTCTCATCGACGCGGAGCAACGCGCCGCGTACGTCGGATGCCAGCGCAACGTGCGTTTGGTTCGGCTCGACCTGCGTACGGGCCGGGTCGAGGGCTCCGGGAGTACCGGCATCGGCGTCGACGTCCTCGCGCTCGATCCCGGGTTGCACCGCCTCTACGCCGCGTCTGAATCAGGTGTCGTCAGCGTCTATGACGTCGCGGGTCGACGGTTCCAACGCATCGCGCAAGGATTCGTTCACCTCAACGCGCACGTGGTCGCCGTCGACGCCGTAACCCACCGCGTGTACTTTCCACTGCAGAACGTCGGCGGCAAGCCGGTCATGCGGGTGATGCAGCCTCAGTGACTCCGCCCGCGCTGCTCGACCTCGTGCGCTACTTCCTGGTGCTCGGCGCGACCGGCTTCGGCGGACCGGTCGCGCTGGCGAGCGCCATGCGACGGGATCTGGTCGAGCGACGCGGCTGGCTGGACGAAGCGTCCTACGACCGAGGGCTCGCGATCGCGACGGCATGCCCCGGTCCGATGGCGTACCAACTCGGCGTCTACTGCGGCTATGTCACGCACGGCGTGCCCGGCGCGCTCGCCATCGCCGTCGCGTTCGCGCTGCCTCCGTTTGCGATCGTGGTGACGATCGCGGCGCTCTACGAGCGCTTCGCGGGTGCGGGGCTCGTCCGAGGACTCTTCTACGGCATCGGCCCGGTCGTCGTCGCGCTGATCCTGCGAGCAAGCTGGAACCTGGGCCGGAAGACCCTCAAACAAGACTATCCTGCTTGGGCCGTCGCGATCATCGCCGGCGCCGTGACGATCGCGTTGCAACAAGAATTGACGTGGCTGTTCCTGGCTGCCGGCCTGCTCGGTATCGTCGCGTTCGCACCGCGGCCGAAATCGACGCCCAGCGCGCCGGTCGCACCCGAGCCCGATGGGCGAAGACTGCGCGCATCAGGCGCACCCGTGTTGCTCGCCCTCGCGGTGCCGTCATCCGGGCTGGCGTCGTCGCTGTTCTGGTTCTTCCTCAAGACCGGCTTTCTCGTCTTCGGCAGCGGGCTCGTCGTCGTGTCGTTCGTGAAGACCTATGTCGTCGACCAATACCACTGGCTCGACGATCGAACGTTCGTCGATGCCGTCGCGATCGGAATGATATCACCCGGACCGGTCGTCATCACCGCGACCTTCGTGGGGTACGCGGTCGACGGATTCGCCGGTGCGGTGGCGGCGACGCTCGGCATCTTTCTGCCCTCGATCGTCCTCACGGTCGTGGCCACGCCGCTTCTGCTGCGGTTCGGGTCGCATCCGCGCGTCGCCGGCTTCGTGCGCGGCGTGACGGTTGCCGTGGTGGGGGTGCTCGCCGGCACGACCTACCTCATCGGCCGCCCCGTCATCACCGACGCCTTCGGCGCGATCTTGCTGCTCGTCGTGCTCGTCGCGCCGATCGCCCTCAAGCGCGTGCCCGACCAGGCGTACGTCGGGCTCGGGGCGCTCCTCGGCCTGGCCTTGCATCACTGACGCCTCCTAGCCGCGGCGATTCGTCGCGATCATCTCGACGAAGTGCGCCGGCTTAGCCGGAAGAACGCCGGCGATGGCAGCGACGAACAGTTCACGATCGGTCTCGAGCAACGCGCCATTGTGCCGGCGTTCGAAGCCGATCGTTGACGACGGCTTTCCGCTCATTGCACGCCCGCACGGGCTCCCGGAGATATGTGCCGGGTACACTTCGACGTAGTCTGGGAGGGCAAGCAGCTTCTCGTGGAGCGAGCGAAACAGGTCTTTCGCGGCGTTCGCGCCACCGAGGTCGGGCCGGCCGATGTCCCCCACGAACAAGGTGTCACCGGTTAGCACGAACCACGGTTCTCTCGAGCGCGAATGGTCGCTCACGAGAAACGACGTGCTCTCCGGCGTGTGGCCCGGCGTGTGCAACGCGCGGACGATCACGTTTCCGAGCGAGATCTCCGCGTCGTCGTCCAAAGGCGTGAAGGGGAACTCCAGTTCGGCACTGCGATGATAGTAGATCGGCGCGCCGGTGCGTGCGGCGAGCTCGCGTTCTCCGGAGCGATGATCCGCGTGAACGTGCGTGCTCAGGATCGCCTCGATCTTCAGCCCGCGTTCCCGAGCGATTTCGATATATTGAACGACCTCGAACTGAGGATCGACGACCGCGGCGCGGCCTTGGCCGCCTCAACCGAAAACGTACGAGGCGCAACCGGTCTCGGATCGCAGGAGCTGGCGAAAAATCATGACGGTACACCTTGGGACGAGAGCGTGTGAGCGTTGGAAAGCGTCTCGCGCATGCGGACGGCGACGACGGCGCCGGATCCCAGCGTGAGGGCGGCCACGACGGCGATGGCGGCATTTTGTCCGAGCGCCTGCGCGACGATACCGGCGAGGAGAGCGCCGAAAGCGTAGCCCGAGTCTCGCCACAGCCTATAGACGCCGACCGACGATGCTCGAACGAGCGGGTCGACGACGTCGCCGATCGCCGCAAGCAGCGTCGGATATACCATGGCGGTCCCGAGGCCGAGCAGCAGCGCAGCGAGGAACCAAAGTGCGAAATTCACGGGGGTCAGGAAGAGCGCGATCGCGATCGCCTGAAGCCACATGCCGCCGGCGATCATCCACTTGCGGCCGACACGGTCGGAAAGCGCGCCGGTGAAGAGTTGGCAAAGTCCCCACGTGATCGGGTAGGCGGCCGAGAGGATCGCGATTCGTTCGATGACGAGTCCCGCAGCAGCGAAGTGCAACGGGAGCAGTCCCCAGGCCAGGCCGTCGTTGAGGTTGTTCACGAGTCCGGCCTGGCTGATCGCCGACAGCGTTCGGTCTTTCCACGAGACGCGGGCGAATAGCGCCCCGAACGACGTGCCTGGAGCCTGGCGCGGCGACTCCCCCCGCGCCGCCTCGAAGCGTGCGTGTCCATGCGTTTCACGCACGAAAACAATCGAGATGACGAGGGCGACGAACACGGAGATGACGCCCAACGCGAACGGCCACGGGCGCAGCCCGTACGCGGCCGCGATCGCACCGGACAGGTATGCCGCGACGCCGACTGCGAGGTAGCCGGCAAACTCGTTGAGTCCCATGGCAAGGCCGCGCTGCTTGGGGCCGACGAGATCGATTTTCATGACGACCGTCATCGACCAGCACAGGCCTTGATTGATCCCCAGCAGCACGTTGGCGAGAACGATCCAACCCCACGCCGGGGCGTACATCAGCAAGAACGGAACGGGGATGGCGAACAGCCAGCCGGCGACGAGCAGCGGCTTACGACCCGTCCGATCGGCGGTTCGGCCCGCGTACAGATTCGTCAGGGCCTTCGTGAAGCCGAACGTGACGATGAAGGACAGCACGGCGGTTTCCGACGCGAGCCCGAATACGCGCTGACCGACCAGCGGCAGCACGTCCCGCTCGATCCCAACCATCGAGCCGACGAACGCGTTGACCGCGACGAGCAGCCAGAACTGGGTCGCATTGGCCGCAAGCCCGAGGCGAATGCGGCCCGCGGCGTCAGCTGACAAGTTCGATCTCACCGCCCGCGGCCATCCATTCAGCGGGTCCGAGCGCGAGACGAGTCGCGTGTAGGCCCTGCTCGCGAAGCAATGCGACCGCTTCGTCGGCGAAGACGCAGTACGGCCCCCGGCAGTACACGACGTAGCGCGGGGCAGGCGGGAGTGCGACGTTGCCGGTGCGCAGCGCCTCGATCGGGACGCTGAATGCGCCGGGCAGATGTGCCGCTTCGTATTCCTCGCGCGGGCGAGCGTCCAGCAGGGCGGTGTGCTCGTCCGCGAGAGCGCTGCGCGCCGCCGCGAATGTCGCTAGGCCCGGCTCGCGAGGACCGAAGTACGATTTCTCGGCATCCCTGATCGACGCGTCAATAGCCTCGGCGATGGAACGGAGTTCGACCAGCATCCGGTACACCGCTGGGCCTGTCGCCCGGTAGTGCGCGAACGTTCCGCGGCGCTCCACGGCAACGAGACCGCACCGCGCCAGGATCTGAAGGTGTTGCGACGCGTTAGCCACCGTGACGCCAGCCTCGGCGGCGAGGTCCTGGACGGTGCGTGGCCGCTGTGAAACGAGATCCAGCAATTCGAGCCGATGCCGGTTTGCCAGCGCGGCCGGGACCCGTGCGACGGCCCCGTAGACGGCATCCTTGAACCGGCGCTTCCGTCTCGACGAGGCAAGGCGCTCAAGCATATTCAAGATATTACTTGAATATCGCCGGGAGCCCTGCTAGGTGCCGCGATGATCGCCCGTCAGGGGTCCTGAGCTACTTCACGTCGGCTTTCACCGAAAGCTTCCCGGTCTTCGTACCGGCCTTCGCACGAATATCGAACCCCCACTGTGTTGCGTAGTTCACGTTGGTTTGCGCCGAGTACGTGCCGTCACCGTTGTCCGCGGCCGTTAGCGTCGGGCCGGTCATCGACATGCTCGGCCGGCGTCGCGCGCTCGTCGCTGGCATACCGCAGCAAGATCGTGTCGTGGCGTACGCCGTCGGGGTTGAAGTACTCGGTCGTCAGGCCTCCGTGCGTCGCGTAGTATGCCTGCAGCGTGACGTCATCCGGGGCGAGCCCCAATTGCGCGGCACGCGTCCGGTCGACGGCGATGACGTCTTGCGGTTGCAGCATGCTCGAGGACGACGCGACCTGAACCATGCCGGGAATCGTCTTGGCCACCGCGGCGACCTGCCCGCCGAGCCGCTCCACCGTCGCGACCTGCGGCCCCGTCACGAGCAGCTCGACCGGCGCGTCGTTGCTCGCCATGACGTCGGACCCCATCTCCTTGAGCGCGAGCCGCCGCAGGCCGGGCAAACGGCGCGAGAGCGCGCACTGCGAGCCAGGCCAGCGTCGGTACGACGATGAGCGCGCATGCAGACGTGAGCAGCGCGGGGCTCGACATACACGCCGCCAGGAAGGCCTGGAGGTTCGTTCACGTGGCCCGCGCCTTTCGCCGTTCATCGATGAGCGCCTCGAACTCCGCGATCGCATTCTCGTCGTCGAGTAATTGGTCCACGATGTGTGCGAACAGCGGGTGTCGATGGTTGCGAAGGAGCGGGTCTACGACCCGGCCCACGGCACGGCGCGCGAACTCCTCGCGTGAGAGCGCCGGAACGAACTCGTTCTGCTTGCCGGCGGGCCGCTTGCGCAGATGCCCCTTCTCGTGCAGGTTCGCCATGACGTTCTTGATCGTCGAGTAGCTCCCAGCCCGGACCCCGAGACGCTCGCGTTGCTCCAGCACGTCGCCCACGGACACCCAGCGGCCGAGCGACCAAACGGCTTCCATGATCTCGCTCTCCAGCGGACCAAGCACGAAGTCGAAACCGACGCCGGTCCGAGAGGTCATGTGCAAAGCAGCTTAGCAGGACGAGCCGCGACGATCAAGCCGAGCGGGTTCCCCTCGGCACGATTGCGCGTCGAGCGATCTGTATTGACATTCGCCGATTCAGACGATAGGATCGAAACATGTCGATACAGCGGTGCTGCCCCCCAGCTGACGTCGATCGGACGGACCGGACCTCGGACGCGGCGCTCTTCAAGGCGCTCGGAGACCCCCACCGCCTCGCCATGATCGCGACGATGGCACGCACCGACGACGACGTCTGCGTCTGCGACTTCACGAACGCGCTGCCGCTCGAACAGCCGACGGTCTCGCACCACCTTCGGATCCTGCGCGAAGCGGCGCTCGTGACGTGCGAACGCCGCGGTACCTGGGTCTACTACCGCCTCGCCGCGGATGCGCGCCGCCGCATCGACGCCGCACTCGCCTCCCTGATTCCGGAAAAGGCCGCCGCATGAAGATGCACCTCAACCTCGCGACGCGCGATCTCGATGCGAGCGTCGCCTTCTACGCGACATTGCTCGGTTCGCAGCCGGCGAAAAAGCTCGCCGACTATGCCTTGTTCATCACCGAGCAGCCGGGACTCGAGCTGGCACTCGACCTCGACGCAGACGCCGGCGCCGCGCTCGGCCAGCACTTCGGGATCGTCGTCGAATCCGCCGAAGACGTCGACGCGCAAATCGCGCGACTCGACGCGGCCGGCTACGCGACGAAGATCGAACGCGAGGAGACGTGCTGCTACGCGAACCAGACCAAGGTCTGGGCGAGCGACCCGGAGGGCCGGCGATGGGAAACCTACGTCGTCCATGAGGACACCGAAGAGCGCGACGCCGAGAATACATGTTGCGCCTGAATCCGCTGGGTGCGCTGCTGCGGCTGCGTATGGCGCTCGGCTACGTTCCGAACCTGGAGTGGTTCCGGGCCGGCTTGACGCGCGCCGTCGTGCTGGACCGCGCGAAAGCGCATATGGCGATCGCCGAGCTCGAACGCTGCCTGCTCCTTCGCCGCAACGGGTCGCGCGAACGGCGCTTCGGCCGACTACGCCGGTGAACGCGCGGCCGGTCATCGCGGAATTCGTCGGAACGGCGTTCTTGCTCGCCGCGATCGTCGGGTCGGGGATCATGGCCGAGCGCCTGAGCGGCGGGAATTCCGGGCTGGCTCTGCTCGCGAACGCGATTGCGACGGGTGGCGCGCTCATCGCCCTCATCCTCGCGTTCGGACCGGTCTCAGGGGCTCATTTCAACCCCGTCGTCACCCTCGCCGACGCATGGCAAGGCGGCATCGCTTGGTCATCGGTGCTGCCGTACGTCGCCGCCCAGGTTCTCGGCGCGCTGTTCGGGACTGCGCTCGCGAACGGAATGTTCGGCCTGCCGCCGCTCTTCGCATCGCATCACGCGCGCAGCGGAACGCCGCTGGTCGCGAGCGAGTTCGTCGCCACGTTCGGACTGCTCGCGGTCATCTGGGGCTGCGTTCGCTCGCACGCATCCGCCGCGCCCTACGCGGTCGCTGCGTATATCGTCGCCGCGTACTGGTTCACGCCATCCACGTCGTTCGCAAACCCCGCGGTGACGATCGCGCGCTCCCTCACCGACACGTTCGCCGGGATCCGACCGGTCGACACGGCGCCGTTCATCGTCGCCCAGCTGCTGGGGGGACTCGCAGCGACAGCCCTCTTCGCCTATCTCAACCCGGCCGCTGCCGCGAATGCGCGGACGGTTCTCGTTCCGCATCCGGAGGCAACGTCGTGAGTTCCGCGCCACATCGGAAGCCGTTCGTGTTGTTCGTCTGCCGCCACAACACCGGGCGCTCTCAGATGGCGGAAGCGTATCTGCGCCACTTCGTGGGCGATCGCGTCGATGTCGCGTCTGCGGGAACCACCGCTGCCGCAGCGCCTGATCCCGGCGTCGTGGCGGTCATGTCCGAGGACGGTATCGATATCAGTGCCGCGAAGCCAAAGCTTCTCGCAGACGACCAGATCGCGCGCGCGGACCGCATCATCACGATGGGCTGCGATGTCGAAGGCGTTCCGAGGATCGACGACGATTGGGGCCTGCCCGATCCGAAAGGTCAGGCGCCGGAGCGGTTGCGGGAAATTCGCGACCGCGTCCGGGAAAAGGCGAGGGCATTGGCCGCAACGTTCACTGCGCCTCGCGACTAGACGCCGCCCGTTCGGAGCTTCGGCGCGGATTCGAGGACGAGCGCGCGCACGTAGGGATCGTCGGACGCTTCGAGGCTTGCGACCGTGCCGGAATGGACGACCCGGCCGGATCCCAGCACGATCGCGTTTCGACAGACGGTGGCGTCCGCGAGCGACGACGTTGCGAGGATCACGTCACAGTTCGTCCGGTCGGCGTACGACCGGACCAGCGCGCGCAACGCCGGCCGCGCGTCGGCGTCGACGTTCGCGAACGGTTCGTCGAGCAGCAGCGCTCGCGGCTCGACCGCCAGCGCGCGGGCCAGCGCCAACCGTTGCCGCTGCCCCGTCGACAGCGTGCGCGCGTCGTGTTCGCTCACCTCCGACAGGCCGACCTCGCTCAGCGCCCGGGCAGCGCGCTCGCGCGCGGTCGCGGGCGGAACGCCGAGAGCCTCACACACGATCGCGACGTTCCACATCGCGCTGCCGCGCAGCACCGCAGGACGGGCGAAGACCGCGGCGGTTCTCGGCGGTCGCTGCACGACTCCGCTCGCCGGAATCAACCCTTGAAGCGCGAGGAGCAGGGTCGTCTTTCCGGCGCCGTTCGGGCCGAGCAGCACGGTCCCGCGGTCGTCGGCCTCGAAAACCGGGACCTCGAGCGTGAAGGCGCCGCGAACCGCGACGAGATCGCGCGCGCTTACGCCCATCGGCGTTGCAGCGCAAGCGCGACACCGGCCGCGACGGCCATGACCCCCAGCAGCACCGCAACGTACGAGAAGGCGACGTCGAACTGCGCCTTCCCCACCGCGAGCATCGTCGCCGTCGTCAGGACGCGCGTCTGTCCTTCGATGTTGCCGCCGGTCATCTGCGCAGCGCCGACCTCCGCAATCGCGCGCCCGAACCCCGCCAGCAGCGCCGCCGCGATCGCCGGCGCGACCTCGCGCGCGAGCAGCGTGAAGCGCCGGCGCGCGGGGACCCCGAGCGCGGCGAGCTGCATCGGCAGCGTCTGGTCGGATGCGCGCAACGCGACGATGACCAGGATGCCGATCAGCGGCAGGACGATGATCGTCTGCGCAAGCGCCATCGCGGCCGGCGTGTACAGGAGATCCCACCGGCCCAGTGGCCCGCTCCGCCAGAACGCGAACGCGATCGCGAGCCCGACCGCGACCGGCGGCAGGCCGAGCCCCGCGGTGAAGACCGCGAGCAGCGCGGTGCGCAGAGCCGAGCGGCCGTGCACGATCCAGAGTGCACCGGGAACGGCGAACAAGGCGGCGGCGAGCGTCGCGATCGCGGAGACCGCGATCGAGAGCGCCGCGACGCCGATCACGTTACGGCCCTTTGCCCGCGTCCGGGGTGAACAGCGCTCGCCCGAAGCGCGCTTGTCCGTAGTTCGCGATGATCCGCTGTCCCTCGGGCGACGTAACGAACGCCGCGAACGCGCGGCCGCCGGGTTCGTTCGAAACGTGGCCGGCGATCGGTGCGACGACGATGACGTGATAGACGTTCTGCAAGTCGCTCGCGTCCTCGACCAGCGGGACGAGCGACAATGTCGCTCGCTGGGACAGGTACGTCCCGTCGTCGCTCAGCGTGTAAGCTGCCTTTTGCGAAGCGATGTGGAGCGCGTCGGCCATGCCGCCGCCGGTCTTGACGTACCACGGCCCCGACGGAACCACGCCCGCCGCTTTCCAGAGCGCGAGCTCTTTGATGTTCGTGCCCGAGTCGTCCCCGCGCGAGACGAACGCCGCCGCGGCCCGCGCGATCGTCGCGAACGCCGCGCGGGCGTTCGGCGAGCCCTTGACGCGGGCTGGGTCACTCGCCGGTCCGACGACGATGAACGCGTTGTGCATCACCAGGGCTCGCGACTCGCCGCGGCCTTTCGCCATGTACGCATCCTCGGCGCCCGGTGCATGCACGAGCAGCACGTCGGCGTCGCCGCGGTCTCCCATCGCGAGGGCGGCGCCCGTACCGACCGCGATCGTCTTTACCTGGAATCCCGAGGCTTTCTCGAATGCCGGCACGAGGACGTCGAGCAAGCCCGTGTCCTGGGTGCTCGTCGTCGTCGCCAAGATGACCGCGGGCGCCGCGTTCGCCGCCGTTGCCGCGAAGGTGAACGCGGCGAGTATCGCGATCGCGGTAAGCCGCCGCATCCTCAACCGGCCAACGTTACGCGAGCTTGCCGGTGTACGACTCCATCAGATCCCAGGCGGTGTTTCCGAACTCCGCCTTCCAGCGCTTGTAGTAGTCGCTGAGCTTGGCCTTCATCGTCGCACGGTCGGCGGGGCTGAGCGTGTTCACCGCCATCCCTTGCGAGGTCAGCTTGCCGATCAGCGTGTCGTTGAGCTTCATCACGTCGATGCGCTGGCGGTCGGTGAACTTCGAGGCATTGCGTGTAACCACGCCCTGCACGTCGCCCGGGAGCTTGTTCCACCACTCCGCTTCGGCGAGGAGCCAGTAGCCGCCCCACATGTGGCTGCTCAAGCTCAGGTTCTTCTGCACTTCGAAGAACCGCGCGAACTCGATGTTCGCCAGCGGGTTCTCCTGGCCGTCGACGACGCGCGTCTGCAGCGCCGTGTAGAGCTCGCTGAAGTTCAGCGGCGTCGGCGCGGCGCCGATCGACTTGAAGACGTCGAGCGCCATGCGGCTGTTCGGCGTGCGAATCTTGAAGCCGGCCAGATCGTCGGCTCGGCGGATCGGCTTGGTGCTGGTCGTGATCTGGCGCATCCCGTTCTCCCAGATCTTGTCGAACGCGTGGATCCCCTTCGCCGCGATCTCGCCGCGCACGTACGCACCCAGCTTGCCGTCGAACGCACGGAACGCGGTGCCGGAATCGGCGAACGCGTACCCGACGCTCTGGATCGCCGCGATCGGGACGACGCCTTCGAGAATCCCGCCGTCGAGCGTCATGACTTGGAGCGCACCCGCTCGGAGCTGCTGCAGCATCGCCGTGTCGCCGCCGAGCTGATTGTTCGGGAAGACCGTGACGTCGAGCCGCCCGTTGGTCTCCTTGCGGACGGCGTCCCACAGGTCTTTCATCGCGACGCTCAGGGGATGGTCGACCGGTTGATTCGTGCCGGCCTTGCCGGTGAAGTCGGCAGCCCGCGCCGGCGCACGGACGAATCCGACCGTCGCGAACGCTGCGGCGGACGCCGTGATGAACGCACTGCGCTTCGTACCGATCATGCCTGCCTCCGGGAAAGACGCTGCCAGGAGACGAGGAGTAGGCTACGGCGACTCGGCAATCCTTTCGGATGGCTTCCGCTCAACCACCGCTGGCCGGCGTACGCGTCGTCGAGGTCGGCAACTTCATGGCCGTGCCGTTCTGCGGGATGCAGCTCGCCGATCTCGGCGCCGAGGTCGTAAAGGTCGAGAATCCGAACGGCGGCGATCTGACCCGCGCGGCCGGGCCGTTTCTGCACGGCGAGAGCTCGAGCTTCGTGCGGCTCAACCGCAACAAGCGCAGCCTCGCGCTCGACTTGAAGACCCCGGCGGGGAAGGCGCTGTTCCGGCGACTCGTCGGGAGCGCCGACGTTCTGATCGAGAACCTGCGGCCCGGCACGATGGACGACCTCGGGCTCGGCTACGAAGCGCTCGCGGGGGAGTCACCGCAGCTGATCTATCTGGCGGCGACCGGGTTCGGCAGCGACGGCCCCTACGCACAGCTCGCCGGGCTCGACATCATCGCACAGGCGATGTCGGGGCTGATGAGCATCACCGGCGAGCCCGGCGCGCCGCCGGTGAAGGTGGGCGTCCCGATCGCCGACCTCACTTGCGCGCTCTACGCGACGATCGCGGTCCTTGCCGCGCTGCGCGCGCGCGACCGCGATGGACGCGGTCAGTTCATCGACGTGTCGCTGCTCGAATCGGCGGTCTCGCTCGGGGTCTGGGAAGCAGGCCGCTACTTCGCGACCGGCGAGATCCCGTCGCCCTCCGGCTCCGCGCATCAGGCGATCGCGCCGTATCAGGCGGTGCGCGCCGCCGACGGCTGGTTCACCTTCGGCGCCAACTCGCAGGCGCATTGGCTGCGCTGCTGCGCCGTCTTCGGACTCGAGAGACTGGCGGCGGACGCCCGCTTCGCCGCCAACGAAACGCGGCTTGCAAATCGCAACGCGCTGATCGCGCAGATCGAAGCGGTCACACGCACGCAACCCGCGGCGCACTGGACGGCTGCGCTCGGCGCAGCCGGGATCCCATGCGGCCCGATCCTCACCTTCGACCGCGTCTTCGACGATCCGCACTTGGCGGCGCGCCGGTTCTTCGTCGACGCGCCGCACCCCACGCTGGGCCAGGTGCGCCAGATCGGCTCGCCGATGCGATTCTCTTCGACGCCTGCACAGATGACCTCCGCCGGCCCGCTGCTCGGCGGCGACTCCGCGGCGGTTCTGCGCGCGATCGGCGTCTCGGACGAGGAGCTGGCGGGGCTGCTGCGCGACGGCATCACGGTGCAGGCATGATCCGCGTCGAGCGGCGCGAGCGCGGCATCGCGTGGGTCGTGATCGACCGGCCGCAAGCGCGCAACGCGATGACGTTCGCGATGTGGGCGCGCCTGCGCGAGATCGCCGTCGACCTCGCTGGCGACGCCGCGCTGCGCGCCGTCGTGATCACCGGCGCCGGCGACGCCGCCTTCGTGGCCGGGACCGACATCGCCGAGTTCCGCGCGTTTCGCGGCGCCGAAGACGGCGTCGCCTACGAAGGACGAATGCACGCCGTCGTCGATGCGCTGGAGTCGATCCCCGTGCCGATGATCGCCGCGATCGCCGGTGCGTGCACCGGCGGCGGCGTCAGCATCGCGGCGGCCTGCGATCTCCGGATCGGCGCGAACGGAACGCGGATCGGCGTCCCGATCGCGCGCACGCTGGGGAACTGCATCTCGCTGCGCAACGTCGCGCGGGTCGCCGAGCTGATCGGCCTCGACAAGGTCAAGGCCCTGCTGCTCACCGGCGTGCTGCTCGACGCCGGCGACGCGCACCGCCTCGGCTTTCTGAACGAGGTCGTCGCGGACGTCCGCGTGCTGCATGCGCGCGCGCAGGAGCAGGCCGAGGCGATCGCGGCGCTGGCGCCGCTGACGCTGCGCGCGAGCAAGGAGATGGCGCGCCGGCTCCGCGCTTCCGGACCGCTCCCGGACGACGAAGATCTCATTCGCCTCTGCTACGGGAGCGCCGATTTCCGCGAAGGGCTCACGGCGTTCCTCGACAAGCGCCCGCCGCGCTGGAGCGGTGAGTAGCGTTTAGCCCTATCCGTGCGCGGCGATCGCCGCCGCGTGCCGCCGGATCGCCGGGTCCTCCGCCCCGTAGCGCAGCGCTTTTGCGATCGCGTTGCGCGCGAGCGCCCAGCGGCCGGAGCGGGCCGCGGTCCAGGCCAGCGTGTCCTCGGCGTAGATGTCGTCGCGCACGCTGAGCTCGCGGCGCGCCACTGCGAACGCATGCTCGAGGCGCACGCCGTGGTCGGCCTCCCACATCGCGACCAGACGATCGTTCACGTGCAGCGCATCGCCGATCCGCGCGACGGCGAGCAGCTCGTCACGGGTCGCGGCCGCATCGACGAGCTCACCGCGCGCGGCCTGCGCGTCGGCGAGCAATCCCAGCGCCTCGGGGTTGGGCTGAACGGCGACCGCGCGTCGCGCTACCGACTCGGCGGCGGATGCATCGCCGCGCGCGAGCGCGATGCGCGCCGCGATCGTCAGTGCCCGCAGATGGCCGGGAAATATCGCCAGCGCCTCCTGCGCCGCGCGATCGGCGGCGACGGTGTCGCCGGCTTCGAGCGCGAGCTCGGCGGCGCGGGCATGGAGCCACGCCCGGCGCTCCGCGGGCGTGTCGTAAATGTCGTCCGCGCGCTCCATCGCGCGCGCGACCAGCGCCCGCGCGTGCGCGAGCCGGCCGGTCTCCTCGTCGAGGCGCGCCGTCACGACGTCGAACGCCGGATCGCCTTGGTTCGCGCGGGCGATCTTCCGCGCACCGTCGACGTCGCCGAGCTCCAACTCGAGCCCAGCCGCTTCCGCCGCCAAGCCCGGGTCGTCGCGGCGCCGTTCCCTGGCGTGCGCGATCGCCGCCTTCGCCTCGCGGAAGCGGTGGAGCGTGAGCAGCGCACCGGCGAGCGCCGCCTCGCCCGCGACGTTGCCGCGCGGCTGCGCCGCGAGCGAGATCCGTGCCGCATGTTCGGCGCGCAGCACGTCGCCCAGATCGCCGCGTTCCCGGTAGCGCTGCAGGTATTCGGCTGAGAGCATGCGCGGCGTCAGCATGTCGCCGCGCACGTGCCCGGCACGCGTCTCGAGAAAGGCGATGTTCGCGTCGCGGACGCGCCAGTCGGGTTTCACCGGCGCGGCATGCGCGGACGCCGGCGCGGCGGCCATCATCCGCGCGAGGGCGGACGGCCACGCCGCGAACGCACCGAGTGCGCCCGCAGCGATGACCGCCGCCGCGAAGGGCTGGAGCCTAATGGGGGACTCCGACGTACGGGAAGACCGCCGGCGTGACGTTGTCCTGCGCGTTCTTCTGCGCGACGTTGTCGGTCGTCAGGCACGGCGACTGTTTCCCGTCGTCCGGCACGAGGCCGAGCGCGGTCAGCGTGTTTCCGAACACCGCGCCGAGCGAGATGTCGATCACGTCGTCGGGGAGGCCGCGGCCGCCGAACGTGCCGCCGGTCGCGCCGCCGGTCTCGACGCCGAGATAGGCCGCCGGTGCGGGTTTGGAGAGATCGGCCGTGATCTCGTCCGGGATCAGGATCGCCTGCAGCGTCGCCGCGTGCGCGGCGTCGCGTCCGGCGACGGCGGTCGTGAACGACCCGATCTCCTGGTACAGCGTTTGGCCGGAGACCGGCGCCTGCCACGGCGACGTCTTGTTCGTACCGTCGTGGTTGGCGAACTGCTGGAACAGCTCTTTCACCGCGGGCCGCCCGAGGCGTTCGATCTGTTGAAACTGGGCGTTCGCGCCGCTGTTGCCCGAGGGAACGGAGGTCGAGCCGCCGTTGCAGCTCGACGTGCAGAGCACGACGGCGTAGACCGCGACGAAGCTGATGATGGATTGCCGCATGCTCTCTCCTACGTTCCGCTGACGGTGCTGGTGGTCGCCCAGAGATGAATGATCTGTGAACCCGACGCCGGAGCGATCAGCGACTTCGGGGCCTCGATGACGATCGAGAGCACGTTGAACGAGTTGCTCGAGAGCGCGTCGACCGGAGTCCCCTGCACGCAGGCCGCGAAGGCGCCCGCCGGCGCGGGAAACTTGAACGAGAACGGTGCTTTCGGCGCCGCGCCCGCCGTCTGATAGTTGCGATCCGGCAGGAAGCTGAAGAACTGGAACAGGTCGAAGAAAAACGGGTCGGCACGCGGTCCTGCGAACACGCGCATCCCGTTGCCGAGCGCCGCGGCGCCGGTCGCGTTGAAGGCGACCGTTCCGGCCAGCGGACCGCGCACCGAGACCGTTCCCGCAACCGGCGCGAACGGTCCGAAGACCGCGACCGTCTGGGCCGGACCGGCATCGAGCGCCTGAACCTGGATCGCCATATCTTCCTGACCGGCGGCCGCGCCGTGCGCGATCTTGAACTGATACAGCACCGCCGGATCGAGGGCGGCTTGCGAAGCGTTCGCCGGGGTCAACAGCGGGCTGACGTCCATCTGCAGCACGACGTTGGCCGGGTTGTCGCCGGCCGGATAGACGAACACGTCGGTGATGTCGGCAGCGGGTCGCGCGACGACCGTCGGTGAGTCCTGATGATCCGACCCGCGGACCGGCAGCACGTTGTACAGGACGGCGGTGAGGACCAGCGCGAGCGCGGCTATGCCGCTGCCGAACGCGCCGGAGCGTGATGTCATGATGCGATTCTCCTCGGTGGGGCGGGAGAGACGCGTAAAGGTTGCGTCTACAGCGTAGACGGATTCGCGCGCGCTTTGGATTGCGCGTCGCCGCGCGTGCCGACGAACAGATACGTGAAGACCGCGAGCAGTGCGAACACGAGCGCGGCGCTGACGGTAAGATCCGCCACGGGTGACTTCCAGCCGAGCAGTTGCGCGAGCTCGTACGCGGCGACGATGACGGCGAGTACCGTCACGGCGGCGATCCATACGCGCATGATCGCAGGCAAGCGGTCGGAGCGGAACGAGATCAGGCGGTGCACGAGCACGGAGTCGAGCGTGTCGGTGCAGATCATCCCGACCGAGAACATCGCGCCGACGATTAGCGCGCCGCCGATCCCATGCCCCGCACCGAACGCCGCCGCGTACGCCGCGATCTGGCTCGAGGTCTCGAACCCGAAGCCGAACAGCAGCCCGATCGGGACGGCGAGCAGCGCGCTCGATCCCTCACGCAGGCGTTTCGGGAGCAGCGCTGTCTTCGCACCGGCGACGCGCGTCCCGCCCATGCGCAGCGTGCGGACGTTCATCGCGGCGACGGCGAGCAGGACGACGATCGACACCCAGGTACCGATCCGCTCGATCGCGTCGCCGTGCTCGGCGAACCGCGTGCCGAGCAATCCGACCAGCGCCGAGATCGCGAGCACCATCACGGCGTGGCCGCCGGCGAAGAACGTGCCGACGAAACGGCTCAGCAGCGGCGTCTTCACGTACGCGTTCCGCGTCACGTTGTCGATCGCCGCGAGATGGTCCGGGTCCGCGCCGTGGCGCAGCCCGAGGACGAAGACGGTGAACGCGCTCAGGAAGATCACGCGCCGGACTCCGCCGGACCCTTATGCTGATGCCAGGCGAGCGCATAGCCGACGATCGCGAGCAGCACGAGGCCGGAGACGACCGCGACCGGCACGTCGAACCCCTGCGCGGCGAAACCCTGCCCGACCATCACCGAGCCGATCGTCGCGATGACGAACGCCGTGATCAGCGGCGCGAAGTGCGCGACGCGGTCGAACTGCGGGCGCGCGACGAGCCACGCGGCGCTGCGAACGACGGCGATCCCGAGTACGGTCAGGACCGCAGCCAGCCCGATGCTGAACGCGACGATCAGCGCCAGGCCGTAGCCGACGCGGTGCAGCGCGATGGCGGCCAGCAGCACGACGAGCGCCGCGGGACACGGCGCGATGTTCCCGCTGGCAGCGGCGAGGACCGCGCTGCGAAACGTCAGCGGCGCAGTCCCGGGGATCGCATGCGCCTTGGCGTGTTCCTCGTCGTCCAGGTGCTCGTGTGCGTCGCCGGCAGCGTGAACGTGATCGTGCGCATGCGGGTGCGCGTGCTGGTGGACGTGTCGGTGCGCGTGGGCGAACGGTAGGCGGCGGCGAACTTCGGCGGCGAGCGCGCGGCCGCCGACGATCGTCACCACGATTCCGGAGAGCAGCGTGATCCAGGGATAGACCTGCTCGGGGACGATCCATTGCGTCGCGGCGAGAACGACTAGCCCGAGGGCGATCACCCCGGCGGTGTGGGCGACCGTCAGCGCGGTCGCGAGGATGAGCGCTTGCCGCGTGGTCGCGCGCGCACCGACCAGCGAGACGGCGAGCAGCGTCTTGCCGTGGCCCGGCTCGAGCGCGTGGAGTGCACCGAGCGCGATCGCGAGCAGCAGCGCGCCGATGACGATCAGCGGATCGCCGGCACCCTTGGCCAGCGCGTCGGAGAGCGGGTTCGAGCGCGCCAGCGAGGGGCTCGCCGCGGCCGGCGTGCCGGCGTCTTCGCCGGCGCTCGGATCGACCGTGATCGCGCCGGCGGCGTCGATCCGCGCGGCGATCGCCGTCCGCGCGCGCGGTGAGCCGATCAGCGCGCTCGGATACGAGCGCAGCTCACCGGTCGGCTCCTGCGTCGTGCCGGTGACGACGTCGCGCCAGCCGAGCCGCCCCGCTTCGGTGCGATCGCGATAGGTCAGGCGATGCGCGCCGGAGCCGATCGTCGCCGCGTAGTTCAGCGTCGCATAGAGGGTCGGCAGCCCGCCGGCACCCGGACGCTCGACCACGTGCGACGCGCCCGGCACGAGTGCGACCTCGCGCCCGTCGACGCTCAGCTCGAGCAGGGGTGCGATCTCGCGCGCGTGGGCGGCCGCCCAGCGGTCGAGCGCGGCGCGCGGGGGCGTGCCGTGCGCATCGAGCGACCGGTCCAGCGTGAACGCGGGGATCTCCGCTAGATCGAGCACGTAGCGTGCGTGCAGCACGCCGCGCTCGACCGTGATGCGCGTCAGGTGGTTGACCGTGAAGTTTCCGAGCGGATGCGCCGCCGCCGGACCCGCGAGTGCGAGGACGGCGACGACTACGACCCCGGCCAACCGGAGCAGACGTCGCATGGTGATCCTTTTTCGGGGTCGGGCGGTACTGACCGCTCAACGATCCCCACCGATCCCCGGATTGCGACGTGGGAGCGCCTGCTTAGCCGCCGCCGGTTCCGCCGGGGATCGAGACCGCCGACTGGATGAACTCGCGCCAGGCGGCGTCGACCTGTTCGGCGGTGAGCGCATGCGAGAGGTTGGGACCCGAGCCCTTCTTCATCATCTCCATCGAGATGGGCTTGCAGACCATCCCGGTCTTCGCCGCGTCCATCATCATCACGTTGGGCTTCTCCTTGGCGGTCGCCGGGCGGCAGACCATCGTCGCCATCTTCTGCGCGGCCGTCGCGTCGTGGCCCATGGCATCGTCGGCCATCGCCAGGCCGGGCATCGCGAGCGCCGCAGCGGCGAGCGCGGCGAAGAACAGAGTCTTCTTCATTCGTGGTTCTCCTCCGAAATCGGACGCGTGCTTGCGCCCTGCACCACGGTAGCGCAACCGCCGCAGCCGCGCGGTAAGGCTCCTTACGGTGTATACTCGGCTCATGGAGATCGCCGGGATTCGCGTGTCGTGGCGGTGGGTCGTGCTCGTGCTGCGCGGCCTGCTGGCGATCGCGGCCGGGATCGCGGCGTTCGAGATCTCACCGGCCGCCGCCAAGACGATGCTCGCGGTCTACTTTGCCGCGGACGGTCTGCTCGCGCTCGTGCTTGCGGCCCGGCTGCACATCCCGCTCGGCTCGCGTCTGCTGGTCGCCGCGGACGGGATCGTCGGCGTCGTCGTCGCCGTGCTGCTCGTGACCTACGTGACCGGGACGCCGCTGCTGATCCTGATCGTCGCACTCTGGGCGATCGGGACCGGCGTGCTCGAATTCATCGCCGCCGTCTTCATCCCGCGCATCTCCGCGCTCTCGTGGGGGATCGCGCTGGTCGGCGTCGCGTCGTGCGCGATCGGGATCACGATGATCGACTGGACGAACCTCGCCGAGATCGGACTGCTCTACTTCTTCGCGGCGTATGCGATCGTCGCAGGGCTGCTGTTCATCGCGCTCGGCATCATCGTCGCTCGCGCGCTCGGCACCGCACGCCCGCGCGAGGGCGTCGAGAGCTGAACGCGCGGGCGCTCCGCTACCACACCGTCATCGCGCCGGCGAAGAGCGAGCCGAGCTCTTCTTCACCGACGTGCAGCGGTGCGTTCGCGAGCAGGCGCTGCTGCGCGAACGCACCGGCAACCAGCCGCGGGAGGTCGGAATCGCCGTAGCCGAGCGCGCGCAGACCGTTCGGCATCCCGGTCGCCCGCATCAACCGGCCCAGTGCCGCGGCGAGCGCGTCGCCGATCTCGTCATCGTGCTTGGTGCGCTCGGCCCCGAGCAGCATCGCGATACGCCGGTGTTTCTCTGGTGCCGAGGACGCGGTGAACCGCGCGACCGACGGCGCGGAGACGATCACCGACATCCCGTGCGGCACCATCGCGTGGTCCGCGTCGTACTCCGGCGGGCGGTAGCCGTGCACGAGCCCGGCGACGGCGTACGCCATCCCGTGCGGCACGTGGACCCCGGCGTTGCCGAAGCCGATCCCGGCGAGGGTCGCCGCGTACATCACCGCCCCGCGCGCCTCGTCGTCGCCGGCGTCGTGGACCGCGCGCTCGAGGTGCTCCCCGAGGAGTCGCAGCGCCTCGGCGCACGCAAGGTCGCTGTACGGGTTCGCGCCCTGCGAAAGCGGGCGCGCGAGCGGGCTCGCGGGACGCGGCCGCTCGGTGTACGGGCGCGCGGTGTAGGACTCGAGTGCGTGCGCGAGCACGTCGAAGCCGCTCGACGCGACGACGGTTCCGGGCAGCGTGCGCGTCGCGTCGGGATCGACGATGCCGAGCGTCGGGCGCAGCCGCCGCGAGGCGATCCCCGTTTTCACCTCGTGTGCCTCGAAATCGAAGATCGCGATCCCCGTGCACTCGCTCCCGGTTCCGGAGGTCGTCGGGCAGGCGATGTGCGGCGCGAGCGGACCCGGGACCGGCGCGCCCTCACCGAGCGGCGCGTTGACGTAGCGCTCGAACGGTGCCGGATAGGTCGCGTAGAGGTTCGCGGCCTTCGCGGTGTCGATCACCGAGCCGCCGCCGACCGAGACATAGCCGTCGACCTTCGCGCCCTGCGCGAACGCGGCGGCCTCTCGGAACGACGCGTCGGTCGGTTCGATCCGCACGCGGTCGAACTCGGCGACGTCGACGCCTGCCGCGCGCAGCGAGCGCCTCGCACGCTCGACGAACTCGAGCTTCGCGAGGCGCGGGTCGGTGAACAGCGCGACGCGCCGCAGCCCCGCCGCGGCGGCTTCGGCGCCGACCTCGTCGATCGCACCGCGCCCGAACTTCACCCGTGGGGCCTCGACCTCGAGGATCGTTTCGTGCTCGTGCGGGGCTGGTTGCATCGTGGGGAGAAGTCCCGCTTGTGGCCGAGCCGATCCTTTCGACGCGCGACGTCGCCAAAGTCTACGCGGGGTTCACCGCGCTCGACGGCGTCTCGCTCGACGTCGCCGAGGGGACGATCCACGCGATCATCGGCCCGAACGGCGCCGGCAAGACGACGCTCTTCAACGTGCTCTCCGGTTTCGCGCCGGCGACGCGCGGCAGCGTCCGCTTCGCGGGGACCGAGATCGCCCAGTTGGACCCCGCAGCGATCGCGCGGATGGGGATGGTGCGCAGCTTCCAGATCAACAGCATCTTTCCGCACATGACGGTGCTCGACAACGTGAAGATCGCGCTGCAAGCGCGCACGCCGCTCTCGCGCCGGATCTTGGCCTCACCGAGCGTGACCGCCGTCCTCGACGATCCCGCCCGCGCGGCGCTCGACGCGGTCGGGCTCGACGACGAGCGCGAGCGGGTCGCGGTGAACCTGCCGTACGGGAAGAAACGATCGCTCGAGCTGGCGATCGCGCTCTCGCAGGACCCGCGCGTCCTGCTGCTCGACGAGCCGACCGCCGGGATGGGCGTCGAGGACATCGACCGCGTCGTCGAGCTGGTGAAGCGTATCGCGCCCGGTCGCACGATCGTCCTGGTAGAACACAACCTGCGCGTCGTCGCCGACCTGTGCGACCGCGTGACCGTGATGACGCGCGGCAAGGTGCTGGTCGAGGGAACGTACGACGAGGTGCGCAACGACGTGCGCGTGCAGACCGCCTACCTCGGCGGCGGGACCCATTGATGCTGGCGCTGCGCGACGTCCACGCGTACTACGGCGAGTCGCACGTCCTGCGCGGCATGACGCTCACCGTCGAGAGCGGCGAGGTCGCGACGCTGGTCGGCCGCAACGGCGTCGGCAAGACGACGACCCTGCGCACGATCATGGGGATCGTGGCTGCGCGCCAGGGAGCGATCGAGCTCGACGGCACCTCGCTCGTCGGGATGCCGTCCGACCGCATCGCGCGGCGCGGACTCGGCTATGTCCCCGAGGAGCGCGGCATCCTCTCGACGCTGAGCGTCTACGAGAACCTGACGCTCGCGCCGGTGATCGGCCGCAGCGGCTGGACCGTCGAGCGCATCTTCGATGCGTTTCCCAACCTCAAGGAGCGCGCGAAAGCCGGCGGGACGACGCTCTCGGGCGGCGAGCAGCAGATGCTCGCGATCGCGCGCGTGTTGCGCTCCGGTGCGCGTACCGTGCTCCTCGACGAACCGACCGAGGGGCTCGCCCCGGTGATCGTCGAGCGCATCGGTGAACTGATCCGGGCGATGAAGGCCGACGGGATCACGGTGCTGCTGGTCGAGCAGAACGTGCGCTTCGCGACCGGCGTCGCCGACCGCCATCACGTCGTCGTCCACGGCCACGTCGAGCAGACGCTCGAGAACCGCGAGGTGATCGCCCGCGAAAAAGAGCTCCTCGACTTGCTCGGGGTCTGACCGCGTGGCGACGATCGCGATCACCGGTTCTTCCGGCACGATCGGCAACCGGCTGTGCGCGGACCTCGCGCGCGATCACCAGCTCGTGCGCATCGACCTCCGCGACGCGGACGTGACCGCGGACGTGCAGGATCTCGCCGCGCTCGAGCGCGCCTTCGGCGGCTGCGAGACCGTGATCCACCTCGCGGGCGTGGTCAGCGTCGAGGCGTCGTGGGAAGACGTCGCCGGTCCGAACATCGCCGGAACCTACAACGCCTTCGAGGCCGCGCGGCGGGCCGGCGTCAAGCGCGTGATCTTCGCCAGCTCGAACCACGCGGTCGGGATGCACGAGGTCGAGAATTTGCCCGCGATCTACGAGCCGGGCTTCGGCCTGGTCGTCCGCACCGACACGCCGTACCGCCCCGACTCGCTGTACGGCGTCTGGAAGGCGTTCGGCGAAACGCTCGGGCGCTATTACAGCGACAACCACGGGATGCAGGTGACCTGCGTGCGCATCGGGTCGATCACCCCGCAGGACGATCCGCGCGACCCGAGCGTCGCCGCGAGCTCGGGCTGGCTGCCGCTCACCGCCGCGCAAAAGTTCGCGCGCTACGCGGCGACCTGGATGTCGCACCGCGACTTCGCACGCCTCGTCCGCGCGATCCTCGCGCGCGACGTCCCGTACGCTGTCATCTACGGCGTCGGCGACAACGCCACACGTTTCTGGGACCTCGAACCCGGCCGCGCCATCTTCGGCTTCTGGCCTTTGGACGGCGTCAAGCAACGGTCCGTGCTACAATAGACCATGACGAAGAAACGGTCCGTTGAAGTGAGCCGCACGTACACGCCGAGCGGCCGGACGGTGATCGTCGACGGTATTCCGGCGGTCACCGTGACGGTCGATGACGCAACCGACACCGTGCTCGAGCCGTCGGTGAGCGAACGCGTGCAGACGCTGGTCGCGCGGGCGTTACGCGCCGATCCTGCTGCCGAGCTACGCATCACGTACTCCGGCGTCGATCACGACTGACCTTCTTCCTCGGGCGTAGTCAGTGATACGCGCGACAACGCGCTGCGCTAGCGGTCAGCTCTTCGTACCCTTGCTGCGGGTCGCGAGGAGCTCGCCGACGATGCCGCGGCGGAACAGCAGGACGCAGAGCGCGAAGATCGTGCCCATCACGATGTTCGTCTTGTCTCCGATCGCGGTCTTCGACACGAAGAAGTCGAGCGACTCGAAGAGCCCCGCGCCGACGATCGGGCCGAAGACGGTGCCGATCCCGCCGAGCAGCGTCATCATCACGACCTTGCCGCTCGTATGCCAATCGACGCCGTCGAGCCCGGACAGCCGGTTGCCGATCGCGAAGAGCACGCCGGCGAGGCCCGCCAGCGTCCCCGAGAGGACGAACGTGACGAGCTTGTAGCGGTCGACCCGGAAGCCGAGGGCGACCGCGCGCTGCTCGTTCTCGCGCATCGCGTGCAGCACCGCGCCGAACGGCGAGCGCACGACGCGCACGACGACAGCCGTTCCGAGGGCCGCGATCACGAGCACGGCGTAATAGAAGGCGATGTCGTTTTCGAGCGGCAGCCCGAAGAGCGTCCCGCGGCCGTTGAGCTGGATCCCGTTCTCCCCGCCGGTCCAGAAGCCGAGCTGGTAGACGAAAAAATATTGCAGTTGCGCGAGCGCCAATGTGATCATCGCGAAGTAGATCCCCTGGCGCCGGATCGCGATCGTCCCGACGACGAGCGCCAGGACCGCGGCGTAGGCGACTGCCGCGAGGACGGCGACCGGCAGCGGCACGTGGGCCTTCGCGAGCAGGATCGTCGCGACGTACCCTGCGCCGCCCCAGAACAGGGCGTGGCCGAACGAGAGCAGCCCCGTGAAGCCGAGCAGCAGGTCGAACGCCACGGCGAACAGCGCATAGGCGACGATGTCGATCGCGAGCACCGGATAGACGAGCTTCGGCAGCGCGACGAACGCGATCAGAAGCGCGATCGCGACGAGCGCGCCGCGCCGCGTGCCGAGGAGTGCCGTCGTCATTTCGCGGCCGCGGCGCTGCCGAACAGCCCGCTCGGACGCACGAGCAGGACGAGGATCATCAGCAGGAAGATCAGCGTATCGTTGAACGCCGGGAAGACCAGCGCGCCGAGCGTTTGCAGGAGTCCGAGCGCGAATCCCGTCACGATCGATCCGCCGATCGAGCCGAGGCCGCCGATCACGACGATCGCAAAGGTGTTGATGATGACCTTGTCACCCATCGTCGGCTCGACATTCTGGTTCGGTGCGGCGAGGACGCCGCCTAGCGCCGCCAGCGCGACCCCGGCCGCGAACGTGATCGAGACGAGCCTGCGCGTGTCGATGCCGAGTGCGCGCACCAGGACGGGCGCCTCCGTCGCGGCGCGAATGCGCGCGCCGACCGGCGTCCGTTCGAGCACGTACCACACCGCGACGCACACGACGGCCGCGACGCAGATGACGAAGAGGCGGTAGGCGGGGAACGGCGCAAAGCCAAGGTTGACGATTCCGTCGAGGCCGGGCGGCGGCGGGTACGGTGAGCCCACGGCTCCGGCGACGATGCGCACCGCGTCCTCGGCGATCAGCACGAGCGCGAACGTGAAGAGCAGCCCGTACAGCGGATCGAGGCCGTAGAGCCGGCGCAGGAACACGACCTCGATCAGCAGCCCGAACGCGCCGACCACGACCGGTGCGACGAACAGCATCACGTAGAACGGCGGCACCGGCCCGAGGTGGATCAGTTGGCTGCCGTAGTACGCGACGAACGCGCCCAGCATGAACATCGCGCCGTGCGCGAAGTTCACGATGCGCAGCATTCCGAAGATGACGCTCAGGCCGAGCGCCAACAGGGCGAAGTACGCCCCGTTGACGAGGCCGTTGAAAGCCTGGGTGAGGAGGTAGTCCGCGCTCAGGCTACCAGTCCTTCTTGCACGTGGACTGGCTCTCGGGGCGGAACGCGCGGCCCGGCGGGATCGTCTGGACGATCTTGAACCACGCGTGCGGCTCCTTGATCTGTTCCTTCGGGATCACGTCGACGACGTACATCTCGTGGATCACGCGGTGGTCGCGGCCGCGCCACTCACCGCCCTTGGCGTAGAAGTCGTTGAACTGACGGTTGTCGAGGTAGCCCTGCACCTTGTCGGCGTCGGCCGTGCCGACGGCTTTGACGGCGTTCAGCCACTGCGTCGCAGCGGAGTAATCCGCAGCCTGGATGTCGGTCGGGCGCAAACCGTTCATCCGCTTCGCGTACTTGTCGGCCCACTTGCGCGCGGCGGCGTCCTCGTTCCAGTACCAGGACGTCGTGATGCGCGAGCCGGCGAAGACGTCGGGGAGTGCGTCGACGTCGCTCAGGAAGAGCAGGCCGACCGCGACCTTCATCGCCTTGTCGACGCCGAACTGCTTCACTTGCTTCATCGAGTTGACGGTATCGGTACCGGCATTGAAGAGACCGAGCACCTGCGCGCCCGAGTTCTTCGCCTTGAGCAGGTACGACGAGAAGTCGGTCGTCGCCGGGAACGGATACAAGTCGGAGCCCTGCATCTTGCCGCCCTTGCGCTCGATCGCAGCGGTGAAGTCGGCGAGCATCTGGGTTCCGAACGCGTAGTTGGGGACGATCGCGTACCAGGTCTTGCCGTTCGACTGCGCGGCGACGTTCGCGCCGGTCGACGCGGCGAGCGCGTAGGTGTCGTACGCGTAGTGATACGTGTAACGGTTGCAGCTCGCACCGGTGAGCGCGGACGACGCGCCGCCGGTGACGATCGCGAGCTTGTGCTTCTCCTTCGCGACGCCGGCGACTGCGAGTGCGACCGCCGAGTTCGTCATGTCCAGCGCGAGCTCGGCCCCGCTGTCGTACGCTTCGCGCGCTTTGATCGCAGCGTCGGGCCCGTTGTTGCGATGGTCGATTCCGACGACCTCGACCGTCCGGCCCAGGACCTTCCCGCCGAAGTCTTCGACGGCCATCTTGGTCGCCTCGACCGCGCCCGCACCGGCGAGCGCTGCGTACTGTCCGGACATGTCGGTGATGACCGCGATCTTGATCGGGCCGGTATCGGCGGCACGAACGGGCGGCGCCGGAAACGACGAAACGAGCAATGCCAGCGCCAGCGCTGCCGGGAGCGAACGGGAAACGCGCATCGGGCCAACCTCAGTAGTAAGGCGGGGTGGGTGACGAGAGTCCCCCCGACGTTACCCACCGCGGGCTTCGTTCCTTCGGGTCTCCGAACGAATCAGGGGTTTCCGGGGAACGGTTCGCGGTTTCGGGAACGAAGGTCGACGATGACGCGACCGATCGAAGACTACGCGCTGATCGGCGACACGCGCACGGCGGCGCTGGTCTGCCGCGACGGCTCGATCGACTGGCTCTGCCTGCCGCGCTTCGATTCCGGCGCGTGCTTCGCGGCGCTGGTCGGCGACCCGGAGAACGGCACGTGGACGCTGACGCCTCAGGGACATGCCACGACGATCCGGCGCGCCTACCGCGAGGACAGCATGATCCTCGAGACGGTCTACGATCTCGAAGACGGCGGCCGGGTGAAGGTCGTCGACGCGATGCTGCCCGGGAGCGACGTCCCGCGGGTGGTCCGGATGGTCATCGGCGAGGCCGGCCGCGTGGCGATGCGCTCGCAGATGCGGATCCGCTTCGACTACGGACAGGTCGTGCCGTGGATCCACCGCGCGTCGGGGACCGTGGTCGCCGTCGCCGGACCGGATGCTCTCGCGCTCTACGCCGACGTCCCGCTGCGGGGCGAGGAGCTCTCGACCGTCGCCGAGTTCTGGGTCGGCCCCGGCGAGCGCGTCGGCATGGAGGCGGCGTACTTCCCCTCGTACCGTCAGCAGCCCGGACCCTCCGACGTGATGACGGCGCTGCGCCATGCCGACGTCTTCTGGCGCGAGTGGGCGCGAACGTGCCGCTACGACGGGCCGTACCGAAACATGGTCGTTCGGTCGCTCCTCACGCTGAAGGCGCTGACCGATGCACGAACCGGTGCGGTGCTGGCCGCGCCGACCACGTCGCTTCCCGAACAGATCGGCGGCGTGCGCAACTGGGACTACCGATACTGCTGGCTGCGCGACGCAACGTTCGTGCTGGTCGCGCTCCTGAACGCAGGCTACGAGGAAGAAGCGTTCGCGTGGCGCGGCTGGCTGCTGCGCGCGGTCGCCGGCAATCCCGACCAGTTGCAGATTCTCTACGGTTTGCGCGGCGAACGGCGCATCCCCGAGTTCGAGGTGCCGTGGCTGCGCGGCTACGCCGACTCGCGGCCCGTGCGGATCGGAAACGCCGCGGCCGAGCAGCTCCAGCTCGACGTGTACGGCGAGGTCGCCGACGTGATGTACCAGTCGCATCGCGCCGGCCTCGCCCCCGATGCCGATGAGTGGTCGCTGGCGACCGCCGTCGTCGAGGCGGTCGAGAAGCGCTGGTCGGAACCGGACCGCGGGCTCTGGGAAGTGCGCGGCCCGGCTCGGCCGTTCGTGCATTCGAAAGTGCTCGCGTGGGTCGCACTCGACCGCGCGATCTCGACGATCGAACGTTTCGGCATGGAGGGCCCGATCGACCGCTGGCGAGCGTTGCGCGCGCAGATCCACGACGAGGTGTGTACGCGCGGCTACGATCCCAAGCGCGAGACGTTCACGCAGTCGTACGGCTCGCAAGAGATCGACGCGGCGACGCTGCTGATCCCGCTGGTCGGCTTTCTGCCGCCCGAGGATCCGCGCGTGAAGGGCACCGTGCGCGCCGTCGAGCGCGAGCTGATGGTCGACGGCTTCGTGAAGCGCTACACGCAGCCGTCGCTCGCGACCGACGGGCTCCCGCCCGGCGAAGGCGCGTTCTACGCCTGCGGCTTCTGGCTCGCCGACAACTACGTTCTGCAAAAAAGGAAGAAAGACGCCGCGAAGCTCTTCGAGCGGCTGATCGGCACCGCGAACGACGTCGGGCTGCTCTCCGAGGAATACGACGTCGTCGGAAAACGGTTGGTCGGCAACTTTCCGCAGGCGTTCTCGCACGTCGGCTTGGTGAACACCGCTTTCAACTTGGCCGGCGATTCGAAGCCGGCCGACCAGCGGCGCGGCGAGGCGGAGGTGCCGAGTCCCGAGTAACGCGGCATAGCGCGTTCGCGCGCAGGGCACCGGATCGGTCGTAGCACCAATCATGGAGGAGCCCGTGCCGAACACCGCACCGCATGAGGCCGAACGCGGTTTCACGCTGATCGAGCTGATGATCGTCGTCGCGATCATCGCGATCCTGGCCGGGATTCTGATCCCGAATTTCGTGAACGCACGCTCGCAGGCGCAGACCGCCGCTTGCGAGTCGAACCTGCGCGCGATCGCGACCGCGCTCGAGCTCTACTACGCCGACAACCAAGTCTACCCGACGGCGGCTGGTGCCGCCGTGCAGCCCGCGCTGCTCACCGCGAACGGCGTCGCGTACCTGAACAACACGCCGAAGGATCCCGCCGCGCAGAGCGCGGTCGCGACGTATTCGCTCACGACCACGCAGGCGACCGGCGGGAGTGCCGCGAGCTATACGATCACCTGCCCCGGCGTGCACGTGGGGTCGACGCTGACGAAGATTCCGCTCGCCGGCGGCGCGAGCGGAACGGTCTGCGGCCCGAGCTGCACGGCGACGAAGCTGGAATACACGGCCGGTCAGGGCCTGCAGGTCGCACCGTGATCGATCTGCTCGGCGAAGGGATGCACGCGATCGCAATGCGCTCCGTGCTCGCGTACCCGTTCGTGTTCGCCGCGGGCGCGGCGACCGGGATCGGACCGTGCGCGGCCCCGCGTTACGTCGCCGTCGCGGCGCTCGCCGGCGCGACGTCCCGGCCGTGGACCGTCCTGGCACCGTTCGGCGCAGGTCTCGCCGGCGCGTACGCCGTGCTGGGGCTCGCGACCGGAACGCTGGCGGCGCTGTGGTCGGCGTCGCGCGCGGTCTATCTTGCACTCGCGATCGCGCTGGCGGTGAGCGCGCTCGCGACGCTGATGCGCGACGGCACGCGCTCGCACGGCGCCTGCACGACGAGGCGCGCCGCGGCCCCCGCGCGTGCGAGCACCGGCGGCGTGTTTCTCCTCGGCGCGTCGAGCGCGTTCGTCGTCGCGCCGTGCTGCACGCCGGCGATCGCGGCGATCGCCGGGCTCACCGTCACCAGCGGGCACGTGGCGGACGGCGCGGCCCTGCTGGCGGCGTTCGGATGCGGCCATGCGCTCCCCGTGCTCGCGACCGGCGCACTCGCGTCGCGTCTCACCATGATCGTGCGGCGACTCGACGCAGCCGGGGCAACGGCGGTCGTCGGCGGCGGGCTGATGCTCGCGCTTGCCGGCTACTACGGTATCCTGGCGTGAAACCGATCTCCGCCGTGCGGCGTTTCGCGCTTGCGCTCACCGGCGTCGCGTGCGCCGCGCTGCTCTTTCGCGGCGCGATCGTCGACGGGCTCGTGACGCGCGGCGACGACATGCTGCGTGCCGGCGACACTTCCGGCGCGGTGCGGTACTACGGCCGCGCGGCCGCGCTGGATTCGCGGTCCGCGCCGGCGGCGGACCGGCTCGCGTTCACGCTGCTGATGCGCCGTCAGCCCGGCGATGCGCGCGCCGCGTTCGCCGCGGCAGACGCGGCACTGCGCGCGCATGCCGCCGACGCGGCGTTGCTCGCGGACCGGGCCTTCGCCGGAGTGCGCCTCGGCCACTGGCGCTCGGCCGAACGAGACTTCAGCGACGCCGCGCACGCGGCGCGTGACCCGCGTTACGCGCACCTCGCCGCCCGGATGGCCGAGCGTGCGCACGACGAAAAGGCGATGCGCGCGCACCTGCTCGCCGCACTTGCGCTCGATCGGACCTATTCTCCGGCGCGCGCGCTGCTGACGAGGAGCGGCCGGTGAGCGCGCTGCCGGCGTTGACGGCGCTGGTCGGGGTCTGCGTCGCGGCGGCGTACGACGCGCGCACTGGGTTCATCCCCGACCGGCTCACCTGCGCGACCACGCTTCTCGCGCTGGGCCTGGCCGCTGCGAGCGGCGTCGCTGCTGCCGCGTGCCAGGGTGCGTGCGCGGTCGGCGGCGCCCTGCTGGCGCTTCATCTCCTCACCCGGGGTCGCGGCCTGGGGCTCGGCGACGTCAAGCTGGGCACGGCGATCGGCGCCGGACTCGGCTTCCGTGCGGGCGCGCTCGCGCTCGTCGTCGCGTTCGGCGCCGGCGCTCTGTACGCGGGCTGGCTGCTCGCGACGCGCCGCGCGCGACGGCACGACGCAATTCCGTTCGGACCGTTTCTCGCGGCGGGAACGCTGACCGCCGCGGCGGCCGCGCTCGGCGGCACATGAGACGGCGCAGCGAGACGCTGCCGCTCGGCGTCGACATCGGGGCCGTGCGCACGCGCGTCGCTCTGGTCGAGCGCGATGCCGACGGCCACCCACGCTTGACCGCGGTGGCGGCTCGGCCGACCGGAACGGACGCCGCGATCGCGCTCGCCGATGCGCGCGCCGAGCTCCGCACCCGGGAACGCCGCTGCGTCTTGGCGCTCGGACTCCCCGAGGCATCGCTGCGCGTCGCATCGTTTCCGGCGATGCGCAGTATCGAGCGCGCACGTGCCGCACGCTTCGAGGCTGCACGGCACGTACCATATCCGCCCGCCGAGATCGTGGTCCGCGTCGTTGCGACCGGGGAGGAGCGCTTTGCGATCGGCATCGCGCACCGGCCGGCGCTCGCGGCACGGGTCGCAGCGGCGAAGCGCGCGGGGCTGCGCCCGTCGGCGGTCGACGACGCCTCCTTCGCGCTGGCGCGCGCGTTCCCGTATGCCGATGCGATCGTCGACATCGGCGAGCGCGCGACGCATCTGATCGTGCCCGCGCTGCCGATCCCGGCGGTGAGAAGCCTCGCGATCGGCGGCGGGGCGTTCACCGCCGCGATCGTCGCGTCGCTCGGGCTCGACGGTATCGCGGCCGAGCGCCGCAAGCTCACGTTGGGCCTTGCAGGCGCCGGCGAGCACGTGCGCAGCTCGCTGATCGGCGAGCTGGCCGCGGCGCTGACCGATCATCGCGCCGGGGCGCGCAGCGAGATCCGCAGCATCGCGCTCGCCGGAAACGGCGCGCGGCTGGCGGGCCTGGCCGAGGCGCTGGAGGCCGCGGTCGCGATCCCGGTCCGGCTCGGCACGCTGGTCGCCGGCGCCTGCGAGGGTCTTCCGCTCGACGTCGTGCGCGCCGCATCGCCGGACTGGGGACTTGCGTACGGGCTCGCGCTCTGGGACGAGGCGGCGTGAGGCGCTTCAATTATCTCCTCGGCTGGAGCGAACGCGGCGCGATTCTCGGACTGCCCGCGCTCGCCCCGGCACTCCGCGCCCCGCTCGTCGCCCTCGCCTGCGCGCTCGCCCTCGTCGGTGTGCTGTGGGCGGTACAGCAAGCGCGGCTCGCATCGGTCGAGCGCAGCGGCGCCGAGTACGCGCGCCGGCTCACCGTGCTGACGGTCGAGATCGCACGCGTACGCGCCCTCGAACGCGACCGTGCACGGCTGAATGTGCTCCGCACGCGCGTCGAAACGATTCGACGCTCCGGACCGCTGCACGCCGGCGAGATCGCAGCGCTCGGCGATCGTCTCCCCGACGGCGCTTGGCTGACCTCGCTGCGCGTCGACCGGGGCTCGCTCACGCTCGAAGGCCGTGGGGCGCGGATCGAGGCGGTCGCCGGCGCCGTCTCCGGACTCGCCCGTCTGCCGGCGTACGAGATCGTGCGCCTGCTCTCCGTTCGCGCAGAGTCTGCCGGCAGCGCCGTCAGCTATGCCCTCGCGCTGGACGCGCGACGATGACCGACGCGAAACTGTTGCGGCTGAGCGCGGTGCTGATCGTTCTCGCCGGGTACGTCTTCGTATTCCGAAGCGGTGAAGCGCGCATCGGCGCGCAGGCGGCTGCGAACGCGCAGACCGCGCAGCAGCTCGCCGAGGGCGAACGCGCGGTGGCCGAGCGTGGATCGCTCGAACGCGACCGTGCGCGGCTGCGGGCAGGGCTGCGCCGGCTCGATGTCGTGCGCGAAGCGGGTGCCCTCGTGGCCCGCTACGTGCGCGACGCTGCAGCGCTCGCCGCGGAACGCCACTGCGCGATCGTCGCCATCACCGGAAACGGAACGCAATCGAGCGCGCCGGCCGGTCCCCCGGCGGCCGGCGGCGCGTTCGAGGCGATCGCGCTCGAAACGACCGTCGAGGGCCGCTACGCCGACGTCCTCGCCACGATCCGCGCGCTCTCCGGTTCACCCGTCCTTGCGGCGGTCGACGTCGCATCGCTGTCGCGCAAGAACCCGAACACGACCGACGCGACGGTGACCGCCGTGCTGCACGTCGCGCTGCAGCGCCTCGCCGCGGCGAGCGCGGAGGCGGCCGATGCGCGCGCTCGGTGATCCTGCGCGCGCCGGTCTCGCGGCGGCTGCGTTCGTCGCGTTCGCGGGCGCGTTCGCAGGCGTGCCCCTCGGCGCGCGCGGCGCGAATGCGCCGGTCGCAATGACCTCGGCAACGCCCGCCGCGCGCCGCGATTCCGGACCCGCCGTCGTCTTGCCGCGACGCGACCCGTTCGCCGGCGGCCTCGCGAACGTCCGTGCAAACGCGGCTCCTGCACCGCGGCAGCCGGCGACGCTCGAACCGGTGACGCGCATCCCGGCGGCGCTCGTTCCGCTTCCGCCGAACGCCGGAGCGGGCAGCGCACCGTTTCCGTTCGGCGGCGAGACCGTGCGCGTGCGCGCCGTCGTGACCGGTACGCGGCCGTTCGCGCTCGTCGAGGAAGCCGGGCGCACGCGGCTGGTCACGCTCCGGGACACGGTCGCCGGCGACACGGTCGCTGCGATCGGCGCCGCGGGCGTACGCCTCACCCACGGTCGGACGCTCGGCGTCGCGCCCGACGCACCCCCGGCCGGCCTTGCTGGAGATCCACAGTGAAACGTCTTTCCTGTATCGTTCTCGCCGCGCTGCTTGCCGCGGCGCCGGCCGCAGCTCAGGGCGAGCGTTTCACGCTCGACGCCCGCGACGTCGAGCTCGCCGACCTGATCCGTCTGCTCGGCGCGCGCTCCGGGCAGAACGTCGTCGCCGACGGCTCGGTGAAGCCGCAGCGCGTCACGCTGAGGCTGCGCGAGGTCACCTTCGACGAAGCGCTGCTGACGATCGCCGGCGCATACGGGCTGCAGACCCATCGCGACGGCCGCATCGTGCTGGTCGGCGACGCCGCCTCGATGAACCGACGCTTCCCCGACGATCCGGCCGCCGGCGGCACGCAGACGCACGTCTTCACGCTGCATCACGCGCGTCCGGACGATCTGCTCGTCCCGTTGCAGACGGCGCTCCCGCCCGGCACGGTCGTCGTCGCCGACAAACGCACCGGACTGATCGTCGTCACCGGCAGCGCCGCGACGCTCGTGCGCGCGGCCCGGCTGGTTGAAACGTTCGACGCGCCCGTCTACGCGGGAACCGGTTCGCCGCCGACGGAGGCGATCGCGCTCCACAACCTGCGGGCGAGCGAAGCGGTCAAGGCGCTGCGCTCGGTCGTCCCCGACGGGACCCTGCTCGCCGAAGACCGGCGGAACGCAGTCATCGTCAGCGGCAACGGCGAGCTGCACGCGACGGTGCGCGCGCTGCTGCATGACCTCGATGCGCCGGGGCGTCAGGTCATGATCGAGGTGCGGGTCGCCGACGTGCAGCCGGTCAACGACACGACGAACGTCGGTATCCAGTTCGGCGGCGCCGGATTCGGGTCGGCGGCGCTGGCGCAGTTTCCATACACCCTGACGAAGAGCTCGATCGCCGTGAACGCGCAGATCGACGCGCTCGTCCAGCGCGGCCGCGCCTCGATCCTCGCCCAGCCGCGGATCGCGACGCTGAACAACCGCGAGGCCTCACTGCTGGTCGGCGAACAGTACCCGGTCGTCACGGTGAACCAGCAGACCGGCTTTCCGAGCGTTCAGACGATCGACGTCGGCGTGCGCCTGCGCCTGACGCCGACGATCGGCGCCGACGGTTCGATCACCGCCGAGCTCCATCCTGAATATAGCCAGATCATCGGCTTCAACGCGAACTTCCCGATCGTGGCGAACCGCAAGGTCGACGCGACGCTGCGCGTGCGCGACGGCGAGACGATCGTCCTGGGCGGCCTGTTCCAAGACGTCGACTCTGAGACGGTGACCAAGTTCCCGCTGCTCGGCGACCTTCCCATCCTCGGCGGCTTCTTCCGCAACCGCCAGACGACCCACAACAAAGACGAAGTCGTCTTCTTCATCACCCCGCACGTCCTCGCGAGCGAACCGCCGGACTAACGCATGCCTAGCCGAAGCAGCGCGTAGGCGGCGAGGAGGCCGAAGGCGCAGGCCGAGGCGGCGATCGCGACGGCGGCGGTGGGGCCGAGGGTGCGCGTGCGGTTGTCGATGAGGGCGCGCCGTTCGTCGACGTAGCGGTGGGCGCCGAAGATCGCCATCACGATCCCGCCGACCAGCATCACGACCCCCGACGCCAGCGAGAGCCGCGAGGTTGGGTCGAGCCGTGCGATCACGAAACCGAATCCGACCAGCGCGAGCGAGGTGCGGACGTAGGCCAGAAACGTCCGCTCGTTGGCGAGATGGTCGCGCACGGTCGCCTCGACCCGGACCTCGCGCTCCTTCTGATCCATGTGCCGGGCCTTCGCGCTCGGGCCGTCGTACACTGCGCGCGATGAGCAGCGTGGAAGCGGGCGTGGTCGACCTGAGCGGGCGCGTCGTCCTGGTGACCGGCGGGAGCCGCGGGATCGGCGCGGCGTGCGTGCGCGCGCTCCACCGTGCCGGCGCGCGCGTCTTCTTCACCTATCGCGAGCGTGCCGCCGCGGCGGAGGCGCTGTGCTGTGAGCTCGGCGAGAGCGTCGCCGCCTACCGGCTCGACGTCGCCGACGGCGCCGCGCTGCCGGCGGCGGTCGATGCGTGCAGCGCGCGCTTCGGCACGCTCGACGTGCTGGTCAACAACGCGGCGATCTTCGCCGAGAACCCGTTCGACGGCGAGGACTTCGCGGCGTGGCGCGCCGGCTGGCGCCGCACGTTCGAGGTGAACCTGTTCGGCGCGGCCGATCTCGCGTGGCTGGCGATGCGCGTGATGCGGGCACACGGCGAGGGTGCGATCGTGAACGTCGCCTCGCGCGCGGCGCACCGCGGCGAGCTGAGCTTCGCCGACTACGGCGCCTCGAAGGCGGGGCTGGTGAACCTGACCAAGTCGATCGCGCGGAGTTGCGCACGCGAGGGGATCGTCGCGTTCGCGGTCGCGCCGGGATTCGTCGAGACCGAGATGGCGGCCGCCGATCTCGAGGCGCGCGGCGACGAACTCGCAGCGGAGGTACCGCTCGGCCGCGTCGCGAGCGCGGACGAAGTCGCGCACGTCGTCGCCTTCCTCTGTACGCCGCTCGCCCGCCACCTCAACGGGGCGACGCTCGACGTCAACGGCGGCTCGTACGTGCGATAGCTCACGCTGCGCGATGAATCGCAGGGCGGCTGACGGCCTGGACCTGAACGGCGGCCGCCCCCTCGCCTGCTCTCCGCTGGGCACGATTTTTCCGCGCTTCGGCCGATACGGAGAATAATGGCTCTGGACACGCAGGCACGCGTGCTCGAGAACGATGTCGAGCAGTGCGTGGAATGGCTGCGGGAACTCGAGCGCGGACGCGACCTCACGGCGCCCTTAGACGGCATCGATGAGTCCGCATTCGCCGGAGCCCGGACGGTCTGCGACTTCGTCGCCGGACTGCGGGCCGAGATGCTCGATTTCCGCCAGATCGTCGAAGCCGCCGCCGAGGTCGCGGCGCTCAACGCGGCTCAGCTCGAGCGGATCGCGGCGAACACCGCCGAGCAGAGCTCCGTCGTCGAGCGGACGGCGGCCGCGATCACCGAGATCGACCAAGGCGCGGCGCACGTCGCGCGCATGACCGAGGATCTGCGCGGCCTGACCGGCGCGCTCGCGGAGTCGACCACCCAGTACGACAGCGGCACCGAGTCGGTGCTGGCCGCGCTGAAGAATCTGATAACGACCGTCGAGGCCGCGGCCGAGTTCGCCACCTCGATGGAATCCGGCTCGACCGAGATCCGCGCCTTCCTCGAACAACTGCGCCGGATCGCGCGCCAGGCGCGCCTGCTGGCGATCAACGCCGCGATCGAAGCGGCGCACTTGGGCGAGGGCGGCCGCGGCTTCGTGATCGTCGCCGACGAGGTGAAGCAGCTCGCCGGCTCGACCGCCGAATCGGCGGCGAGCGTCGGTGAGATCGAACGTCAGTTGCACGACGCGAGCCGCCAGGTCGAGATCGCGATCGGCGAATCGGCCGGGCTGGTGCGCGGCCTCGCCGCCGACCTGCACGCCGCCCGCGAACGGTCGACCGCGACGCAGCAGCAGGTCCAGCAGCTCGACGGCGCGATCGGCGACCTTGCGGCGATCACCGGTCAGCAGAGCGTCAGCGTCTCGGCGATCGCTGACGGCGTCGAGCAGATGTCCCGCCACGCGCAGGACGTCGCGAGCGCGGCGCAGCGCGCCGGCCGGCTCGCGATCGGCGACGCGATCGAGCGGCTGCAGAGTACGATCGCGAACTACCGCCTCGGGACGCATCGCGCTGCGGCCCCGTCCGGAGCGGTCGACCTGAGCGGTATGCCGCCGGAGATTCAAGCGGCCGCCGGCGCGCTGCGCGAGCGGATCGATTTCGATCAGCGCGAGATCCTGGCGCTCATCACCGCGATCGCCGTGTCGATCGCGCGCAACAGTTACGAATGGCGGGCGATCGCCGACGCGCTGGCGTCACTCCACGCCGAGCTGGGCAGCACGACGCACGCGATCGACGAGACCGCCGCCGGCGCCGCCGTTGCCGCGCAGGCCTCGCAGCGGATGCGGGTATCGCTCGATGAGATGCGCGCCGGCTTTGCGGCGGCGGTCGACGACCTGCAGCGCGCGCTCGACCGCGTCGTGCGCGTGCGCGACGACGTACGTCACGCCGAATCGTTCGTCGCCGCAACCTCGGCCGCGAGCGAACGCGCCGCCGCGATCCTCGACCTGATCGACACGATCTCCAGCGAGACGACGCTGCTCTCGCTGAACGCCGCGATCGAAGCGGCGCACGCCGGTGCCGCCGGGAGCGGTTTCGGGGTCATCGCGGACGAGATCCGCGTGCTCGCCGAGACGACGTCTCACGCGACGCGGGAGATCGCCGGCGTCATCGCCGGAGTCTCCGCTGCCAGCGCGTCGATGACCGAGACCACCGCGCACGCGGTCGGCCAGACCGCCGGCGTGCACCACGAGACGACCCAGATGCAGAGCGCGATCGGCGAGCTCCGCACGAAACTCGACGGCACGCTCGACCGCGCGACCGAGGTCGCTGGGATCGTCGAGCAGCAGCTCGCCGCGCTCGCCGACGTGCGCCGCGCGACCGAGATCGCGGTGAAGCGCGTCGAGGGCGACGCGGGGGCCGCCGGCGACGACCGCCGCCTGGAGCTGGCAATGCTCGGGATGCGCGCCCACGCCCTCGCCGCACGGCGGCCGCTGGGAACCGTCGCCGAGCGCATACGCGAGATCGGCTTCGCGGTCGCCGCCGGGATGGACGCCGTGTTCGATGCGGCGATCGACCGCGGTGCGCTGCAGCACGCCGACTGCTTCGACACCGCGTACGCCGAGCTCACCGGGCCGGCGATCGCGCGCCTCGGCCGGCTCTTCGACGTCTCACGCGTCCCCGAGCACGGCTTCGTTCCGCCCAAGTTCGAGACGCGCTACGACCGGGCAGTCGAGGACGGGTGCAACCGGCTGATCGACGAGAACGTGCCGAAGCACGCCGCGATCGCGGCGATGTTCGCGGTCGATCTGAACGGCTTCTGTTTCGCGCACTACCGCGAGTGCCGCCAGGCCTGGACCGGGACCGCGACCGACCTCGAGACCAACCGGATCAAACGTTTCTTCGAGGACGGGCTGAGCCTGCGCTGTTCGCGCGTGGGCCTGGGCGATGCGTCGCTCGCGCTCCCGGCCCGTACGCCGTACGCGCGTTTCCGCGATGCGGGCTGCACGCTCGAAGCGTCGGGCGAGCGGCCGTGGGCGATCTACACGTACGCGCGCGACACCGGGATCGTTTACAACGATCTCTCGGTCGCCCTCTTCGCACGCGGCCGGCGCATCGGAACGATCCGCATCATTTACGACGCCGACGTGGTATAACCACGGCTTGAGGCTCCGGTTCTTCTACGGTTGGGCGATCGTCGCCGCGCTCGGCGTGACGACGATCATCTCGTATGGGACGAATCAGTATCTGTTCGGGCTGCTGGTCGATCCGGTCTCACGCGAGATGGGCTGGAGCGCCGCCTCGATCGGGCTCGCCTTCTCGGGTGTCGTGCTCGTCTCGGGTTTGGGCGGGCTCGCCTTCGGGCGCGTGCTCGACCGGCTCGGTGCGCGGCTGCTGCTCTCGCTCGGCTCGCTGATCACCGGCGGCTCGCTGCTGCTGCTCGCGCACGTCCACTCGCTGCTGCTGTTCGACGCACTGTGGACCGGCGGGATCGGGCTCGGCTCGGCGCTGACGCTCTATCCGGTCACGATGACCGTCGTCGCGAACTGGTTCGACCGCCGCCGGATGCGCGCGCTTGCGGCGCTCACCTTCATGGGCGCGTTCTCCTCGACGCTGACCTATCCGATCGCCGGGCTGTTGATCGCACGGCTGGGATGGCGCGAGGCGGTCGCGATCCTCGGCGTCGTGCAACTGCTGGTGGCGTTTCCGCTGCACGCGCTGATCGTGCGCCGTCATCCCGAAGACGTCGGCCTGTTTCCCGACGGTGCCGCGAGCGCCGGCGCGTCGACGCCGGAGAGCGGCGTCGCGTTTCGACCGGCGATGCGCAGCGCCGCGTTCTGGCTGCCGACGATCGCACTCGCACTGGCGTATTTCTCCAGCACCGCGATCCTGCTGATCCACGTCGCGTACCTGATCGCGCGCGGTTACACGCCCGCCTACGCGGCGGCGATGCTCGGGCTGTTCGGGATCGCCTATCTCCCCGGCCGCTGGTTCGTCGCCTGGGCCGGCGAGCGCGTCTCGCTCGCGGGCCTGTTCGCCGGGGCGTTCGTGCTGGAAGCGCTCGGCCTCGCGCTGCTCGCGATCCGGCCCGAGCCGGCGATCGTGCTGGCCTACGTGTGCACGTTCGGCGCCGCGTACGGCGCGACGTTCCCGCTCCGCGGCGCGCTCATGGCGCAGCGGTTCGGCCGCCGCGCGTACGGCTCGATCCTGGCGGTCCAAGGAGTGCCGGTCGGGATCGGCTCCGCGCTCGGGCCGCTGGTCGCCGGACGGCTGATCGACGGGCCGGGGTTCGGCGCGGCGTTCTCGTGCTGTATCGCGGCGCTGCTGGCGGCCGCCGTCGTGATGGCGGTGCCGGTCCGCGCGCGAGGGCTTGCCGACCGGGTCGCGTACCCTGGCCCTACGCATACGCCCATCGAGGAGTCCCCATGAGCGATCCGCTCTCGCGCGGCGAGTTCTTCCAGGTCAGCGCCGCGGCCGGAGCCGCCGGCGCCGCGGCGCCCAGCACGTTCGCCGCGACGGGCGGCGGAACGGCGCAGCTCAAGATCCGCTGGTACGGCGGCGGGGTGTACGAGCTCGCGACACCGGACGACAAGAACATCGTCCTGGTCGACGCGTGGATCTGGAACAACACGGGCTTCACGGCGTTCAAGATCGACAAGCCGCCCGAGTTCGCGAGCGGCGCGGCGTACGCGGCGCACATCAAGAGCCGCTCCCCGAACGCCTTCGTCGTCGCGCTCACGCACGATCACGGCGACCACATGGGCGACTACTTCGATCTGCTGCGCGCGCTGGTCGACGGCGGCGTCGACGTGAAGACGGTCGGCCAGAGCGATCTGATGCGCGTCGGGCTGCTCCCGCGCTTCAAAGCCGCCAACCTCGACAACACGGCACTCGTGCTCAACGGCGGCGCCGGGATCAACATGGGCGGGAGCGCGACGTACAAAGACGTCCGCATCCGGCTCGTCCCGGCCGTCCATTCCACCGCCTCGGGCTTCCCGGCCGCGGGGTTCATCATCGACATCGGCGGCGTGCGCGTGTACGCCTCGGGCGACACCGACCTGTACGGCGACATGGCACTGATCGGCTCGCGCTATCAGCCCGACCTCGCCGTGATCTGCACCGGGAACGGCGCGTTCACGATGGGCCCCGACGACGCGGCGTCCGCGGTTCAGCTGCTCGGCGCAGGCCACGCGGTCCCGGTGCACTACGCCCACAACCCGCTGGTCGTCGGCCCGCAATGCGGCGACCTCTTCCGCGCCGCGGTCTCGCACGCGGCTCCCCGGACGACCGTCACACTGTTGCGTCCGGGCGAGATCACGACGCTCCGGGTGGCCACCGCCGCCCGATAAAGGGGGTATGGGGCGAAGGTCCCAATAGCGGGGGCCGGATGCCCCTTCAACCCAACCTTCGGAGCGCCGATGAAAAAGATGAATACCTCGGCAGGATGCCAGTTCGGGAGGGGTAGCGGTATGGAGACCATGTCATTCGTGCGTGCACATGAGGTTCGCGCACTCCTCGAAGCGACGGCGATCGTGCGTCTGGTCGACGCACTCGATCAGTTGGTCGCCGAGGCGGATCGCAACGCGCACACGGATGCGATCGCCGAGCATTGCGCCGCATCGTGGCGGCGCCGGCGCGACGCGCTGATGAACGAGCACGCCGCGCTCGTCAGCGGCGCAATCGTCCCGTCCAGCTGAGCGCCGCCGCGGTCAGCGGTATGCGGCTTGGATCGCGGCGAATTCTTCGCGGTCGGGACGCAGGTCGAGCTTCGCGATCGGTGCTTCCGGGAGGCCGGTTCGGTCTTCGAACGTCGGGCGTTCGTCGCGGTAGATCAGCCCGAGCGGGATGTCGCCCTCGCGCGTGAGCGCTTCGAACGCGGCCAGCTTGTCGTTCGGTGCGTACCCGTCGCGAACCGTGAGGTCCTCGGTGTTCTCCTTGAACCACGCGTAGGTGTTGATCTTGTTGTAGGTGACGCACGGCGACATCACCTCGACGATCGCGAAGCCGCGGTGCTCGATCGCGGCCTTGATCATCGCGACCATCTGCTTGGGCTGCGCCGAGAAGCCGCGCGCGATGAATGAGGCGCCGGCGGCGAGCGCGAGCGCGAGGCCGTTCAGCGGCGTGTCGGGGTTGCCGTCGGGGCTGACCGAGGCGACGTAGCCCGTCGCGCTGGTCGGCGAGGACTGGCCCTTCGTGAGCCCGTACGTCTGGTTGTCCATCACGATATAGGTCATGTCGGGGTTGCGGCGGACCGCGTGCACGAAGTGTCCGGCGCCGATCGCGTACCCGTCGCCGTCACCGCCCGCGGCGATCACGGTGAGGTCGCGGTTGGCGAGCTTCACCGCCGTCGCAACCGGAAGCGCACGTCCGTGCACGCCGTGGAACGCGTAGCTGTGGATGTAGCCGGAGATCTTGCCGGAGCAGCCGATCCCCGAGATGAACGCGACGTCCTTCGGCTGTTTGCCGAGCTCCGCCAGCGCCTGCTTGAGCGCGGAGAGGACGCCGAAGTCGCCGCAGCCCGGGCACCACCACGACGGTGTCGCCGTGGCGAAGTCTTTGGGGCTCATCGTCATCGCCATCTCAGGAAACCTCCGCCGGATCGGCGACGTCGGCGAAGCGCTTGACCTCGTCGATGATCTCGATCGGACGGAACGGCCGCCCGTCGTACTTGCGCAGACCGTGCAGCGCGTCGAGCGGTCCGACGACCGCGCGAATCAACTGCATGAGCTGGCCCGTGTAGTTGTTCTCGACGACGAAGACATGCTGCGCACCGCGCAGGAACTCTTTGATGTCATCGTCGGGGAACGGCCACAGCGTGCGCAACTGCAGGAAGCGCGTCAGCACGCCGTCGGCCGCAAGGCGCTGCACCGCTTCCGCGATCGGCCCGCGGTTCGCGCCGTACCCGAGGATCGCGATGTCGGCGTCCGCGATCCCGTGCAGCACCGCGCGCGGCAGATCGGGCCGCATCGTCTCGAGCTTGCCCATCCGCTTCTCCATCATGCGGGCGCGGTTGCGCGGGTTCTCGGTGATCACGCCGGCGTCGTTGTGCTCGGAGCCGGGTGCGAGGTGCATGCCGCCGGGGACGCCCGGGATCACGCGCGGCGAGACGCCGTCCTCGGTGAACGCGAAGCGCTTGTACTCGCCGAAGACGACCTCGCCGGAGTCGATCAGCTTGCCGCGGTCGATCGTCACCTTGTCGATGTCGAGCGGCGCCAGCGTCGCCTTGCTCTGGCACAGCGCCTGTTCGGTCAGCACGAAGACCGGGAGCTGATACTTCTCGGCCAGGTTGAAGGCGGTCGCGGTCAGCTCGAACGACTCGCGCACGGTCCCCGGGGCGAGCACGACGCGCGGGATCTCGCCGTGGCCCGAGTAGATCAGGTGGTTCAGATTGCTCTGCTCGGTCTTGGTCGGCATCCCCGTCGAGGGCCCGGTGCGCGCGCACTCGACGACGACGACCGGGATCTCCAGCACGCCGGCGAGCCCGATCGCTTCGGTCATCAGCGCTTGTCCCGGGCCTGAGGTCGCGGTCATCGCGCGCACGCCGGCGAATGCGGCGCCGAGCGTCATCGTGATCGCGGCCAGCTCGTCCTCGGCCTGCACGACGACGCCGCCGAACTTCGGCAACTGCTTCGACATCCACTCGAGCACGTCGGTCGCCGGCGTGATCGGGTAGCCCGCCATGAAGCGGCAGCCGGCGACCAGCGCGCCGTACGCGATCGCGTCGTTGCCCATCATGATGAGGCGCTCGCCGTCGGCCCCCGCCACCAGCCCGTAGCCGCTCGGCCGGTCGGCGAAGTGCTCGAGCACGTAGTTCTCGCCGGCTTCGATCGCCCGCATATTGAGGTCGACGACCTTCTCACCCTTGCGCTGGTAGACACCGCGCACGTCGTGGCGCACGATCTCTGGATCCATCCCGATCAGCGCGCCGAGTACCCCGAGCGAGATCGTGTTGCGCACCAGCTCGAGCCCGAGATCGACCTTGGCGATCTTCCCGAGCGGGATCTCGTACCAGGTCACGTCGTCGCGGCGGACGTGGTCGGGGATCGCCTCCGAGGTGTTGTCGAAGATGACGAACCCGCCGGGGCGCATCTCGTCGATGTGCGCTTCGACGGCCTCGAGATCGAACGCGACGAGCCCGTCGACGGCGTCGGCCATCCCGTAGTCGTGATGCTCGCTCGCGCGGATCACGTAGTTCGTGTGGCCGCCGCGGATGCGCGACGGGAAGTCCTTGTAGGTGTAGACTTCCAGCCCCATGCGCTTGAATACGCCCGCGATCAAGTCGCCGGTCGTCAAGCTCCCATCGCCGGCCTGCCCGCCGAACATCACTTCCACGCTGTTGAGGATCACTCGGGACACCTCGCGTTCAAGCGCGCCCGGTCGCGGACGCTCGTTCGCAACATAGTTCCGAGCGGCGCGGGTACGGCCCTGCGCGCCCGCTTTACCCAGGCGCCTTCGCAACCAGGCCGGTTGCGACGCTCGTCGCGATTGCCGCCGCCAGCTCGACGCCCAGCGACTCCGTGTTCAACACCAGATCGTACTGGCGGCTATCGTGGAGGTCGGAATCGAAATAGTGGCGCTGGTAGCGGGCGCGCGCGTCGTCGGTGCGGTCGATCCGCCGGCGCGCTTCGTCGCCGGCGATCGCGTAGCGCCGCGCAAGCTGCTCGATGCGCCAGGCCCGGCCGGCGCGCAGCAGGATCGCGAGGACCGGGATACCCTCCGGTCGCCAACCCAGCAGGCTGACCCCACCGTACCCGATGACGACGACGTCTCCGCGCCGAGCGTGCTCGAGGACCGTTTCCCGGACCGTGTCGATGATGAACTCGGCAGAGTGCAGTTGGGCGGCCGGGATCGGCAGCATCGCCGTCGCCGCAGCGAGGTCCGACATCAGTTGTTCGCCGGCGCTCGGCGGACGTTCGACGCGCTCCGCGACGACCTCCGGCGCGATCCCATGACGACGTGACAAGAGATCGATGAACGTGCGCTCGTCGAGCAGCGGCGCGCCGAGCGCGGCCGCGATCGCCTCTCCCACCGAGAAGCCGCCGGCGCCGAGCTCGCGAGCGATGCTGACGATCACAGCCGCTCTTCGAGAGCGCGGATCGCTTCGGGCGGACCGGCGGCGACCAGCTCGTCGCCGGCCGCGAGCAGGGTCTCCGGTGCGGGACGAAAGCGCATCGCGCCTTCGCGTTTGAGCGCCAGGACGAACGCCTCGTCGCCGCCGGGGAAAAGCTCCAGCAGCGCCCGGCCGATCCACGCCGAGGCCGGCTTGATCGCGATGTCCTCGAGCAGCAACTGGCCGTTGTCGGCGGAGAGGACCGTGTCGACGAACTCGACGGCGGTTGGCCGCGTCGCGAGGCTCGCCATGCGGCGCCCGCCGATCGTGTACGGCGAGATGACGCGGTTCGCACCGGCGAGCCGGAGTTTGCGTTCCGCATCTTCGGCGTTCGCGCGCGCGACGATGAACAGATCGGGCTTGAGCACCCGCGCGGAGAGGGTGACATAGATGTTGTCGGCGTCGTGATCGACCGCGGTCACCAGGCCGCGCGCGTGCTCGATCCCCGCAGCTTGCAGCGTCACGACATCGGCGGCGTTGCCCGAGACGACCGTGAAGCCTTCGGCAGCCGCGCGGTCGAGCGAATCCGGGTTGATGTCGATGACGACGAAGGCGATCTGCTCGGTGGTGAAGTCGCGCGCGATCTCGCGCCCGACGCGCCCGAACCCGCACAGGATGAAATGATCGCGCATCCTAGCGACCCGCGCCCGCATGCGGCGCTGCGAGAACTCCTTGCCGAGATGCCCTTCGATGATGAACCCGAACCCGGCCAGCACCGTATAGGTCAGCGCGCCGAACCCGAACGCGACGACGACGATCGTCCACACCTTTCCCGTGACGTCGAGCAGGGCACCCGGCGGCTCCCCGCCGCCGACGGTCGTGATCGTCGTGACGGTCATGTAGAGCGCGTCGAACCACGACCAGTGCTCCAGGACGGCATAGCCGAGCGTTCCGACGGCGACCACGGCGATCAGCAACGTCGCCGCGATCAGCAAACGGCGGGGGAGGAGGGAGCGCTCGTTCATACACGGCCGCCCCGTTCTTCGAGGCTAGCGCAGGCCGTTCCGCCGCAGCGCGATCCGGCCGCCGTCGTAGTCGAACCACCAGTCGAAGTGCCGCATCTCGTCCGTGCCGACGATCCCGTCGAAGAGCATGTCGAGGGCATCCGGACGCGGATTCCGGTCCTGCTGCACGCCGACCGCGATGTCGGTGAGTTGAAACGGACCGAACGCGAAGCTCGCAGCGCGGCGCCCGGCGACGACGACGGAGCCCTCGGCGTACTCCTCCGTTGCCGCGCGGCCGCCGATCGGGCTCCAGTGCGCCGCGATCTCGGCGGCGTTCCGGCGGACGAACGGTTCCAGGACGTACAGGCGCTGCGACCCCGTGTCGAGCGCGAAGCGGTCGCCGCCGGCAAGACCGAAGGCGGCGCGCACGAGCGGCATACCCTCGTCGAAGTACGCCGGGATGACCGCGTTCGCGCCGCCGCTGAAGGCCGGCGCGGCGGCTTCCGGCGTCAGGACCTCGACGATCGCGTGCTCGTAGTCGATGTGCACGACGTGGCCGACGAAGAAGTCGTAGCCGAGGATCCCCTGCTCGAACGGGATCACGAGCACTGAGACGTCGGAGAGCTGCAATGCTCCGATCTTCATGTGCGGAACGGTTGCGTGCTCGAGCACAGGCTCCCAGTGCCGCCGCAGCACGGCTGCGCGGTCGAGCGTGATGCTCGCGGTCCCCGTGTCGAGGATGAAGCCTTCACGAGCGCCGTCGACCTCGACGTCGACGACGATGCGGTCATGTTCGAAGCGCGCGGGCAGGCGGACGATCCCGTTCGGCGGAGCTTCGCTTGCGGTGAACGTCCGGCGCGTCTGCGGGATGGCGACGTCGGACTCGGCGAGTGCCTCCGGTGCGACCGCGTCGACGGTCACGTCGAGGTCGTTCGCGGCGTCGCCGTCGTTCACGCGCCAGTGCTGCGCGCGCTGCGCGCCGCCGACGGGCTCGAACCGGTCGAACGTCGTGACGATCGTGCGCTTCCCTTCGCGCGTGATCTCGTGCACGATCTCACCGTTCACTTTGTCGACGTAGAACCAGTGCGGCTTGTCGCGCGGCGCCCGGTCGAGCAGCACCCACGCGCCGCCCGCGCCGAAGCGGACCGATTCGCCGGCCAACTCGCAGTCCGGCGCTGCGAACGGAAAGATGCTCTGCGGCAATCGGTCGACCGCGTCGCCTTGATCGTCGGAGAGCGTCGCATGGCTGATCCCGTTCGCGTCCGCGCGCCAGCGCACGCCGTCGGACCGCCCGGCGGCGTACAACGCGTTCCCGAGCGCCACGGTCGCGCGAAAGTCGCCACCGCGCACGGCGACCTGCACCGGCAGCCGGCGCGCTCCGTTGAGGTACGTCCAGCGCTCGCGCCGCTCGGCGAACGCCGGCTGCTGCGTTCCGAAGGCCTTCGCGTACGCCGCGAGCACTTCGTCGCGCGTCGCCGTGGTCGGCCGAACATCCGGCGGGCGCCATTCGGCCGCGGCGTTTGCGGTCGAAACCGCCGCGCAGGCGAGCGCGAGAAGGACGCTGCAGGCGAGCTTCACGCGACGAACGCGGCTTCGACTGCGGCGCGCAGCGGGTTCGCCGGATCGTTCCACGCTTCGATGAACTTCCGCAGGATCTGACCGGTGAGGCCCCAGACGCGGCGGCTCTCGTAATCGAGCAGGTAGGTCTCGACGCTGATCTCGCCGACCGCGACCGTGCCGAGCATCAGCTGCTCGATGATCACCGCGAGCGGGATCGTGAAGACCGCGGCGGTCTCGGTCCCGTCGATCGAGAGCGGGCCGGGCGCGACGACTGCGACGAACGGCGTGACGTCGAAGTTGTTGGCGCGCGTCTGCCGCACCATCGGCAGCTCGCCCAGGATCGTCACGCGTTCGGCGGTGACCCCAACCTCCTCACGCATCTCGCGCAGCGCGGTCCGGCGCAGATCGCCGCCGTCGCCGGGATCGACCGACCCGCCCGGAAGCGCGATCTGCCCGGGATGGTCACGCAGGTGAGCGGCGCGCTCGGTGAAGATGACGCCGTGCGGCGGCGCCGCCAAGATCGCGAACACCACCGCCGCCGTCCGCCGGCCAACCCGCTTGGTCTCCATCGTCACGAACCGTTCGACGGGCAGGCCCGGGCTTCCAGGCGGCAATCCCGCGCGAAGGGCGAAGAGGAACGGCCTGTGATCGACTTCTTCCTGCACCGGCCGGTCTTCGCGTCGGTCTGTGCGCTTTTCATCATTCTGGCAGGGCTCGTCTCGATTCCGACCCTCCCGGTCGCGCAGTTCCCGCAGGTCGCGCCGCCGGTCGTCACCGTCTCGACGACCTTCATCGGCGCGAACGCGCAATCTGCCGAGGCCTCGGTCACGACCCCGCTCGAAGAAGCAATCAACGGCGTCGACGGCCTGCGCTACATCAGCTCGACGACGACCAGCGACGGGACCAGCACCATCGTCAGCACCTTCCAGCTCGACCGCAACATCGATCTGGCGGCGAACGACGTGCAGAATCAGGTCAACAACACGATCGGGCGGCTCCCGGCCGAGGTCCGCGCGACCGGCGTCACCGTCACCAAGAACAGCGGCACGTTCGTCCTGGCGATGGGGCTCGCGTCCACCGACGCGCGCTACGACCGCATCTTCATCAGCAACTACGCGGCGAACAACATCGTCGACGTGCTCAAACGCATCCACGGCGTGAACGACGTGCGCATCTTCGGCGAGCGCCGCTACGCGATGCGGCTGTGGCTCGATCCGGTCCGGTTGAACCAGAGCCATCTCACCGCCGCCGACGTCGTCGCCGCGCTCCAAAACCAGAACGTCACCGTCGCCGCCGGGTCGATCGGCGCCGCGCCGATCGCCGCCGATCAGCCCTATCAGATCTCCGTGCGCGCGATCGGGCGGCTGCGCACGGCGGCCGAGTTCGGCGCGTTGATCCTGCGCTCGAATCCCGACGCGGGCTACGTGCGCCTGCGCGACGTCGGGCGGGTCGAGCTCGGCGCCGAGAGCTACGCGACGGACCTGCGCCTCACCGGCCAGGACGCGATCGGGATCGCGGTGCTCACGCTGCCGAGCGCGAACGCGCTGCAGGTCGCCAGCGACGTGCGCGCGGCGATGAACAAGCTGGAGACGCACTTCCCGCACGGCGTCACCTACCAGTTCGGCTTCGATGCGACCCCGTTCGTCGGCGAGTCGATCCGCGAGGTCGTCAAGACGCTCGGGATCTCGATCGTGCTCGTGATCGCGGTCGTGTTCCTGTTCCTGCAGTCGTGGCGGACGACGCTGATCCCCGCGATCACGATCCCGGTTTCCCTGATCGGCACCTTCGCGTTGATGAAGGTGCTCGGTTTCTCGATCAACACCCTGACGCTGTTCGGGCTGACCCTTGCGACGGGACTGGTCGTCGACGACGCCATCGTCGTCATCGAGAACATCGCGCGCTTCGTCAACGAGAAGCGGATGGAACCGTTCGCCGGCGCCTCCGCGGCGATGCGCGAGATCACCAGCGCCGTCGTCGCCAGCTCGCTGGTGCTGCTGGCGGTGTTCATCCCGGTCGCCTTCTTCTCGGGGACCACCGGACAGCTCTACAAGCAGTTCGCGCTCACGATCGCGTGCTCGATCTCGATCTCGCTGTTCGTGGCCCTCACCCTGACCCCGACCCTCTCGGCGCTGCTGCTCGGCGCGCACACCGTGCATCGCACGGGCTTCTACGGCGCGATCAACCGCGCGATCGACGCGTCGCGCAACGGCTACCACGCGATCCTGCCGGCGCTGATCCGCTGGCGCGTCCTGGTGCTCGGGCTGTTCGCGGCCGGCCTAGTCGGCACGTACTTCGCGTATCAGACGATTCCAACCGGGTTCTTGCCGGACGAGGACGTCGGCTACTTCTACGTCACGATCCAGCTTCCGGAAGGCGCGTCGCTCGCGGATACCGAGCAGGTGACGCGCGGCATCGAGAAGATTCTCGATCGCTATCCGGAGATCTCGATCGTGTTCGAGCCGAACGGCACGCAGTTCGGCGTCAACGCGCCGAACCGCGCGCTGATGTTCGTCTCGCTCAAGCCGTGGCACGAGCGCACGACCGCGACCGCGTCCGCCGACGGCGTCATCCAGCGGCTCGGCCCGCAGTTCCGTGCGATCACGGGCGCCAAGGTGCTGGCCTTCAACCCGCCCGCGATCCGCGGCATCGGCAACCTCGCCGGCTATCAGTTCGAGCTTCAGGATGAGGACAACATCGGCATCCCGGCGCTCACCGCGGCTGCCAGAAACCTCATCAAGGTCGCCGGGACCGACCCCGTGCTGCAGAAGGTCAACACGACCTTCCGCGACGACGCGCCGCAGCTGGTCGTCGAGATCGACCGCGAGAAGGTCGCGTCGCTCGGCATCCCGCTGCCGGACGTCGTCTCGGCGATGCAGGTCTATCTCGGCTCGCAATACGTCAACGACTTCGACTATTTGAACCGCTCGTACCGCGTCTACGTGCAGGCCGATACGGCGTTCCGCAACCGGCTTGGGGCGCTCGACCGCATCTACGTGCGCACGGCCGGCACCGGTCCGCAGCTTGCGACCGTTCCGCTCTCCTCGCTCGTGCACACGCACCTCGAGCGCGTGGCGCCGATCATCACGCACTACAACCTGCTGCGCTCGATCGAGATCAACGGCGGGCCGGCGCCGGGCTACGGTTCCGGTTCGGCCCTTGCCGCGATGACCGACCAAGCGAAGAACCTGCCCGCGGGGACCGGCTACGAGTGGACGGGGATCTCGCTCGAGCAGATCGAGTTCGGGAGCCAGGCGCTGGTGATCTTCGGCCTGGGCTTGCTGTGCGTGTTCCTCGTGCTCGCCGCGAATTACGAGAACTACAGCGATCCGATCATCATCCTGATCTCGGTGCCGCTCGCGATCCTCGGCGCGATCCTCGCGCTCGACCTGCGCTCGCTGCCGAGCGACCTCTACGCGCAGGTCGGCTATTTGATGCTGATCGCGCTGGCGAGCAAGAACGCGATTCTGATCGTCGAGTTCGCGAACCAGCGCCGCCGCCAAGGGCTCAGCGCGCCCGAAGCGGTCCGCGAAGCCGCCCAGACCCGACTGCGCCCGATCCTGATGACCTCGCTCGCGTTCATCCTCGCGACCGTCCCGCTGGTTCTCGCCAGCGGCGCCGGTGCTGCGAGCCGCCGTTCGCTGGGGACCGCGGTCTTCGGCGGGATGATCCTCTCGACGGTGCTGAACCTGTTCGTCGTCCCGGTCGTCTACGTCGCGCTCGCCGGCCTACGCGAACGTCTCGCCGGCCGCAAGCGCGTTCCGGCGCAGACGAACGGCCACGCCCCGCCGGGCACCGTTCCCGCCTCGGTCATCCGGAACGCCGACGGCGAGATCGTCCTGCACTTCCACGACGGCAGCGATCCGGTACGCCTCGCGATCCCTGACTAGCGCATCACGACCTTTTCCATCCTCGCGAGCAACGGAAGGCGTTTGCGCGCGCGCATGATCTGCCGCATCGCAGCATGCGGGTCGACCAGATGCGTGTGCGGCAGCTTCGTGCCCATCTTCTTCAGCACCGCGCCGATCGGGTGACGCATTCTGGCCTGCGTCTCGATCACTTCGGCAAGCAGGTCGGCGCCGGGCGAGACGATCGGGCCGAAGCCGTAGCGCGCCTGGGCCCAGCCGAATACGTACATGTTCCGGAAGCGGTCGCTCATCATCGAGCCGTACAATTTCACGATCGGTCCCTCGATCGGAACGAGATCCGAGGATAGGAACGGGATCGTCTGGTGGAATCCCGTCGCCGCGACGATGACATCGAAGCGCTCGCGCGTGCCGTCGACGAACTCGACGAACTCACCGTCGTAGCGCGCGACGTCGGGATGCGGTGTGATGCGGCCGTGCTTGATGTAGTGCAGCAGCTCACTGTTGATCGTCGGATGGTGCTCGAAGATCGCGTGATCCGGTTTCTGCAGCCCGTACCGCCGGTAGTCACCGACCATCACTGCCAGCGCGGCGCGGAGAAACGTGCGCTGCAGCCACATCGGCATCCACGGGCGGATGAGCTCGACGACCGGAACGCCGAACATCGTCTTCGGCAGAAACCAATAGCCGCGCCGGGTGCTGAGGTGCGACGACGCCCCGACCCGCGCGGCTTCGGAAGCGATGTCGCACGCCGAGTTGCCGCCGCCGATCGTGAGCACGCGCTTCCCGCGTAACTGCTCCGGCGTGTGATAGTCCTTCGAGTGCATCAGCTCGCCGGAAAACGTCCCGGGGTATGAGGGCCAGCGGCGGTCCCAGTGATGGCCGACGCACGCGATCACGCCCTTGTAGACCCTGCGGGTGCCGTCAACGAAGGCGAGCTCCCAGCGCTCCTCGCCGCCGGCGACGAGCGGTCGCGCCTCGCGCACCGTCGTGCTGAACCGGATGTTTGGAGTGAGGTCGTAGTGCCGCGCGTAGTCCTGGATGTACGCGAGCATCTGCGCGGCGCTCGGAAAGTCCGGATACTCTGCCGGCATCGGATAGTCGGTGAGTTCGGTGGTCTTCCGCGACGAGATGATGTGCGCGGTCTCGTACACGCCGTCGCGCCAGTTCCCGCCGACGGCAGCGGCGCTCTCGAACTGCGCGTACGGGATCCCGTGCTCTTTCAGCGCGCGCGCAACCGCGAGGCCGATCGGCCCGGCCCCGACAAGCGCGAATTGGTCTTCGGTGCGATCGGCGTTCGCGCCGGGCGAGACGAGGGCGGCCAAGCCGATCAACTTCGCGATCCGGTCAGCAGCTCCGTCAGCGCCAGGGCGTTCGCGGTCGCGGCACTGAAGGGCGATGCGGGCGACCCGGCTCATGCGGCGGAGGCGCGGCTCGCGGACAACCCGAACCGCCGCCCCAGGGTAGCCGCCGAAAGCCGAGGGACGATTCATGTCATACCGCGCGTCTTCCGCGATCCGCTTTCTCGCCTTCATCCTGATGCTGACGCTCTCCGCAGCGCTCCCCGCCTACGCGGCGACGCCGGCGCAAAAGGCGGCCGTCGCCGCGATGGTCGCGCACTTCCGCTCGGTCGGCGAACGCGACATCGAACAGCCGACGTGCTTCATCGTCCAGACGTGGGCGCAATGCTCGTTCGGAACGGGCGGCGGCAACGCCGAAGCGACCGCGTGGATGCACCTCAAGAACGGCGCGTGGCGGTTCCTGGGATCCGACGGCGGGGTCACGTACGCATCGATGATGGTGAAACGCTACGGCATCCCGCTCGCCGTCGCGAAGCAATTCCAAGCGAAGCTCTGCCCGAACCCCTGCCCCGGCAGCTGAGAGCCGCGCTGCTCGCGAAGGAGCGAGCGCGTGGCTGCGGAAAAAGCCAGTTGCTCTGCAAAGTCGGTCACGCAGGTCGACGGGGTCGAGCACAGGGGTAGCGAAATGCTGAAAACCTTGCTGTCGACGGTCGCGTGCGCGTCCGTTCTGACGATCGCAGTACCGAGTGACGCCGTCATGACGCCGGCGGGAACGCTCACCGCCGCGCGTGCGCTCACCGCCGTGCGAACGCCGACGGGCTACACCCTCTCCGGCGAACTGCAAAGCCTCAACACATGCATGGACGTGCATTTCGTCGCGAACCGCATGATCGACGGGTACGACGCGCTCCAGTACAAACGCCCGGGATCCGGCCCGATCTGCGGCATGGTCGTCACCTGAAAAAAGACGATGCTGTCGGTGACGACGCCGCGGAAGCCGCTGATCGCCCATGTCCGCGTCGCCGGACCGAAGACGATGAACGTCCCGATCAAACACCCCTACTAGCGGTTTGAGTCGGCGCGCTACGCGCGCGGGATAGCGAGTACGAAACGCGCGCCGCCGAGCGGAGAGGTCTCGAGGTCGACGCGGCCGCCGGCGCGCTCGATCATCAGCCGCACGAGCGCGAGGCCGATGCCGGTGCCGGTCGCGTCGGTCACGCCGCGGTCGCCGAACACGAAGACGCGCTCGCGATCGTCGGCCGCGATCCCCGGTCCGTCGTCGTCGACCGTGATGCGGACGAGCCGCTCGTCGTCGAGGTGGATACCGACGAAGACGCCGCCGCCCGGCCGCCCGTGTTTGATCGCGTTCTCGATCAGGTTGACGAGCACGAGCGTGAGGCGGTCGGCGTCGATCGCCACACGCAGCGCGGGCGGGTCGGCGAAGGCGATCGAGACGCCGCGTGCCGCTGCGCCCGAGCTGCAGGCATCGCGCGCCGCTTCGACAGCGTGCACGAGAGAACCGCTCGCCGGCGCGGGGATCGCGGCATGCAGATCGAGTAGCCAAACCGACTCGTAAAGCACCGGGCGTGCCTCTGTCGTTCGGCGTCTGGTCGGCGGAGCCCGCCACGCCCAAGTTTGCCCGCACAATGCGTCGGTGCCGAGAACCACGTGCGATGACCAGCACCCGACTAGCGAGGATCGATGGCCGGCGAGTCCGGAACTACGAATCAAGACAACGCTGTCCCGATGAATGGCCACGGTGCCGGCACGTCGTCGCCGTCCAAGTCCACGGCGGCGCCCGGGGGACGGGGTCGGGTCCACGAGATTCGGTGCAATTGCTCCGGTAACGGCCGCGCCGTGCTTATTGACCGCTGGCCGCTCGGGGCGATCGGGGGATTTTGCGCGACGCTCTGCTGCAAAATCGCGCAGCACGTTCCAAGACATTCGTGATGTTCTCCTCGTCGGCATTCAGCTCTGAAGCATGCCGGGGAAAATCCAACTCGCCGCGACCGTCGATAAGCGTTCGGCTGCGAGCCCGCGGCGCAAGACGCAAGAAGCGGCGCGATCACGCCAGCGTCGGCAAAGACCGTCGCAGTCCAGAACGCCGCGCTCTATTCTCACGGTGACGAAGTCAACCCACTTCCCTAACTCGCGGATCTTGTTAGGAAGCGCGCCCGGCCGAAGGGTGCCAGATATCGGCGGCGACCAGGCCGTCAGAAGTAAGGATGAGCGAGATCGTCAACATATCCGTGCAGCGGTCTCGCACGAGCACTTGCGGACTGCCTTGCTACGGACCGTGCTCGTCGGCGCCGTCCTGAACGTTCTTCCTAAAAGGAGCTGCTCGCCTCACTGGCCAAGTCTAACCATCGCTTGAGCCGTGACGGGGACATGCATATGCGTCGACTTGGGGTGATCCTCGGATTCGCTGCGATTCTAAGCACAACTGCGGGAATTCGGGCTGCGGACTACGTTTACGACGACGGGACCCGGATGCTTATCCTTCCTGTACCGCTGGACAAGCCGGATCCGATTGGTCGCGAGTTCAGCGGCGTGATCGGGAATCCTAAGTATCCTGTTCCGGCAGTCGAGGTCCCGAGCATCGACGTCTACCAGAGCAACACAGTGACCGCGTCGTCGCGGTCAGGAAACATCAACTTACTCGACATCTTCCGCATCGGCGCGGCATCCACAAGTAACGCCGTAACTACGCGCTGCTTCGGCAATCTAACCTTCATTCAACCGGCTGAAGATGTGCCTTTGCCGCGACTCACGACAAAAGTCCGCTTCGTCGATTCGGCTTTGCGCGTTGGCGCGGTCATGTATGAGGACAGCAGCATCTCTCAAAGTGGTTTGAATGCCTCTGCGAGCATCGATAATTTCAAGCAGATCCTAAAGTCGGTCGGGAACGCCCTATTCCCAACAACTGCGACCGACGTTCAAAATAGCCTCAAAGCACCTATCGTCGCTGACGTCGATTGCCAAAATTTGGGCCAAATTGCCACAATGTCCTTGCAGTCTCCGCCTACGCCCACCCCTACCCCCACCCCAATGCCCACTCCTACCCCGGCGCCTACGGCTAGTGGAACGGCAGCTCCCGTCGCACCTGCAACACCCAGCACGAATGGCACTATCTCACCGCCGACATCGGCCCCCGCGTCCGCTCCAACGGTCACCCCAACACCGATCCCGACACCAACCCCGACGCTCACACCCACGCCCGCCCCGTCGCCAACTCAAAAACCGCTCGCCATCACCTATTCGACCAATTCATCGCGTGCTGCTTACGCCTTCGGCAGTGGTCACAACGTGCTCGCGGAAGTAGGTGTCCTTGAATCACGCCTCATGTTTGGCACGGAAGTAAATGCGAGCCTCACGTTTACTCAAAACTATAATCTAGGCCTGTCTGCGGACGTAGCACTCACAAGCACTGATCAATACACCATTTCTTTTGACAGTTCTCCGGCGAACGCGAACGGCGTGATCTGCGTCGTCGCAACAGTAGTGTCATCGACGCATCCAAATGTCTTAGTGAACTTCACGTTTTGTCCCCAGCGCTTCAAGCTTCTCATAGCAGGCCATTCCCCGAACGGTTACAGTGCGCCCGCAAACTTCTCTGCCCCAATCAGGGCGCTCTTCACCGATCTTAGCTATCAGCAAGGCGACCCATTTCACCTCCCCCGCACTCAGTCACAAATCGACTTGACCACCCTAACGTTCGCATTTGATTCGCTTCCCAAGTCGGGCGGGACGTTGCAAACCGTGAGAGGGACTGCGCGCCTGTTTTCGGGCTACTTCGACGTGTACCGCGTATCGAAGCCATCGTGAATCGCCTCTCTTTTCCATTCCAATCCGGGTGCTCCGCCATCGGCGCTCGCTATAGTGGCTCGGTCAAGTTGGACATACACATTGACAGCCCAACACTACGCATCATTAAAGCGCCGCCTCCGGATCCAGCCAGCTCGGATCGGCGAAAGCGAACCGGTCGTCGTGATTCCAGCGGACCGGGACAGCCCTGAAAACCCGCCGGACGCCGCGACCCAGGGCTAGGCTTGACTCGTACGCGCGACATCGAATCGAGAGGATCCGAATCGTCCCAAAGTCGATCGCGCAAAGCGTGACTAGCGGCGCGATAGCGCTGATTGCCAGGTGACTGCAGGACTCACTGGTGTGTGACTGGCGCCGCTAAGGAGGCGAGCCCCAGGGCGAACCACTAACACCCTGCACCAAGGTTGCCGCGTTTCCCCCATTGCGCCGCGGGAGCGCAGATGCACCCGGCAGTGGAACCTTCCGAGCTGTAAGTCAGGTCCGGCCTCCTACGTTCATTCCCTGCGGAAGCGTGTGGCACAACGCCGGCTGGAGCCTCACACAGCGGTTTCTGGAACGGAACCTCAGCACGATGCGCAGGGTCAAGGTCCTCATTCGACTCACAACCGTGACGTTGCCCCAGACATCAGGCCGCGGCTGACCGTGAGTTTGAGCTAGTGCGATAATGCTCGATGAACTCGGCCGGCGTCAAGCCGTCGAGTGCGGTGTGAGGGCGGAGCTCGTTGTAATCGATGC